>BNJV01001713.1_pt1 | contig 106721 bp, 115 predicted proteins | sample 8540591 | NCBI WGS metagenome assembly BNJV01 (sample SAMD00202457, study PRJDB9452) | human saliva metagenome | host: Homo sapiens
TGGAGAAAATTCCTGATATAGAGCAAGGCGTACCTAAAAATATTACAGCGAAATTTTGTAAGGTGGAAGTTGGAAACAGAGTTAGGTATAAACCTAATAAATATATAGATTTTTCTTATGATAATAAAAAGTAAGATGGGAAAGAGAATAAAAAGTTAAATTCATCCGGCAAATACTTAAAGGTTTTGTTTTGATGACGATAAGAAGAAAGAAACTCTTACCTTTATTTGGAATCGCTCTTTTGAATGAGTGTTTTCTACTTCAAATCGTATTCATATAAATTAAAATAAAAAGGATATTGTAAGAAGTAAGAGACATACATCTATTCTTTCGAGAAACAGTTTTATTTAACTTAGGGAATGCAGCAAGAAGAAAAATGGGGAAATTATATTTTCAGATAAAAGTATCCACTTTGCTGATATGAGAGTTTTCTGTGTTTCGATGGAGGGAATTCGTGCCAAAATAAACAAGGTTAGTAAGTCAAACCACCTACAAAATGTAAGGTCGGAATAGATGAAATTTCCGGAGAGATTAGCTTGGATAAGCCTGCAAATATTGGCTAAGTGAGCACCCACATATGAAAAAGGGGTGGAAAGCCTATGTAAATGGGAAAGAAGTGCCAATACTTAGGGGAAACTATATGTTTAGCCGTCTCTGAAGAGGAGACTTTAACATTGAGTCGGAAATATCGTAACACACTGGTGGCTTCACAATCTCAATTAGTGCTTCTGTAGCATCATTTATTATCCTTGGAGTGATGCTTGTATTAGATTGGAGGAAAAGGAAGAGTGTTGGTATCAGTAGTAGTGCCTTTGTTATAACGAAGAGGCTGTAATCAGACTCTTATTATGAAGACATGAACAAAGTCACGGAATTATTTAACAGACTCATGACTTTGAACTTATTTTGTAAATGATGGTTCAAAGGACGTACTTTGGTATTTGAAAGAATTATGCCTCTAAAGACAATAGAGCTCAAGTTTATATCATTCTCAAGAAACTTTGCAAAGAATCGCCATGTACGCAGGACTTCTATTCAAAATGGTGATTATGTTGTACTAATGGATGCGAGATTTACAGATCCTCCTAAAACCTGGAGCAAGAGATGTTAAGGATTGCGACAGACGAAGGGCATGATTCGCTGCAACAAGAAGCGACGACAAGGAAGGAGAACTCCGATAAGGCCGGTCATTTTTGCCAGACAATTCTACAAAATAATGAATAAAATATCAAAATAGATATTGGTAGACGTGAGCAAGAGATTATAGGTTAATGAGAAACTTTGTGGATTCTCTACTTAGAATGAGTGAATATAGCAGATTTTCGAAAGGACTCGGCTGCAGGCTTTAAGACCAAGTGGATAGCTTTATGAAAATGTGGAAAGAGTCATGGGGAGACTAAGTGGAGCTTTTGAAACTTCTTTACAGCATAGAAGGAATAGTTGCCTCTTTTCAACCCTTCCCCTCAGCATTTCTGGTGTGGGATTATATTTGCCTTCCTCTCTTTATCGGATTGGTCTTTTGTTGTGATACGGCGGCTATTTTTGGGGATCCTGCAGCGGGTTGGCCTTCTATGATATCCATTATCCTGCTACAGAGGAGTTCAGTTGATTTGTATAGGCATCCTCGGAATTTACCTTTCAAAGGCGTATTTAGAAGTAAAGAAAAGACCTATACTTTTATTTGTTCAGACAGCAATATAGCGATATCAAGCCATGATATTATCTTTGTTTGATGGGAGTATGAGGTTCATTATTGTTGGAGTTATTAATACCGTAATAGGAACCACAATAATGTTTGGAATGTATAATTTATTAGGCATAAATTATTGGAGATCAACTGCCAGCGCAATCACATTTTGGTGAGCATTTTAAGCTATTACCTAAACAAACATTTTACCTTTTTAAGAATAAAGAAAATCATTTTTACAGGTGGTGAAATGCTCTTGGGCTATAGCCTTGTTACCTCCTTGCCTTTATGGGATATTAAATAAGCCCGTCACAGTTTTAATTTTCTCAGGCCAGAGGATTCAAACCAATATTGCGTGATGTTGGTGGGAATGATGTTCTTTACAGGCTTTTAATTACTTAGGTCTGAGGTTCTTGCTTTAAAAAGTGACAGCATTAGACTAGCGATTGAGCGGTCTATCACATTGCATATTCACAAATGGTTATAATATGGAGAGAGATTATGCGGAGTTGCGACTGGAGCCTGTTGCTATGGGCAAAACACCATTATGTCGTTGCTTTAAGGAGGTTAGTATGAATACAAAGGAAATTAAAAATATTGGTGAGATTTACATAGCAGACGAGGTGGTTTCTGCGATTGCAGGGCTTGCAGCTCTGGAAGTAGAGGGCGTAAAGGCTGTTGCGGGCAAGCCTTCAGAGAATTTCAAGTCCAAAAATGCATATAAGAAGGTAGTTCAGGTAGTTGGTGCCTTTGTTCATGTGGATATAGTAAATGCTGACATCGCAGTGGCTATAGCATACCTAAGGTTACCAGACAGATACAGGAAAAAGGTAATTACAGCACTTTCGAATATGATAGGCTTAACCTGCAAAGAAGTTAATGTAAAGGTTGTGGTTGCACCGGATGCAGTATAACCCTGTATTTGTAAGTGGCAAATCTTTACCTAGCTGATTATTAAGAATCTCCTCTAAGCGTGTTTTCTGAAGGAGATTCTGTGCAGCAGTTTTGCGGCGCACGTTTCTAAAGGGTGAAAGTCCCTAATCCGCCCTAGTAGTGGGAAGGATACAGCCGAAGACAAGGTGTCCATCGAGGTGGAATCTGAAGGAAGTCGGATGGCAAAATCTCCGGTCTGACGAATAGAAATCACATCAGGCTATGGCTATGATAAGGTTGTTGCACAAAAACTGAAGTCCAATAACTACTCGGAATTAGCTATGGTAAATGTGGCAGATAGGTGGGGAGAAAGAAACGTGTGGTACTGAGGAGGTCTTGCCAGTGGTGGAAACAGAGTAAGAAGCCATAGTAACAACGAATGGCAAGAAGTCAGCAAAAGTCATAGTACCATTACGGTTGCAAACATAATGGGAAGGACTGAACTTTAGGAGGTGTTAGTAAATGAATGTAACCAATGATGGAGTTAAGGACAGACAACTTCATATAGAGGACTATCTGCAAATGGTATCTGCGGAACAGAAAGAGTATGCAGAAGTGTCCGACCATCAGAGGATTACTGAAAGAAACGACACCATCACAGATTTTCAGACGGACAAACTGATGGAAGAGATTTTATCAAACGATAACCTAACAGCGTACAAAAAGGTAAAATCGAATAAAGGAGCAGGCGGAGTGGATGGGATGAACGTAGATGAACTTCTAGCGTTTCTCAGAAACAACGGAAAGCGACTTAAACAGCAGTTGATGGAAGGGAAAATATAAACCCAATCCTGTCCGAAGGGTGGAAATACCGAAAGAAACAAAGGGTGAGTTTAGAAAACTGGGAGTGCCAACGGTTGTTGACAGAGTTTTTCAGCAGGCAATCGCACAGGTGCTAACTCCTATTTACGAGAAACAGTTTTCAGAAGACAGCTACGGATTTCGTCCAAACAGAAGGGCAGCATCGATGCACTAAAGAGGTGTCAGACAAACGTAAATGATGGATATATATATGTGGTAGATATGGATTTAGAGAAGTTCTTTTGACACAGTATGCCAAAGTAAGCTTTATTGAAGTACTATCACGAACCATCAGAGACGGAAGGGTTATATCTCTTATTCACAAGTATCTCAATGCAGGGAAATGATACAGAGGAGTATTTGAAAGGACCGAGGTAGGAGTGCCGCAAGGTGGTCCACTTAGCCTGTTGCTTAGCAAACATACTATAAATGAGCTAGATAAGGAATTGGTGCGAAGAGGACACAGATACGTCAGATATGCAGATGACTGTATGATATTTTTGTAGAAGCAGAAAGAGTGCAGAGAGAACCTTACGCAATATCACGCCATATAGAAGGTAAAACTGTTTCTAAAGTAAACAAGGAGACCTGCGTGGCGCATATCAGCAAGGTCAAAATACCTAGGTACAGCTTTTATAGGTACTAAGGGAATGCAGACTGAGGATACACCCAAAGTCGCAGCCAAGATGAAAGACAGAATAAGGAACTGACAAAAAGAAGTAACGGATGGAGTAATTCATACAGGGCAATGAAACTTACGCTTTATATACGTGGATTTGTCAATTACTTTGGGCTTGCAGATATAAAGAGTATCCTTCTTAGAACTGACGAATGGCTGAGACATAAAATAAGGACAATCTACTGGAAACAATGGAAGAAAGTAAAGACTAAATTCAAAGAACTAAAAGAAGTTAGGTGTAGATGAAGAGAAAGCGTGGATATGCGCAACATGCGAAATGGAAACTGGTATTGTGGTGGATACTTCGTATTACAGACTGCATTTAACAATAAGAAAACCCGTGAACTCGGCTATCCGACATTCACAGAGCACTATATGAAAATATGTGAAAACTAAAGAACTGCCGTGTACCGAACGGTACGCACGGTGGTGAGGTCGGTAGATAAAATAATTATCTACCTCCTACCCGATTTTGGAAATAATGAAAGGTTTTTATATGACAAGAAGAGAATTTTAGAGAACATACGGCCATACTTACCTTTTGTCTTTGAGTTTTATCCTGAAGACGAATGGAAAAGAACAGTTTGAGGCTTATGCTGACTACGCGGAAATAAAAGAAGAAGACAGAGAGAACCTGTGGAAGAGGGTTTTAGCTGTAGAGGAGAAAAAGGCTGAGATAGACAGCTTTATAGATGGAGCCAGCAAAAAGTGGAGAATAAAGCAGGATTTCAAAGACTGACCTTATGCTGCTTCGTGTGGCTGTATACGAGATAAAGTTTGACGCGGAGATTCCTGATAAGGTATCGGTAAATGAGGCCGTTGAACTGGCTAAAATCTATGGCGGTGACGAATCTCCTGCATTTATAAACGGAGTGCTTAAGCAATTTATGACAGAGGACAAGTCCGGAGAAGAGAAATAATATGGCTGAAAGAAAAGTATTTTCTGTCATTGAAATAACCAGATATATAAAAAGCAAGCTGGAGGAGACTTTGTCCTTAGAAATGTCAGGATAAGCGGTGAGGTTTCTGACTGTAAAGAAGACAAAAGGCATATATATACTTCACCATCAAGGACGATGCAGCCGTTATGAGCTGCGCTTATGTGGTCTTCAAAGAGGAGTGCAGGACTGACTCTTTGAGCTTGAAAGGTCAGTGCACATTGTGGTGCTCACAGGCCATAGGAGTTCCATGAAAGATGAGATTAAGCAGGCTTTATGCTGATAAAATAGAAAAGAGAGGAGTAGGAAGGCCTCTTTGAAGAGCCTCGAGAAACTTAAACTCAAATTAAGAGCTGAGGGCTCTTTGATGAGTCTCATAAGAAGCCCATCCCAGGTATCCCAAGAGATAGGCAGGTACACTATTCTCAAGAACAGGTGTGCATGTCACAGAGGATATCAAGAGGACAGCAGGGAAAGCAAACTTTATGTACAGCTAATCCTCTATCCTGCAATAGTGCAGGGCGCAGATGCCGCAGCCACACTTATAAAGGGATTAAACGATTCGAAGCAGAAGGCGTGGACACCATTATCATAGGCAGGGGAGGCGGCTCTACCGAAGATTTATGGTGCTTTAATGATGAGAAGCTTGCAAGAACCGTCTCACAACCGTAGAATACCTGTAATTTCAGCTGTGGGACAAAACGGATAGAACGCTGGTTGATGAGGTCTCTGACTGGCGGTAGCTACCCCACAGCGGCTGATGAATGCGGTGCCAAAGCCTAACGCTTGCCTTTTAATGAATTGGACAGCTTCATGACAGCATTACGAACAAATTCCAGTTAAGAATTGACAGGATGAAGTCTTCTATCGACAAGTTTGAATATGCCATAAGAAGGCAGAGCCTCAGATGAAGCTAAAGGAAGTGAGCGCTCAGATAGAGAATTATTCGCAAAGTTATAACCGTCTGATTAGCGCTCAAAAGCTTGATAATTACGATAAAGTTGTGACAGGGCAAAAGCAGCAGCTTGACCGCCTTATGAGGGCATGCCTATGAGACATTTAACAAAAAGAGGTTTATATCAATTACTGCAGAGATAGAAGGAAAAATTCCTATGAAGAGGCTTATGGGAGGATACTCTTGGAGAATGAAGCAGAGAAAAGCATCCGCAGTGTAAAGTGACCAAAGCAGGGAGAGAGGCTTAATCTTGTGCTTGCGTAGACGGCTCTGTAAAGGCTAAGCAGAGGAGATAAACAAGAAAATGGCTGAGAAGAAGAATAAAACTATCGAAGAAAAATATGGCGAGGCTAAAATGAGATAAATATCTTATGAGTGATTCCTCTATAAAGCTTGAAGAATCCTTGTTTATAAAAGAGGGGAGGAGTTGGTTGAAAAGTGCAAGAAACAGCTTGCAGATGTAGAGAAACAGATAGTGATATTAGAAGAGCAGGAAGTGCCAATGAATAGCGGATTTAGAGATAGACTTATAAAATTGCAGAGGTTGAGGCTGTGGTAAGAGAGTATTCTCCAAAGCCTGCTGACAGAGAAACACCTTTTGTAGCTTGATGAATTACAGCCTCCTTGCGGGAGGTAAAAGGTTTAGACCCTTTTAATGCTTGAAACTTATAGGTTTTTAGGCGGAAGTAAGGAAGAACTGGTAGCCCTTTGCAGCAGCTCTTGAGATGATACATACTTATTCTTTTGATCTATGATGACCTGCCGCTATGGATAATGATGACCTAAGAAGAGGAAAGCCTCACCAACCATAAGGTATACGGAGAAGCAGTAGCCACACTTGCAGGAGACGGCTGCTAAATCTGGCCGCAGAAACAGTGGGGAAAGCCTTTGACTACTGTGAAACTATCGAGGAATACAAAAGAGTGGGATGGCAATCTCTGCCCTGTTTTCCTATTCAGGGCGCAGATGGCATGATAGGAGGACAGATTCTTGATATGCTTTTCAGAAGAAGGCAAGAAAGAAAAGAATGAGGACTCTTTTCAGCCATGTGTATGACCTAAAAACTGGAGGACTCTATAAAGGCTGCCTTTGTGACAGGAGCTATCCTCGCAGGAGGAAGTGAGGAAGAGATAGTCGATGGAGAGAGAACCGGAACTTCACTTGGTCTTGTATTCCAGCTTCAGGATGACCTCTTAGATATAAAGGGAGATGAGGCAAAGCTTGCGTTTCTTCACAGCGACGAAAGAAACAACAAGCTCACATATCTAAAGTTTTATGAAGCTAAGGCTTTTGGAGGATAATGGAAGCTAATAATAAAAGTATTTACAAAAACTTAGAAAATCTCTCGCTACAAAAACTGTAGTTATGACGGCTTTATACTAGAATTTTTGGAGACGAAAAAGCAGAGAGAGTTAGACAAATGGGGTGAAGTTATGCCTTTACTTGACAATATAAATGAGCCTAACGATATAAAAAGATATGAAATGAGGATAAGCTTTTATGAACTTGGCAGGGAAATAAGGAGATACCTTTATTAAGACCGTTCCACAAAATGTGAGGGCATCTTGCCTCAAACCCTCGGTATAGTGGAGCCACTGATGGCTTTTGCACCGATATCTTGATTTTCCAAAAGACAAGCTAATCTGGGATGTGGGGGCATCAGTCATATGTCCACAAGATTCTTACAGGAAGAAAAGAGGGGCTTAACAGGCTTAGGAAGATTGACGGACTTTCAGGCTTTCCCAAAAGAAACGAGAGCGACTGCGATGCCTTTGGGCAGGACACGCTTCAACCTCTATCTCTGCGGCTCCCGGCTTTGCAGCCTCAAGAGACCTTTAGGCAGGGATGAAAGGTGGTTGCAGTTACTAGATGGCGCTGATGACAGGCGGTATGGCACTTGAGGCACTTAACAATGCGGCACACTTAAGTCCAATCTTTTATAATTATACTTAATGACAATGAATGCTCCATATCAAAGAATGTGGGTGGAGTAGCAAAATACCTTGATGGAATAAGGACAAACAGAAAATACCTCAAGCTAAAAAGCGGTGTAAAAGAGACCTTAAACGGGTTCAAACATTGGCAAACAGGTCTTTGAGAAGCTAAAGGTCCGAAAGACGTAATTAAGCGGCTGTTTGCAGATGTAGAAGACATGGGACTTACCTATCTTGCCCTGTAAACGGACACAATATGAAGGAGCTTGAGGCTGCCCTTGAAAATGGTGGGAGAGTAGAGGGTGCAGTCATTGTCCATGTCATCACCGGTGAACGCCTAGGATACAAAAAGGCTGAAGAGCATCCTGCTAAGTTCCACGGAGTGGATCCTTTTGACATAAGGACAGAGAGAGAGCCCTCAGCGTAAAGACAGGAAGGAGCTATACGTCCATTTTCTCAGACACTGTCCTAGAGCTTGCTGCAAAGGATGACAAGCTTGTTGTGATAACAGCTGCGATGCCTTTTGGCACAGGACTTTACAACTTTTAAGCAGGTGTACCCCTGATAGGTGATGTAGGCATAGCAGAGGAGCAGCGGTTACCTTCGCAGCAGGGATGGCAGCTTTCAGGACTAAAGCCTGTGGTGGCTATATATTCCACATTTTTACAAAGGGCCTATGACCAGATTATTCACGATGTCTGTATTCAGGAGCTGCTCAGGTATTTGCAGTTGATAGGCAGGGCTTGTAGGCAGTGACGGAGAAACCCATCAGGCATCTTGATATAAGCTATCTCTCAATCCCGCTAATGGTTCTTAGTCCAAAAGATGGAAGAGAGCTTAGGGAGATGTTAACTCATGCTTATAGCTCTTATGAGCTGGTGGCTGTCCGTTACCCGAGAGGAACGGCGGATGAGTTTACAGACATAGAATTTAAGCCTATAAAAGCCTATGAAAATGAGGCTCCTTGAAAAGGGTGAAGAATGTAGCTGTTCTTGCTACAGGAAAGACAGTTAGGCTAGCCTCCTGATATAAAGTAAACTCTAAAAAGAAAGTAAAGATTCTCCCAACTGTGTAAATGTCCGCTTCTCTTGACAAGGCAGACGGAGACCTCCTTGTAACACTCTAAAGATGACCACTGGGGCGTAGCAGGGTTGAGGAGAGTGTAAGGACGGGAAGCTATACTGAGAGGCTTATGGCGGAGTCTGCAAGGCTTTGACTAGGGTTATCACCATACCCGTAACCCTGCCTGATTGCTATATAGAACAGGGAAGTGTAGATGAGCTATGGGATAGATACGGATTTAATGCTGAGGCTATAGCAGAAAAAATAAAAGAAGAGGCTCTGACTAAGTTAGATGATGAGCTTTTTAGAAGGTAGTTGATAATGAAAGAAAGACTGGATGTGCTTCTTACTGAGAGAGGATCTTTTGAGTCCAGAGAGAAAGGCAAAGGCTGTCATTATGGCGGGAGAGGTCTTTGTCAAATGGTCAGAGAGAAGATAAGGCGGGAAGCAAGTTTGACAGGGAAGTAGAGATAGAAGTAAAGGGTAAGACCTTAAAATACGTGAGCAGGGGAGGACTTAAGCTTGAAAAGGCTATAGAGGTGTATAAACCCGTCCTTGAAGGTAAGGTATGTATAGACATCGGCTCATCTACAGGAGGCTTTACCGACTGTATGCTCCAAAACGGTGCCGCAAAAGGTGTATGCAATCGATGTTGAGTACCAACCAGCTTGCCCTGGAAAACTAAGAGAAGACCCTAGGGTAGTCTCTATGGAAAGACCAATATACGCTATGTTACAGAGGATGATTTGCCCTGAAAAGGCTGACTTTGCTTCATGTAGATGTATCCTTCATCTCTTTGACCACAGGTTCTGCCTGCTGCTGTGAACCTCCTTAAACTGGAGCAGAAATGGTCTGCCTTATAAAGCCCCAGTTTGAGGCGGGCAGGGAAAAGGTTGGCAAGAAAGGGTGTAGTAAGGGACTTTTGGGGTGCATCGAAGAAGTAATCGAGAAGATAATTAGATTCTGCGTGCGAGAGCTGACTCATCATCAAAGGGCTCACATTTTTCACCTGTTAAGGGACCTGAGGGGAATATTGAATATCTATTTATACATAGAAAAAGCGAAGAAAATGCAGGAAGATGGCTGTATATCGATATTTTAAAAAGAAGTAGTAGTTAAAGAAGCTGAAAAACTACCCTCTGAATAAGGGGAGGAATAATGACAAAGATAGGAATTATAGTTAACCATTCAACAAGGGCAGCCGAGTAGACATAGACAAAGGTATGTGCCTATATTGAAGAAAAGGGAGGGAAGCTTGTCAGGCTGAAGGTAAAGAAAGGAAGTGCCGAGCTTATGGAGAATCCTTTACCGATATAACAGGCTTTCCTGATGATGCGGCCTGTGTTATGGTTCTGGCGGGATGGAACCATCATCCAGGCAGCGAGAGAGCTTGCGGCAACAGGGTGCCTATATGGGAGTGAAACCTTGGTACTGTAGGTTTCTCGCTGAGGTGGAGACTTGCATATATTTATAAGGCAATCGATCGCTGTAATGGCAGGAAAGTATAAGCTTGAAAAAGATTTTGATGCTAAAGGGCAGATGATTAAGGACGGTAAGATAGTCTATGAGGCCAATGCACTTAACGATATAGTGGTAGCAAGGGGAATCTCGTGCGGGCCATTACCACTCACTGTATACATAGATGGTAATCAGGTGAGTTCACTCACGGAGACGAGATGATAGTGACAACGCCTACAGGCTCAACAGGCTACAACCTTCAGCAGGAGGAACATAATTTTGCCTGGATGCAGAGGTCTTGGCATCCATCCTATCTGCCCCTCACAGCTTAAACTCCAGAGGGGTGATTACTTCTGCATCAAAAGATTGACATAGATGTTGAATGGAACAAGAGTGAGCCTGATGAGGCAATAGTGAGTCTGACGGCAATCAAGGACAAGGCTGTATGCCAGGACAAGGTTCAAATAATGAGGTCAGAACTTACGGTGCCATTCCTTAGGATCAAAACGATTTCAATTTCTTTGAAAGCTACAGGAAGAAGTTTTTAAGTTAGAACAAGTTAGTATTATCTTAAAATGAGTGAGGGAGTTATGAAAACAAAAAGGCATAACGCAATAATTGATTTTATCAAAACCAGAGAGATAGCAACACAAGAGGAATTGTTGGATTTACTAAAAGAAAAGTGGATTTGATGTGACACAGGCTACTATCTCCAGGGATATCAGAGAGTTGAACTTAACCAAGGTAAATGGGGAACAGGCAGAAAAGTACGCAGTCATCCAAAAATGACGAAGGTGTAAGTGAAAAATATGTAGAGAGTACTAAGGATGGCTTTTGTATCGATAGCCGCTATCAGGGCAATCTCGTCGTGCTAAGGACTCGTAGTCGGTCATGGCAATGGCGGTGGCATACTGCCATAGATGCGCTTGAAATAAAATGAGATTGTAGGCTCGCATAGAGGGACGACACCATTATTTATTGCAGTATCTGAAAGCAGCACAACTGACAGACGTAATAAAATGAGTTAAAAGAAACTACAAAGGAAGACCGATATTACCCGTACTGTGCATTATTGTTCTGGAAACGACTAAACAAATATATGAAAAGAGGTTGATTATGGAAACAGTTAAAGAAATTTAATCATTGATTGGTAAGGCAGGGAAAGACACTTGCAGGCTTCCTTTGGGAAGCAAGGGAGAAAGCGTGATTTTGGTTGAGAAAGGACAAGAAGAATGTATGGTGGTACCTGCATCAAATGTAGGCTGCATACCATCTCAAAGTTTTTATCCAATAAAGGCTACACTTAGAAAGGTGTCATCCTTGATAATGAGACCTCACTACAAGCAGGCTGTAGAGGCTAAGAAGAGATCTTATGCAAAGCTTAATAAGGCAAACTATGACAAGGTAGCGGAGTTCCTAATGTAAAGGTGATTGACGGAACCGCATCCTTTGTTAGTGCTCAAATACTGTAGAAGTAAAATCAGCAGAGAGGGAAATTTAGAGATTCAGGCTGAGAGAATATTTATAAATACAGGACTGGTACCTGTATTGCCTAAGATAGAAGGACTCAATCTTATCTGAACGCATCCACACAAGTGAAACCATTATGGATTTAGAGGTCTTCCCTGAAAAGCCTTGCAATCATTGGAAGCGGCTATATAGGGACTTGAATTTACCAGCACCTACTCGCTCTTTTGGAAGTAAGGTTACAGTAGTTTGGAGACATCCCAAAGTTTCTTCCAAGGGATGATGAAGATATTGCAGGCCTTGTAATGGATGAGCTTAAGGCTCAGGGTGCTGCAGTTTTACTTGGCACCAAGGTAGTAAAAGGTTTGAGGAAGTTTCTGATGGAGTAAAGTGTTTACTTTTGAAAAATGTCACAGGTAAGGAAGAAGTTAAAAAAGTTTTCTACTGTCCTTGTGGCAACAGGAAGGAGACCTGATACCTCAGAACTATCCCTTGACAAAGCAGGGAGTAAAGGTAGGGAGAGAGAGGCGAAATCCCTGTAAATGACAGGCTTGAAACCAATGTGCCAAACATCTACGCACTGGGTGATGTAGATGGAGGACTCAGTTTACCTATCTTTCACTGGATGACTTTTAGAATAATAAAGAGTGTGCTTTTTAACGATGGAAAGTATAACCTGAAAGAAAGAAAACACATTCCTTTCAATGTGTTTGTAGTACCATCTCTTGCAAAGGTAGGTATGAATGAGATGGAAGCTAAGGCAGCAGGTGGAGTCCTATAAGCTGACAAACTTCCCTGTAATGGCTGATTCCTAAAGCAAAGATTTTAGGCAATCAGGCTGGACTTTTTCAGGTACTATAGATGAAAAACAGGAAAGATACTCGGGAGCTAATCTTTTGGTGTAGAGGCGCACGAAAGTAATCATCCCTTTACCCTGGCCATGAATGAGGGATATGTTATGAGAGCTTAAGAGATCAGATTTATACCCATCAACAATGGCAGAGTCATTTAAAATGACTCTGTTAAATTGCTAGAAACCTTTTAGCTTCTTACAGACTAGAGCGTAAAAATAACAATATAGTGATAAATATAAACGATGCGGGCTTGCTCAAAAAAGGATGTATGTATTTCAGCGCACAGAAAATAGTGCAAATATGAAATGAGGATAATAAGATGTCAGGACATTCAAAAAGTTTGCGAATATCAAACACAGAAAAGAACGATGCAGCTAAGGGTAAGATATTTACCATTATTGAAGAGAAATGTGCTGTCTGTTAAAGAGAGGGGGAGCAGATCCTGCCAACAACTCAAGGCTTCGTGATGTAATAGCTAAAGGCTAAGGCTAACAACATGCCAAATGATACAATTGACAGAGGGCATCAAAAAGGCAGCAGGAGATGCAAACTCAGTTAAACTATGAGCATGCAGTGTATGAAGGGCTACGGGTACCAAGTGGAACTGCCATTATAGTTGAGACACTACAGATAATAAAAACCGTGCACAGCAGCCAATGTCAGAAATGCCTTTACAAAGGGAGGCGGCAATGTAGGAACCTCGGGCTGTGTATCTTATATGTTTCGATGAAAAGGGACAGATTCTCATAGACAAAAGAGGAGACACGATGCTGATCCTGATGAGTTTATGATGACGGTTATAGATGCAGGAGCTGAGACTTTATAGACAATGATGACAGCTTTTGAGATACTCACTGCACCTGAAGCTTTTCGAAGTTAGAGAAAAGCTTGAAAAAGCTTGGGTACCAATGGCTGAGGCTGAATTAAGATGATACCGCAGAATTATGTTACACTTTCTGATGAAGAAGATATTAGAAAAATCAACAAAATCTGATCTGATTAGATGTGAAGATGATGTGCAGGAATGTATTTCACAACTGGTGAATAGACATAGAGTATATCAACCATATCGTTTGCGCAAGTAAGTATATAGGTTTTTACAAAGTGACATAACTGCTAAAAGGATTGGATAGCATTGTAAACATTGTTTAGTGCTACTAAGAGAGGAACCATGAAGGATAATCGCGGAAACTATTTATCAAAAGGTAAGACAGCCTTGTTTTTAGCCCTGCTTGCGCGTTGAACTCGCACCCCTGCCTGAAAATGCGGAGAGGGTTTGGGTTCTGGGCCTTTGTTAAGGCTTTCGTCAAATATTCAGAGAATTGCCGGCAACAGCATAAACAGCGTACTTGCAGCTGATGACAGGGATTGCCTAGCTTAAAGAAGGCAACTTTGAAGTAAATCTTGCAAACGGTGGCTCAAGGGACCCTTTACACTTATTCAGGATACCAATATCGCTCACAAGTGGCCAAAGAACCCGCCAAAGACAACTCAGGCTGTAAGCGGTGCTAAGATAATTTAACGATACCGAAAATGTGGTTAAGGCTGAGGTAACTACTGCGGCAAACGGAGACAGCACGGGTATAAAAGTTTATACTAAAAGAGGAGCGAAGTAAGCAGATATCAGTAGTGTTCAGATTGCAGGAACGAACTACAACTTCAGCTTCTTTTGTTAAGGTAGACCCTGAGATAGATAAGACCAATACCACAACAGATGCCAATAAGCCTAAATACGAGACTGTATTCTCTACAGATAAAGGGCTCTGGCACCTTGTAATCCCTGGTAAATGACAGCTATCAGATTAGCTGTATTATGAGACCCCCATTGCCGATGGCTATCTTGATTATAGAGGTTCACTTTAACCGGTCGGTATCCGTAAATGGAAAGAACAACGATACTTCAGTGCTTGAAGTAGACCAGAGTAACGGGTGGTAAAGGCAGTTGGAGCCGGTGTTGCAGAGGTGGCTGTAGTTGCTGGAGAAGACCCTACAGGTCAAAGAAAAACCTCGTACTAGTGGCATAATATAAAGGCCATCTCACCAACTGTCAATGCAGCAGGAGGAGCATACACAGGCTTTTAACCAATCGCGTAACGATGTAATCACTGACGGCGGTAAGAAAGCCATTTACACCAATGTAATGGATCCAAAACGACATTGAGTGGGAAGTAAAGAAAGACGGAAAAGGTTAAAGACATCCTTTTCACTTACTAATACAAGAACAAAAGACAAATAGTCTGCTGCTAAACTTCCTGATAGAGGGAAAGAGAGCGGGTAGCCGAGGTAAACTGCAAAAGGCTTAAAAACGTTAAAAATGACTATAAAAACCTTAACTATGCAAAGGTTTCATTTAAGGTAAATGTGCCTCTTACGGCTTCAAATGCAACTGTATATATGAATGTTGGAGACACCTATGATATCTATAACAACTCAAATAGAGAAGCATCAAGGAATCTACACCTTTTGTTGCAGACGGAAGGTGCGGTCAAGGTAAATAACCTCCCTGTTATTACAGCTCTTAAGACAGGAACGGGAACCGTTACTAAAGCAGTGGGCAGCAGCATTTGTGGTAACTGTAATAGAATTGATACTATAGCGCTTAGTGCAAGCAATCTCACTATTCCTGTAGGAGGCTCTGTTGACCTAAGTGCTGTGGCAACAGATGTATCCACAAGCGATTCCTGGCAGTGGACATCTGACAATACAAGCATTGCTACAGTGGCAGGTGATGGAGCAGCGCAGTAGTAAAGGGTGTGGCAGCAGGAGAGACTAGCAGCTACGGTTGAACACACAGTCGGAGGAATCACAAGAGGGTTTCCTGTAAGACAATTGTAACTGTTGCAGTATCAAAGATTACTCTTGCACCGAAGAGACAGTTTTGGAAGTAGAAAAATAGCTTCAATCAGGGCGGATATTACACCAGACTTTCAGCAGGAACTCATTTGTACTGGAGAAGCTTTCCAACTCGAGATAGTAGTAAAGATAGATGATGAAAAAGCAATCATTCGGCTGTAGCTTCGGTAACAGGTATGTTCCGTGTATAGCCATCGTTATGGCAATTAATAAGACAATGTGTGCTGGTTCTGCTACAATATCACAGTAATACAGCGGTTACAGCATCATACTTTTCACAGGAGGTGAAAAAGCCACTCAGTGATAAGACTTTCCAGCTGTCAGCGACAGTCACCCAAAGGAGGCCAAGCGGGAAGATCAACTGAAAAGTCAAGTAATGGCAGGCAACGGTAGAGCCACAGGTCTGTTACCTTTAAGTCAGCAGGATGTAAGCATTATAGCATCATCAGATACCAACCCACTGGTTATAGGTCAACCGTGATTTGACCATAATCAAATCGTAGAGGGAATCAAGCTTGATAAGAACGATTTCCCTTTGCAGTAGTGAAACGTATAAGATATCTGCAACACTTACTTCCAAGTGATGCATCCAACCAGAACCTTGAGTATAAGTCAATGGATCCTAAGATTGGGGATGTAAGCAAGATCAGGGTCTATTACCGCGAAGCAGGCGGGTGGCTTATATTATAGTTTCTACCCTGATGGAGTGTAAGTGTTACCGATGACCGTTAAGGTACACAGCAGGCTACCGGAATGAAGCTCTCAGCGGCTTCACTTATCCTTGATGTGGGTGAGAGCTTTACATTGAAGCTGAGACATTTAACCCAAAGACAACCACAGATACCAAGGTGCTTTTGGTCTGTAGTGATGTCTGTAGCAAAGCGTAGATGCCATAGGAAGTAACCGTGGTATCGGCAGGAGATACAATTATTAGCAAAGAGCAGCAAACGGGACTCACTGCAATATGTACGGTTAAGTCAATCACTCGTTGGAAGCATTGAACTTAATACAGAATATGACCCTTGCTGTGGGAGACGAGCTGAGCTTGAAGTGACCTTGACTCTGAGGATGTTACCAATCAGAAGGTAAAAGTGGAAAACCTCCCAAGTCACTGCTGGCAAGTGTAGATAAAAACGGTGTTGTTATGGGTAAGAAGGCGGAGTTGCCATCATTACCGTAACAGCTGACGAGAAAATGGGTGATGCAGGCTAACTGCGTGGTTACGGTTGAAGAGCCTGTATCTCAGATTACACTTAATAAAAACAGCCCTATAATCTGGCTATCACAAGAGCTTTTTGCTTAAGGCAAAGCCATGCACCAATTCTGCCATGAATAAAAAGTTAAAATGGACAAGCAGTAAGAGCAGCGTGGTTTCGTCAATAAGGTCAGGCATGATATACGGGTAAAGCGTACATGCGACACTAAAGTAAAGGCTACAGATGGAAGCGGTGCAGAGCACTGCAAAGATAAGGGTAGTAGGGAGGTAGGCTCTCATAAGCGCCAATCCATCCTTCCTTCTCATATAGTAGGAAGAAGAAAGACTATCAGTTAAACACCAGGAATGCTACCCGCAAGGCACAGCTGCTAGCATATCTGACAATACCGATAGGATGGTAGACTCCAGGAAGGGTGACAGCCCTTGCCGCAGGAAAGGCGAAGATAACTGTTGCCGCAAAGGATAACAGTAAGAAGAAAACAGGTAGGTGGTACAGGTAAGAGAGTATGCGCTCGCTACAGGGCTTACTTTTGTCCAATACAACACTCACATGTTGGGCGCAAGCAGTAGTACCGTTTTATTCAACTCAGTCCGTGCGAATAGATGATAAGGTTAAGCGCTACAAACAGCAAGGCTGTAGCAGGTAAATAAAAAGGGACTGGATAACTGCGGTTGTACCGGAACAGCCATAATAACAGCTTCCACAACAAGCGGAAGAACTGCTCAGGTTTCTGTAACTGTTGTGGACTCTAACTTCACGACTTGACCTGAACAGTACGACACCTATTCATTATCGGTACTTGGAGATGTGAAAGAATGTATCTTGGGACTCAGAGAACTCTGATATAGCGACTGTTGCGGGTGGTGTTGTTACCGCCAAAAAGCAGGAACAACCATATACTAGTGAGGTGAACGGTGCAGTGCTCTGTTGTAAGCTGGTAGTAAAGAATATAAAATATGGGGATATATGCTGAGGGACTTCATGTTAAAATCTGGTAATCATAGACGAGGCTGAGTCCTTTGAGGGACTAAACATCCTTACAGGAGAGACAGACGCGGGAAAAGTCAGTAGTAATAGGCTCTCATTAACTTGCGCTGGGTGCCAAAGCAGTAAGAATCTGGTCAGGGCAGGCAAGGAGTCAGGCTTTGTAGAGTTAGTATTTTCCGTAAATAATGATGTTGGGGATAAGCTAAGGAGGCTTGATATCATACCTGAAGACGGACTGGTGGTAATCACCTGTGAAAGTTTTGATGGGGAGAGAAGTGAAGCAAAATCAATGGGAGACGCTACTCTGTCATGGGTAAAAGAGGCAGCCCTCCTCCTGATATCCATGGACAGACAGAGAATCAGACCTTGCAGTCAAGAATCATCTGGAATTGTCTTTGACAAATACTGCAAAGAGGAAGTTAAGTTTTCATAGGCTGAAAGACCTTGTAACTGAGTATAGAAATAAGGAAAAATGAGTTCTTTGAATATAGTGCTGATGAAGCTCCATTTCAAGGGAAACTTGATTTCCTAAATATGAATGCAAAAGAGATAGAGTCAGCGAAGTTAGTAAAAAGACGAGGAAGAGGAGCTTGATGTAAAGGTCTGTAAGTACTTTCTTCAAGCAAGATAGTAGGCCTTATGAAGAGCAAGGAAGAATCTTTCCGACAATGGTGGGGCGGATGACAGTATTGGTAGTATAGTATGGGCTATGTCAAGCTGCTCTGACGTGGATGAGACTTCTGCAGAATTGTTGAATCAGATAAGGAAATAGAAAGCCCTTAAATGACTTTGAGCGCTCCTCTCTGATTATGCTGATGACAATGTATTTGACGAAGCAGATTTTATACAGTCTGAGGCAAAGGCTTTGATAAAATAAGAGGTACATCATGCTAAGGATGGAGGCTCGTTTGAGACCACAATTGACTTCCTTAATGTCTTCGCAGATAGAAAAGCTGGAGATGTTTCAGAGTATGAAAAGAAAACTTTTCTATGGAAGTAGAAAAACTAAAGAAGGTTATTCTATCTGAATGTGATGAGCTATGCAAAGGTGCGAAAGAGGGGCGCTGAGCTTTTCAAAAGCTTGTGAAGCAGTCTCATAGATCTCAACTCCTTCAGGTAGAGTTTGATGGGAATTTGCCAAGTCCCAAAAGATTTTACTCATGGAAAGTGACGAGATTATATTTAAGATATCCACCAATCCGGGTGAGCCTATGGAGGTCGATATCCGAAGTTGCCCCAGGCGGTGAGCTTTCGCGCATCAATGCTTTTGCCTCAAGTCGGTTATGGCGGATAGCAGATGAGATACCTACTATGATTTTTGATGAGGTGATACAGGCATAAGTGGCAGAACGGCTCAGATGCAGGCTGAAAAATGGCCTTCTTTCAGCTAAGAGGCAGATTATTGCCATTACTCATCTCCTGCGCAGATAGCGGCTATAGGTAAGACAATCATTATCTAAATCGAGAAAAAGGCTGATGAAAACCATACTGCCACAGATATCGAAGGCTTGATGAGGCTGAAGAGGAAGGAACTGGCAAAGGATTTTGGTGGAGTTGCAGCCAGAAAATGTGATAATCTGCAAGAGAAATGAAAAACTTGCAACTGATACTAAAATAGCCGGCTTAGGGTAGTAAGAAAGTTGTTAGTTTGGGCTAATATTGTTGAAATCTTGTGACGAAAACTTTAGTATAATTATTATTATGCTTTGTTCTATTATTCGCACTGGGGTGATTTTATAGGCTTATCTGAGTGAGGCTGTTGTCTCTAGGATGACGCCCTCACCTTTTGTGTGGTCAGAAGCTCAGAGCTTTGAGGCATTCGCTTCTGGACCACGCTTACAAACGGGCTGGGAGTTAAAAGAATGTGAAGACTCACCAATGTCTGCCGAGAGTCAACAAAGGTATCAGTACGACTAATAAAATGCGATTAGGTGGTTTTGGCTGTGAGATTAAGGAAAACAAGTAATTAAAATAGGCTTTTGGACAAGATTGGTATGTAACTGCGAACTCAAGGTCACAGAATAGGGCAAGGAGATACTGATGTTAAAAACTAGTAGCGACTTGCGGAAAAGGCTTAATGATGAGATATATAAGGAGAGCGAGGAATTAAGGTCACAACAAGAAATAATTGTACGAAAATATTGACAGAACGATTAATATTTGTGGAAAAATAATCAGCAAATAATAAATTTCAATCGAAAGAGATTTTGAGTGAAAACAAAACTTCAAAAAGAAAGATCTTCCGCTTTTGTTTTTAGTGACTGCATTACAAACATTGAGATGGATTTTGTTACCATCATTAGATTTGATTTTACCCCAAATTAGCGAAAGCATAGATTAAATGCAAATGATAATAGTGGCCTTTTAGCCGGGAAAAATCAGGACAAAGATATGAAAAGCCAGAAATTGATAAAGCTTTATTCGTGAAAATGAAGACGAATATAGTAAAGAAGTAGATGAGTACAGAATCAAGCTGAAAGGAAAAGGAAAATATTGTTACTTACTGATGGCTTGAAATTTTAATGAATCCAGTACCATACATGATGCACGAGGAAGTGAAAATATATTTAATAATTTCAAGAATTTTGTTGGGAAGGACAACATTTTATAGCCTGATTGGTAAACAACTTTGTTGGGAAGAATCACTGAGTGTTGCAACATTAGTCATAGATCCAGTTTTAGGTTGTGTTTGAACTGATGAACATTGTATCTTCAAATAACATTTTGTGACTTACAAATATCCAGTTATCCAAATGTTCAACTTGATAAAATGGGACAAAGTATTGATTATTTAAACAAATCAAGTATACAGAAAATGATGTTATTGTATTAATAGTTTTCAAGAAGATACAAAAAGAATTCCAGCAGCTATTGCTAGACAAGCAACGCAATATGCAGTCAGATAAATATACGAAAAAGATGGGCTTCCTATTCCTTTCTGCCCCCGATAAAGGCACAAAAACTATTAAACGAAGGGTGGAACAGCAATGAAGCAGAGCGATTACTAGCATGATGTTAGAGTTATTGCTCTTCAACTTCGATACAGAATTAATTAATATGACAATTAGAAGCATATACTTTGTTTATGTTTCCTGATGAAGGAAACCAGTTTTAATAAGGTTAAAATTGAGAAAATACTACAATTTCTAGCTTAATAGCTGAATGCAGTAATGTGGCTGTTGTTGCTGCAACTGAGATACTTTCAAAGCTTGATATTGGTGGTTTAATTAGTTTATTACATCAAATAAAGTTGCTGGACAGAAACACCCAGCTATAGAAATGGAATATATTAAGAATGAATTTAGGAGCATTGTAATGAGGAAGAGTGAAAAATAATCTTATATTTTAAGCGCACTTATATAAGGGTCGCAAGATCCCCTATTGGTAACTATATAAATAAATGTTAGTTATCGCTAGTGTTTTACGAACTTTTGAGATTATCATAACCAAGGCTTTTCAAGATAGCAAAAGACATTGTTTTCATTTAGAATCACACGCCTATTTGATTTTTCGGAGACATAAGTCTTCATAATCAATAGATTAAATTCATTTTTTCTCTGAAAACCAGTGATAAAATGCATACTATCATCATTCGTGCTATGGCAATGATTGCTTTTTCATGACCACGGGGTATTTTTAACCTGACCATTTGATTGCAAAATAGGTCTGCTTTTGCCTTGATTGCTGCAAGCGCACATTGCACCATCATAGGCTCTTAAGTAATCTCCTCGCTTTTGGAAACCGCACAGACTCTTTTTACCGGCTGACTCATTGTTAGTAGGTGAAAGCCCACACCATGAGCACAGATGCTTTGCGTCATCAAAGATGCTCATATCTCACGCCTGTTTCGGCAAGAACGATTGTTGAACTCTAGTTCGGTCATCCCATGAGTATTGTAGAAACAAGTTCAACGAACTTGCAGTAAGGCTTCATCCTCACATAAAGCTCAACTTCAGATTGAGGCAATCATGCCATCAAGATACTCCAGATGGCTGCGGGCAAGTCTCGCTTTTTAGGCCCGATCAGATTCGAGTGTTAAAATTCTGATTGCCTCAATGATTTCATCGGATTTTAGCTTTTGCCCTTTTTAATGAGTCTGCGACAGCTTTTTCATCAATGGAATCAGAAGTATGTGTAAGAAGATACGATGATGATTTCTGTGGCTGTTTTGCCAAAAGGATCAGACAGTACACTCGGCAATGCCGACATTGGAAACAGTCATCAGGTTTTGTATGCGGTTTTTCTCAGAAGATTTCATACATACCAGTTTGAAACGGTATCTGCGATTTCACGTAGCCGTCTGAAGTCTTTAGGGAATGAACGAGCATCTGACAAGGTCGAATTTGTAGAGGTCAGCAATCCATTTGGAGTCTTTTATCAGCTTTTCTTTCCTTGATGGCTTTTGACATATTTAGGATGGGTAAGGCAGACTTATGTCATTCTCGAGATATTAGTACTAGGAATCCAATATTTTCCCAGTGGATTCCTATACATATGATGATAACAATTCATTCTCGATTAGCCAGCTGCAGAAATTTTCTAACATCTGAGTTGAAAGTAGAAAATGATTTTTGCTTGTACTCAGAGATCCATCAGCATTTGTGATTACGATGGTTGCAACGATAACATTTTTGTGGACACTGCCTCACAGCAGATGGAGTATTTAACTTCATCATAAGTATCACCACCTTTATAGGATAGCAACATTGACTGTCATCCTGCGACTGAATAAACATGGTTTATTACCAATGATAAGAGTCCGGGCTCAATGTCCCACTTGTTTGTGCTTGTAAGGATGACGGCACATATAAAATATACGGGGTCGAAAAATACTCGCCACTCCTCCTCCCGTGCTCTGTAGTATATTGCTATCCCTGTATAGATATTATAAGACAAAGCGAGGAAAGGACAACATTTTTCATAACTTGTTTGTGCTTTTGAGCGAAGGAAAGGAATGGTATATGAATAGACGAGATGCGTACAGGGAATAAATGATGTCTCTGATGTTTATCGAGAAAATATGGAGTGTTGAGAGAAGATATAATAGTAGCAAGAAAATATTAATTGAGGAATCATAGTTCAAGAATTAATTAAGAATGCTGAAAGGATGGATGCAGATTTGGATAGAATATACGAAATTTCTTTGGGGAAGAAAGAGTTCGTGACAGAGGTAAAAGCAGTTGTTACAGAAAAATGCTACACAAATGATGACAGGCTATATGAATGGTAATTTGAATAAATACAATACATTTTCAAATTTGTCTGCATTATCGGTTGATTTTCAATTGGCTGATGCGATAGCAAGTTTTTAACCACGCAGTTGAAAAGGATATGAATGAAGGTTTTCATAATAACTTATCAATTCTCTGAACACAAAATGGTCTAATAACTGCTGAAAAATTTGAACAGCATAAGCACAGCGTTGCTACAGCGAAACAATTAGCAGATTGGGGTTTTATGCGGCATTCTCATTAGCACCCGATTATTGGAGCACTAATAATTATATTAATAAAATGAAATTATTGATTTTGGTAGTAGACATGCACACATAAATCGTGAATATACTCCGTTAGTGTTATGAAATAGCTAGTTTACAGCATAAATGGATATTCAGGCTAGTGATAACAAGATAAAGTCAGTGTTTGAAAAGTATAAAGTCAGTAGTGATTATCTCATATTCCTGTATTTTCAAAGAGAAATACAAGTATATTTGGTAACACTGGAAAGGATACCTTTGTGAAGGAAATTATATCAAGATGTGATTTGTATAATAGTTCGGTGAATGATAGAGCATTAGAATTTGTTGAAGATTTTTGAGAATGGATTTGGAAAGTGCGAAGAGGCTAGTTGAGGATTCTGTCTGTGCTCAGGATCACTTCTGATATTACTTGGTTTTCATTATAATCATCGTTATGTATTCTTGGATTTTATTCAAGATACTGCGAACGCACAACAATTTGCTTTTTATGATTTAAGCAATGATCCATGTGGAGCTATGAGAGAGATAGAAGGAAAAGATGGCATCTGTTGTAAAAATGGATGTCTTGCAGGTTGTTTTTACAACAGGAAAAAGAAAGGGATATGGCTATTGATGCAAGTGCAAAAATGATTCAGTTTTCGCTTAATCCTACCTATGATATTTCTACAGATATTAAAATGATAAGGCGAGGAAAGAAAGTGCTGGAATTATATGGTTTTATAATAAAACACTAATTAAAAGTGAAAGTTAATCATAGGGTTAATGATACCTTTCGTTAGGATATTAGATGACTACCCAAACAAGAGATTAACTGAGTACAAAGCACTTACTAGCAAAATAAAAACACTCTTTATAATTTATGAATAGTTTTACAATTATATATATAGAATTGTTCTAGAATATGTGCCTAGATGGAAAAATCCATTAATGAAGGCAATAAAGATGTTTCCAAGAGCAATATGCACGGCGTATAAAAGTTGAACAATGAATAATATCATTTCAAAATGAGATTTTGATAAATATTTTTATATTCTTGCAATAATAATGTAAAAGAGAAATTATTGGAATTAGAAGAGAATATAAATCAATTGATTGAAGATGGAGAAATGGACATATTGGAAAATGTTTTATCAAATTTTTAATGAGAGAATGCGTTCAGGGTTGATTGCAGATTTAAAAACTTTCTAATTATGATGGATAAACAAAATAATAGAAAAGGGTAAATTATATGAGTAAAAGACAGAATGCTAAATTTTATTTCAAACAATGTTAAAATGGTTTTTGAGCACAGATTCTTCAGTAGAGGTCATTCCTTAATATAATATGTCAAGTTCGGTCATGAGCGAAGGAATACTTGGTTTCTGGATATATTGACTCTTTGGATGATGTTGTTTGTTTGGTCTCTCACATCAATTCTGATTCTGGGAAATCAGTATATTATTTACAGGTCAGATGCACGTATTGTACATCGGGGCTACTTACAACCAAGTATCACTATTATTACATTAGCTATGAAATTGCTGAATCGATCATAATGACTTTATGAGGACTGGAATGAAAGATAGAATTCGGATGAAAACCTTTCATGAGAGCAGGCTATCGATGAAGATGGAAAGTCTGAACAGTTAACAGAATTAATGCTGTTAATACATGGGCAGGTAGGTATTGCTGCTTTGGGAGGAATGGCACCTTGGATATAATATCTGCACTTGGGGAGAGTGTTATATCGCCAAAAATAACGACACAATCGCAAAAGTGAAATTGCTAAATTGGAAAACAGTGATAATCAGAAAACTGGTAAATGCTATTACACATTTCACATAAGAATTTATTCCGCTTAAGGAATCGATTTTGCTGAAGCTCGTGAAAAGCGGAAAAATGAAGGTGGAGGAACTCAGAGAAGAAACAACATATAGTGAGATATATCTCTTCTTTGAATGACTTAGTTTTGGAACTATATAATCAAACCTCACAAAATATTGATATTTCACAAGATGACTCAGAAGAATATGAAAGATTTGCTAATTGCTGCAGAATTTTGGCATCAATGCTTTTATGCGATGGTGATCAATTTAGACAGTGCTTATCCATCATAAACCTGCAGAAGAAATGCCAGAGTGTTGGACGCTGTTGTAGATTTAATGGATGAATTATTAGAAGGTAAAATGGAATGAGGCATTTTCTGACATTGCTTTTTAATTTTGCAGATAAAGGTGATTAGCAACAGCGTTGAAAATGCGTTCGAACTAATGTCTAGTTCGGATTGGGATGATGATTTTTAGATGCCGCAGGTGAGATTGTTGGAGTCGAATAATCAAGCTGGTAAAATCTCTGAAAGGATGAACTCGATAGGGCGACGTGATCATCAATGGATTTATCACCGATTCCGAAGTTTAATAATCATTAAAGTGGCAGTGCTGATAAATTATGATTTCAGCGGGTAGGACAGAAATAAGGGATTATATTTTTATAGATTAAATTTGAAAACTCTGATGGAGAAAAGACACAACCCTAAACCAGTGTGTGGTTTATGATGTTTCTGTGAACGCACAAAGGACAAGAATATACTTGATATGCAATATATATAGAAATTGGGTTGGGCAAAGTAATATATGCTTTCACATTACGGAACAAGATGTATTTAAGTCAGGAGATGTTGTTATATGTAATTTTATCAAGCCTGGTGTGAATGGCCAAACATCAAGTAGTGGGTTATGCTTCCTGATTTGTATTATTAATTTAATTTACTAAGGAGGAGTTGTAGGTATGGAAAAGAGAGTGGCACTTTTTAAGTATTATTGTGGATGAGAAGGGATTCTGTTGAGAAGCTGAATGCTCTTTACACGAGTATGGGGAGTTCATTATCGGAAGGATGGGTACGCTCCTAGCTAGCGTGAGATTAATATTATCAGCATTGCTATGGATGCAACTCCCTTGGTGATACCAAGGCATCAGAATTAGCGCGGGAAGATAGAAAGCTTGAGGTCAATGTTAAGACTTCTTTTCATAGGCGTGATTTCTAATGATGAACGATGTTAGAGAGTCATCGAGAGCTAGGAAGCATCCATAGTTTAAGCGTTTCAGAATAATGGGAGACACTTGTAAAAACTTTTAATGAAGAAAATGCCGAAATACTGAGGAAATATGCTGATAAGGAGCGAAGAGCTCACTATGGTAACAAGATTTTTATAAGAGGTTTGATAGAGGTAAGTACATTTGGTAAGAACGACTGCTATTACTGCAGGCATGAGACGGCAATGGTGCAGTTGACAGATATAGGCTTACAGCGGATGAAACTCTTGAATGCGTGGATGCTGGCTATGAGCTGGCTTTCTGCACCATTGTTATGCAGGAGGTGAGGACTGGCTTACTGATGAATTTCTGGTAGAGGTAATTACCAAGGTAAAGGGAAAATATCCTGAGATTGCCATCACACTCGTTAGAGAGAGAAGCAGAGAAAGCTACCTGAAAGCTTAAGGCATGCCGGGGCTGATAGATATCTGCTCCGCCACGAGACTGCAGAGACTCCTTGCATTGTCGCGCTTCATCCGCCTGAGCTTACCTTGTCTAACAGGATGGACTGCATTAAGAATCTTAGGGGAGGCAGGTTTTATGTGGGCTGTGGATCTGATGGTAGCTCGCCCGCATCAGACTTTCAAAACCATCGCAAAGTGACTTAAAGTTCATCGAGGAGCTAAGGCCTGAAATGTGTGGCATCGGGCCATGTATTTCGCCAAAAGGATACCCTTTAAGGATATGCAAAACGGAAGCGCGGATTTGCCCGCTATCTGCTATCCATCATAAGGCTGATACACCGGTCCGGCCCTTGCCTTCGGACGCAGCCCAGGCACTATTGACAGCCATGGAAGAGTAGGATACTGTAGGCAAAATGTCATTATGCCTAATCTTCTCGCTTCAGCGGAAGTTAGAGGAAATACGCCCTTTATGACAAGAAGCTATGTGTACAGGAAGTGAGGCAGCAGGAGGCTTTGGAACACCAGTGAAAAGCAGGGATGTCTCACAGGTCGGATTTGAGAGAGTAACGAGAGAGGCGACATCAGCACATCTAAAAGGGAAGATTAACTTGACCTTATGAAAGCGGGAATTACAGGATACAAATAGGATGTAAAAATCGCTTAAAGCTGAAGTAATCATCAATCAACGAAGAAATACTTGAAACTCTTGCTTATGCAGAGGAAAACAAAACAATCTGGAACTTATTCGAACAATCTTAGAGAAGGCTAAGCCTGTAAAGAAAGATAAGGGCTGGTGTCTGTACTGGTCTCTCCCACAGGGAGAGCATCTGTACTTCTTGCGTTCGTGGATATCCCTGGAAATAAATGAAGAAATCAATAAATTGGTAGAGGAAATCAAACTCTGTTACGGCATAGAACAGTTATGTTTGCACCCTTTGAGACGTATCAAATCGTATTGTATAAATGGCTGTGTGTACTGCCCTTTACTATACAGAAAATAAAACAACAGCAAGAAAGAAGCTGACTCCAGGAAGAGGTTAAAGAACAGGTAATTGCGCTTCAGTCAGGAATATGTACATAGAGACTTGCGGGATAGAGGCGGGAGAAGATCCATTTAATAACCCTTCTATCGAACATATTCTTGACAGTATCAAGACTATTTACAGTGTGTGAATCACAGGAACGGAGCGATACATAGAAGGGTTAATGTAAATATTGCCGCTACAACTGTAGAAAACTATGTAGCTTGCTGATGCAGGCGAGTATTAGAAACCGAGTATACTCGTTTCCAGGAAACTTACAACAAGGAAAGCTATCGAGGAGCTGCATCCAACAGGACCAAAGATGACTACTGCTAACATTACACAGCAGCTTTACGGACAGGGCTATGGAGGGGTGGCATTGATGATGGTAGGTCTCGGAGTGCTCTTTTGGACTTGAGGGCTATAAGTATGAGTTTGCAGGCTCTGGGTTGATGACAAGCTGCGACATCTTGGAGGCAGTCTATGGGGTAGGACCTCGTATCACTCATAAGCGTACCTCGAATCAAAAGGCATGATGACAGAGATCCGAACGCCTCTTGATAACTCTATTTCAGACGAGATATTTGCGAAAGATTACGCAGCCTTGCATAAGGCTTTGGCAGTTCCATATTATACTGGAAAATGATAGTTTGGCACCAGAGAATCAGAGAAAGTTAGAGGAAGGCTTCTAAACCTCGGTATTTCAGATTTTCAGTGGAGCCCACGAACTTCTGTAGGAGGTTGCGAAAAGGAAGAAAGAGGAGTGACAGCGAGCAGTTTGAGGTTTCAGATACCAGAAACCCTGGATGAGGTAGTTGGGCTGGCTTATGGATCAATGGGCATATTCTCTTCATTCTGTACAGCTTGCTACAGAGAAGGCAGGACGAGACAGGTCTATGGCTCCCTTTGCAAAACCGGCAGCGATACTTAATTGCTGCCATCCGAAAACGCCCCATGACCACTACCGAGTTTCTGTGGACTACGCAAGCGAGGAAACGAGGAGGCTTTTGAAATGATTGAAAGAGAGCTAAATAAGATCCCTAATGAAAGAGAGAAGAGAAATAGCACTAAACAATATAAAGCGACATCAAGGCCTCTAACCGCAGAGATTGTCAGATTCTAGGAGGGTTTAGTAGGATTAAACCAGACGGTTTCGGCTGAAAGGGTACATATTGCCTTTTTCGTCGACGAGAAATGTAGGAAAGAGCAGCCTTGTAAATGCGGTAACAGGGCAAGAGCTAAGTGTATCGTCTCAGACGTGAAGGGAACCACTACAGATCCGCTAGGGCTATGGAGCTCCTCCTTCCTTGTGGGCCCTGTAGTTATCATAGATACCGGTGATTGATGATGAGGGGAACTTGGCATGTCTCAGAATTCAAAAGTAAGGAAGTCCTTTGATATCACAGATATAGCCGTGCTTGCACTGAGGCTGACAGAGAGCTTACAGTGAGCCCGGAGAAAGAGCTGGCCTCACACCTTTAAGACGAAGAGATTGCGTTCATTATTGTGCTTAATAAGGCAGACCCTTGCTCCACACATTGCAGTCAAAGGATAATGAGATCTTTAGTCATGCGAAAGAGGTGGACTAATATCTTTAAAGCTTAAAAGAAAAACTTGCAGGACTTATTCCAGACAAGAGTGAAAAGTATATATTAAAAGACCTGTAAATAAAGGAGATACAGTACTCCCTGTAATGCCTATAGATGAATCTGCACCGAAAGGTAGGATAATCTCGCCTCAACAGGAGGTGCTTAGACTGAATTGCTTGAGATAGGCTGCATTACACCTGTGTACAGGATAGTGTGGAGCTGATTAGAGAGCCTCTGAAAAGCTTTAAATCTGCCTCCAAGTCTTGTAATTACGGACCTCGCAGGTATTTAAAGGGAAGTAAGTGAAATTGTTCCTGAAAGACATTAGACTAACCTCGATTTTCATATTCTATTTGCAGGTACAGAGGCGGGCTCTACTAAGATGTTAGAGGGTGCAGCTATGCTATCTAAAACTAAAAGGACGTGACAGGTACTCATCAGTGAGGGCTGCATCATATCACAGATACAGTGCAGAAGACATAGGTACGGTGAAAGTCTCCAAGATGGATAAAGAGGAATATTCCGGCGCTTCCTCATTTTGAATATACCTCAGGAGGAATCCCATCCTGATGACCGACCTCTTATAAGCTTAGTAGTCCACTGTGGGAGGCTGTATGCTTAACGAAGCCGCTATGAAGAGCAGAATCGTAAAGGCTGTTAATCAGGGTGTTCCTATAGTAAATTAAGCGGGATGGCACTGCCGAGATGACAGGTATATTAAAAAGAGCAATGAAGGTGTTTTGATTTACTAGAATAAAGCCGGAGCTAAATATAGGTCCGGCACATTCCTTGGATGACAGTATCTAAACTAAAGCTAGATGATTCCCGCCATTTCTGATAATTCAATAATGGATCTCCTAGATACCTTGTTACCTCGGTATTCTAAAGTGCATCATCGTGAGCAATATTATCATTTCCAATACATCCGGATAGCTCTGGCTCCTAAGAATGATGCTATTTCCGTCACTTTCACTACTTTCAGTTCCTCCCAAACTCAGCCAGCTTTCTTTAGGGCTTTCTCAAAAATCTGATGTGGAGGGTGATTCTACCGAGCTCATCCAATTTTCTTTGCTACTGGGTCCTGGCTTTTCACTAAATACTCCCTCTTGCAAAAATATATGTGATTATATATTTTGTAAATACGTAACTATCTTTTACTCAAACAATCTATATAATAAGAGCATAATTTTTCTTTAATCTCAGCGCTTTTAAGCATACATCCGTGTAAAATATTATCCAACCTCGGCACCTCCTTCATATAATTCTTTTCTTTAATCCCTCTCACTTCTTATATTGAGCCTCATATTATAAGTGTAAATCATACACCATCATCTGAAAATCGTGAGAATAACGCGCGTATTACAAAACAATATTTACTTTAGGCTCATTATAGTATATTCTGGAAAAGCTTTTTAGCAACGGCAAAACGTAAAAACGGTTACAAATGTACAAAACATAAACAAAACTGACCTGTAAATGTAACTGCTTTTAATTTACATGACCATGCCCTCTGCACAGCCTAGGTTGCGACAGATTATCTAGCGCAGAGCAGCAACAGCACTCCTCAGTAAAGTCTGTAAACCTGGCACTAAAATCAAACGCGAGCCCACTGGCTTTATGGTCTTAGCAATCCCAAGTTTTTCCCCGTTTGCACCTTCAATTTTGCCTCTTTTCGGCTACGTTTTCTCGCCGCGTTCTTCACCACGCAACCACGCTTCCCTCTTTCATCACTAATAAGTTTCTCAAGAATCTCGTTCACGGTCCCAATACCTCCTTCACTGACTCTAATCTAGACCTTTGAGTTCTACTTGTTATAGGGAAATCTCATCACTGTAAGCATCATTGTCAGTAAACAGCTTCATTAGCCTTGCAGGCTTAGAACCATCATAATTAACTGTATTTGCACATATCTCAGTAAGACCGTCATCTATAACCTGACCTGTTTCCTCAACTACCTTATCTTATGTGGTAGTAGAGCGAAGACCACCCTCACATATCAAACTTAGATATAAATACAATACATACATCAGGGTATGAAATTCAAACTACCTCGTCTTTAGCTATATTGAGGTCAAAACGAAGCATTATAACGAGTTTTATGATGATTATCATCATCTGCCTTTTGCACCTCGATATTAATCGTTTGTCCATCTACGTGATACACTCTAGCATCTAGTACCACAGAGCGACCACTTAGGTTCTTACACTGCTGCAATATGGTATCGCACGACAGTAAGCCCTCATCTCAAGAATAACTTTAAAATTTCCTCGCAGAACTCCTTATGTTCCGCCATTTTAGCAAAACATCAAATCATCAATGGGATTAAGCGCTGGCATACTTTTCATACACTTTTTCTGGCATATGTCCTTTTCTTTCATTAGTTTGCTATAATGCCCTTTTACAGACATTATAGCAGATGAAGTTAAAATGTTAAATAGATTTTCCTGCTAAGTAAGACTTAGATACTCAGGATAAAGCAAAGTCTAGCAGTTACAATAATCAGAACTGCTTAATGTTAGATATCGGAGAACTGAATACTTTGTAATGATTATTAAGTGAAAAGATAGCAAATCATCATGCAGATAGATATTGAATACATATTTCACGCAAATCAAAAAGCATAGAAAACACAGGGTGACTAAGAACACCGCTTTCAGTGACTACTGTAATCACCGACATAGAACATATCATATATGAAACCAGATTGAAAACAACGGCAAAGTGCACAAAGTTTAGAGGCAAATAAATCCAAAATCCCAAGCTGAAGGAAACATAAGTGGAAGGGACAAAAGAATGAGTTTGCAATCAGCTAGAAGCAGAAAAGAAGCGATAACTGCATGTCAGTGACTAATCTGTAATCTAAATGAAATTTTGCGAGAGATGTATTATTAGACTAATCAGCTTAGAATAATAAATTTGCGAGCGCATTAGCGGCGAAGCGATGCCGGAGCGAGTCTGAAATTTATTTCGCGTGACCAGATAATAAACATTAACACCATCACACAAAGCCTAACTACATCAGTACTTCAAAAAGATATTCTCAGGACCATCTTAACACATACATCCAATCTTAGCTTCTAAGAAGCTCATTCCTCGGCAGTTGCGCATAAGTTTAATACGGTTTGTTGGTTCACCTCACTTGCACCCGGATCATAGTCAACATCAAACCATGTTGGTACCCGGATACTTGAGCTTTTAACTGCTTTTATTACGCCCTTCCTACTACGAGTGAGTTAGAAGGCAAGCCAAAAAGGCTGGGCACAGATGATGTTGGTTGCTCCCTGACTTAATGAGCTCAATCATTTCTCCTGTGAGGAACCAACCTTCTCCCGGTCTGATTGCCAAGAGAAAACTATCGGCTCAGCATACCAGCAAGTCTCAGTTATATAGCTTTGCTCCACAAATGCTTTACTCTTTTTAGAGCCTTTTCAGCGGGTTTAAAGAACTCGGATAAGGTCAATTGCCCTATTGCTTATAAAGGCATTTCTACTTTTGCCAAGGGTTTCAGCCTTTTAAAATTAGTATTGTAAGCACTGTAGAGAAGGAAGTCTATTAGGTCAGGAACGACTGCCTCTGCACCCTCATTTTCAAGGAGCTCTACAACACCGTTATTAGCACTCTGGAAGGAATTTAACAAGGATTTCTCCTATACGATACCCACCATGGTCTCGTAAGTCCTTCCACACGAGGCGGCAGAGTATCAAAGTCCTCTACAATCTGCTTGCAGTTTCAACAGTTATCATCGAAGCCTTTTTAAGACTTTCTATACACTCTCCACTTCCTGTGAAGCTCATCTGCAGAGTCCTTTACAAGTCTCATATACTAAGGGCATATAGAAACTCTTATGAAAAGTGTCATCAGCTCACAAGAGCCCAGGCAGCGAAGCAGGATAGAGGTAGCACAGCCCTGTGTTCAAGTCCCCTGAACGGAAAGAGAAATAACAGGGATATGAGCAAGTCCTTCCTTCTTAGTGCCCTACGATGAAACTCTATATAGTTGGATGCACGGCACCTCCGCGTCTGGCTTTATAAAGATTGCAAGCTTATTTACATCGTATCTGGCCTGACTTTACTAACCAGTTAATCTGACCCACGACTATGAGAGATGGGTAGCAGGCATCATTGTTTACATATTTAAGTCCGGTATCGATGACGGAATGTTCATCCGCAAGGAGCTCTATGATGTAGCCTCCCCACTCGATAGCAGTTTTAAGCATCTTCAAGTGGATAGGGAGTACATCTGAGGACAAAAGTATGGTATAACCTTCATTTCCTTCCTCAAATACAGCCCTGTCAGTGGCAGGAGATATCAAAGTTCTGCATCGGATTAGCTTCCCCTGTCCTTACAGCAGAAAAGGGAGAGAGCGGCCCCTGATTCTCGCCGCACCGAGTGTTATTTACCTCATCTATCTTAAGTACAGTGTATCTTACCTGCACGCTCAAGGATATCACTTTACCTGATCTGTAGTTACCGCATCCAGACCGCAGCCAAAATGAGTTAAGCTGAATCAAATCAGCAGCGAGGATCTTTACATAGCAGGCAGCCTTATGTTCATGTCAGCACACCCACTGATCCATTACCACAAGAGACGCTCAAACCTGTCCTGAGATGTGCCACCGAATCCTCGGTAAGAACAGCAACAACACCAAAGGAGGTGATAAGTTCAGGTGATACCGCGATTTACGTCTCAGGTCAATGTGGATGGCCTTCCTGCAAGAACTATGCCCTTCTTGCCTGTCTCCTTAAGGTAGGCAATTACTCTCACCCTTTCTTTTTCACATCCTTCTGGTCTGGAGGAGTGTCCAGGCCCTTTTACAGCAGCTTTTATCTCAGTTTGGTATCCTTCCTCAAACACCTTTCATAAGCCTCGTCAAAGCAAGTATCTTCTTCAGACTCAAGTGAAAGGAAAGGATTCTCAAAGGTGCCGAAGGGCCAGCAAGTTCTTCCCATATTGTTCTTAATATTCTCACCATAAGAGGTAACAATAGGGCAATTGTAGTGGTTATTTGAGTCAGGTGTCCCTATTGCGCTCTATATGGCTACATAGGGTGGTAAATATATGCTTCACGCCCCTTTTTGAGAAGCCACATAACGCATCTATGCAATCTTAGCAGGATAGCACTCTGACCACTCGAATATTGACTCAATACCAAGCTCTATATACTCCTGCTTGAACGTGGAGAAAGTACAACTCTAAAAACCAGCTTTGCAAAGAAAGTAAAACCAAAGAGGATAATTTCTATACATATTGAGCACTGTGAAATACCAATAGTTCCTCTGTGGCTTCTTTCTCGGTGAGAGCCTTTGTAACCGAAGGTTCTCTCTGCATCTCTATACTCAAAAGTGATGGTATATTGTCCTTGTTCTTCAAGCACCGAGACCCTTCTTTCACATCTGTTGCCTCGAGATATAGTGTCTTCCACCTGTAAAATGTATTGACAGTAAGCATACAGTGGTTATTACACTTTTTGGCATCTCTCCATATTTGTCTCATAGCTAAGATTTTTAATCTGCTCGTAGGAAAGAGTGGTGGTCTCATCACCCTGCCTGTAGTGCTTTCTTGCTATAAGGGCAGCGCCGAAAGCACCCATTATACCCGCAATATCAGGTCTTATAGCCTTTGATGCCTCGATACCTTCTCAAAGCTCCCAAGCACAGCGTCATTGTAGAAGGTTCCACCCTGAACTACTATATTTTCGCCCAAATCCTTAGGGGTCTGTGAGCTTAATTACCTGAGAAGGGCATTTTAATAACCGAACAAGCAAGACCGGCAGAAATGTCTGCTACACTTGCACCCTCTTTTTGCGCCTGTTTAACCTTGGAGTTCATAAACACCGTACAACGTGAACCCAGGTCAATAGGATTCTTCGCAAGAAGGGCAACCTTAGCAAAGTCAGCAACCTCGTAGTTAAGAGACTTAGCGAAGGTTTCTATAAATGAGCCACAGCCCGATGAACAGGCCTTCGTTGCTGAATGCCGTCAACTGTGCCGTCTTTTTATCTTTATACACTTCATCCTGACCACCGATGTCGAGGATACAGTCTACCTTCGATTGAAGAAGGAAGCGGCAGCATAGTGAGCAACAGTCTCAACCTCACCCTCATCAAGAAGGAAGGCTGCCTTTAAGCAATGCCTCGCCGTAGCCTGTAGAACAGCTTTGCTATCTGCAGTCCTTTGCAGGAGTTCTATGTATTTCGTTAAATGCTTTAATGGAGGTCTTAAGAGGACTTCCGTTATTACTGCTGTAGAATGAATAGAGAAGGGTGCCATCCCTCAGCTACAACAGCTACCTTGGTAGTGGTAGAGCCTGCATCTCATACCAAGGAAGCATTTTCCGTGGTAATCTGCAAGATTTCTCATTCCTCAGCCTTCTTATGTTCAGCCTTAAAAGCCTCGTATTCTTTCCCTCGCTGTTAAAGAGAGGCTCAGCCTCAGCTACCTCAAAATCCATACTAACCTTGTTGTGAAGAGGCATTGTGAAGCTGGGAAAGAGTCGTAGCCTCTCATACTTAGAGCTCATAGCAGCACCTCATAGCGGCAAAAAGATGTGAACCCTCAGGAGCAACTATGTTCTCTGGTCCTAATTCAAGGGTTCTTACAAAGGCAGCCTGTAGCTCAGTAAGGAAGTGCAAAGGCCTCCAAGGAAGGCTACATTTCCTCTGATAGGCTTACCACAGGCAAGACCACTTATGGTCTGATTTACAACAGCCTGAAAGATGGATGCGGCAAGGTCAGGCTTGGTAGCTCCATCATTTATAAGAGGCTGTATATCCGACTTTGCAAATACTCCACAACGTGCGGCTATCGGATAGATGGACTGGTAGCTCTTTGCATATTCATTAAGGCCGGCTGCATCAGTCTTTAAGAGGCTTGCCATCTGGTCAATGAAGGAGCCTGTACCACCTGCACAGATACCGTTCATTCTCTGCTCGATTCCACCGGTAAAGTAGATGATTTTGGCATCCTCACCACCTAGCTCTATTGCCACATCAGTCTGTGGTGCAAAGGTCTTAAGGGCTGTTGCCACCGCAATAACCTCTTGAACAAAAGGTATATCAAGATGCTTTGAGAGGGTAAGACCGCCTGAACCTGTTATCATCGCATACACTTCTACATTGCCACAAGTCTTGATTGCATCTGTGCAAAAGAGAAGCGAGAGTCTCCTGAATATTGGCGTAGTGCCTTTTGATAGTCTGAAAAGAGTACTTTTCAGATTATCGTCTATAAGGCAAACCTTAACTGTAGTAGAGCCTATGTCTATACCTAGGCGATACTTTGTTTCGACATAAAATATTCTCCATTCTAAACGAAGACAAGGCATATACATGCCTTTAACTTCATTGAAATATATTTTGACACAATTAGTTTTGAACTACACGATATTATACCACAACGAGGACAGTAGAAAAATTTTTACAAAAATGTGTTTAATTAGATACATTTTCCTCAAATATTCACGAAACAGGTTATAACACAGAATTAATACAAAACTGTATTATTCTATCTCTTCATACATATTTAGTAATTTGTTGACAAGGGTTTTAATAGAATTTATAATAGTATGGTATATCCTATATGATATAAGTGTCAAAGATATATAATTTGGGATAGGCATGAGTGCTACTTAGCTTATTATTCTTTGGCATACAAAGAACAGGAGAATACGATGAATAATTTTCTGATAAAATGGAAAGGAAGTTTGGGAGATTTGCTATTAAGAATCTTATGCTCTATATAATAGGAGTATACATAGTTGGTGCCCTGATATCGGTGGTCAATCCTCTATTTTTATATTTCCTATCTTTCCTTAAATATAGAAAAGATTATGCAGGGCAGGTGTGGAGGCTTGTTACCTTTATACTGGAGCCCTATGGCGAGTGTGAGTGGTGGAACTTCAGTTATCTTTTTGTATTACACTTTATTTTTACTGGATACTGGGAACGAACCTGAATATGCCTGGGGCACTTTTTAGATTCAATGTTTACTATCTTTCGGGAATCATTTTTAATATAATCGCTGCAATTATCACCTACGCAGTGACAGGAGACGGACTATCGGGAATGTACTTCGGACTTAATTACATCAACGAATCCCTTCTTCTTGCTGTATTGTGCGATGTATCCTGATTATCAGGTACCCTTTATGTTTGTTCTTCCTATCAAGATGAAGTACCTCGGTATCTTCTACGGTGCCTTTGTAGTGCTTCAGATAGTGCAGAATGCGGCTGCAGGGAACTTTATTTGCGATTGCAATAGTTGTTGCTATGCTTAACTTTATATGGTTTTACTTTTCAACCAAGAATTACAGGCAGAAGCTTAATAACAGGATGCGGAGGATGAAGTTCGAATCAAGGAATAAGGCCGGCGAGAGAAGCTTCCGCACAGAAACGGGGATTGCAAGACATAAATGTGCAATTTGCGGTAGGACGGAGCTCGACAATCCAAACCTGGAGTTCAGATTCTGTTCAAAATGTGATGGAAACTATGAATACTGCAACGAGCATTTATTTACACATCAGCATATAAAAAGCAATAGAATTTTTCTTTAATAAAAAATATAAGTGAGACATTATAATGAGTAAGAAAACAAGTGCTATGTTGGATATTAAGAAGGAAGGAACCTTTGAAAGAAGCCTCCCTGCATTTGCAGGTGAGCTATCCGCAGTTTATGGGAAGGCAGCAATTCTTAATCTCTCAATGAACTATGCAAACTATTTTGTAAAATACAAAGGAAAAAGGAAACTGATAGGAGCTTTGATGGAGCAAAGAAGAAAATAAATGCTCTCATAAAGTCTGTTATAGTAGGATGGAGATTTTTCTAAGGAGAGCATAGAGGAAGCTGAAAAATAAGGGAAGAGGTTAAAGAAGGGGTAGATGCAGCAACTGCCTTCTTAAGTGCCTTTGAGAACTTTTAACTACGTGCTTTCAAGAAAGCTCCCAAACAAAGAATACGACGGAAAAGAATTTGACACAGATGACGAAGCAAGAAAAATCCTTGCTTATATCTTTGAAGATGATGACAATATCGCTATCAATTCCAAGATTCAGAGAGTGATATCTGAACTTCCTATCAGATACACTAAGGCAAGTTCTTTCGATATCATCGAGAACCTCAGTAGACCGCTACACAGGTGGCCAGAAGAAGGCTCTAAAGGCGTTTGCCTATATGGTTAGGCAGGCAGGTATGATTTACGACCTTGACAAGATGCAGAAGCTCTACCCCTGATATTGCTGATGAGTTTGAGTATTATAAGAATTATGAATTTGATAAGGCCACAGCAAAGAAGCTTCTCGCTGAGAGTGCTAAGTTAAATGCGGTTATAGCAAGGTGTTCAGACCTTACAGATGACGGTATCCTGGTTATGGAGGTTGTAAATGACCTCTATGCAGTACTGCTTAACTGGGATAATATCGATATGGAAGCCGCAGGACTTGAAATTGATATGATAAAGTTTACCAATGAAAGCTTTGCAAATGAAGATATGAGCCTCGATGAATTTGATGTGAAGATGGCACAGATTTTCTCACAGCTTGAGGGTAAGCTTGAAAGTATATATGATGAGCTTCACAGCTTTGAAGGTACACTTTTTGATGTACTAAACAGATTCTCTAAGGAGACCTCAGAGTTTGGCTTAGTTGACAAGTACGAAGACCTGCATAAATGCAGCATCTTAAAGCAGGGCAGCCTTTTTGCAGACCTTACCGACCTTGAAGAGGCCGGAGTTGTTGAGATTGCTGATTTGGAGGCACTTAAAGAGAAGTTAAAGGCAGAGTTTGAAAGAATCTTTGAAGAAGTTGACAGAAGCGTAAGACGTGGGATAATAGCACAGGTAATAGGAAGTGTACCTGTTTACTTCGAGAATAGAACCGAGGTTATGGACTATATAAGGTCATCCCTTGCTTCTTGCAACAGCAGGGAAGAACTCGTGGGAACTATCAACGCAATTACTGAAATATGGTGTGAATAAATGGTGATATAATGATAATAATAGGCGAAACTTTCATTGTGGAAGGACTGATGAAGTCTGACTTGATAAGGGAACAGGTTATAGGTTCCCTTAGGAAGGGGAAGTTTTCGCCTATTGGTGCATTCGGAGTCTTTGAACCACAGAATCCTCACAATCTATATGAGATTATTTCTCTTAATGAGTTCAGGAAGAGTCCCTACCAAAAGGGCTGTTATAAGCTTATTGGACTAACAGGCTCAAAGAAAGAAGCAATTATGCTTGTCGCGAGGCTTTGGCTTAAGAAAGAAAAGCGAAAGAGGTGAGTATAATGGGGATTATCGGTGTTTTGCTTACCATATTAAAAGTCTTAGGCATTATATTACTGAGTATACTAGGGCTTGCTTCTCATTATAATACTGCTGTTTTTATTCGTTCCTTTGTGTATAAAAATAAGAGTAAAATACGTAGGTAAGCAGCTTGAAGCAGAAGGAGAGGTTAGTTTTTATTTAGATTGTTAGGGCAAGGGCCGCCTATAAAGACGAGCTAAGCTTATGAGGCAAAGGCGGCATTTTTACGCTGATATCAAGTGAAAAAAGCCGGTAGAGATGAAGAGGACGGCAAAGAGGCACATAAAGAAAGTAAAGCCGCAGATGTAAAGACGGAGGATACAAGCCTAAAAACAGCAGAAGCTAAAGAGGGAGAAGGTGTAACATCTACTGGGATAACAGAGCTGGAAGAAGCTGAAGAAGCTAAGGTAGAGACAGGAAGAAGGCAAGAGGCTGAAACACAGACACCTAAGTCTACAATAGTAGAACGGGAGCTGGAAGCAGAGGCAGATAGTAAGCAGGTAAATAATCAACCGGAATCTATTAAGCAGGAAGATAGTAATATAGAAGATGGCACACAGGAAGACTGTAAACAAGCGGTATGTGGGCAAGTAAACGAAGAAAATAAGGCGGGCAAAAGGCAAAAAGCAAAAAAAGCAAAAAGCAAAAAGCAAAAACCAAGAAAAATTAAATATCTTGCTAAAAATAGAGGAAATAAAAGAAAAGATTGAGGCTATGGACTGCATTTAAGGAAACATTTCTTAGCCTTAACAATAAAAAGGAAGCAGTGCTTAAGTTTATAAATGCAGAGGGCACGGCAGATGGAATCTTTTATCTTCTGACTCAGTCTAAAATACTTATTAAAATGATACTGCCAAAGGAGATAAAGGGATGGCTCAGATTTGGGACAGGAGATGTATACACCGAAGGGCAGTATCTTACTTACCTTTGCTTTGTATATCCTTTGTATGCAGGAAAGTTTGACATTATTCCTGAATGGGAGGAAGAAGTGATAGAAGTTGATGCTTCATTTTTCAGGGAAGATAAGAATGTTTGCTATGCTTTTTAATAGGATTAAAGCTGCTATTTTAGTAAGAAGGTTAAGGCATTATTAAGAATTTCAACAGATGCAAAAAGAGCTTTTGCCAAAGGGTTAAAGGAGGAAGTGATGGCCAGTAATAATTTTGATGAAACAATGGCTGCATTGTTTAAGGGAATGGATGGTTTTATAACCAGTAAGACAGTGGTAGGAGATGCAATTAAATTTGAAGACGGAACGACCATCCTGCCGCTTGTGGATGTATCTTTTGGTGCAGGAGCAGGAGCCTTTGCCAGTGAATCCAAGAAAAAGGATAACGGGGTAGGTGCTATGTCCGGCAAGATTACTCCCAGCTCAGTCCTGGTTATCAAAAAATGGGAAATGTAAGGCTTGTTAATATCAAGAACCAGGATACAATAACCAGGCTTTTTAGATATGATTCCCGGACCTTTCGGAGAAATTTTCGAAAATGATGAATAAGAATAAAGAGGATAAAACCTCTGAAGCGGGTGCAGATGATAAGATGCCTGAAACTGAGGAAGAGATAGCTAAGAAGTTGAACAAATAAACAATAATAACAGAGGAGAAAGAGGTTAAAATGGTTGGTAATCTTACTTTACTTACAGACTTTTATGAACTTACAATGATGCAGGGATATTTTAAGAATAAGAAAGACCCTGTGGTGGTTTTTTTGATATGTTTTACAGGGCAAAAATCCTTCGGACAATGGCTTTTGCTATAGCAGCAGGTCTTGAACAGGTTATAGATGTTATCAAAAACCTTAATTTCAACTATGAAGATGTGAATATCTCCGCTCACTTGGAATGTTTGACGAGGATTTTCTGGATTATCTTTCAGGCTTTCATTTTACTGGAGATATATATGCGGTACCTGAGGGAACCGTAGTCTTCCCTATGGAGCCGCTTGTTAAGGTGGTTGCACCTATCATGCAGGCTCAGCTTGTAGAGACAGTTATACTTAACCTTATCAATCATCAGAGTCTTATAGCTACCAAGGCTGCCAGAGTATGCTACGCTGCTGAGGGCGACTTTGTTATGGAGTTTGGCTTAAGACGTGCACAGGGTCCTGATGCAGGTACACTTGGAGCAAGAGCAGCTGTTATAGGCGGCTGTGCAGGCACAAGTAATGTAATCTGCGCCAAAGAAGTTTGGAGTTCCTGTCCTTGGAACCCATGCACACAGCTGGATAATGAGCTTCCCTGACGAATACACCGCATTTAAGGAATATGCCACACTTTATCCGGGCAATGCAATCCTTTTAGCTGATACCTATGATACTCTTCGCTCGGGAGTACCTAATGCAATTAGAGTATTTACCGAAATGAAGGAAGCAGGAGTAAAGTTTGGAAAATACGGTATCAGGCTTGACAGTGGAGACCTTGCATACATATCAAAGAAGGCAAGAAAGATGCTTGATGAGGCTGGATTTAGTGATGCAAGCATAGTGGCATCCTCTGACCTTGATGAGAATCTTATATCTTCGCTTAAGCTGCAAAAGGCAAGCATAGACTCCTGGGAGTAGGTACTAAAGCTTATCACAAGTGCGGACTGTCCTGCGTTTGGTGGAGTATACAAAGCTGCGGCGATGCAGAAAGAAGATGATACCTTTGAGCCAAAGATTAAGCTGTCAGAAAATACCTGGAAGATAACCAATCCGGCGACAAGACCATATTTTAGAATATACGACCTGAAGGCAAGATTAAGGAGACCTCATCGCATTTTCAGATGAGAAAAATATCAGAAGATGAAGAATATATGATGTTTGATCCCTATAGAGACCTGGAAAGAAAAGACCGTTTGATGCCGGTGAATTCAAGGTAAGAGAGCTTCTAGCCGGTGTTTATCAAGGACAGTGCGTATATACCTCTCCCAGCGTAATGGAGATTAGAGACTTATTGTGAGAAGAAATTAAATACACTTTTGGGATGAGACCAGACGTCTTGTCAATCCACACGAGGTACAATGTAGATTTGACTACAGAGGCTATGGGATGCAAAGAAAAAGCTTTTTAGATGATTACAACAATGCTCTTCAGACCAAACAAACATGCTACGGAGCTTAAATAGGAGACAGGATGAGGACGATAATAGTAGTTTTGTACTTAGTTATATTTGGGGTGTTTAGCTTATTTGCCCTGCCTTTTCTTTGGCTTGTAGGCAGATTCAATGAGGGATTAAAGCAAAGAATAAGCCAAAGGATAGTAAAGTCAGCCTTTGGAAAGATACTTCATCTCTGGAATTAAGAAGAATGTCATAGGACTTGAGAGAGTGCCAAGAGATGAGTCGGTTCTCTTTATCTTTAACCACAGAGGCTTCTTTGATATAATCCTCGCCTACTATACAGTGCCTGTGCTAGCAAGCTTTGTTTCAAAGAAGGAAATATCCAAGGTTCCGGGTCTTAGAGTATGGATGAGAAATATCAAATGTGTATTCCTAGACAGAGAGAATCCAAGAGAGGGCATAAAGGCAATACTTAAAGGTATTGAGAATATCCAAAGGGGGACCTCGATGTTTATTTCCCTGAGGGAACAAGAAACAGTGGAGAGGGACTTCTTCCGTTTAAGCCGGGCAGCCTTAAAGATGGCTGAAAAGGCGGGCTGCCCTATAGTTCCTGTTGCCATAACCAATTCTGACAAGGTATTTGAGGACCACCTGCCTTGGATAAAGAGTAACCGGATGACTATAGAATACGGAGAACCAATTTATATTCACGAGCTCTCTAAGGAATCAAGAGCGGAACTTCTTGAGTTATCAAGAGAAGAGGTTCTTAAGCTCTATGAGAAAAATACACAACTGGCACTATAAAAAAGTTAAAAACTGGATATTTATTACATACCAAAAATCCTTTATCATATAACCACTAAAGAGACTTACGCTTTAGGGAAGAAAGGAGTTTTGATATGAATAATGTAGGCAAAGAAATGGTTAAAACAGGTACGGATAACAGGGTAAAGAAGCTTGCCTTGGCTGCACTTTTTGCGGCCTTATCCTATATAGGTTTTCAGGTATTTAGATTTGATATACCTGTAGGTACAGAGAAGACTGCATTTCACCTTGGTAATACCTTTGTGGCACTTGGCGCACTCTTCATAGGAGGAGCCCTATGGGTGGCTCAGCAGGAGCTGTAGGACTTACCATAGCGGACCTTACGAGCGGTTACGCTACAAGTGCACCAAAGACCTTTATACTTAAGCTTCTCATCGGTCTTATTGTAGGGCTGGTGGCACATAAGGGATTTAAGATTAATGAAATAGTCGAGAAGAAGAAGCTCGTACTTGCTACAGTTTGTTCAGCATCCTGCGGTTTGCTTTTCAACATAATAGCAGATCCTCTTGTAGGATATTTCTACAAACAGTATGTACTTTGGGCTTCCACAGGAAATATCAGAAGCATTTGCTAAGATTTCAGCCTCACAACCTCTGTAAATGCTGTAGCTTCGGTTGTATTTGCAACTGTTCTTTATCTTGCACTTAGGCCTGTCCTCAAAAAGGAAGGATTCTTTACACTAAAAATTGAGCATTTTAGCCAAAACTGAATGTATGCCCCAATCTCATGATTTTTGATTAAAGAGCTGTGCGTTCGCACACAGCTCTTGGTAGTAGGAGGATTTGTAGGCATCTATGGTAAAAATAGGTTGTCTTTTTCCATACTTTTTAAGTATTATGCTGTATTCCCTTTCATCTAAGTCATAAAGCTTTGCTACCCTATGGTCTAATCTCATTATAAAGCTTAATCGTCCTAAAGGCATCGGCTTTGACACCCAGTCCCAGTATCTTGTCAACAACTTCAATTATCTTTTCCTGCTCGGAAACACCCACTACTGGGATAGGAATCCTCTCAATATGTGACCTGAGAACCTTCACCGAGTCAAACATCTTCCTAAAGTAAAACTGAGCTATCCTCGAGTTTAATATACCCATCACGTACTTGATAAAAAGCCCCGGAATCTGTGGTATAAGCACATTACAGCTATTTAGAGTGAGGGTGTTTTTATTATCATAAGCCATAACTATCTGGTTGCAGATGAATCTGTATATAAGCTTTTCCCTGACTCTATAGTGCTCTGTTGGCGCCACCTGTTGATAAAGCTCAGGCTTAAACTCTATATATCTGCCTGAGTTTTTGGACTTGAACTTAAATACATTGCTGCCGCTAAGTATCTGCTCATTTTTATCTGTCTTCTCATCAGTTATAAATCTCTTGTTATCCCCGGTAATTATACCGAGTGCAAAGGTGGACTGCCCGGCTAGTGTGGTATGTCCGGGAGTATCTTTTATCTTTCCTATTACAAGATATCCTCGTCAGTTGTATTAAAAGTGCAGCAGTCAGCATTAAATTCCTCATCTGATATCGATGGTATACTCCTTTTTCTTCCTTAACCCTCATTCCTAGCGCTGAAAACGGAGAATCAGTATATTTCATCTGCAATATCACGCTCGGACAGTGTACATTGTCAAAAGTTTTGCTTTAAGAATTCAATATAATCAAACGAGCATCTTTCCAGTATTAATTTTCTGATAGAGTATGACGTGTAACATTTAGTATCGCCTGTGGAAGGATGAATGAAAGGATGCCGTTTGTCTTAAGATTCTTTAGTGCCTGTTCAATAAATATGTCGTAGGACCTCATAGATAGAGTAGTCGCACATTCAAAACTTGTCACGAAGCTTTAACTTCTCCTCGTGAATAACGATAACCCCAAGGGGATTGCCCATGATGTAGTCAAACTTTTTATTCCTTTGGAAGTACAGATAATCAGCCTCGGTACATGGTCTGTAAATAAGCTTTAGCATCACTTATCTTGTACCTTAGGGCATAGTTTATGCGGGCAAGCTTCACGCTTAGCGCTGTCTATATCGTTGGCGTAGACATTATTGTAGTCAAAGCAGCCAGGAATCTGTAATATAAAGTTACCTGTTCCACAACAAGGATCCATTATCTTTTTGCTCCATCTTATGCTAGTGAGCTTAAGGTTGTCACAGAGCCTTTTTGCTACCTTTGAAGGTGTAATAGCAGCCCCTGAAACTTCCTGTCCCTTGAGCTTTAAGGAATGTACTAAGAGACCCATTAGATCAACTGCTCTCTTCATACACGTAGTCAGTCTCCAAAAAGCTCAGGGATAATCATCCGCGATGTCATCTACGCCCATCCACCGCGTATAAGGTCGTCTACTCAAGAAGGTGCATATGGAAATAGAGAGCTCATTATTTTAGGAATGCTCTAAGAATATTAGAATCTGCTTTCTATACTCAAAACCTCGAGGACATAAGCTTTACGGCGCACAGTCTGCAAGGAGGACAACAATATATCGTTGGTAACCTCAATCTTTATTTATCATTTGACTACATTTAAGATGCTTTGAACAGGCAGCAAATTCTGGAATCCCCGTATATATGAGTCATAGGCTGATGCCGGATACAAAGGACTTGTTTCTTCTGCTTTTTAAGAGCAGAATTATCCCCATTTGCAATATCAAATTTAAGACTTTGAACATATTCTATCGAGAAATACGTCGTACCCGATTCTACAGGGATGAGCTTACCAAGCTTTTACCCAGTTCTTTGCAGTTGCTCTGAAATGGATAATTCTCTACATACATCAGCCAGAGAAAAGCATGTTTGTACTCAGAATTCATCTTCATCTTGAACCTCCCCGTATCGCCGGTCATCTATGTCAAAAACTAATTATTTGTTCCCTAATCTTATTATAGTCTTTAAAATGACTATTGTCGATATAAATATAATATTTCTAAATTTATATATATGGGTGATATAAGTAAAAGTTCTTAACCAAATCTAAAACAACGTGAATGTTGTATAGAAAATTACAGATTATAAAGACAAATTACCAGTTACATTCAAACCAAAATATAGTATAATGAAACAAGCAGGTATTAGCATCAATGGGCGTCAAATACCCTGGACACCCACATCAGTAAATAAAAATTCTATCAACGGCTTGATTACAGGAGAAAGCATTATCTCCTCACCAATAAGCCACAGCTAAAGGAGGCAATTATGGAAAACTTCGTACACTCAATACCTACAGAGCTTTATTTTGGTAAAGGACAGATAGCTAAGCTTGGGGATGCTCTTAACAGATTTGGTAAAAGAGTACTTCTTACCTATGGAGGAGGCTCCATCAAGAAGATGGGGCTCTATGATGAAGTAATGAAGATACTCTTAGAAGGCGGATTTACAGTAGTTGAATGTGACGGCATAGAGCCTAATCCAAGAATAGAATCAGTTATTAAGGGAGTTAAACTCTGCAAGGAAAACAACATAGACGTTGTACTTTCTGTAGGTGGAGGAAGTACGCTAGACTGCTCTAAGGCCATAGCCTGTGGAGTGTACTGAAGGTGACGACCTGTGGAAGATGGTTAAGTCTGGAGTGGAAGCTAAAAAGCCCTTCCTCTGGTGGATATCCTTACCCTTAGCGCAACAGGCTCAGAGTTTGACGGAGCAGGCGTTATAAGCAATATGGCAACAGATGAAAAGATAGGCGCAATGTTCACCTATCCCGCAGTATCCATCTGTGACCCTACCTATACATTTAGCGTATCAAAGTACCAGACAGCAGCGGGTTCAGCAGATATCATGAGTCACATCATGGAGGGGTATTTCTCAAGAACTGATGACTGCGATATATCAGATGGAATTGCTGAAACTGTGCTAAAGACTGTCATTAACACCTCCCTCTAGCTCTTAGAGAGCCTGATAACTACACTGCAAGGGGTAATCTTATGATGGCTTCATCAGTAGCCTGCTCCGGCATACCTGAGTACGGAAAGCAAGGCACAGGCTGGCCTTGCCACGGCTTAGACATGAGCTTTCAGCATTTTATGATACTCACCCACGGTGTAGGACTAGCTATCCTCACACCTAGGTGGATGAGGCATATACTTAAAAAGATCCATCAACCACAGGCAGGTTTGTGCGCTTTGCAAAGAATGTCTGGGGGCTTTCAGGAGGAAGTGAAGAGGTGCTTGCTCTTAAGGGAATATATGCACTTGAGTCCTTCTTTAAGGAGTCAGGCATTGCATCAAACCTTACTGAGCTTAATATTACGGAGGAATACTTTGGCAAAATGGCAGACCACCTTGAGGCAGAAGCAGACCTTAAGAATGCCTATGTACCTTTAACCAAAGAGGATATAATAGAGATATATATAGCATGTCTGTAAAAACAGATATATTATAGGCCTTCATTTCGTAGCTAAGAAAAGTGATGACATAAGTGTGAGGAAGTGCACATCCGATTGAGCTCTTGATGATTTATTTTTTCTCCTTAAGAAATTGTTTTGAAAAGTAAACACTAATTTTAAAAATAAGCTATAATAGTATTATAAAAGAGGTTCTCTATGGATTTTCACAGCCGTCAAATTGACATAATATTTACAAGGAGGCAGATTATGGATTTTTCAATTTTCTGGCTTATGGCATTTATAATACTGGTTGTGATGGAATTCCTTACTGAGTGGGACTCACAACTATATGGTTTTGCAATCAGGTGCTCTAGTATCATTTTTGCGAGTCTCTTTGGGGCAGCAGTTTGGCTCCAGATTGTACTATTCTCTAGTTGTTTCCCTTGTTGTCCTTGTTGTATACAGACCTCTTGCTGTTAAATACGTCAATTCAAGAAGGACAAAGACCAATGTTGATGACCTTATAGGCAGAGAAGCCAAGGTTATTGAGAAGATTGACAATCTAAACGAGACAGGAAGAGTCTTGCTAAACGGTATCGACTGGTCTGCCAGATCAACCCTAATGGGAGGTGTTATCGATGAGGACACCATAGTGAAGGTAATGGAGGTACAGGGCGTAAAACTAATAGTTGAACCGCTTATTACAGAGGAAACAAAGAGGTTGACTCCTGTGGATGGCTTACAGGAAAACTTTGATTGATGCTGTATGTATTAGGGATTATCCCTTTACAGATAATAAAAAGAAAAGAGGTATATTATGGGAGGATTATTGTACTTAGCTAAACCAATGGCAGCTACCGGAGGACTTATAAGTGGATCATTTTTGGCAATGGCGTTCCTTGCTATTGTAATCATCTTGATCTTTGCTTCCTGCATCAAGATAGTGCCACAGGCAACAGCCTTAGTCATTGAAAGACTTGGCGGATATCAGGATACCTGGCACGTTGGTATTCATGTGAAGTTACCCTTCATAGACAGAGTAGCAAAGAGGGTAACACTTAAGGAACAGGTTGCGGACTTCCCTCCACAGCCGGTTATCACAAAGGATAACGTTTCAATCAGAATAGATACAGTTATCTTCTACCAGATAACAGATCCAAAGCTTTATGCATACGGTGTTGAGAATCCTATCTCAGCTCTTGAGAACCTTACAGCTACTACACTTCGTAATATCATCGGTGATCTTGAACTGGATGAGACTCTTACATCCCGTGAGACTATCAATACACAGATGCGTTCCACGCTTGACGTGGCTACAGATCCTTGGGGAATCAAGGTAAACAGAGTAGAGCTTAAGAACATAATGTGTCCTCCTGATATTCAGGGTGCAATGGAGAAGCAGGCTAAGGCAGAGCGTGAGAGACGTGCTGCGGTTACCAGTGCAGAAGGTGAGAAGAAGGCAGCCATCCTCGTTGCAGAGGTAAGAAAGAGTCTACAATTCTTGAGGCAGAGGCTGAAAAAGGCGGCTCAGATTCTTCGTGCTGAAGCTAAAAAGGAAGCTACTATCCGTGAGGCTGAAGGTCAGGCACAGGCCATACTTGCGGTGCAGAAGGCCAATGCTGACGGTATCAAGCTCCTCAATGAATCAGCTCCTTCAGGAGAGGTAATCAAGCTCAAAGGACTTGAGGCTTTCGGCAGGGCAGCAGACGGTAAGGCAACCAAGATTATCATCCCTTCTGAGATACAGGGCCCTTGCAGGGCTTGTAAGCGGCATTACAGAGGTCTGCAGCTCAGGCTAAGAAGCAGGTGGAGGAATAATGAATATAAAAACTGCCTGAAAAATTTATGCCAAGGCTTATAATGACTGTATTCGGGGTTATAATATGTGCGATAGCTGTTGGATTTTTTTAAGAATTCTTTATTTCGGTATAGATCCCTTCCAGAGCTTTGCACAGGGGCTCTCACGCGAGACTCTTTTCAGGGAGTTACTTATGGAATATACTACATGGTTATAAGTTTAATAATGCTTGTTGTAGTTCTTCTTTTAGACAAGCACTATATTGGAATTGCAACCATATTGAACTTATTCTTTTCGGGTCATATAGTGGATTTTGCCAATAAATACATAGCAGCCATCATCCCTGATCCAAGCCTTGCAGTTAGGGTGGTTATGCTGATTGTAGGTGTGGTTGTGCTTTGCTTTGCATCGTCACTTTATATGACCTCAGACCTTGGGGTTTCAGTCTATGATGCCATCCCTATTATCATATCAAAGAGGACAAGGAAGCCTTTTAAGTACTGCCGTATAGGCTGTGACATAATCTGCGTTATCATAGGAGCCTTATGTGGTTTACTTCCGGGGCTTGGAACCTTGGTCACTGCCTTCTTTTATGGGACCGCTTATAGACTTCTTTAACAGAAAATTCTCCAGGCCATTGCTTGATAGATTTAAGGTTTAGAATATAGCCATACAGGTGCTTGAAATACAGCCCTGTATGGTGCGCCTGCTTAAGGGACACGCAGAGATTCCTGTTGTCGGCTGATGGGTTTATTGACCGGGTTGCGCCTTTCACTAATAAATGTCCGTGACTCGCTCGGTTTTTCTAGAAAGGCGCTGTTATGCTGAAATGATGACGAAAACCTAATGCGCCTCGCTTAGGCATTATTAGTTCGGGCTGTTTAATTGATAAGTCGACAAAACAAACACATCAGCTACAGTATGCAGACGAGTAGGTAGTCTTTCATTTGGTATCGGAGTTATTATGTGTATTGATTTCATAGGTATCAGCTACGAATGATACTCTAAAGCGAGCGCATTAGGCGGAGCGAAGCGATGCCGGAGCGAGTCTGAAATGTTAATCATTCGGAGCGTCACTCAGGCTAGTTTATATAACACGACAAATAAGACTTTGTCAGAACGGTAATACAAATTAGAATTTAGACTTTTGATAAAACGGCAATTTACAGATTATTGAATCCTTTAATAAGGCTGAATCTGGCCACTTAGGAGATAGATAGCTGGCTAAAAGGCAAACATATGAATAGCAGACTTTACAAACAAAGTTTGATGTGTGATATTATAGAGCACAGAAATTCACGCACTCTGGAATATATGACCGCCATGGACTGGTCTGGCTGATAGGCAAATCATAGAGTATGCGTGATAATTTGATAAAGATTTAGAGATAATATGAATCTACTACAGCAGAAAAATCTATCTAAAAGCTACAAACACAGATAAGATACTCTTGATAATATTTCTTTGGGCATAAACGAAGGCGACAAAATAGGGCTCATAGGCATAAATGGAACAGGCAAGTCTACTCCCTTCTTGACATACTTGCAGGAGAAGAAGAGCCAGATAGCGGCAAGCTCACCAAGGGCAATGCCGTCCGCATAGCCTATCTCCTGCAGAACTTTGGAGTTTGACGAGGGTGAAAGCGTTATTTTGGAGGTAATAAAGGGAAAAAAGGCTACAAATGAATTCTGGGACAATTGAGGGAGAGGCAAGGAGCTCTGCTTTGCAAAAATTTGAAAATAGAGGATGTAGAAGGAAAGTAGGCACGCTTTCGCGGTCAGAAAGAGGGTCTGCCCTGTAAAGTGTACCCTCCTGATGATGCAGATATCTCATCCTGATGAGCCTACTAACCACCTGGATACAGCCATGTCTCGAGTGGCTTGAGGACTATCTTTCTAAGAAAATGAAACAGGCTCTACCCATCATAACCCCACGACAGATATTTTCTGACCAGGTGACAAACAAAAATAGTGGAGTTTAACCTGATGGAAAGTTTTTATCCTATGTGGAGGCTACTGAAGCTACTAGAGCTAAAGGCTGAGCGTGAGGAAATGGAGATAGCCACCGAAAGGAAGAATGCCAATCTTTTAAGAAAAGACTCTGCTTGGATGATGAGGGGTGCAAGAGCTCTGTTCAACCAGCAGAAGGCTCACATAGAGCGTTTTGAAGACTGAAAAACAGAGATAAGATTGATAGTGATAAAGAAATTGTGGTAGACTCGGTTTCAGCCGCCTCGGTAAAGCAGATAATCGAGATTGAAAAATATCTCTAAAGCTCTCACGGAGACAAGACTTTGTTTGATGGATTTTCACATATCTCTTTAGAAGGATTGACAGAATAGGAATCATAGGCAAAAACGGCTCAGGAAAGTCAACCCTTCTTAAGACTATTTTAGGAGAAGTAGCACCTGACAGCGGGAATATTATCATCGGACAGACAGCTAAGATAGGATACTTTTCACTGTGATTCGGAACTTCGATCCGAGCCAGACAGTAATCGAGTTCGCAAAAGACATAGCAGAGTATGTGCAGACAAAGGATGGCACCATATCGGCGAGCAAGATGCTTGAGCGCTTTCTTTGAAGGTGCAATGCAGTATACGAAAATCGAGAAGCTTTCAGGTGGAGAAAGAAGAAGGCTTGCCCTCTTACATACCCCTTATTTTCGCGCCCAAATATACTTATCTTAGACGAGCCTACCAACGACCTTTGATATCACCACTCTCTCTATCTTAGAGGACTCATCTGGATGGCTTTGACGGAGTGGTTATAACAGTTTCACGACAGATATTTCTTGACAGGGTGGCAAACAGGATATTCTCCTTGAAAAATGGTCAGATTAAGATATATGAGGGAGTATAGTGACTATTCTTAAAGGCTCTGCCACAGGAAGAAGAGGTTAAGTCAGAGAAAAAGGAAAGCGATGCAAAGAAGGACTGGAAGGCAAACAAGGCACCTAAGCTTAAGTTTACCTATGCCGAACAGAAGGAATTTGACACGATAGATGAAGATATTGAAAAGCTGAACGACAGCCTTGCAAAGCTCGATGTGGAAATAGGCAGAAAAATGCCTCAAGATACAGCAAAGCTAGAGGAGCTTATGGCTGAAAAAGGAAGCTAGAGAAAGAGCTTGGAACATGAAAGAAGAGAGATGGCTTCACCTTAGAGAGCTAAATGAGAAGATAAAGGCAGGTGGTAAATAATATGCAGGTAACATCATTTGTGCTTAAGATAATAGCGATTATATCTATGCTTATAGACCATACTTCGGTGGCTCTCTAACCTCTCATTCCTACAGATATGAACTATCTATATGAGATTGGCAGGACGATAGGAAGAACTGCATTTCCTTTTGTTGTTTTTACGATAGTGGAAGGTTTTACCATACCCGCAACAAACTAAGGTATCTGGGGAGTCTTTTCTCGTTTGCCATTATATCTGAGCTGCCATTTGGATCTGTACAGCAAAAGAGCTAAGAGTTGAATATAATTCACAGAACGTCTTCTTTACACTCGCACTGGGACTAACAGCGATTATTATTCTTGATTTTGCTTACAAAAAACTGCGCTTATTTGTAACAGTACAAAAATACATACCACTTATGGTCATAGGCAATCTGTTTAATCTGTTTTTACAGATATTTATAATACAGCTGATGTATATACCTGTGATAGCTGTCAATGCAGATTACGGCGGCTTTGGCTTTGAGCTAATCCTTTTAATATATTATTTTGAGAAAATACTAATGCTATTTAAAAATTTCGATGCCAGATTTGAAACCGACAGGATGAAATTTATATTTGCAGGCTTGATAGTTGCACTTTTGGATGGTTTATTTTCGATGCTATCAGTGGCCGGATTACCGAAAGCCCGGGACTGCCTGCCGCAGTCTTAACTGATGTCTATAACGCGTCAGAGGGGAGCCACAGGATACCAAAGTACGTATTTTACTTCTTCTATCCTGTCCACCTTATCATTCTTACTTTTATGAGAAAAAGCGTTGGCAGGATACTAAAAATGAAAGATAAAGCCAAGTTTGTACTTTGCCTGTACCAGAGGCTTGCTGAAAAGGAGAAGGACTTTGTGAGGAGAAATACTGGATGATTTTTAGTAAAATATCTACAGACTCTATAGCTAAACCAAACATAGTTTCCTGAGACTCGCGGTATATATTTTGCAATGAAAAATGCCTCAATATAAACCCAAGACGGCTTAATTATAACTTCAGCAGCCAACTTTAATGAGAGCCTGCTTGCCTCAGGCTTAACTACTGTAGTTTATGACAAAACTCGAAGCGGTTTGCCCTATGGCATTTGACCTCATAGTAGAGAGCTTTTGAAGATATTGATACAGACTTCCTCATAAGGCTCTTTTAAGCATAAAAATAAAAATTCCTGCATGATTGCAGAAACCAAGAGAACTGTCATCAGGAACTATGGAAAAAGATATCGATGAAGTCATTAAAATAAGCAGAGAAGAGCATATACTAAAGTTCGTAGAAGATGGAAGAGGTCTGAAGAAGAGCAAAAGAGAAGCTCCCTTTGCTTACATTGATAATATTTACAGATTCTATGACTATGGTATCTGGGGAATATTTGATAGAGCAGATGGCAGTCTGATAGGTCTTATCAGCCTTGATTTGCTTACGGATACAGAAGAGGCAGAGTATGAAACAGGGTTTTTCATTCGAAAAGAAAGGCTGGGACGGGGCTTTGCAAAAGAAGCCATAGAAACTGTGATAAACTATGCACGAAATAAGCTATCGGCCTCGGAACTTATAGCGGTTACAGACTATGAAAATGTACTGCCAGTCTTTACTTGAAAAATGTGGATTTACAGAGGCCTGTCGTAATGATAAGATGATATATGTAAACAACTAGAGAATTAGGAGTGATTATGGAATTACCAAAGGATGCTGCTCATGTCTTAAGCTTTGTAAACACCAAGCTTAGGGACTTTTACCCAAGCTTTGATGAATTCTGCAAGGCAGCAGGAGTTGAGAGAGGCTATATAGTTGATAAGCTAGAAAGATAGACTACGAGTATGATGAAGGACTTAATAAAATTTGTATAAAGTGGTGGCTTGCAAAGACTCGCCGATTTGTTGTATAATTGACTTCGATAAAGCAACAATGCCATATATATAACCCCTGAGAGGTGCGAACTCTCAGGGGCTTTGAAGCGTTTAGGGGAAAAAGATAAAAATCTGCTTTGAAATATGTGGCTCTATGCTATGATATGTAGTAATGAAAACTACAGTGTTAGGAGATAGCAATGTCATACGTAATTTTTATGTGATAGCGGAACTGATTTAACCCTCGAATTAAAGGCAAGAGAAGAAGTAATCAAAGTACCCTTGACCTTAACTCGGAGATGAGAACTTTATAGATGATGATAACCTTTGATACTATGGACTCCTTCAGAAGATGAAAAACTACCCTGACACCCAAAGTCAGCCTGCCCTTCCCCTGAAGAGTACCTAAGCACTTTTAACAAAGGCAGATGAGGTGATACATAATTACTCTTTCCTCCAAGCTCTCAGCTTCGTACAACTCTGCAAAGATAGCAAACAGATAGGTACCGTGAAGAAAATGGAAAAAGCAAGGTATATCTAATAGACTCAAAAAGGTGCGTCTGCATCCCAGACTCTCTTGCAACAACTCAATTGAACTTAAAGAAGCAGGACGAGGCTTCGATGAGATAGGAGTAGAAGTATTTAATGCAGCAAAAAGATACTCTTCGTGCTTGAAAGCCCTGAAAACTTAGGAAAAACGGGAGACTCACCGGACAAAGCAGTATTATCGCAGAGGCTCTTAATATAAAGCCTGCTATGATGGCGGACAAAGAAGGAAATATCATAAAAGCCGACCAGGCAAGGAATAAAACAAGGCCTGCAGCGTGATAGCCGAACTAACTGCAAAGCAGGCAGATAAGTCAGGCAGCAGAGCCCTCGGTAGATATCCCATTGTAACGCTAGGAAAGAGCCGAGAAGATAAGATAGGTGATAACCGAGAAACATAAGTTTGACAGAATAGACATAGTAGAAACAGGCGGTATAGCCACACTCTATGCGTCAGAAGGCGGCATTGTTATAGGCTGTTAAAAAGGCTACTGATCGGACTCGAACTGACGGCCTGCGATTACGAATCAGCTGCTCCACCAACTGAGCTACAGTAGCAAATTGCCTTGCCATTATACATTAAAAAAGAAAAAGTAAATAGCATAATGACTTTTACAAAGAATTATAACTGTGTTATAAAAACTGGCATGCGCTTGTAGCTCAGTCGGATAGAGCACCGGCTTCCGAAGCCGGGTGCCGCAGGTCTCGAATCCTGTCAGGCGTATGTTTCGTTGTTTATTATAAAATTTCACAAAACTTTGACAAAAAGTGCCAAAACATAGTGAAATGACACTTGATATTTTTCAGTACAAGTTAGAATAAGAGAGTAGTTTAGTGTACAAACATAAACATATAAATTAGGAGTGATGTAAAAATGGCAGTTAAAAGTTGCAATCAATGGTTTTGGTCAGTATCGGTCGTCTTGCATTCAGACAGATGTTCGGAGATGAAGGTTCTGAAATCGTAGCTATCAACGATCTCCATAGATCCTAAGATGCTCGCTCACCTTCTCAAATACGATTCATCACAGGGTGAGTACGCTCTGCTGATAAGGTTACAGCAGGCGAAGACAGCATCACTGCAAATGGCAAGACAATCAAGATATACAGAGAGAAGGACGCAAACAACCTTCCTTGGAAAGAGCTCGAGTAGACGTTGTACCTGAGTGTACAGGTTTTCGCTACGCCAAAGAGAAGTCACAGGCACACATCAATGCCGGTGCTAAGAAAGTAGTTATTTCAGCCCTGCAGGCAACGATCTTCCTACTATCGTATATAATGTTAACCACGAGAGCCTTTAAGGCTGATGATGACATCATTTCAGCAGCTTCGTACAACAAAACCGCCTTGCACCTATGGCAAAAGGCACTTAACGACTTCCTTCCTATCCAGAGCGGTATCATGTCAACTATCCACGCTTACACAGGTGACCAGATGACACTTGACGGCCCTCATCCAAAGGGAGACTTAAGAAGAGCAAGAGCAGCAGCAGTTAACATCGTTCCTAACAGCACAGGTGCAGCTAAGGCTATCGGTCTTGTTATCCCTGAGCTTAACGGCAAGTCTCATCGGTTCTGCACAGAGAGTACCTGTTCCTACAGGTTCAACAACTCTTCTTTATGCAGTAGTAAAGAGCGACAAGGAACTTACAAAGGAAGACATCAATGTAGAGCTATGAAGAAGGCATCAGACCCTGAGACCTTCGGATACAACGAGGACGAGATAGTTTCTTCTGATATCGTAGGTATGACCTACGGCTCACTCTTTGATGCTACTCAGACTATGGTATCAAAGGCTGGTGACGGACTTTACCTTGTACAGGTTGTTGCTTGGTATGACAACGAGAACTCATACACATCGCAGATGGTAAGAACAATTAGTACTTCGAGAAGTTTGAAAATAATGATACAATAAACACGCGGTTGGCGCTGCCGGGGCAAATGGCTCTCGGCGGCTTTTTATAATAACTAGCATAAGGAGAAAACAATGGCGGGATTAAATAAGAAAAAGCGTTGACGATATCAATGTAAAGGGCAAAAGAGTATTGGTTCGTTATGACTTCAACGTACCACTTAAAGATGGAAAGATAACAGACGAGAACCGTCTTGTAGCAGCACTTCCTACTATCAAGAAGCTACAGCTGACGGAGGCAAGGTTATACTCTGCTCACACCCTGGCAAAGCCAAAAGGGAGAGCCAAAGCCTGAGCTTTCACTTGCTCCTGTAGCAGTTAGACTCTCCGAGCTTCTCGGACAGCCTGTCAAGTTCGCTGCTGACAACGAAGTAGTTGGTCCTAACGCTAAGGCTGCGGTAGAGGCTATGAAGGACGGAGATGTTGTTCTCCTCAGAACACCAGACATAGAGCAGAAGAGACCAAGAACGGCGAAGAATTCTCCAAGGAACTTGCTTCACTTGCAGATGTATTTGTAAATGATGCCTTTGGCACAGCCCACAGAGCACACTGCTCAAACGTAGGAGTAACCAAGTACATCGACACCTGCGTTGTTGGCTATCTTATGAACAAGGAAATCGAATTCTCGGCAATGCAGTAGAGAATCCAAAGCGCCCATCTTGTAGCTATATACTCGGTGGCAGCTAGGTAGCGAGATAAGCTAAACGTAATCAACAACCTCCTTGAGAAGTGTGACACCCTCTATCATCGGTGGTGGTATGGCTTACACCTTCCTAAGGCTCAGGGTAAGGAGATTGACTTCACTGGTTGACAACGAGAAGATAGACTACTGTAAGGAAATGCTTGCAAAGGCTGAGAAAGCTCGGCAAGAAGCTCCTTCTCCCTGTTGACTCAGTTACCATAAAGGACTTCAATCCCTATAGACGCACCTGTAGAGGTAGAAGTATATGATTCAGACCACCTTCCTGCAGACAGAGAAGGCTGTGATATCGGTCCCAAGAGTGCTGAACTTTTTGCAAATGAAGTAAAGACCGCCAAGACAGTAGTATGGAAACGGACCCATGGGAGTATTTGAGAACCCTACACTTGCTAGCGGGAACACTTGTAGTGGCAAAGGCACTTGCAGAGACAGATGCAACTACCATCATCGGTGGGAGACTCTGCGGCAGCAGTTAACCAGATGGGATTCTGGTGACAAGATGAGCTCACATATCCACAGGCGGCGAGCTTTCCCTGAATTCCTTGAGGGCAAGGAGCTTCCGCGTTGCAGCTGCTAACGATAAACTAAATATGTTTTTGAAAGGTTAATACAATGAGAAGAAAAATAACAGCGGGCAACTGGAAGATGAACAAGACCCTAGTGAGGCAGTTGTATTAGTTAATGAATTAAAAGACTTAGTTAAAAATGACGAGGTAGATGTAGTACTGCGTACCTGCTATCGACATCGTTCCCTGTAGTAGAGGCAGTGAAGGGAACCAACGTCAAGGTTGGTGCTGAGAAACATAGTACTTCGAAGAGAGCGGTGCTACACAGGAGAAATCTCAGCTATGCTAAGGATGCAGGCGTAGAGTATGCAAATCATCGGTCACAGCGAGAGAAGAGACTACTTTCAAAGAAGATGATGTCCTCCTAACAAAAAGCAAAAGAAGGCTATAGAGGCAGGCACATCCCTATTCTTTTGCTGTGGTGAGACCTTTGAGCAGAGAGAAATGGGTATAGCTGTTGACTTTTATAAGGCTTTCAGATAGTCAGACTTTCAGCGATGTGGCAGCCGCAGATGTAGCTAATCTTAGTGATAGCTTATGAGCCTATCTCGGCTAAGGCACAGGAAAGACGTAGCCAGTGACCAGGCTGAAGAAATTCGTAAGCGCAGTTCGTGACTGCATAAGAGAGATGCAAAGGATGATGCTACAGCTGAGAAAGTTCGTATCCAGTACGGCGGATCTGTAAATGCAGGCAATGCGGCAGAGCTTCACCAAGCCAACATTGATGGAGCACTCGTAGGCGGTGCAAGCCTTAAGGCTGACTTTTGGCAAGATTGTAAAATTATAAGTAGGGTTCTATTCCGTTATAATACTAACACTTGACTTTTTGCATTGCTGCGAGATATACAGACATAGGCAAAAGAAAATATGTATCCATTAAGATGCGAACACCTCTAGAGCTGCAAATCTAGGGTGTTCTGATACTTGATATTAGCAACACTGACTTTAAGGACGGTTATTAGTTATAATATAGTGCATTAGAGTTGTAACGAACCCAATGAATATTTGAAAAGCGAACACCCTAGAGCTGCAACCTAGGGTGTTCTATTCCACAAGGTGGCTTAGTCCTGTTTAGGCTGGTTGCCTCTGTACTCCGTCCAGCCATTTGCAGTATATAGTTGGCAACTATACTCGGCCACAACGAGATAATAAAAGAAAATATGCTTTCCAATAAGCTCACCTCCCTCTATGCCTAGTGGAGAGGCAACGAACATATTATAACACTATATGTTCGATTTTGTAAGATGAGATAATGATTTGACTTAGCCTTAATAGGTTATAATTGAGAACATAAAAGATTATTATGTTCTGATGAGTTCAGTGGGAAACGAAAAACTGGAAGTCTGCAGCTTCGAGTTTTTCATTATTTAATATAGAATAGAAAAACCCGGAGGTCCACAGCCCGGGTTTTTCGTTTCGAGTTTCAAGGAACATATAAAGCTGTCAGCTTTACGCCTGCTTATATTATAAGACATTATAACTTAGTCAATAGTTACCTAGGTAGTAGTCCTGACATATAATTGATACTTCACCCCATTATAACAAAATAATATCGGGATTATTCCATCTATCTTGCCAATTCCTCATAAATGCTATCATACAAGACAAAATAAGGAGGTAGAAATGAGGATATCAAATACGTTAGCACCAGAGGAGATAAAAAGAAAGGTCACAGCCTCAAAGGCTATCCTTAGAGGAATAGCACCTGATGGCGGTCTATATGTACCTGAGACCTTCCTAAAGCTTGATAAGAGCCTTTGATGGAACTTAAAGGACTTAACTATAGAGAAATAGCTCTGGGACGAAGTGATGAAGCTCTCTTACGGACTTCACAGAGGAAGAACTAAAAGCTTGCATAGACTCAGCCTATGATAGCAAATTTGACACACAGAAGAAATAGTTCCTATGAAAGAAGCAGACGGACTTACCTATCTGGAGCTTTTCCATGGACCTCACTTAGCCTTTAAGGATATGGCGCTTCCATACTACCATATCTTATGGTTACCTCAGCAAAGAAAAACAATCTAAAAGAGAAAAATCATCATCTCACAGCCACCTCCAGGCGACACAGGAAAGGCCGCCCTTGCAGGCTTTTGCAGATGTAGAGGCACAGGCATCATAGTATTTTACCCAAAAAGACGGAGTAAGCCCCTTCCAGAGACAGCAGATGGTTACTGAAAAAAGGAAAGAATACCTCAGTAGTAGCCATAGAGGGCAACTTGATGATGCGCAAAACGGCGTAAAGGCCATCTTCTCCGACAAAGCCCTCGCCGCAGAGCTAAAAGAAAAGCGGGCTGTATTCTCATCAGCCAACTCCATAAATATAGTGAAGACTTGTGCCTCAGATAGTCTACTATGTATATGCCTATGTGAAACTGCTTAATGAGGGAAGCTTTAGTCCGGTGAAATTTTGATGTCTGCGTCTTCACAGGCAACTTGGCAACATCCTTGCGGCAAGCTTTACTAAAGAGCTTGGACTTCCGCTTGGCAAGCTCATCTGCGCCTTAACACCAACAAGGTACTCTTGACTTCTTTAAGACAGGCACCTACGATAGAGACAGGAGTTTACCTCACCATATCTCCAAGTATGGACATCCTCATATCAAGCAACCTTGAGAGGCTGATATACAGACTCTGCTGACTGCGATGCTGCTAAAAACGCTAAGTTTATGAGTGAACTGGTAAAACGAAGGCAAATACACCATAGACAAAAATATATGGCAGATAAGCTTACTGACTTGAAGCAGGATTTGCTGCAGATAGAAGATACACTTCATACAATTAAAGAAGTATATGACAAGACAGGCTATGTCATAGATACCCATACAGCAGTTGCGGCATTTGTGGCAAAATGAATATAGAAATAAGAATACTCATACAACAAGCTTCTCATAGCCTCCACAGCAAGCCCATTCAAATCGCAGGAAGCGTACTAACAGCACTGGAATATGACAAAGTTGATGGCTTTACCTCAGAATGGGACAAATAAGAGAACTTGAAAGACTCTCAGGAAAGAAACTCCCTGAGGCGGCCGGTGAGATAGAGAATGCTAAAGTCATCCACAAAGACATCTCGTGCCAAAGATGAAATGAAAGCCCCTGTAAAAGAAAAATATTAAAATAGTCAAAAATATAAAATGACATAGACTTCCTACAAACAGGGTCTATAATCCGAGTTGTAAACAATGATAGTCAGTAATCTTTTTAACATAAGATTATAATTTAATAAAAACTTAAGATAAGAATGCTTGACCTTTAGCGAAATTATTGTTATAATCGTTGTGTTATTGGAAAGATTATATCCCGAATCAAGAATCCTGCAGTAAGAAGCACCGCTAGTACCGGTATGCGACTGAAAGTAAGGCTTTTTGAAGCAGGACATAAGGAAAGCCAAATTTAAGGAGGAAGAAAAAGATGAAGAATTTCAGTAAGAAACTCTCATTCGTAATGGCTACCGCTATGGTGGTAACATCCCTTTACGCACCACAGGGAGCAGAGGCACAAAGAACAAGATTGCAGAGAAGAACAGCAAGAGTGCTGTGTAAGAGGAAGAACATCTACATCGGCGGACAGGTTGTAGATTTCGATGCTGTAGTTAAGGAAAAGTTGTTAAGGATTCTAAGGTACTGGAGAGTCAAGCGACTCTAAGATCGCATCTGTTGACAAGAACGGTAGGTGAAAGGCTCGTAAGAATGGTAGGGTTACCATTTCTCAAGACAAAGGCTGCAAAGAAGACTAAGTCGACCAGTAAGATGACAATCGATGCTAGAACAAGAGTATCTAAGATGATCCTTACCCTTCAGCAGATAGGGTTGTTAAGGAAGGCGAGAAGTCAACAGTCGGCGTGAAACTACGAGATCTCAAAGAAGATTAAGGCAGCTGGCGGCAAGGCAACTTACAAGCTTTTTGTTGAGTCTTCAGATGAGAAGGCAGCAAAGGCTTATGCTAGAAGGCAATACAAGATTGTAGTAGAGGGTGTTGCTAAGTCAGCTACTCCTGTATCAATCACTGTTTATTCAGCTCAGGTTTATAAACTTGAAAAATGCTAAAAAGTAAAATATAAGCTTACAGAGAAGTTTGACGTTAAGGTTAACGGCAAGTTCGATGCTAAGCAGGTAAGAGCTTTCAACAAGATTTCTGTAGTTGGTACTCAACCTTTCTACAAAGGCAGCTGCTTTACGTGGTAAAAGAACACTAACGGTATCGTACTTAACTTAAAGGACAACGTAGAGGTTAACGAGGCTGGTACAGTAGCTACTCTTGGAGTCAGTAGTTGGTCAGATTCTGCCGGATTATGCACAGTTACTTTCGACAAGGAAGATCCAGTTGAATTTACAGCAGTTAAGCAGATGGTAGAGAAGATTGTTATCGAGCCAGCTGATCAAGCTCATCTTAAAGGGTATCAATGATCCTGACAACAAGACAGCTTATGCATACCAAGGTAATTGATAACTTTTGGTGAGGATGTAACAGAGCAGCCACTTGGCTGCTAACATCTATGCAAACGGCAAGGCTGTAACAAAAGAAGGGTGTAGTTGAGTTCACAGATAACAGCGCATTCATCCTTGGAAGCACATTTGGTCTTACACTTGTAGACCAGAACTCAGGAAAGACAGCTAGCTACCTCTTACAGTAAGCAGAGAGTCTGTACTTTCAGAGGCTTCATTCAAGGGATTATATGACAAGAAGGAGAAGAAGATTGTTAAGACTTTAGCGAGAGCTGACCTTAACGACTATGTACTTCTTTTCGAAGGTAAGGACTCAGCATGGTCGCTACACATAACAAAGCTGACAAGCTTCAGGTAACTATCGCCGGTGCAACAGGTCTTCAGTTAAGACCGGTTCTGCAGCAAAATGTTGCGATGACGGTGTTGAGTACATGACAGTTGGACTTTCAATGTTCACAGCTGATAAGCTTAACGCTGGTGAGGCTACTCGTTCAGGCATTCTCACTTGAGAGTGGGTGAAAGCAGTCAACTCCTGCTAAGATTAACGTTGTAGCTTTCTGCAGAAGTTAAGACACTTTCATCGGCAATGGTCCTAAGACTATCGTAGCTGGTGAAGAGCAGAGCTTTCATACTCAGCAGTAGATGCTGATGGTAAGGCTGTAACAGACTATGAAGTACTTAAGAGAGTAGCTCTTACAGGCGGAAAAGATGGTAAGGGCGTAAGATTTTACAAAGAGCAGGCAAGGTAGTTCTTCTTTACACACCTGCTGCACTCTACTACAATCGATAGAGCACAGCTTGAGTATATCTCATATGTTACAAAGACTCAACAATGTAGGAAGTGCAACTGTTACTGTAAATCCTGTAAGAAAGCCTACAAAGATTAGCGGACTTGACAAGGATACAGTTATGAGTGCTACACTTTGGTAGTGGACTTGCAATAAAAAGCAGCTGATATTCTGTTAAAGGATCAGTATGGCGAAAATATTAGTTTAGATAAGTTAGGAAATAAGTTTGCACTTAAAGTAAAGTTTTTCGACAATAATGACGCATTTGCTAATGTGGTGCAATAAATGCTGGTGGTCATGTAGTTAGTGGAGCTACCTTTTGGAGCAATTACAGGCGTTACAGGCGTTACAATGGATGGTGGTGCACTTACTAAGGATACAGTAGTTGTAACTGGAACAGCAGTAACTCCAGGTTCATTATCTGTTACCCTTTCACTTATTAAGGTTACGGATAGCACACCTGCTCAGATTGAGGATGTAGCAGGAAGTGCTTACACATTCAACATCTTAGCTGTTGGCTTAAGCGAAGTAAAGAATGCAATGATTGAAGATCTTGGTCTTCACCAGGTCTATGTTTCTGGCACAACTAGAACAGTAAAGCCTGAGGTTACCGGAGTTGTTGATGGCAAGAAGGTAACACTTGTTCCAGGTAAGGATTATGAAGTTATTGCAGGAACAGATGAAGTTCCAAATGAAAATACACTTGAGAAGCCAGATTCTATTGGTAAGGCTAAGGTATCTGTAATACTTAGGGTTCAGGTCAGGTTATTACCAAAGAGTATGAGTACAGCAAAGCAAAACCAGTTCTCACAACTACAGAACTTAAGAGTGGGGATGCTGGTACAGTTTGCTAGGATGTAGCATGAACTGCTGTAGCAGCAATTAAGAACATACTTAACCTTAAAGATCAGTATGGAAATAATTTTTCAAGTGGTAGATGTGCTGAAAAAGATATCTTCGTTACATATAGCAATCTTCCAGATAAAGTTGTAGCTACAAACAACGGATTTACTTCAGCGGAAGTTGGAAAACCATATACAATGTCTGGAACAACTGGAACTGTTGAGTTGCTTTAGTAGCAACGATGTCATAACAATTAAGGTTGTATTTGGTAATTCTAAGGTTGTATTTGAAGGTGATGTTAAGTTTAAATAATTAACGTAAACTTTGATTCAATCAAAAAGAAATTACATTAGTAGTTTCACTTAAGCAACACTGGCACCACCGTATGTATGGAAACATAGGGTAGGTGGTGAAATGTAGTGCCTAACAGCACACCAAAAAAAGACAAATAATCAGTGGCTTTATGATTTAGCCAAAGCATATCAGCCTGTGCACGTAACTTTTGATAGTGCAGTATACAAGAACCGCACATATAGAGCTACGAGAAGGGAACGTAGTGCAGAGATATAGCAGTATACTAGAACCAAACGTACAGAGCAGTGAGAGGGCAGATACGAGAAGAGAACGTACAGAGCTGTGAGAGGACAGTATACGATAACCGAACGTAGTGCTGTGAGAGAACAGTATACGATAACCAAACATACAGTGCTGTGCGTTGCAGCATTGCACCCCACAGCATAGAATAATAAATTCTAAGCGAGCGCATCAGGCGAAGCGAAGCTGATGCCGTAGCGAGTCTGAAATGATTATTCTAGGCGTGACTATGGCAACTACATAACATTATTCAAAGCCATGTATCAAGAGAAGCAAAGCAGTGGTGCATATTGTGAGATACTAGAGATAACCTGCAACTAAAACCAGCAAGAATAGCGGTGCATATTTTGTGCGGTAATAGAGTACTGAATCATTGACAGCATAGAATAATAAATTCTAAGCGAGCGCATCAGGCGAAGCGAAGCGGATGCCGTAGCGAGTCTGAAATTTATTATTCTAGGCGTGACTAGGGTGGCAATCACAAATAACATTATTCAAAGCTAGTGAATCAGGAGAAGCAAAAGCAGCGGTGCTTTATTTGGTGCGGTACTAGAGATAACCTGCAACCAAGCCGTAAAAAGCGTTGATTATTGAGCAATACTAGAGATAACCTGCATCTAAGCCAGCAAAAACAGCGGATCATATAGAGATAATAGAAAACCTGCAACTAAGCCAGTAAAAACAGCAGTACTTATTTGGTGCGGTAATAGGGTACTGAACTGCACATTAGAATAATAAATTTTAAGCGAGCGCATCAGGCGAAGGAAGTGTATGCCGGAGCGAGTCTGAAATTTATTATCCTAGGCGTGACTAGAGGCAACCACAATAAACATTAATCAAAAAGGGTAACTAGATGGCAAACTGAAAATTACTATTCTAAGAATGTGCTAAGGATCAAATAAACCCCATAAAACAGCACTCCAAACCATACTTGAAACAACTTGCTAAAGTATGAAAACGCTGCATTATGGGATTTTAAAGCGAATATAAAACCAGTAACAACCTTAATTAAATGACATATCAAAGCAATTGTGGAGGTCATTACAACTAATCAAAGCTTAGACTTAGCCCCTGTAGCTAACAACAACATCTTCAGAAAGCCCCTGTATACTCATTATAAGCTCGGTAGGAAGTCCTTCTTCAATCATTGTTTTGCAATTATTTTTAGCACCTTCCTCTTTACCGAGCATAATACCTTCCTTACTGAGCATCATGTTCTCCTTCACCGAGCATCATGCCTTCCCTCTTTACCGAGCATAATACTCTTCCTCTCTACCGCGTTTCTCACCGCGTTTTCTCACCCTATCTCTTCACTTTCTGCATCCATTTCTGCAAAGTTGCATCCATCTTTACGGTACCTCCTTCATCATTTTTTAAACCTAGCCTTGATTTCGCTGGTTACAGGGAAATCGGCTTCATCATAAACATCATTCTTAGTAAAACTTTCATTAGCTTTGCGAAGCTTTTGAGCCGTCATCTACAGCAGCATTTACATATATTTCAGTAAGCCCATCTTCAATTACCTGCCCAGTTTTTTAACCGTCCTTTACCACATGGTAGAGCGGAAGATTACCCTCTAAATAAATCAAAGGCTGAAATAAATATAATACAGATATCAGGCACAAACACAAACCGCTTTCCAGTCTCTGTTACATTGGCAGTCAATACCGAAGCATTGTAACGCACCTCTTTAGATGGTTGTCATCATTCGCTTTTTGGACTTCGATGTTGATATAACGTCCATCGCCTGTTATACATTTAGCATCTAGTACAACAGAACGCCCTTGTAGATTCTTAGGTCAAACTGTTGCATAGTTATCGGTAACAATCAGTTCATTATCACCTAAGATAACCCTTAGAGTTCCTCACAGAACTCCTTATGTTCAGCCATTTTGCGAAACCTAAGATCATCAATCGGGTTTAACTCTTAAATACTCATCACGTTCTTTCTTTGTAGGCATATAGTCCTTTCTTTTCATAGGGTTTGCTATAATGCCATTAAAGACATTATAGCAGATGAAATTAAATGTTAAATAGATTTTCCTGCTAAGTAAGACTCTAGAAAATCAGGATATGGTAAAGTCTAAGGTGGTTACAATAATCAGAACTGTTTAATGCTAGATATCGGAGAACTGGAACACTCTTTGCAGCGCGTTATTTAGGAGAACAGAACACCTCTTACAATGATTATCAGTGTGAAAAGATGAAAATCAGTAAAGACAGATATCGAACTCCATATCACATATAATCAGATATAAAAACCATATCACATATAATCAGGATACAATACATATATCACGCAAATCATAATAGCTAAGAAATACTGCTTTAGCAACTAAGAAAGTGCTTAGCGACTCGAGAAATACTACTTAGTGACTATTGTAACTCACCCCGACAAAAAGTATTATAAACGAAATCCAAATAAAAAACAACGGCAGAATGCACAAAGATTTAAAGAAAAAGTGTACAAAATAGCCAAAAAGCAAGTGTAGAGTGTACATATATAACAAAAATAGAAGACTTAGGGTAAGAATAAATCTAAACTTAAACCTAAACTTTCATACCACAGCATAGAATAATAAATTCTAAGCGAGGCGCATCAGGCGAAGCGAAGCGGATGCCGTAGCGAGCCTGAAATTTATTATTCTAGGCGTGACTAGGAGGCAAACCACAAATAACATTATTCAAAGCTAGTGAATCAGGAGAAGCAAAAAGCAGCGGTGCATATTTGTGAGATACTAGAGATAACCTGCAACTAAAGCCAGCAAGAACAGCGGTGGATATTTGTGCGGTACTAAAGTACTGAACCACACAGCTTAGAATAATAAATTCTAAGCAGCGCATTAGGCGGAGCGAAGCGGATGCCGGAGCGAGTCTGAAATTTATTATTCTAGGCGTGACTAGGAGGCAATCACAAATAACATTATTCAAAAGCTAGTGAATCAGGAAAAGCAAAAGCAGCGGTGGATATTTGTGCGGTACTAGAGATAACCTGCAACTAAACCAGCAAAAACTGCGGTGGATATTTGCGCGGTACTAGAGTACTGAACCACACAGCATAGAATGAATCAAATTCTGAGCGAGTGCATTAGGCGGAGCGAAGCGGATGCCGGAGCGAGTCTGAAATTTATTATTCTAAGCGTGACTAGGATGCAAACTCAAAAATTATTATTATAAGAGCGACTGGGTTTGCAATCAAAACAACAAGCAGCGTATCCAATAAATCAAAAATCCCATAAAAACAAGATAATCTAAGCGATACCTCGGTGGTAACAGTACCAAAGTATAGAAAGAAAAACCTGTATTATGGGAATAATAACAAAACAAAATTGCAATAAACCTTTATAAGCGAAATCTAATATCGTATATAAAGCTTTTTAACAGAAGCTGATATAGCGTGAAAATTAGCCCTGCAAAGCAGCAACAGCCTCCCTCAGAAAGCCCAGTATACCTCGTTATAAGTTCTGTAGGAAGACCCTCTTCAATCATTGTCTTTGCAATCATTTTAGCACCTTCCTCTTTACCGAGCATAATACCTTCCTCTCTACCGCGTTTCTCACTTTCCCTCTTTTCATCACTAATTAGCTTCTCAAGGATCTCATTCATAGCCCTACTACCTCCTTCACTTGATTTTTAATCTTGACTTTTAGTTCACTGGTCACAGGAAACTCATCATTACTATAAGCATCATTCTCAGTAAATAGCTTCATTAGCCTTGCAGGCTTAGAACCATCATAATTTACGGTATTTACAAATATCTCAGTAAGACCATCCTCTATCACCTGCCCGGTCTCCCTAACCACCTTGTCTATATGGTAGAGAGGAAGTCCTCCATCAAATATATCAAACTTCGATATAAACACAATACACACATCAGGTATGAAATCAAATCTTTTACCTGTTTCAGATACGTTTGTTGTCAATATAGCAGCATTGTAACGAGCTCTCTTTAGATGATTATCGTTATCGGCCTTCTGAACTCGATATTAATCTGCCGTCCATCACCTGTTACACACTTAGCGTCTAGCACCACAGAACGGCCACTTAGGTTCTTCCCCTGCCACTGAGATATCGCCTCTATGACAGTAAGCCCCTCATCTTCAAGAATAACTTTTAAAATCTCTTCGCAGAACTCCTTGTGTTCCGCCATCTTGCAAAACATCAAATCATCGATAGGATTGAGTAGCTTTGCATACTTTTCAAATTTCTTATCAGTCGGCATATAGTCCTTTCTTTCATTGGTTTTGCTATAATGCCCTTATAGACATTATAGCAGATGAAGTTAAAATGTTAAATAGATTTTCCTGCTAAGAAAGACTTAGATACTCAGGATATGGTAAAAGTCTAAGGTGGTTACAATAATCAGAACTGCTTAATGTTAGACATCGGAGAACTGAACACTTTTTGCAGTGGTTATTGGGGAGAAAATGCAGCAATTAGTATAGACAGATATCGAACGCATATCACATATAATCAGATATCTAATACATATTTCGTGCAAATCATAAAGGATAAGGAATACTGCTAGTGGCTAAGAAATAACGCTTAGTGGCATAAGAAATACTACTTAGTGACTATTGTAACTCACCCCTGACAAGAAGCATATATATGAAATCCAAATAAAAACAACGGCAAAAATGCACAAGTTTTCAGAGAAAAGGTGTACACAAAAATAACCAAAAGCACAAGTTCAGAGTGTACACATAACAAAAATATAGGACTCGAGACAAGAAAGAATAAAAATCACCCTAAACTTTTCACTCACACAGCATAAAATAATAAATTCAAGCGAACGCATCAGGCGGAGCGAAGCGGACGCCGTAGCGAGTCTGAAATATATTATTCTATGCGTGACTAGGGCGGCAAACTCACTATACAAAGCGCAACTAGGGTGGCATACTGAAAAATTACTATTCTAAAGTGTGCCAGGTATAAATAAATCCCATAAAACAGCACTCAAACCATACTCTTGAACAACTTGCTAAAAGATGGAAAAATGTTGCATTATGGGATAAAGCGAATATAAAACCAGTAACAACCTTAATTAAATGACATCTGATAAAGCAATTGTGGAGGTCATTACAACCAATCAAAGCTTAGACTTAGCCCTGCAAAGCAGCAACAGCCTCCCTCAGATAACCCTGCTATACCTCATTAGTAAGCTCGGTAGGAAGTCTCTTCAATCATTGTCTTTTGCAATCACTTTTAGCACCTTCCTCTCGCCACGTTTCTCACCGCGTTTCTCACCTCATCTCTTCACTTTCTTGCGATCCATTTCTGTAAAGTTGCATCCATCTTTACGGTACCTCCTTCATCCTTTAAAACTCGGCCTTGATTTCGACTGGTTACAGGAAATCGGCTTCATCATAAGCATCATTTGTAGTAAACACTTTCATAAGTTTTGCCAGCTTGGAACCATCATCCACAGCTGCATTTACATATATTTCAGTAAGACCGTCATCTATTATCTGCTCAGTTTCCATAACAACCTTTTTTAGATGGTAGAGCGGAAGATTGCCCTTAAATAAATCAAAGGCTGAAATAACATATACAGACATATCAGGCACAAACTCAAACTGCTTTCCAGCCTCAGTTACATTAGCAGTCAACACACAGATGCATTGTAACGCACTCTCTTTAGATGGTTGTCATCATTCGCTTTTTGGACTTCGATGACTGATATACCGTCCATCTCCAGTTATACATTTAGCGTCTAGTACAACAGAACGCCTTGTAGATTCTTAAGGTCAAACTGATGCGATGTTATCGGTAACAACCAGCTTCTGATCGCCTAAGATAACTCTTAGGATTTCTTCGCAGAAATTCTATGTTCAGCCATCTTGCGAAACATAAGATCATCAATCGGGTTTAATCCCCTTAAATACTCATCTCGTTCTTTCTTAGTTGGCATATAGTCCTTTCTTTTCATTGGGCTTGCATATACCCTTATAGACATTATAGCAGATGAAATTAAAATGTTAAATAGATTTTTCCTGCTAAGTAAGACTTAGATAATCAGGATACGGTAAAGTCTAAGGTGGTTACAATAATCAGAACTGTTTAATGCTAGATATCGGAGAACTGAACACTCTTTGCAGCGGTTATTTAGGGAGAAAAGAACAATTCTTGCAATGATCATTAGTGTGAAAAGATAGCAATCAATAAAGACAGATATCGAACTCCATATCACATATAATCAGATATACAATACACATATCACGCAAATAATAATAGCTAAGAAATACTGCTTGGCGACTAAGAAATGCTGTTTAGCGACACGAGAAATACTACTTAGTGACTATTGCAACTCACCCCCGACAAGAAGTATTATATATGAAATCCAAATAAAAACAACGGCAGAATGCACAAAAGTTTCAGAGAAAAAGTGTACAAAATAGCCAAAAATCAAGCGTAGAGTGTACACTTAGCAACAAAAAAATAGAAGACTTAGGTAAGAATAAATCTAAACTTAAACCTAAACTCTTCAACCCACAGCATAGAATAATAAATTCTAAGCGAGCGCATCAGGCGAAGCGAAGCGGATGCCGTAGCGAGTCTGAAAATTTATTATTCTATGCGTGACTAGGGGTGGCAAACCACAAATAACATTATTATAAGCGCGACTAGGTTTGCAATCAAAACAATAAGCAAGCGTATCCAATAAATCAAAAACCTCACAAAACAGATAATATAAGCCATACCTTGGTGGTAACAGTACCAAAGTATAGAAAGAAAAACCTGTATTATGGGATATAAAAAGCAAAACACAATTACAACAAACCTTTATAATCGACAAATAATATCATATAAAGGCTTACCAGAAACTTGATATGTTGTGAACATTAGCCTTGCAAAGCAGCAACAGCCTCCCTCAGAAAGCCCGGTAAACCTAGCAATTAGATCAAGCCCGAGTCCACTTGCTTTCATATCCTTGGCACTCTAAGCTTTTTCCTCGTTAGCACCTTTAATTTTCACCTCCTTTACGCCTTCCTTTCTACCTCGCTTTTCACTTTTCCTCTTTTCATCACTAATAAGCTTCTCAAGAATCTCATTCATAACCCTACTACCTCCTTCACTTGATTTTTAATCTTGACTTTAGTTCACTGGTCACAGGAAACTCATCATTACTATAAGCATCATTCTCGGTAAATAGCTTCATTAGTCTCTGCAGGCTTAGAACCATCATACTAACAGTATTTACAAATATCTCAGTAAGACCATCCTCAGTCACTTGACCGGTTTCCCTAACCACTTTGTCTATATGGTGAGAGGAAGTCCTCCATCAAATATATCAAACTTCGATATAAACACAATACACATCAGGTATGAACTCAAACCTTTTACCTGTTTGAGATACGTTTGTTGTCAATACAGCAACATTGTAACGAGCTCTCTTTAGATGATTATCGTCATCTGCCTTCTGAACCTCAATATTAATCTGACGCCCATCACCTGTTACACACTTAGCGTCTAGCACCACAGAGCGGCCACTTAGATTCTTCCCCTGCCACTGAGGTATCGCTCTCTATGACAGTAAGCCCCTCATCTTCAAGAATAACTCTTAAAATCTCCTCGCAGAACTCCTTGTGTTCCGCCATTTTTGCAAAAACATCAAAATCATCAATGGGATTAAGCAGCTTTGCATACTTTTCAAAATTCTTTTTATCTGGCATATAGTCCTTTCTTTCATTGGGTTTGCTATAATGCCCTTAAAGACATTATAGCAGATGAAGTTAAAATGTTAAATAGATTTTCCTGCTAAGTAAGACTTAGATAATCAGGATACGGTAAAGTTTAAGGTGGTTACAATAATCAGAACTGTTTAATGCTAGATATCGGAGAACTGAACACTCTTTGCAGCGGTTATTTAGGGAGAAAAGAACAATTCTTGCAATGATTATTAGTGTGAAAAAGATAGCAAACTCAGTAAAGACAGACATCGAACTCCATATCACTATAATCAGATATACAATACACATATCACGCAAATCATAATAGCTAAGAAATACTGCTTGGCAACTAAGAAATGCTGCTAGCGACTCGAGAAATACTACTTAGTGACTATTGTAACTCACCCCGACAAGAAGTATTATAAACGAAATCCAAATAAAAACAACGGCAGAATGCACAAAGTTTCGGAGAAAAAGTGTACAAAAATAATCCAAAAAGAAAGTGCAGAGTGTACACATATAACAAAAATAGAAGACTTATGTAAGAATAAATCTAAACTAAACCTAAACTCTTTCACTTCACAGCATAGAATAATAAATTCTAAGCGAGCGCATCAGGCGAAGCGAAGCGGATGACGTAGTGAGCCTGAAATTTATTATTCTAGGTGTGACTAGGGGTGGCAAAACTCAAAAACATTAATCAAAAGCTAGTGAATTAGGAGAAGCAAAAGTCTTAGCGGTACTTGATATGAGGAGACACAAGAACTCACAACAGCTAGAATAATCAAATTCTGGCGAGCGCATCAGGCGAAGCGAAGCGGATGCCGTAGTGAGTCTGAAATTTATTATTCTATGCGTGACTAGAGATGGCAAACTCAAAAAACTATACAAAGCGCAACTAGGATGGCAAACTGAAAATTACTATTCTAAGTGCGCTAAAGGTATAAATAAACCCATAAAACAGCACTCCAAACCATACCTTGAACAACTTGCTAAAAGATGGAAAAACGCTGCATTATGGGATTTTAAAAGCGAATATAAAAACCAATAACAACCTTAATTAAATGACATATCATAAAAGCAATTGTGGAGGTCATTACAACTAATCAAAGCTTAGACTTAGCCCTGTAAAGCAACAACAACATCTTCAGAAAGACCAGTATATCTCATTATAAGTTCAGTGGAAAGTCCCTCTTCAATCATTGTATTTGCGATTTTTAGTTTTCGTTTTTAGCACCTTCCTCTTTACCAAGCATCATCGCCTTCCTCTTTACCAAGTATCATCCTTCCTCTCTACCACCGTTTCTCACCTATCTCTTCACTTTCTTGCATCCATTTCTGTAAAAAGTTGCATCCATCTTTACGGTACCTCCTTCATCCTTTTTTAAATCCTAGCCTTGATTTCACTGGTTACAGGAAATCGGCTTCATCACAAACATCATTCTTAGTAAACACTTTCATAAGTTTTTGCCAGCTTGGAACCATCATCCACAGCTGCATTTACACATATTTCAGTAAGACCGTCATCTATTATCTGATCAGTTTCCATAACAACCTTCTTTGATGTGGTAGAGCGGAAGATTACCCTTAAATAAATCAAAGGCTGAAATAAATATAATACAAATATCAGGCACAAATTCAAACTGCTTTCCAGTCTCTGTTACATTGGCAGTCAATACCGAAGCATTATAGCGCACCCTCTTTGGGTGGTTGTCATCATTTGCTTTTTGTACTTTCGATATTGATATACCTCCCATCCCCAGTTATACATTTAGCGTCTAGCACAACAAGAGCGACCTTGTAGATTCTTAATGTCAAACTGCTGCGATGTTATCAGTAACAACAGCTCATAATCACCTAAGATAACTCTTGGGATTTCTTCACGGGAAATTCCTTATGTTCAGCCATCTTGCGAAAACATAAGATCATCAATCGGGTTTAGGCTCCCTTAAATACTCATCACGTTCTTTTTGTTGGCATATAGTCCTTTCTTTAGTGGGTTTGCTATAATGCCCTTAAAGACATTATAGCAGATGAAGTTAAAATGTTAAATAGATTTTTCCTGTTAAGTAAGACTTAGATGCTCAGGAAATGGTAATGTCTAAGGTGGTTACAATAATCAGAACTGCTTAATGTTAGATATCGGAGAACTGAACACTCTTTGCAGCAGTTATTTAGGGAGAACAAAACACTTCTTGCAATAATTATTAGTGTGAAAAGATAGCAATCAGTAAAGACAGATATAGAACTCCATATCACACATAATCAGATATAAAACCCATATCACATATAATCAGATATACAATACACATATCACGCAAATCATAATAGCTAAGAAATACTGCTTGACGACTAAGAAATGCTGTAGCGACTCGAGAAATACTACTTAGTGACTATTGTAACTCACCCCGACAAGAAGTATTATAAACGAAATCCAAATAAAAACAACGGCAGAATGCACAAAGTTTCAGAGAAAAAGTGTACAAAAATAACCAAAAAGCAAGTGTAGAGTGTACACATATAACAAAAATAGAAGACTTAGGTAAGACAAATCTAAACTTAACCCTAAACTCTTCACTCACAGCATAGAATAATAAATTCTAAGCGAGCGCATCAGGCGAAGCGAAGCGGATGCCGTAGCGAGTCTGAAAATTTATATTCTTTAGCGTACTAGAGTGGCGAACTCCAAAAATCATTATTCAAAGCGTAGTATAAGAAGCAATGAAGCGGATGCCGTAGCAGTCTGAAATTTATTATTCTATGCGTGACTAGGTGGCAAACTCAAAAATCATTATTCAAAGCGTAAGTATAAGAGGAAATGAAGAGAATGCCAAATCGAGTCTGAAATTTATTTTTTTCTAGGCGTGACTAAGACTGCAAACCAAAACCATTATCCTTGAGCGCGATAAATAAGACATGTAAAAATGTATCATAATCAGGCAGAATATGATAAAAATGAGTCAGTATCCAAAAAGACAGTGAACAATAACCATTAGAAAGGCAATACCTATGAAAAACATACTAATGCTAACTCACAGGAGGAACTATTGCCTCTGTAACTACCCCCCTATGGCCTCATTCCAACACTTAACTCTAAGGAGCTGCTCTCTTACCTGCCAAAACTAGAAGAAAATATTAATATAGAAACAAGAGAATCTTTACAGCATTGACAGCACCAATACAAGACCAGAGTATTGGAAACTGATTGCAAATGCAATTGAAAGCGAATACAACAACTCATGATGGCTTCAAGTTATCTGCCACGGTACAGACACTCATGGCCTATACAGCCTCAGCCCTTTCATACCTTATTCAAAACTCCCTAAGCCAATAGTGCTAACAGGAGCAATAAAAAGCCAATAGGAACAGAGATAACAGATGCAAAGTCTAATCTTCGTGACAGTATACTATATGCTGCACGAGCTCTCTATGTGGAGTTCAGATAGTATTTAGCGGCAAGGTCATCCTGGGGACACGTGCCAAGAAGACCAGAACCTTTAGCTTTGAAGCATTTTCAAGTATCAACTATCCATTTATAGCTGAACTATACGATGGCAAGATTATCAGATACATTGTTCAGGATAAAAACAAAAATGAAGCCCGTCTTTACCACGAACTAAACGAAAAAAGTATATGTGGTCAAGCTGATACCGGGCATTTTCTGACAGCCTCATACCTACCATATTTGAAAACTATGATGGAATTATCCTAGAGAGCTGGTACAGGTGGGGTCTCCTGACAGCATACAAAAAGCTATATTTGATAACCCTTGACAACACGAAGCCAAAGAGATAAGGTGCTTGTTATTACTACTCAGGGTACAAAATGAGGGCAGCGACACAGACATATCATGAGGTAGGAGCTAAGCTCAAAAATATAAATACCTTGAAGCTGCTGATATGACCTTAGAGGCGACATTAACTAAACTTATGTGGATATACTCGCAAAGAAGGACAGAGACTGGGATTATATCAAGAAAATTTCAAAGGCTATCAGCTTTCGACAGAGTAAGAGGTTGAAAGGAGGGGCCAGTTGGCTATACAATTCATAGTGTTTTCTATCTCTTTGCTCAAGCCTCACCATAATGATATTAAATATGACAAGTCTGTCCCTTCCGATTGTACTGACCAATTCAAATCATCCTTAGTAAGACAGATGTAGCTGAGCATAAAAATAAAAATTACGATGTTAGTCGCTATAATGAAAATGTGATATACTGTACAGATACGAGAGAAGTTAAAAATTTGGGAGGACATTAGGAACTTATTTCAGTCAGAGAGCTTTTCAAAGAAAAGAAAAATTCATGAAAAGAAGTGACTCGTAGGTGGATGGATAAGAAGTGTCAGAGATTCTAAGACCTTTGGCTTTATAGTACTTAGCGATGGTAATATATTTTGAGACCTTTGCAGGTCGTTTATCACGATAATATGGAGAATTTTGCGGAAGTAAAGCAAGCTAAATGTTGGCTCTGCAGTCATCGTAAAGGGGAGCTGGTGCTTACTCCTGATGCAAAACAGCCATTTGAGATACAGGCTAGCGAGGTAATTGTGGAAGGAAAGTCTACCAGCGCTTATCCTCTTCAGAAAAACGCCACAAGCATGGAATATCTTAGGACTATTTCACATCTTCGTCCAAGAACCAACACCTTCCGGGCTGTGTTTAGAGTGCGCCCTCATAGCCTATGACCATGCACAAGTTTTTCCATGAGAGAGAGACTTTGTATACTGTACATACACCAATCATCACAGGATCAGATGCAGAGGGTGCAGGAGAGATGTTTAGGTGACTACCCTCGATCTTAACGACCTGCCTCTTGGCGAAGACGGGAAGGTGGATGACAGCAAGGGACTTCTTCGGCAAGGCTACCAACCTTACTGTAAGCGGACAGTTAAACGGTGAGACCTTATGCGCTGAGCATTTAAGAATATCTACACCTTCGGGCCCTACTTTAGAGCAGAGAACTCCAATACCTACAAGACACGCAGCGGAGTTCTCGGATGATAGAGCCTGAGATAGCCTTCGCAGACCTGATGATGATGACATGGGACTTAGCTGAATCCATGTTTTAAGTACATCATCACTCACGCACTGAAAAATGCTCCCTGAAGAGATGGCCTTCTTCAACCAGTTTATCGACAAAGATCTTATCGAGAGGCTTAAGGGTGTGGCGGGCTCGGACTTTGGCCGTGTAACTTATACGAGGCCATCGAGCTTCTAAAAGTTGAACAACGACGAGTTTGACTACAAGGTTAGTTTGGGGCTGTGACCTACAGACAGAAACATATGAGCGTTACCTTTACAGAGAAAAATCTCTAGCGTCCTGTATTTGTAACAGATTATCCAAAGGAAATCAAAAGCTTTCTATATGAAGCTAAATGATGACGGCAAAGACTGTTGCAGCTTATGGACTGCCTTGTTCGGCATTGGTGAGATATAGGAGGCAGCCAGAGAGAAGAGAATCTGGAGCTGCTTACAAAGCGTATGAAGGAGCTTTCGGTCTTAATGAGGCAGACTATGATTTCTACCTTGACCTTAGAAGATACGGATCAGCAAGACACGCAGGCTTTGTGGCCTTGGCTTTGAAAGATGTAATGTACCCAGGAATGAGCAACATCCGTGACGTAATTCCTTTCCCAAGCAATCAGTAGGCAACTGCGAACTGTAATCTGAGAATGAATAGATAATCGCTACACTGGCTCATCATCTCTAAAGTTCAGAGGTAGATGAGCCGGTATTTAATTAATGAAAGTTTAACCTGATTTTCTATATATTAAAACTTTCCAAGATACCGCCTCACCGGTATATGTGTAGATACCGCTTACCCTCCCATTGCAGGCGGTGAATCCTATAAGTAGTGATTTCTTTAGCTTGTCATGTAGAACAAAACTAATCATAGAAAAATCAAATAAATACCATAAAATATAGAATATTTCCATAAAAGAATCTTTTTAATCCGGGTTGAATATTGTTGAAATTCCATATAATTATATTTAGAAGCTAATGTAGTCTCTAAATTGTAGATATATCATCAAATACTGCATATTAAGGCACAAGTGACAAAGTGTAATACTAACAGTCTTCGAGCAATCCACTCGTGAATAATTATATACATCTGTGGATGTTACATATGGCTTTAATTCAGTGATACGGGGATATCTCTAGCAGGAGACTCTAGCAACAACATATATTTATAGGAGGGTTTATTTATGGCGGATTATGAGAAAAATGGGAAGAACTGGGGATGAACATGGAGCTTCACGACCAGCTCTGCCAGTGCTGTACGCCACAGCCTTTGGCGATGTTTATCTCACAGGAGAACAGGCCTGAAGGTATGGGCTTTTTGGGACTTTGTTGTATCGGGGATTCACGGCATCAGACCGGCCGAGCTTATCGAGGCTCAGAAAGAACGGTCAGAAGGTATCTTGGCACCTTCTGTGTATGTACCACGACTGAGATAGTTGATTGCAGCCAAGGGCATAGTCACAGGACTTTGCAGGCGGCTCACAGTTCTGGGTACCGGGTGGCGAGAAGGTGCTTCCAAAGAGCACCTGTCCCTCTCTATCAAGGCTTCTGTAGGTGCAAGGCTTGACAAGACCTGTCCGTTCTTTAGGATTGCAGATATGTACGTGGGTGAGACTACCTGTGATTTGCAAGAGAAGAAGGCTTGGGAGATACTAGGCGAAGATGTGCCTATGCACATAATGGACGTACCTCAGATGAAGCGTGAAAGGACATAAGTGAAATGGGCAGGAGAGATAGAGGAATTCAAAAGGTAGTTGAGGATTTTTACAGGAAATAAAATAACAGTTGAAAATCTCAACGAAGCTATTAAAAATAGTAAATAACAAGAGAAAGGCTCTTGGCAGGGTATTTAACTGCAGAAAGGCTCTTTAAGTCACCTATTAGCGGTAAAGACGCCTTCTATGATGCAGATAGCTTTTCTTTGACGATCCTGTGCGCTGTGCTGAGATGTGTAACGCTGGCAGATGAGCTTGAAAAAGGATAGAAGACTGAGTTTCAGATCTGTCCGAGGGAACCGAGAGAATCCCGGTTACAGGTACACCTCTTGCCATCCCTAATTGGAGCTCCACCACATCATTGAGACCAGCGGTGTTATCGTGTTTTGCGAAGAAATGTGTACAGGAACCAGATATTTTTGAAAATATCGTAGAAGAAGACCTCCCTACGCTTGAGGCTCAGTACATAAAGGCACTTGCAAGACGCTAGTATGAAGACTAACTGCGCCTGCTTCACACCTAATACAGCGAGGTTTGATGACATCCTCCTGTCATGGTTGATGAATACAAGGTTGACGGAGTTATGAATGTAAGCTCTGAAGTTCTGTAACCTTTACGATACGAGAGGGCTTCCTTCTTGAGCGTACACTTAGCGAAAAGGGGAATTCTGTGCTAGGTATTGAAACTGATTATACAGATGCAGATGCAGAGCAGCTAAGACTCGTATCGGTGCTTTTATAGAAATGTTGGGTTAAAATGAAAAATTATTATATCTTATTCGCCAATTATACAGAGGGCTATTGTTGCATGATGATATACTAAAGGCAAACGGTCATAAAAGCGAGGATATCCCCGACTCCAAGGACAATACAGGGCTCAGTTCCTGTGGATGAGCCTTCTTGTAAATGAAGGAGACATAGAAGGAGTGAGAGCCTGCATCAGGGAGAATAAGGCGCCTTTATTGACATAGTTGAAAAACAGAGTGTCAGATAAATGCAGGAAGAAATAAATTTTGTTAGAAGTTAAGGAGATGTTATGGCAAGGATAAGTTTTGGCCTTGATTTTAGGCTCTACAGAGCTACACAAAATACATGGCTATGCAGGACGGGAAGATACTCTATAGCGACAGGCTTCCACAGGCTGGAGCTCTAGAGGCTTTCTCTGAATGTAAAGGAAGATCTTATCAAAAATGGCTTTTTCTTTTTGATGATTTCCGCTGTGTATCCACAGGCTACGGACGGGTAAGCGTTGACTATGCAAATAAGAATATTACGGAGATTACCTGTCACGCTCAGGCGCAGAATATTCTTTAACGAAAGGGAAGTCGCAATCATCGACATGGGGAGGGCAGGATACGAAGATTATCGTGTCTTGAAGACGGTCAGGTGAAGGACTTCATTATGAATGACAAATGTTCTGCCGGTACAGGAAGATTCTTAGAGGTAATGGCAAATGCAATGGGCTATGACCCTGCCTCCTTTTACGAGCTTGCAAGAAAGGAAAGGGAGTGAAGATAAGCTCTATAGTGCACAGTGTTGCTGAGTCCGAGGTTATAGGGCTTGCGGGAGCAGGCATACTCTAAGGGAGGACATAGCCTCGGCATAGTAGAATCTATTACTGAAAGAGGTGTCTCATGCAGGAATGTCCCCGAGGACTCTCAAGGTCTTTCTCACAGGAGGACTCTTGGCTGTCCTTATATCTTAGAATCTCTATCAAATAAGCTTGGGTCAGAAAGGTAGAAACACGATGAGTCTGCAATGTGCACGCAGAGTGCTATTGACGCTGCGGTGTTTGCAGAGAAAAATGAAATAAAAAGCTGTAAAAAGGCTGTCACACTAAAGATAAAATTTCACTACATATTATGTAAACTTATCTTAATGTGGCAGCCTATACATATTTAAGAAAACTATAAAGTCTCTAAACTACAGGTATTAAACAGTGGTCTCATTTCTTTTTAGCTAAATATTCAAAATCAGCTTTTTAGCAACCATTCAAATGGAAACAAGTATAGTTTCTTATGCTCTCAAAAACCTTATTTCTAATTGGACAAAGTGCTGTAAGCAAAATCAAAACCAAGTATTCCACAGGAAATCACCTCGCCTGCACCTAGTGCAAGCATAAGGAAAGGTATACCATCCTGCATATGGTAAGCATAGGTGGCACTGAAAGGCACTATTATCGTATTTGCTATGATTGAGGAAGTGAGGGAAAGGAATTTGAGGAGGTTTTTCTCAGTCTTCCTAAAGAGTATTCCTATATACCGCGTTCCAATTGCCCTAGGAGGGTAGCAAGGGTTCCGAAGATGATGTCAAAGATATATCGCTGCCTGTGACGATGTTTGACTACAAGACAGCCGATGGTCACTACACCTGGAACGCCTGCAAAGCTAAAGAAAGGGAGGATGGTGAGTGCTCTGAGAATCTTACCTGAATTGCTCCGCTGAAAGGCCGAGGGTGAGGCGTATGGTAAGCACAGTGTAGAGAGCAGCTATTATAGCCGCTCTGTGTGATAACGAGGGTACGTGAATACACCTGAACGCGTATTGCTTTTTAATTCTTCCATTATTTTATTCTCCTTTAGTTTTTATACGAGTGGGAAGGTTTCAACACTCGGTTTCAGTATAGTACAGGCAAAAATATTTTTCAAGGGGCAAAATTTTTGACAAAAATATGTGGTATAATCATAGATTAGTAAATCTTAAGGATTAATAAATTTTATTTCGAAAATAGCTTGTGCTACAATGAACTGATAAGGAGGACCGAGATTTGGCTAAAAAGTAAAAACAAAAGACAGAAAAATCTGTTGAAAGGAGCTTATAGGAATGAGTGCTTAAGATTATCATAGCCCTCTTGCTTGTCATTATAGCTGGTAATAGGCGGAGCCTATATATATGAAATATGGGAAGAAGCTCATTGCTATGGAGAGTGATGCTAAGAAGATATGTCAAAGAGTACTATGGAGACCTTTAGGCAAAATGAACCAGCATAATCTATGATGCAAATGCGGTACAGATAATGTCCGCTAAAGGGCGAAAAGGACGTATATTACATAAAGTACAGTGACATCCCACAGTGTGGCTGTGGATGCCATAACCAGCATCGAGGATAAGAACTTTTTAAACACAAGGCTACGATTTACCCAGGCGATAATCAGGGCAGGCTTTGCTTATATTAAGAATAAAGGGAGTAATCACCCAGGTGGAAGCACCATTACCCAGCGAGTAGCAAGAAATATATTCCTATCCTTGAAGAGAGCTGGCAGAGAAAAGGCAAGGAGATATTCATTGCCATAGAGCTCGAAAAGAAGTATACAAAAAAGAAATAATGGAGTTCTATCTGAACAACATTTACTTTGCAAACGGATACTACGGAATCCAGTCTGCGAGTGAGCCTTACTCTGAGTAAAAGGAGTGAATTCTCTGTCACTTTCTGCAGATTACCTTCCTTTTTGAGCATTCCAAACAGCCCTGCTGACGCTACAATCCTTATGAAAATATCGAGGGAACCCTTGAAGAAGGGACCGCATTCTTTGACCAAATGGTGCTTGATGGCAAGATTAAGCGAGGCGGCAGAAGCGTGAAGGCTAAGTCTGAGGAAATTAGTTAAAGGCGCCTAAAGTAGAAAAGAGTAGCTACTGCCCTTACCTTTGCGCTTGACAGGCGGTTACGGCACTAATGAAGTCTGAAGGCTTTAATTTCAGATACTCATTTAATTCAGATGAAGATAGAAAAGCTTATAATGAGAACTACAGTGAAGTATATCTCAAGCTGCCAGACAAGGCTGTATTCTGGAGGCTACAGGATATATACTCCATTGACCCTGAGAAGCAAAAAGCTCCTTCAGGATACACAGTTGATGGCGGACTTAGCGTCTCAAGTGAAAAAGAGCAAGTCAGGCATCTACAGCTATGAGGGAGCAGCAGTAACCATCAGATAACAGCAGTGGAAGAGTAGTTGCTATAGTTGGCGGAAGAAGCCAGAAGCTGAAAGGAAGTACTCTAAAACAGAGCATATCAGAGTTTTGTAGCAGCCGGAAGTACAAAATCAGCTCTCTCATTGTATATATCCCCGCATTTGAACAAGGCTATACACCGGAAAGCCTGGTAAAGGATGAGAAGATAGAGGAGTCCCGGGTCGTAAATGCAGACGGAGTTTTTAGTGTGCAATATGACTATCCTCGATGCGCTTGCCAAGTCTAAAGAACACAGTTGCCTGGAAGCTCTGTACAGAGATTTCCCCTACTATAGGTATAGGAAGCTCCTTGATATGGGATTTTCTGCCATAGCCGACATCTGATTACTATCCATCGGCTGCACTTGGAGGCTTCACCAGGGGTAAATGCTGTCGAAAATGGCATCTGCATACGCAGCTATTGAAAATGGAGGAGAGTTCAGGAGCCAACTCATAATGAAAATGACTGATTCTTCAGGCACTGATATAGTTGCTGACGGTTTCTACCAAAAGGAACAAGCAAGCACATTTGATGATGAAAATGCCTCGCAAGATGATGATAACCTGTGTGGAAGCTAGTTATGATCAAGGGAACAGGTAGGTGGAAAGCTGCCCACCATGCGCTTGTGCAGGTCAAGACAGGAACGACTAACGATAGTAAGGGACCTGTGGTTCGTTGGCTTTCACCAAGTACCACACCACCAGCGTGTGGTGGCTATGACATACAAGAAGCCTTGCGGGACCAACATATACTGCTACAACTCTCTGGCATATGGAAAACCTATATGGATAGCATTAATACTGGACTTCCTTTGGCAAAGCTTGACGACTCATAAGACAACTGTAGCTCCTACAAAAAGAAGATAACAAGGAGACAGAAGAAGAGACTGAAAGAAGAGCAGGAAGAGGAGGATAAAGGCTAAAGAAGAGGAAGAAAAGAAGCTTGAGGAAGAGAAAAAGGCCGAAGAAGAGAAGATACCAATACAGATACCAAGAAAACAGGATGAAACTACTATAGATGAAGGGGAAAATCCTGAAGAAGGAACGGTAGACGAAGATAATCCTTCAAATGAGGATCTCCGACAACACAGGGCGGTGCTGAAGATAATAATACTCGATCAACGGACAGACAGAAGGTGCAACAGAGAACTCAGAGTGTCGGCAGAAAACACCATAACCACTTTGACTAAGGAGGCTTTGTAGCTTATAATGGTATGTGTGTTTTGGTACTATGGGTAGCATGACACATTTTACAGTAAAATCAGGCTTTGAAAGAGGTCAAAAACTATAAGAACATGCAGTCAAATAAAGGATATGAGACAGCTGATATTCTCAAGGTAGATGAGAACCTTATTCCGAGTACTTCTAAACGGCAGGTATGCACTGTAGATGCCCATCATCTCTGGGAGAGACACTAGAGGAGGTCTGCAGAGGTTCACGGAATCGATGCTGATGAGCTTTTGTGAGCTTCTTAATGAGTTTGTAGCTTAATGTAATTTATCTAAAAAGAACTGTAACGATATCCGCTATGCAGTTCTCAATAAACGATATTTAATAAAGAGTTTTTGGACAGTACTGCTATCCCAGACTTTGATACAGTCTATGGCTTTCTAATCTACTAATAGCCGCAAGTATGGTAACAGCATCTGAGCCGATTATCTTCTCACATGCTCATTTATTACAGAGGTAGTTGCATAGTTGTTTCTGCCCTGAGTAGAGAACTCAGACGCACATAGTGCATATCTTCCCAAAGGTTTCCTTGTCTGAAAGATCTTCTCAAGGATGAGAAAATACAGCTTGCTTTGATTGTTCTCTAAACAGAGAGCTTTTTACCAATAAATATATCCTTTTATGTGGACACAGAGCTCAGTAACAGCATCAAGTGTATTGAATACAAAGATTTTGGCATTTCCGTCTTTTTGATATCTTCTCACCGAGGCCCCCTATCAGATGCTTTAGTCTTCTTTATCATTAAGCCCCGAAAACTTTAGCATATCGGTAAGGGTACAAACTCATTTTCCCTACCTCATCCAGAATATCAGGAGAGAATCTTTGAGAATCTGGTATCGAGGGTCATCCGCAGTCTGATTCTTAGTGATGAAGATGACGAGATTTCCTTTGGAAGTAGGGATAGCTTCTATAACCAGCGCACCATCTTCACTTTCAAAGCCAAACTCAGTAAGAGCCTGATCAACAAGTTCATTATATAATTCTTGGTCTTTGGAGAACCGTAAGAGAGCTCATTTAGAGCAAGTCCCCTTATACTACTAGGTCCTCAGGCGCCAAGGTTATCTTAAGCTGATTTTCATTAAGTTTTTCTATTTTCATAAACTGACCTTTCTGTCTATTGATTGTTAGGACTTCTAAAGATTAGTATAGGACAAAAAGAGAAATATTGTCAATCTTTAGTGGTGGCTTACTCTTGACTTTTCAGCCACCACTCAAAGCTTTTGGTAATTATGCCGAAAAACCTTCGAAATTTTTGGTGAAAATGCCGTTGAAATCTTTCGGAGAAAAACAGGTACAATAGGGTAACATTAATGTTAGTTTTGGAAATTTCAAAGTGAAAGGAGTTGATATGGATTAACTCATGGTTAGGTAAATACCATATTCTCTCTATTCTGGATTCCCTAAACTTAATCCGCATCGTTTTCCTTGCTTCACATGTGAAGCTCTAAAAGAATATCGTGTAATCATATCAAAACCAATCCATTTTTAATCAGCTAAAGACGGAGGCTAAGCTTTCTGTCTAGGGCATAGTTCTGATTTTATACCTAAGCTATATGATGTTGAGGAAGATGGCGAAAACCTGTATCTGGTTGAAGAGTACGTTGAAGGAGTTGGTCTTGCATCAGAAGAATTCTGCAAAACTGTTTGATGAGAAGGAACTTTCATATGTAGTAAAAGGACTCTTAGACTTTCTGCAATTTATTAACTCTTTGGAAGAATCTGTGCTTATTAGCATCGATTGGAAACCCGGCATATATAATCTCACAAAACGGACTTAAGGTAGTAGATTTCGGTTCAGTAATTTATACAGAAGGAATGATGGTTTTACGCCCTTGCAACAAGTGGCTTTTGCAGCTCCTGAGCTCATAAAAGGGGTGTTTTAGGAAGGGCAAACGGACATCTCATGGTTTTGGTCATTAGTAAGATACTTGGCAGAAAAAGAACAGAAAGAAAAACCAGCTCTGTTTAAAAGAGCATCAGGGACAAATTACTTAGGTTATCAAGCCTTTGTCTCAAAAAGAAGGTCCTGATGAACGCCCTGATATAAAGGATGCTGAAAAAGCTTGTAAAAACTCCTGTAAAGAAGCACCGCTTTGCCACGCAAAAGAATCAGCAAAGAGGGCATAATTAGATACCGCCTCGAAGATGATAGCTGTTTGTGGGGCAGAGATGGAGTAGGCACCACTCATATTGCCCTGCTTACGGCGAAGGAGTTGGCTGCAAAGGGAAGAAAGTGCTTGCATTCTGTTCTTTAATTAGGGATGAAGACGGTGATGAGACTAATCTTAACTGCTTGACAGGCTTTAAAAACATCAGGATTTATAACTCAAGTGTCTTTGTGAAGATGTGGCCTTATATTCTAAAAGGCTTTTGACAGCATTGTCATTGACTTTGGCAGAGTGGATGAGTTTTTCTGTTGTTCTACAGCTGTGATGAAAAAAATAATCGTCATACAAAACAACCTTATTAAGGGAAGTAAGTCGGTGGCATTTTCAACTCACACATAGAGACGATATCGGAGAAAAGGATTGGCTGATAATTGATAATTTATCGGATGAGGCAAGTCTTAGAGAGACAAGGAAGATTCTTAATGGGCTGAAGATAAAGCCCGGATGTAAGGAATAGAAGAGAGAGGATATAATAAGAGGAGGATTTATGTTTATTAGTAAGGAAGAAGCAAAACTATTATCTGATGATGATTTTTGAAAGAGTTGGCAGAAGAAAGAAGCTGGTGGTATTTATTTTTATATTGCTTTGTGGTCATCAGTAACTGCAATATCGGCATTTATGCTGTTAAACAGGCCATCAGATAAGAAACATTAATGTAGAACAGGCAGAGGTTAATATTTTACCTGAGAAAGAAACGGTGGACGAGACCGTGTTTCAGAGAGTGAAATGGAACTAAAAGAAGCTGCAGGAAACGAAATGTCTGAGACAGGAAATGAGCTTGCTTTGCCTGGTAGGCAGGAAAACGGAGTTGGGAGAAAATGAGTTTATATGTGAATACCAGATATCCTGCTGCCTGAACTCCTAAAGGTAGGAGATTATGCGGATGTCAGGCTTGTCTTTAGCGACGGACGCAAACTATACTGTAGTATCTGAAAAAAGATAATGGACTTTTAACAAGTCTCAAAGAAAAGTCTTTGGTTTATCTGGCACTTTGTGAAGAAGAAATAATAATCCTAGAAAGTGCACTTCCGATATCAAATTGTTTGAGGGAGCGAAGCTTTCACCTCACTATAGGAAAGCAGTCTGACAGACACAAGGTTAATTATCCTGTAAATAAAAGAGCCGCAAAGCTGCTAAGCCCAAAGAAGATAACAAACAATCTGTCAGGCTACACGTATGACATGCACATTGACAAATCACTTGAAAGTGAAAGAGAGAGGCGGGAAAGGACGCTTGCCGGTAGAAGACGAAGAATGGAAAGAAGCTGCCGCTCACTGGAATAAAAAGGAGTAGTTACATCACAAGGTTTACTTATTGAATGACGCCGGACTTTCTTATGCAGGAGTCCGGTACGTTTGATGTGAAATTTCTCCAAAAATTTCCTATCAAATACATCTCCGAGGGATCGCACTGCGGCGGATATGTAGATGTCGTCACGCGACCCACCGTAGGCGGTGAATCCTGCGAAGCGGATTCTTTCTTGTTGTGTGACAAAAATAAATGACAAATCTCTATAGTAGTGGTATCATAATTAGAAACTTATTTATTGAGGTACCAATGATTAAAAATTAAACTTATTATGATTATTATTCCGGTAGTTGTAATAGCAATCATATCTGCTGTTATCCTTGTATTAGGAAAAAGCTTGATTTTTAGCGGCTCAAACAATACGGAAATATCACTCAACAGATTACTATAAGCTCCCTGAGGGTGAGTGCAAGGCTTTAGAAGTTGACCTTATTAAGTCAGATGAAAAATGCCATACTAAAGGATGGAAAGACCTATCTGCCTTACTCTGCCGCACAAAAGATGATGCCAAGGATATTTTATGATGCCCTAGATGACGTAGTAGTATATACGACTGCTACTGAAAAATACGTCTATACGGCAGGAGACAAAGAATATCAGGTAAATGGTAAAGATGAGACGGAAGACGTGCCAAGCTTTTATAGGAAGACGGAGGCAATTCTATGTTTCTCTGGATTTTATAGAAAAATGGCACTGATATGAAGGCAGATGTCTATGAAAAATCTGGGAAGGGTAGTTATTCTTGATGAAAATAACGCTGAATATGAGTATGCAGGTGTAAAAAGTGACACTGCACTCAGAGAAGCAGGGGACAAAAAAGAGCCTATCCTAAAAGGAATTAAAAGAGGAAGAAAAGGTATATCTTCTTGAAGGCACAGGAAATGACTATACCAGAGTGTTTACCGAGGATGGTGTGACGGGATATATCAAGACCTCTGATCTTGATACAGATAATATCGAACACAAAAAAAGTACAGCTTTGACAGAGAAAAAAAGAAGATGCAGGCTATACAAGCATAACAAGAGATGAACCTATAGTTCTTGGCTGGCATCAGGTCACAAGCACTGCAGCCAATGCAGGCTGGGGAACTGCTCTTGCCAAGGCAGAAGGCCTCAATGTAATATCTCCTACCTGGTTTGGAGTGGCAGACTCTGAAGGCGAGGTTACAAGCCTTGCATCTAAGGACTATGTGACGAAACTTAAGGCTATAAATGTGGATGTTTGGCTCTTTAATCAGTGACTTTAACAAGGATGTTGACTACAATAGGGCTGTTTATGAGTACTACAACAAGAGGGAACTTGATTAAAAATATCATATATTTTATTGAAGAATATAATCTGGATGGCATAAAACATTGACTTTGAACATATCAAGTCCTCGTATGCGGAAGGCTATAGAGTTCCTGAGAGAGCTCTCACAGAGATGAGGAGCAGGAAGAAGGTGCTCTGTAGACAACTATATTCCACTCGAATTCAATGCTTTTATACATTAAAGAACAGGGGATTGTCTCGGACTATCTCTGTGTAATGGCGTATGATGAGCATTATTCTGGCTCTCCCAAGGCAGGCTCTGTATCGAGCCTTAGCTGGGTGAAAAACAGCATAGAAAAATACCGTAAGGAGTGCACCTATGAAGAAGCTCATAGTAGGCCTCCCATTCTACACGAGGCTTTGAGAGAGGCTCATACAGGAAAGCTTACCAGCAGGGCTTTTGTCGATGGATGGAGGACTAAACCTTTGTAAGCAGTAACAAGGCTAAGAAAGAATGGGACAAGGAAAAAGGACAGTACTATGCCGAGTGGAAGGACGGAAAGGACAGGATGAGAATCTGGCTTGAAGAGAGAGAAGTCACTTGAGGCAAAACTAAAAGCTGGTTGAAAAGGACAAGGTAGCAGGAATTGCATTTTGAAGCTTGACTCTGAAAGAAAAAGAAGCTTGGGAGAGTGTCACAGACTGGCTTAGATAACTATTATCCAAACAAATGAGCAAATTACTGGTATATTTATAAGGGCACAAATAAATTTAGTTATGATAATTGATTATAATCTCACTTACTTGACGAATTAATCTCTTAGGGTTACAATATACAACCGATAGTACAAATCATTATAATAACGAAAGGGTGATGAGCGGAAAAACAAAATATCATGCTGCTGTCTGTAGTTTTTGCTTGCACTCTAGCCTTGTGCTTGGATGTTTGAGGAAATATGTATTTCATTCCCTGCCCCTGTAAGATGGAAAAGGGTGCAATGATTATGCCTTGTCACTGGGCAGGAGAGGCTGTGTTTGTTACAGGAATTACGCTTGCAGTAATGTCGCTGTTGTTATTCTTAGTTAAAAAAATGCAGGAGAAAGGGCAGCCGTATTCTGCGGCTGATGATACCTGTTACGGTTATGGCGATGCTTTTTTCCTCAGGTCATAATAAGAATCTGTGATGATGCCTAATATGATGTGTAGAACAACAATGCGTCCCTAGTTATCGGAGTTTGCGTAGCTTTTACTGCAGTAGAGTTAGTAAACATATTGATTAGCAAAAAAAGGAAGCTAAGAGTGAAAAATAAGAGGTAAAATGTCAGTATTTAATAGTATTTTGTATAAGAACATAGCAAGAAGACCGGGCAGGACGATTATATTAGTCCTGCTTTTCTGCCTTGTTATGCTCGGTTACAGGAGGCTCACTTTGCAAAATCACAGGACTTAAGGAAGGGCTTATGTCTCTTAGGTCAAGGCTTGAGCGGATGTTATGGTGGTTCCACACGCTGCAACAACCAAGACAAACTCTCCAATATGATACTGCAGGGCAATCCCGGATATTTCTATATGGATAGAAGTATATTAGACAAGATTAAGGGTATGGAAGGCATAAAGGAGATATCAGAGCAGTATTTCCTTGCGTCTGCGAAGGCAGGATGCTGCTCGGCAAAGCTTCAGATTATAGGCTTTGATCCGGAGACTGACTTTACCATCAAGCCTTTGGGTTAAAGAGTCTTATGACGGCAAGCTTGTCAGAATTTGAAAATGCTTGTAGGTAACGACCTCAACGCATTTGCAGGAGACACTCACTTTCTATGGAAAGGTTTGTACTGTAAAGGGCAAGCTTAAAAAACAGGTACTTATCTTGATACCGCAGTATATCTTAGCATAGATTCAGTGAAGGCACTGCTTAAATCAGCAGAGGAAACCGGGATGGTTACCAATAATAGCGGAGATCCCTGACAAGCTTACCTCCTGCATCCTTATAAATGTAGCAGATGGCTATACTCTCTTGATGTAATGAGGAGATAAATATAAAGACCAGAGGTGTAGAGGCTATACAGACACAGGATATGATATCAGGAGTTGCAGGGCAGCTTGAATCTGCTTCAAGGATAATAAGCTGTTCTTATCATAGCAATCTGGCTCCTTGCCATACTTATTCTAATACTCAGCCTTTACCATGATAGCGAATGAGAGAAAGAAGGAATTTGCTATCCTCAGAGTCCTTGGTTCTTCAAGGAAAAATGGTTGCAGGCATCATCCTCAAAGAAGCTCTTATGGTAAACTTCATTGGAAGTGTAGCAGGTGCACTGACTGCCATAGTAGCGGTCTTGCTGGTAGGAGAGGTAAGTCTTTACTACCTTGACCTTCCGTTTTTACTTCCCGGCAGATAAGGTAGCCCTGCTTGCTTTTATAACCATAGTGGCTCTGGTGAGTGGTAGGCTGCTGGCATCATCCTCAGTGCGCTTAAGACATCTAAAAGATAGACACTGCACTTATCCTAAGGGAGGGCAACTGATGAAGCTTACGGCGAATAAAAATAAGTAAATGGTTTCTAAGAGAGAGGGCGGCTCTAATAAGCTCTTTTGCCCCTAGGTGAAAATGAATTTAGTCTTAATGAAGGAGAACTCGTGGTACTCTACGGGCAGTCAGGAAGCGGCAAGAGTACACTCTAAATATCCTTACAGGGTCTCTCACGCCAAGTACAGGAACGGTGGTGGTAGGAGATACTGACCTTCACAAGCTTGATGACGTAAGCCTGTCAAAGTTTAGAATAAACACTTTGGGATAGTACTTCAGGGCAGTCCGCCATCAATACACTTACAGTACTTGAAAATGTACTGCTTCCTCACAATCTGTATGGAAATGGAGAAAAATAAGGAAGAGCTAAGGAAGGCACAAGAAAGAGCAAAAAGCACTGCTTAAAGAAACCGGGATAGAGGAACTTGCCTCAGTTATGCCTACTGAGCTTTGGGAGGAGAACTAAGAAGAATGGCTATATCCAGAGTCTTATCAATGAACCTGAATTCATCCTTGCTGATGAGCCCAACATCCGACCTTGATGATGAAAAACACTGAGATAGTGCTTAAGATATTTAAGAGGCTCGCAGAAGGCGGAAAGTCAGTCTTAGTCATTACTCACGATAAGGATGTGTTTAAGTATGCAGATAAAATATTTGAAATGAAATTGGGAATCATAATTTTGATCAAAAGATAAAAATTTTGGGATAACTTATATGTGGTTAGTGAGACCCTAATTATTGTAAAGGTTGCGGTTAGGGATGATTAAGCACCCTATGACAAAAAGAGTTAGAAAAGAAGGAAGGCGGAACTAATGTATAACAGTAAGAGAAGAATGTTGCTTGCAAGAGTTTTTCGTGGTCTTGTTTGTATTTTTTAGCAGGCTTTTGCTTTTACCTCCATAGCAAAGGCTGATGATGCATACTATGCTACCCGGAAAGAATATAAGGCAAGCGGTGCACCTCAAACTCCTGGAATGATGTAGCAAATGCTATGGACAAGGTGTTTGAAGATGCAAAAAGAGGTTTATAAGTCAGGAGACTCTAAAGGAGCCTCATGATACTCATAAACCATGGCTACTATGGTTACTATGAGACAACAGGATTTGAGAGGCTTTACCTAGGTAAGATATCAGGTTCAAGAAAGTCTGAGATAGAGTTTTCAGTTTGCAGCCCGCAAGGCTATGACTAAAAATGGCGGCTCTGTTGATGAATTCAACAAAGAAGTAGATAAGCTTCAGTCGATGATTCATAACGATGCAAACATTCTTGATGGCAAGCAGCCTGCTCTCATCCGCAAAGGGAAACGCAAAAAGCAGGAAGTGCCGATACAGCTACCATAAGACAGGTGGTTGAAGAAGTGCTTGCAGAGCAGTCAGGTGGCGGCAGAAGTGCTGCTACAGCTACATTTATAGCCTGCTTCTCATTATCCTTAGAGAGGATTTGAGGCAATACTTATAGTTGGTGCTATCATAGCCTACCCTTGCCAAGTCTTCGGGTGGTGACGCAGAAAGAAGAAAAGAAGCTTGTTAGGCCTGTGTATGTGGGTTCTTTAGTTGGTATAGGCGCAAGCTTTGTACTCAGCTCTGGCTCTTAGAGGCACTTTACACTGGCAAAACAGTGCTTCACAGGAAATCATCGAAGGCGTTACAGCCCCTATACAGCGGTGGCAGTACTATACTATGTAAGTAACTGGATGCTATCTAAGTCAGAGAGCGATGCCTGGACAAACTACATAAAAGAGCAAGACAGAGAGCAGTGCCAAGACCGGAAGCACTAATGGCACTTGCTTTACAGCTTCCTCGCGGTATTTAGAGAAGGTGCTGAGGTTGTTCTTTTTCTTCCAGCCTATGCTTAAGGGATGAAAAATATAGGTATGGTTTGGGCAGGGACTTATAGTTGGCTTTTATAGCCCCTCATCTTTGTTTACTACGCAATACACGCATTCAGTTTGAGAATACCTTTAAGGCCATTCTTTACTGCAACCAGTATACTGATGTTTATAATGTCAATATCCTTTCCTTGGTGCAGGTATAAAAGAGCTCATCGAGGGTGATGTGATAGTAATGACTTCACCTGACTGGCTTGTGAAAGCATCATACCTTCAAACCGAGATTTTAGATGTACTTGGCATATATCCTATCCTTGAGACACTGATTCCTCAGATTATTCTTCTTGTGATTACAATAATTGTATACCTCCACTGGAGAAAGAAAAATCTGTAATCCGAAGAGAGGCTGACAAGCAGCGTGCTGAAGAGGCGGCTAAGAAGGAAGCCCTTGCTAAGGAAGAGGAGGAAAAGAAGCTTTAGAGAAATCATCAAGAGCGTGGTTAAGGGAAGTGTTACAGGAGAACGCTGCAAGTAAGGCATAAAAATTGCCTAAAAGATGGTATAAATGAGTACTATTGCTTGACTCTTACGTAGATAGCCACACCGTGAGAGGTAAACTAGTTGATAAAATGAGGGCGTACGCTTTCGTTATCATATATATTAATTTTTTTCTTTATAGGAGGAGAACATGAAAAAAAGAAATTATTATCACTTGCTATTGCAGGTACATTTGTAGTAACAGCTATAACAGGCTGTGGTCAGAAGACTACAACAAGTTCTACAACAAGTAAGGCTACAAGCACAGCTAGCACAGCAAGTAAGACATCTAGCGCTGCTACAAGCACAACCAGTACAGCAAGCAAGACATCTAGTACAGCTTCAAGCAAGACATCAAGTGTTGTTGCAGATAAGGGTTCAGTAGCACTGCTGCACCTGGAGATGCAGCAGGATTTACTGAGATTCCTATCTTTGAAGATGAGAAGGTAGGCTTCTCAACGTATCTGCAGTATATTTCCAGCCTGTTCCTATGGCTCCGGGTCAGGAGAAGATAGACAAGGAGAATGAGGTTCACCTTGAGGCAGATATCTCAGCTCTTGAGAATAAGCTTGGATTTGGTACAGGTGACTGGGTTCCATATCTTACTATTGATTATTTAATATCTGATAAGGACGGTAAAGAAGTAGCTAAGGGAACCTTCATGCCTATGAGTGCTTCTGATGGTCCTCACTACGGTGCTAATATTAAGATGGGTGAGTCAGGTTCCTCATGCTTAAATTCACTATCCACAGCCCTGCTGAAAAAGGCTACTTAATCCATAGTGACGCTGAGACAGGCCCGGGAGCAGTTCTTGAAGACTACTTTAAGGATGGCAATCTTACAGTTGAGAAAGACTGGGATTACGTAAAGCAGAGCTGGTAATTAAAAACTAATATTTTTAAGCTTACAATTTGCTGCATTGGGGGTAACAGCCCAGTGCAGCTGTTGTGATGTATAATACAAGTATCAAAAGCATAAAAATTCGATGTAAGCTTTTTACAAGAGAGTTTTTTTGTAGTAAATACTAACTTCACATATTCTACATCTGTATATAGAGACAACATGAGAGTATTGTGTTTTTGCTATATACAGATGGTGGATGAAGTTTGGATTATAGATAAGGAGAGTAAGTGCTTAAATATTTTGTATTGTCTACTGAACAATTACTTCCAATGATGCTGCTTACCAGGGCTGTTACTTGCAGGCGTTAAGTTTGTGGGCGGAGATATCTATAAGAGGTTTCAATGGGCAGCGGTTGTTATCGGTCTTTATCAGTGCTGTAGTAATGACTCAGATCGAAAACAACCACCAACAAAGTTGATACAGCTATGTGGAATGTGAGGATATATGCACTAAACTTGGCAGCCCTGATTCTTTTTGTGCTTATAAGTCTCATTATAAGGAAACAGACTAAGATAAGAGGCATACTTCAGTCAGTTATGCTCTCGCTTATGGCTGTAGCTATGCTTTTGTACTTCCTGCCGCCATTTTTAGAAAATCCACACACGATATTATTCGCTGAGCAGAGTGTGCTCTCGGCCACTTTCCTCTACAGCATAGTAGGGATGTGCTTCGGCCTTATCCTTAGCTTTGTTGCGGGACTTGCTGTATATAAGGGAAATGTAAGGCTTAGTCCAAAGCTTGGCTTTGCAGTTATGTTTATAGCCATACTTATCAATATGGCAAATGAGCTGGGAGATACCTTGGGTGTATTTCTAGCAAAAGAGGGTAATAAAGACCAATCATACCATATTTACAATTGCAGTATTTACTTCAAACAATAAGATTATGTTCACATTTGCCATTGTTTTTGGCTTGTTTAGTTGTTCCTGTGGTACTCTTTTGTTAAGAGCCGCCACGTAAATGAGCCTTATGAAAAACAATGCAGAGCATAGAAAAATCAAGGCAAAATGGAGAAATATCAAGCGCTGGAGCTTTACAGCAGTGGTGTGTGCAGTATTTTTCATTTGTAACACTTACAGCGCTTAGGGTGTATGCGAAATCAGAAATAGAGATATCTCCTGTAGAAGATGCAAAGGTAACTAAAGACAGCGTTATAGTTACATTTGATCAGGTCTCAGACGGACATCTTCATAGATTTGGCTACACCACAGATAAGGGCAAGACAGTTAGATTCATAGTAATCAAAAAGCCTAACTCAAGTGCCTATGGTATTGGTCTTGATGCCTGTGATATCTGTGGGTGAGACAGGATACTATGAGAGAGAAGGGCAGGTAGTCTGCAAACCTCTGTAACGTAGTTATGAACATCAATACAATCGGCTTTTAAGGGTGGATGTAACCCTATAGTTATAGACTACAAGATTCAGGACGGCAATATAATAGTGCCTATAGCTGAGCTTGTGAAACACGAGGATATTTTTAAGTAAGGGAGATAAATATGTTTTTTAGAATGGTAAAAGGGACTCTTATCCGCCAATGGAAAAAAATGATTCTTATTGCCTTTACTATAGGCCTTGGAGCGTCCCTTGCTACAGCCATGCTATGTGTGGTATTGGATGTAGGCGATAAGGTAAACAAAGAGCTTAAGACCTTCGGTGCCAACATTACAGTTATGCCTAAGAGGCAGAGCGTGGTAAGTGACCTTTATGACCTAAAAGGCGGTAAATCAGGCGGAGCTTACCTAAAAGAAGATGAATTAGGTAAGATTAAGACTATATTCTGGGCATTCAACATAGTTGACTACACTCCTTTTATAAATAGCAGTGCAAAGCTTCCTGATGGCTCTGATGTGCTCGTGGTGGGAAGCTGGTTTAACCACCATATGGAGTTACCTACAGGTGAGAAGCTTGATGCCGGTCTAGCCAGTCTTAGAAGCTGGTGGGAGATAAAAGACGGAAAATGGATAGATGAGCAGACCAATTCCGATGAAAATGCCTGCATGATAGGTGATAATCTGGCTGAGAAGCTTAAGCTAAGGTCAGGTGACAAGATAAAGGTAAAAGGAAGTAAGGAAGAGAGAGAGTTAGACATAGTAGGAGTATTTTCATCCGGAGGAGATGAAGATGACCGTATATTTACAGGACTTAAGGCAGCTCAGGCACTTGATGGACTTGAAGGAAAGGTTGACACCATTGAAGTAAGTGCCCTTACTACTCCTGATAATGAGCTTGCAGTTAAGGCTGCCAAGGATCCTCAGTCTCTAACCGTAGCCCAATATGAAATCTGGTACTGTACAGCCTATGTAAGCTCTATCTGCTACCAGATACAGGAGGTTATCACAGACTCAGTAGCTACCCCTGTAAGACAGGTAGCTGACTCGAGGGTGCCATCCTTGACAAGACACAGCTTTTGATGCTCCTTATAACCATATTAAGCCTCATCGGCTCTGCCCTTGGTATATGTAACCTTGTTACCGCCTCAGTTATGGAAAGAAGCAGTGAGATAGGACTTATGAAGGCAATAGGCGCTCATAACTCTGCTATTACAGGGCTTGTATTAACAGAGATTATCATCACTGCCATTATAGGCGGAACTGTTGGCTTTGCCTGCGGTATAGGCTTTGCACAGATTATCGGTAAGACCGTATTTGGCTCACTTATCACACTAAGGCCTATGGTTATACCTATAGTTGGAGTGCTTGTGGTTATAGTAACTCTTATCGGAAGCATACCCTGCCATAAGAATGCTTCTTAAACTTGAGCCTGAGGCAGTGTTACACGGGAGATAATGATGAAAAATAGAAAAATGTTTTTTAAGAATGATTACAGCCTCACTTATGAGGCGTAAAGTCCAGAATGATTATAGCGCTCTTAGCTATAGCCATAGGAGCAGCCATCCTATCGGGGCTTTGTAACCATTTACTATCGATGTACCCCGTCAGATGGGGGCAGAGTTTAGAAACTACGGTGCCAATATGGTACTTACACCTACGGACAGGAGATTTACACAGAGCGATTTTAAAAAGGCTAGCAGACGTTATAAAAATCAAAACGAACTTGTAGGTGCCACACCTTTCCGCTACGAGACGGTAAGAATGCACGAGCAGCCTATACTTGCTGCGGGAACCATAATGGATGACGTAAAGAAAACCAGTCCTTATTGGCTCGTAGATGGCAACTGGCCTAAGCAAAGTGGAGAACTCTTGCTTGGCAAGAATATATCAGACAGTCTTGAGCTAAAGGTAGGAGATAGCGTTACAGTCAGCTTCACTCCTGAAAATGTAGCCAAAGATCAGCAGGACAATACCCTTGACTTCAAGGTAACAGGCATACTAAATACAGGTGGGAAGAGAAGAGGACTATGTATATATGTCAATGGAGGACCTTGAGACTTTTGCAGGGGCAAAAGGCAACATTGATTTAGCTGAGGTAAGTATATCGACCTCAGGTGAAGGTCTTAACAAGTACGTTGCTGAGATAAACAAGAAGGTGGATACAGTGAGTGCAAGCCTGGTTAAGAGGGTTACAGCTTCTGAAACCACAGTACTCTCAAAGCTCCAGGCTCTTGTATTTCTTGTTACAGCTATAGTTCTTGCACTAACGATGATATGTGTTGCAACAACTATGACAGCTGTAGTTACTGAGAGAAGGAAAGAGATAGGACTTAGAAAGGCAATAGGTGCATCGGATTCAAGCATAATCAAAGAATTTATGGGAGAAGGCATACTGCTTGGAGGTCTTGGCGGAGTTGTAGGCTCAGTTATCGGCTTTGCCTTTGCACAGACAGTCAGTGTCAATGTATTTGGCAGTTCGATATCCTTTAGGCCATTGCTTGTGCCTATAACCATCATTGTATCTATAGCAGTTAGCAGGTATTGCCTGCCTCATACCTATAAGGACAACAACCAAGATAGATCCTGCTTTTAGTGTTAAAAGGAGAATAAAAATGAGCTTGTTAGAGTTGAAAGATGTATACAAAATATATGGTGACCTTCACGCCCTTGACAATGTTAACTTCAAGGTGGAAAAGGGCGAGTGGGTGTCTCATAATGGGCCTTCAGGCTCAGGTAAGAGTACTATGATGAATATAATAGGCTGTATGGATAAGCCTACCAAGGGTTCAGTCCTCTTAGACGGAGTAGATATAGCAAAGGAAAGTGCAAAGAACCTTACTAATATCCGTAGAGATAAGATAGGACTCATCTTCCAGCAGTTCCATCTTGTAAACTATCTTACAGCCCTTGAAAATGTTATGCTTGCACAGTATTATCACAGCATTACAGACGAAAAAGAGGCCATGGAAGCTCTTGACAGGGTGGGACTTGCAGACAGGGCTAAGCACCTTCCAAGCCAGCTCTCAGGTGGAGAGCAGCAGAGAGTATGCGTAGCAAGAGCTCTTATCAACCAGCCGGAAATCATCCTTGCAGATGAGCCTACAGGTAACCTTGATGATGCCAACGAAGAGGTGGTAGTAGAACTCTTTAGGAAGCTCCACAGCGAAGGCACAACTCTCATTGTGGTTACTCACGACATTGAAGTAGCTGAGGTCGCTCAGAGGATGATAGTGCTTCGTAACGGCAAGATATCAAAGAGAAAGTGTAAACAGTAACTTTACGGGACATATAAGGTCTCATGAGTAATTAAGCTTTTTATGATACTAAATTTAGTTGGATAGCCTGAGCTGATAATGGCTAAGCAAGTCTGGACATTTATCAGCGAAGGCGTAACTTAGCGTGAAATTATAAGGAGTAAAATGATGAAAAAGTATATGAGAATTGTGAGCTTTTACGTCTATAATCGTTATGCTTACTGCCTGTGGCGGCAGTGTGAGCTTTGCTGATGGAAGCTCACGAGGAACCAGCTCAGTCTATACGAATCCTGATGGCTCAGATGCAGGAAATGGCTATGGCGTGGTTAAGATTACCGTAAAGGATAATGCAATTACCGAGTGCAGCTTTACTACCCTACGAGCCTGACGGCACTGAGAAGGGTGCTGACTACGGTAAGAAGCAGGGAAGCGTAGCAAATAGAGATTTCTACAACAAGGCGCAGAAGGCTGTTAAGGCTTGCGATGAGTATGCGAAAGCTCCTTGTTCAGAGCGGCAATCCTGATGATATTGATGCGATATCAGGTGCAACCATAAACTATGACCAGTTTGTTGAGGCAGCAAAGATAGCTCTTGACTCAGCAAAAGCAAAATAATGATGAGAATAATTAAAATATTAAAGCATCTTTTTATAGTGACAGGTGCGTTGTTTATAGTGGTAGGAGTCCCTTTGATGATGACAGATTATTTGAGGGGGCTCCTATCTTCAGATGAGGGCTGATGCGGTATCAAGCCCTTCGAGTTGTCATAGATAAGCCCTCAGGCAACTACATAGTGCTAATAAACACCAGGCTTCATACGGATAAGGAGAAGTTAAACCAGTGGATAGATTTTTTGATGGAAAAAGAAAACTGACATTATCTTTGAAGACATAGCCTGTACTGTGGCTGAGGGTGATACAATGGGGCTGGAAATGGCAGAGAGCTTTCCGCTCAAAGCTTCCGGAGAAATCAGATGAAGATAGAAGAAGCAGTTTTGGTTGTGTCAAGGGCAGAAGAAGGCAAATTTGACGTTTCTACTGATGTCGAAAGAATTTTGCAGACTCATATAAGCTTTCAAAGAGAAAGAACAAGGGATTATATAGAGGATATAAATATAAGCTGAGGAGAAGAAGTCCGGATGAGAAAAGTGGAATACTATTATCAGCCTTATTTTTAATAATACTGTTTTTGATTCATGCTGTGGCAGGGCTCATTTCAGCTTATGAAGATAATCCCGGCGGTAATGTCTTGATGAAAAACTCTCTCCTATATTTTTAATGGCGTTTTTGATAGTTCATATAGTGATAGGAACAAGCTACCATTGATTCGCTCGTTGCAGGTAAAAAGAGCAGGAAAGTTTTACTTTAGGGAGAATGCGGTATTTTTGGATAAGAAGGATAACAGGCTTTGCTATGATTCTCCTTATTGTCTGCCACATAATCCTATTTTTCAAAGTAAGGGAAAGATGTATTCAGGCCGAAAGAATTTTAACGAAATTCAGCTCATTTTTCTATTCTTCTTGTCGCTTACCTCTGGTACATATACTATCCAACATAAGGCCTTACTCATAAGCTTTTCGGTATAGCGGGCTTTAGAGCCCTATGTCAAAAGACATCCTGCCCTGTGCTTGATGTTTATTCTTCTTATATCAACAGTTGCTTTTGTGATTTATTTCCTTAGATGGAATGTAATGTGGAGGTACTAAAGTGGTAAATATAATAGGTGCCGGGACTGGCAGGGCTCTCTGCAGCCATTACCCTTGCTGAGAAAAGGAATAAGCTGTAATCCCTGTTTCTAACTATCCATCTGAGAGGCTCAGTCGGTTATGGCAGAGGGTGGCATAAACGGAGCCTGAGATACTATGGGAGAGGGAGATAACGTAGAGAATCATTTTGCAGATACAATGAAGGCAGGGAGGAGATATAGCTGATGAGGGCCTGCAGTGCGTGGACTAACGAATGCTCCCGATATAATCAGGTATCTTGAGAAGCATAGAGTGTCCATTTAACCTAAAAGACAATCTCATACAGCAAAGAAACTTTTGGAGGACAGAAGAAGAAAAGAACAGCTCTATGCAAAAAAGCAGTACAGGTAAAGGTTCTTATGACTGCCCTGATAGATGAAGTAAGGAAAGTATGAGGCCATAGGACTGATACGAAGGTATAGCCATCACGAGTTCTTAGAACTCAGGCTTGATAAATGAAGGCAGGGTCTGTAAGGGGGTAGAAATAAGGGATAATTACACAGGCAGAGTAGTATTATTAAGAGGAAGCGTAATCCTTGCAACAGGGGGATGGCAGGATATTTAGGGGAGTTACCACAGGCACAACTGCCAACACCGGAGATGTGGACTGCAAAGGTATTTTTCCCAAGGGAGTCAGGGCTTAGCAATCTTGAGATGATACAGTATCATCCTCACAACCATAGAAATAGCATGACAAGGTCTGTCTTGTGTCCGAGGCTGCAGGAGGAGAGGCGGGACGCTCTTTCGTTTATAAGGATAATGAAAAATTTATTTTATGGAGGGAAAAATATCCTGAGCTTAAGAACCTTATGCCAAGAGATGTGGGTTTCAAGGGAAATGTACTTTTGTGAGCAGGGAAAATCAAGGGGTGCTCAGGTTTACCTTGATATGACGGAACTTCGGGAGGAAGTCTGGGAGAAAGACTGCCTGATTTAAGGGAAGAAATCATCCATTACTCTGGGATTGACCCTAAAAATGAGCCCATTCCCTGTAAGAGCCGGGCATCCACTACTTTTATGGGTGGAATAGATGTAGACATAGACCACAAGACAAATGTAGTAAATCTCTCATGGCAGGAGGAGGCTGCTCTGCCTCACCACGGGGCGAACAGGTTGAGGCAATCCCTCCTTGGCGCAATATACGGAGGAAGAAAAGGCTCGGTAAAAGAGCGTGATAAACAGACTCTAATTCCTTTAGACCTGTGGATGCAAGATTATGACATTGAAAGATCTTACTCACAGCTGATAGAATACAGAAAGTGAGTTTGATAATGCAAGTGAAAGCTTTATAATAGAGCTAAGAGATATTTTGCTTTCTGCACTGGGATAGTTAGAGAATGAAGCACTGCTTAATCGAGGGACTTACTGCACTCGACAAGCTATCTGAACAGGCAGCTAAATGAAAGGGAAAAAGACAGGCTTTAGTTTCTGCAAAGGCACTCATACTAAGTGCGCTTTACAGGAAGAGAGCAGGGAGCAAAGCTACAGGAAGACTACCCTGATAGAAATGATTATTATAAGGGCTTAACTAAAAGCTGCTTATAGCGAGGGAAAATATAAACATAGAGTTATGGAGAACCAATGGAAGTAATAATTGAGATAAAAAGGCAGGAAGATGCCAAAAAGCAGTCCTTATTTTCAAAGCATCAGGCTTACTCCTGAAAAAGAAAAATCTGACTGTGGCAAGCCTGTTTCGTGAGATAAAATGCCAGTCCTGACACACGAGATATAGAGGGAGAGCCTGTGCCCTCACATAAGCTGGGAGTGCAGCTGTCTCCAGAAAAATGTGGGGCTGTGCTATTCTTGAAAACGGAAGGCCAAGGCTTGCCTGTGATACATTTATAAGGGATTATACGAAGAAGGGGAAGGCTGACACTTGCACCGCTTAGCAAGTTCCCTGTCATGAAAAAGATTTGATTGTTGACAGAAGATATGTATAATAACTGCGTGACATCAAGAACTATTCTTGAAGAAGAAGTAAGGCTTACTGACAAGAACACAGATACGGCCTATGAGGCTTCAAGGTGCCTGATGTGTGGCTGTTGCTTGAAGTATGTCCGAACTTTTATGTGGGAGGAGACTTCTTTGGTGCAGCATCCTTGTTCCCTGCCAGCAAGGCTTATGACAGCTTCGGACCCTGATGGTGGAAGAAAAGAAAGAGTACAGGAAAGCACATTATAAGGCGGCTGCGGTAAATCCCTCAGCCTGCAAGTGATATATGCCCTGCGGGACAGACATGGATAAGCTGCCAAGCAAGTCAAATGAAGTGGCGGTGTGGAAGAGTTTCGCAAACATTACGAATGATAGTAAATCAGCTTTTACTAAACGTGTATGTATATGCTTATTTTAAAATGCAAAAGAGATAGTGAGCAAGTGATAAATTGTTTTACGGAGGCGTTATGAATCAGGATAGTCTGTTTAGATATGGAAGGGTACTGATTCCTGAGATATGGGTTGAGTTTGCCAATGAAACGAGGGATTAACGAGCTTAGGCTTACCACTAGGATGAGCCTGATTATGATAAGCTTATGAAGATGCGTATCAGGCTATTAAAGGAGCATAACTACGGCATCAAAGAAATCCAAAAAGGTGATAGATAAGGTAGAGCCCTACGAGGGAGCAAAGGAGTTCTTAGACGAGCTTAGAAGCTTCACATGCAGGTGATACATAATAAGTGACACCTATAGGGAGCTTTGGACTTCCTGATGATGAAAAAGCCAGGTTATCCGACTCTTGCCACGAACTTGAGATAGCTGACAATGGTGAAATAACAGACTCAGCTTTAGAAAGAATGGAAACCAAGCTTGAGACAGTTAAAAGCTTTACAGAGTATCGTGAGACCATAGCGGCAGGAGACAGCTATAACGACCTAGGGTATGATAAGAGCGAGTAAAGCAGGGTTTTTATGTTAGAAGCCCCTGAGAAGATTAAGAATGAAAACAAGGATGTACAGACCCTAGAGACCTATGAGGAATTGCTATGCGGGATTAAGAAAGCTATAAGTGAAGCAAAAGTAACTTAAATATAGATAATGAATTAAACTAACTGGTTACATTTTTGCAACAAAAACCAGCAAAATATAATTATGTTGAAATAAATCCTCGTTAACCACTTGACAAAACCAATTGTACTGCAATATAATCATACGAAAAATCAATAGCAAGGCAATAGACGATACATAACAACACCTTTGCAGTTATTTAGAAAACGAGGAATTATGAGCAGATATGACATTGTGATAATAGGAACAGGTCCTGGAGGACTTGAAGCCGCTATTACGGCAAAACTTAGGAATAAAGACATTATACTCTTTTGGAACTAAAGAGCTAAGTCCCAAGATAACAAAGGCAGTCGAGATAAGAAACTACTTGGGCTTGCCAAGTATTTCAGGCGAAGGGCTTGCTGCAAGGCGTATACTGACCACCTTGAGGCTATGGACATAAAAGATAAATGAAGCAAGAATCGGTGCAGTATATGTGATGGGAGATTATTTTGCTTTCTACAGGCATCAGGAGAGATGTATGAGCAAAGACAGTGATTATCTCCACAGGAGTAGTAGCAGGCAGGCCTTTCCCCGGCGAGGATGAGAACCTGGAAGGGGAGTAAGCTACTGTGTTACCTGTGATGCTGTCTGCATAAAAGGGTAAAGAAGCAGTAGTCATAGGTTACTCTAAAAAGAGAAGAGGAAGAGGTTCTTTTCCTGCTCGAAAAGGGCTGACAAGGTGACTTTACATTGCACTATATAAAGGATGTTTCAGAGCTTTGCAGATAATATAGAGGTTATTACGGGCAATGTTCCAAAAGAAAATAACAAAAGAAGGCGACAAGATGACCCCTTTGTAACCAACAAGGATAGGTTTAACGCAGATGGCAGTATTCATATTAAGGATGTTCTATCAGCAGACAAAGCTGGTCCTGGACCTTTATGGAGGATGGACATATCTGCAGTTGAGAAGGATATGAGTACCAACATCGATGGGGTATTTGCTGTGGTGACGTGACAGGCAAAGCCTTATCAGTATATAAAGGCTGCGGTGAGGGAAATGAGCTGCATTGTCTGCGGTTTCACCTGATGGCAAAAGTACGGACAGAAACAATAGTTAAAGCAACTCATGAGGTTATATGATAAAATTAGGTGTTATCACCGGGAAAGAGGATATTATGGTAAAGAAGATTAATGAAGCAGAATTTTCAGAGGTTAAGTAAGAGTAAGTTTGCAGTTGTAGATTTTAATGCTACCTGGTGGATTCCTTGCAAGATGTTAGGCCCTGTACTTGAGAGAGGTGTCAGAAGAGCTCGCCGGTAAGGTGCTGATTTTTTCGCAGTTGATGTAGATGAGAACCAGGACTGCAATCAAGAACAAAGATTCAGAGCATACCTGCAATCGTGTATTTAAGGATGGCGAGCCTGTGAGAGGCAGATTGGGCTTCTGTACAAAGCCACAGTTGGTTGAATTCTACTAAAATAAAAGCATAGGGTAATCAGTTAAAAGGGCGAAATGATGCAAAAAGAAGATATATATAAAATGTTGAGGCTTTCAAGCCAGCTTTTGTTTCTTTATGCTTGTGCTAAGGAGATAGTTAAAAAGTATAAGCCTTTTTTCGATGAACTGACCATATAGTCACAGTATATCACTATGATGTGTAATGTGGGAAAATGAGAAAGTGAACTGCAAAAGAACTCGAGATTCTATACTTAGATTCGGGAAACTCTTACACCTGTTCTTAGCATAGCTTGAACAAAAAGTAGCGTTTATTGACAGTAGCGCAGGGATAAGGATGATGAGAGAGTGCTTAAATGTAACTCTTACAGACCTTGAAGAGAGTTTAAAGACAAGGTTCTTGACGTGCCTAAGAAGATGGGTGCCTCGTCTTTAGGGCTTGCTGGATGAAGAGATGAATGTACTTCACAACATCTCGATAAGATGCTGGCGAGTTCTTTTAAAGCCTATGTACTTTAAGTGCTTTATTTCCTCCGGCAGTTTAATTATACCCACATCCTTGATAGATGAGAAAATAGCTTAAAGTGGTGATTTGCATAATAATAGGACAGTAGCTGAACAGCTTGTGTGTTCAACCTTTTATGCTTTTTCAGTATCATTCGTTTGCTCCTTACAAAGAGAAAGCGCTTTCACCTCATCCTTTTCATTCACTT
>BNJV01000586.1_pt1 | contig 106709 bp, 135 predicted proteins | sample 8540591 | NCBI WGS metagenome assembly BNJV01 (sample SAMD00202457, study PRJDB9452) | human saliva metagenome | host: Homo sapiens
GTTAGTAAGATAGTGGAAAGTTAGATTTTATTACAGTATTATATGTGGGTTTAATGTCTAAAAATGTTAAGACCAATTTAATGAGAATACTGATTTGGTAAAAACGTAGTGAACTGTTCTTATGCCATTTGCGACCATGTGATGGTATTACTGTGGCTGTCCCTGTATGGATTAAGACAGTTTATAAGACCCTAGTAACTCAGTGGCGGATCAAGGGTCTACTATGCATTTGTTATACCAGTAGCAGAAAATCTTAGCTCAAAAAAGGCTGCGAGGGCCTGTGGTGAAAAAATCTTGAAATGATACATGTTAGGAGGTAAAAAAGGTTACAGGCTATATTAGAGAGTTGTCACCACTGGTGAAAAAGACTTATCCAACCTATATAGACCAGTCAGCCAAGGACATTGAAACGATAACAGTAAGCAGGCAAGGTTGGATATCAGGTAGAGCTAAGCCCCTGATGACTAATAAACTAATTAAGGGCCAGTATGCTGATTCAGCAGACTAGCCTGTATATGTCAAAATTTTAATGAGGTGTAGAATTGATAAAAAATAGGTGAAGTAAATAAATGTTGAAGGTTTTGAGGGCAAAGGACTACGAGTTACTTTTAGACGGACAAACCAAAGATACTAGTGGATGATATATCTCTTACCAAACAGAAATATTATTGATGACACAGGATTAGCTTAAACCAAGATGTAGGGTATTTGTATATAAGGATTCACAGAATAGGTTAGTGGCAACTCAAAAAGCCCAAGGCCATGGCGGTCAGGTAGCAAATACTTGAGGTATGTATAACCTGAAATAGGTAGCTATAGATATTGACTTAGAAAAGGGATGTATTAGTTCCATTTAGAGAGAGAAAGTCATGTTTTATTTGAAGAAGAAAAATATCCATTCTATTTATAGTAGATAAGTCTGGTAGGCTTTGCGGCAACAACAGATATTGGACCATACCTAAGTTTAGAGGCGAACCTGAAGAAGGGGATGTATAGTGATATGTATTTGGCTTCCAGTCAAATGGTACAGCCCTTATGCATAGAGCCCCAACTTTTATGGTCTCATTTTAGGGATGATATTACACAAGCCTTGAGAGGGCGATCGACTAGAGGGTCTACAGTAAAGACCTATGAAGATGGGAAACTAGGCCTATCAACAAGAGCCAAAAAGGGAAGAACTAGACAAGCTATAAAAATATCATTAGCTATATGGAGGGGAATGATGGCTTTTATGAGGTTTGAACGATAAGTCAGACCCGAAGAGCTTAGACTTGCATTCTCAACTAGCAAAAAGCATTTTAAGAGAGTTTAGTACATTGATGAGGCTGCCTAGTTAGACAGGATGAAAAGGGAACTTGCTGCTATGAAACCATGCTTGAGTCCTGTAGTAATATATAGTATATTCACAGGAAATCTATATAAAAATTATATACAGATGAAAGCCTTTCCCCAAATATCATGGGAAGGTAGTACATGATTTTATAACTCATAACTTGATATAGTCAATTTATCTAGAACCTAGCCTAAATACTCTAGGTTAAAGCTAAGTGGCAAGAGGTGGACGATATCTGCCAAATAAGGACGCTGCTCCATTTGTAGAGTATTATAGGGCATGTTCTCAGAGTTCAGATAAGACCTGTCTCACAGGCACCACACGGAGTAGTTAATTTTATCGTCTTCTGACAATGATGGCAATAGCCTTATATCCTCTGAAACCATGGAGAAGGCAGGAAAAATGGCATTTCTTCTGCATAAATTAGTCAGTCCCACTGATGAGTTCTCAATATTTAGACCGATAAAGTATTGGTCTGTCTTTGTCTCTACTACAGGCACCTACCTGAAATTAGAGTAGGGTGAGTGTGGGTGGGCCTTGAAGGCCATATCTATCAAGGATCGGTCCCTCTTATCTATCTTGTTCAGCCATTCTGAGTTAAAGTACTTTTTGTTTGGGTCACATCTACCATTAGTATTCACTATTTCACCACCCATATATTAATAATATTTATATACTTTCTCGTCATTTTCTATATCTCATACATTTGCGCTCTTTGATTGAATCAGTCACCTGATAACTGACAGCCTCTACTTTTCATAAATTGTATTATATCCAGGGCATGAAGAACATAGTCATAGCCGATTGGCCCGTCTATCATGGCTGATTTTGGCTGGAAGTCAAGCTCATGGGCTATTATATTTCTTCCATCTGCAGGTCATCAACAAATTTTTTAGTGCGGTAATGCGTTAGGGTCCTTGAACCTCATCATCACCCTAGGATGGATAGCCTTCCATATATTGAAGTTAATTACATAACTAGATTTCTATCTATGCATGACTTCTGCGTAGTGCAAAAGCTTGACGTTACTTCGATATGGTGTCACTCAAGATTTTCTCCCTTTTCTTGTGGGTCGAATTCAATCTTTGTCAAACTTGTTCAAAAGAGAAATCGGGAACCATAAAGCTATCAAAAGGACTTGCCAGCAGGAGCCTTCTATCCAAATATTTGAAGTACACTAGTTTTTACTATATCATGCATATTTTGATCCATTGAGCCACAAATTAGAATAATACAATATCTAAGTACGTTTTCGTCCTTCTTATTTTCCAACATAAAGGGTTTTCTGATTTTTCTTGTGTTAGAATGGAAAAACGTCTGTAGGTATATTTATACTGATCAAGCAGGTCTTAATCCAGTAGCCCTTGGCTTTATAGTAGGCTTTTGGTCTTTTTGAAAGAGTGTATTTATTATTCATGTAACTCTCCTAAAAGTAATTTAATCCTCCATATTTTTCCTGCAAGATAAGTATTTCTAAAGTTTTTCACTCTTGGAAACATCCATTATATCTGCCAATGAGTAGATAGTAGTCTCTAGTGAAGTTCATGTCCGTGATATAAAACCCTGGTCACGCCTTAAGCTCTTCATTTCAAGGTCTGTTGTACGTAGTTGCAATCAGTTGACCTAACTGGTTTCTACTGGGTTTTTGGAAGAGTTCAATAATGTAGTGAGAAACCAGTGGTGTATATAGATGTCATTTCATCTATAACTAAGGTCTTACCATTACATAGGGCATCATAGATATAGGCATATAGGGTATAAATCTTGATAGTGCCTCTGATTCCTCAAAAAGGTTAAAGATTACATCCTTTGAAATTACCTTCTATATCAAGTCCCTTTGAATGTATTGAGGGTCATAGCTTCAGAATCACCATCATCTCTACCAGTTGAGTTTTGTCTAATACTATTATAAAGGCTAGATTCAGGAGCTCATATGGTTTCGTCCATATCAGAATCCTGAAGAGCCTGAGCTAAGGCTTTGTGTCTGAAATAGAGCTGATATTTGAATAGCTAATATCAGACCAGCATTCTTAGGAGTTTGGGCATGGAAAACATCACCTTTTCAAGTAGGTGAGCGAGAAGTGTATATTCTCCTTGAGTCGAAGTTGTTCTTAATGATAATTAGGTCATTTTCAACCCAATTTACAAAGCTTTTCAACCCTTTCATCAAAAATACTAACACTTCCGACTAAGGGTCTCTTAGATATATTTGGTCCCATAATTTTTGCTATTACATCCTTGTCAATATTAAAAATCCAAGGAAAATTCATTATGGGTCCTATTTATTAGGGAGTATATAGTCCTCTCGAATCAAAGGAGGATAGTCTTTCGTATATTATTGAGCTTTTATCATACCTCCGACCTGGTAATCAAAAATATAATTATTTACAAGAGCCCTTTAGCTGGTAGGATGTAGCTATCTCTCATAGGCATCTGATAGCTTAAAAGGCTTTTATACTGGAAGATATCTATACCCTAGCTTTTCTGGATTTGATATCTCTGAAAAACAATCTGATTTTTTAGCCATATCGAGAGCCTTTTAAAAGTTTGATTTACCTGAGGCATTGAATCCGTATATGGTGATTGCAGGTAGTAGGTTAAGATAGCCATTAGCCCTATGTATTTTTAATTTTACTTCTCTTCGTCATCGGATTCTACAAGTGAAAAATTCAACCTATTCTTTATAGAAAGGTAGTTTTCTATACTAAAATCAATTAACATATGCAATCCCTCCTAGCTTATATACTGACTATACCATGGAGAGACTAGTTGGTTATTTATAATAAAAAGTAGAGGTTGTTGATCAACCTCTACTTTTGTAGAAATACCTAATAAGAAATGTAATTTCTTTTTAAGTAACTATATTATACAATAAGTTGATGAAAAATGCTCTAATAGTTTTTGTGAAAATCCAATTTTTAATGGTATAATATGAAGTCGAAGTAGGTAACTGCACAAAATGGCATATAAGGCCTATACAAGGAGATAATTAGGATAAACTGACCCTATTAGATATATAAAAACTGTAATAAAAGGAGTAAATAATGTCGGTTTTTGATCTCGTTTTTGAGCAAAAGATAATGCGGAAATATAAATAAAATTGTAGATAAGATAGAAGCAATTGAAGAGGAAATATCTTCACTTTCGGATGAAGACCTTAGAAATAAGACTCAGTTATTTAAAGATAGGCTAGACCAGGGAGAGTCAATTGACGATATACTAGTAGAAGCTTTTGCTGTTGCAAGAGAAGCCTGTAAGAGAGTTTTAGGATGAGGGCAGTATAGGGTCCAGCTGATAGGGTGGCATAGTTCTACATCAAGGAAAAATAGCAGAAATGAAGACTGGTGAAGGTAAGACCCTAGTTGCAGTAGCTCCTTGCTACCTTAATGCCCTATTAGGCAAGGGTGTTCATGTAACACTAAATGACTACTTGGCTGGGCGTGATGCAGATACTGTAAGGCCAGTATTTGAATTTTAGGAATGACAGTGGGTACTAGTATAACTGGTCAGGACCCGAATACTAGAAGGCTTCAATATAATTGTGATGTATCCTATGGTACAAACTCAGAATTTGGTTTTGACTACTTGAGAGACAATATGGTTAAAAATTTCAATGATAAGGTTCAGGGTAAACTTTACTATTGTATAATTGACGAGGTTGACTCTCATTCTTATAGATGAGGCAAGAACCTCTGATTATATCAGGAGAGGGTGAAGCCATAAGTGACCTATATATACTTGCTGATGACTTTATAAAAACTATAGAAGAGGAAGACTATGATCTTGATGAAAAAGAGCATACTGTTTCCTTAACTGAATCAGGCTTTTAGGAGGCTGAAAGCTCTTTAAAAATAAGGACTATTACAAACTTGAACAATATGGCTATATACCACCATATCAATGCAGGCCCTTACAGCCCACAAGTTGATGAATATTGATGATGACTACGTAGTAAAGGATGGAGAGGTCTTTATAGTAGATGAGTTTACCGGTAGAATAATGGATGGTAGAAGGTTCTCTGATGGACTTCACCAGGCTATAGAAGCCAAAGAAAGGGGTGAAATAAAGTCTGATAACAAGATCTGGCGACAGTTACCTATCAGAACTTTAGGATGTATGAAAAGCTATCTGGTATGACAGGAACAGCCAAGACTGAAGAAAATGAATTTGAACAAACCTACACATGAATGTAGTGCAGATACCTACTAATAAGCCAGTAATAAGAGCTGACTTAAATGATAAGGTATATGCAACAGAGAAAAAGAAAAATTTAATGCTGTTGTAGAAGAGATAATAAAGGTCCATAGTACAGGTCAGCCGATGCTGATTGGTACAGAGACTGTCGAAAAATCAGAAATATTGATCAGACCTTTTTGACAAAGAGGGGCAGAAGCATGAAATACTAAATGCAGAGAATAACAAGATGGAAGCTGAAATGGTTGCCAAGGCTGGTATGATAGGTAATATTACAACAGCTACTAACTATGGCGGTAGGGGTACCGATATGAAAGTTAGGTAACGGAACAGAGACATGAAGAACAGGTTAAGAATTAGGGGGTCTATCGTTTTAGGCACTGAGAGACATGAATCTCGTAGAATAGACAACCAGCTAAGAGTGACGTCTCGGTCAGACAGGGTGACCCAGGTGTTTCTAGGTTCTATGTGAGTATAGAGGATGAAATTATCGGCTATGTGGAGGGTCTGCCATCAAGCTAAGTAAGAAGCTAAAGCCGGACGAGCATGGTGCGCCCTATCTAGTAGAGCCCCCTTGCTAGAGCAATGAAAATGCCAGAAGGGATAGAGGAGGGTAAGAACTTTGAGCAGGAGAAAAGACGCATTAAAGTACGATAACGTAATAGACAAGCAGAGAAAGGTCATCTATGGAGAAAGAGATAATGTACTTAAGGGTGTGAGACCTTAGAGAAACTATCATGCAGATGGCTGAGGATACTGTACTGAAAGTGCTGAGAAAGTATATTGACGTTAAGCCAAAGGAATTATCTCAAGCATTTCAAAGAGTCTTTATTCCGCTTTTTAGTGCCAGATGGAACCTTGTTGATGCCTGACATAGCCAACATGACTAGGGATGAGGTAATCGACAATACTATGGAAATCGTAAAAAGGGTATATGAATTAAAGATGATGATGGTTCCTGACTATGAGCTGGCTCAACAGGAAAAAGACATACTACTAGAGGTAGTAGATACTTACTGGGTTGACCACATGGACCTGATGGACCAGATGAGACAGAGTGTAGGCTTAGTCTCTGTAGCCCAGAAGGACCCCGTTAAGGAGTATACAATCGAAGGCTACAAGATGTTTGAATCCTTGAATAGAAAGATTAGGAGGAGAAACACTGGAAATTTGTATTTACCTTTGACGAAGAAGATGAATAAATGAAGGTGATAAAATAATGTAAGTAAAAGTGATGTGGAAGAATTTGGCATGAAAAACTTATATACGTAAGTACTTAAAAATTATTAGAAACTTTATATTTCGATAAAAAAGCAAAAGGACCAGGAGTATGCCTATATGAGGATAGGTGCCATAGATGTGCCAGGAATATTTGTGTAGCAGCCCTATTTATAATTAATCAGGTATGGAATCTGCGAGTCTCAAACAATCTGGCTATTTCTACTTGGCATGGCATGACCTTTGCAGACTCTTGTACTTCCCTATTTTTAGTGCTGATAATGGGCATGTCCATACCATTTTTGTAAAGAAAAACTATGCTGATGGAGACGATTAGACATGAGTGAAGAGGGTTTTATCAGGTTTGCAATAATACTTTATAGTAGGTCTCTATATAGTGTGATTTTTATGGAGGGAAGAGCTGAGTGTAAGGTTGACTCAGCCATACCAGCTATTGGCCATAGATTATTTATTGGTGGCACTGGCCTCATATAGGGCTTTTTAAATACTAAGATTAAAAACAATGCCCTTACCTATGTTTTCTTGATTATGGCAATCATAGTGTCCTGCATAATGACCCTAATAGCCTTTATAAATGGATATTCTATAGATAAGAGTGCTCTATTGGAATCGATAGGTCCATTTAGGGTGGTTTTAGTGAGCAAGTCTACTGCAGACCCAGAGGGCTTGATGGCCTATTAGCTGCTAGATCCTCTAGGGCTATGATAGGCCTGTCTATAGCCTGTATTTTCAATAAGAAGCCTATAAAGAACAAGAGGTATAAAAAGTACTATAGGCCAGCCATGATAAGAACATATGGTTTTTCAAGAGTCCAATTTATGGATAGATATAAAAAGCTGGTTGAATCCAAAGTCTATAGGGTCAATTCTAAGTAACTACTATAGGATAAAATGATGAGTTGAAAAATTGGTCAACTTGGCACTCTTATCCCTGTTGATGCTAATACTATCGCATATAAGTCAGGTATTTATACCTTTGAATAGAAATGTTTTTAGTCTTACCTTTGTATTGAGGATGGCTGAGTATGCATACTTCCTTAGTATGTTGGCATATCTTTTATGTGATATTATGAAACCAAGTTTTGGGACTCAGCTTATTAAAGAGAGTTGGTTTGAATGCAGTGCCTATTATTCTCTGGATACGGCAATCACATGAGTTGATAAAAATTTATACACATCAAAGTCTATTTAGCAGGAACTTGGTTACCATTTAATAATTGGTTTACTACTGACTTCATACTACCAATAACGGGTACTGACTATGCATCTGCATGTTATTCTGTGTTTATTACAGTAATTTGGGTACTACTTTTTAATCTATTGGAAAAGTATAAGTTAAAGATAAATATATGATAGTGAGAGGGCTTATGTTAGAAAAATTTAATACGGAAATTATGAAGGAAAGAGCCAGAAAAGCTTTTGATTTTACTAGTTTCCCTAGTATTGATCTTGGCCTTGTTTAGGTTGTTTCACTACCATCAGAGTCAGAGAAGGATTATAAGTGAATCATAAGAATACAAATATAAGGGAAAGATTAATAACCAATAATAAGGTTGCACAAATGAAAAACCATATAAAAATAAACAATGGCATAGTTTATGTTCCCTTGATAGAACTGTGTAATAATTTTTGGGACGAAGATAGAATATAAGTTCCTTCCTTGAGAAGTAGAGGTTAAACTATAAAAAAATACACCTACTATATGAAGAGGGTTCTAATGAGTTAGGTTTGCGAAAAACAAGGATGTCTTAAAGATGGATGGGGTAATGGAGTATATGGAAGATACTATATATGTTCCCCTAGACTTTATATATATAAGGTCTTGGATGTCAATGTAGTCCAATCGAGCGATAGGATCGTGTACATGGATAACTATCCTAAGGAGTTTAACTATTCTTGGGTAAGTGAAAATAGGTATATTGCCCACGCCATGGGTGGTGTAGATGGTAATTCATATACAAATTCAAGACAGGCTATGATTTCGAGCTACAACAGGGGCTTAAGGGTTTTTGAGGCTGATATGTCTATGTCATCTGACAATGAACTGATACTATTACATTCCTATGATAGGCAGGGCTTGTCAGAGCTTGCACTACCTCTTTCTTGGGCTAATGCAAAGCCTACTAAAAAGGAGTTCTTGAATGAAAAAATCTTAGGTAAATACGATACCTTAGCCTTGGATAATGTTGTTGAGTACATGAAGGACCATAAGGATATGTACCTTGTTGTTGATCTTAAAACGAATGATATAAAGAGCGTTGAGCAGGCTTATAAGAAACTTGTAGATACCTTTAAAAAGGTGGATGCTACATCTTTAAATAGGGTAATACCACAAATTTACTATGAAGAGATGTATAAGCCGGTAATGAATATATATGACTTTAAGTCAATGATATTTACAACTTATAGGCTAGAGGAGCTAGAGGTAAATAGGATTGTCGACTTCTCATATGAACACGGTATAAAAATAGTTGCGGCTAATAAGTTCAAATTCTCAGATGATCTTACTCAAAAAGCTTGTAGATAGGGATATAAGTCTATACATGTACACCTACAATGATCAAAATAAGGTTAACTCCCTAAGAAATAGTTATGTAAGTGGTTTCTATACAGACTTCCTGCCAAAGGATGTAATAAATAGGGACGCAGATGGTAAGGTTGTTGTAAAAAGTAATTCAAGCAATAGATATCTAGTCCACCTTTTAGGTGTGATTAATAATTAAAAAAATATTGTAAAATATTGTAAAGACTATATTTACCTGGTGATAAAGCTTACCAGATAATAATATATTCGGTCTTTTTATAAAACAGGTTACAAACTGTAACTTTTATGTTATAATGAAGAAGCATTAATTTGCTTATAGACTAAAAGTAATATAAATAGTTTTTTTGGGAGGTATTAGATGAAAGTTTTTATGAAAAATTTATGGCAATGACACTAGCTATGACCTTGCTAGCTTGGATTTGCGCCATATAGTTTTGCTGATGAAATAAAATGCCAGTGAAACTGGTTCTAAAATAGAAGCTGTCGGTTCTAATGATGGATCAGAAGAAAAGACTGGAGTTATGGAAATTAAGCTCGGTATGGCCAAGTTCGACCAAGATGGCAATGTGAGCCAATATGTCGATGATGAGGAAGGTGAAATGTCCTATGAGACAAGACTTGACTCAAGTTATGCAAAAACAAACGCTAATATATCATATTTATATGGAAGTGATAGGTATGAAACATCTGTACAGGTCAGTAAGGCCTCTTATCCTAATGGAGCAGATGCAGTAGTTTTTGGTAAATTCGTCAAATGCTATATATGGTTTAATTGCAACGCCATTTGCATAGCCTAAATAAGGCACCTATACTATTGACATCAGCTAAGTCAACAAAGCCATCAGTTTTGGATGAAATTATAAGGTTAAATCCCTAAAAAGGTATATATGATTGGTGATACTAGTCATATTTCAAAGGGTATATCAAATGCCATAAAGGCCAATACTGGTGCTGAAATGGCTAGGATATTTGGTACATACCCGAGTGACCTTTCCGCTGCAGTAGCTGAAAAAATAAATGCCAGTCGTAGAGTTAATACAGCATATGTAGTGAGTACTGAATATGGTGTAGCAGATGCCCTATCAATATCCTCTAGGGCGGGAAGCACTATGGCTCCTGTTTTAGTAGCTAGTAAGAACTACGTTGGTAATGGAGTTTACAATTACCTAAAGAGCTCTGCTAGCAATGTCTACTATATAGGAGGTCAGAATTCTATATCAAACAGTCTAATTAATAAGATCAGCGCAGTAGTAAGAAACGGCGGTCAGGCAAATAGAATATACGGTAGTGACAGGTACCAGACAAATGTAAATGTAATAAATAGGTTCTATAAAAAGTAGTGATATAAATAGCCTAATAGTTACAAAGGCAGAAAATAGCGGCCTGATAGATACTGTAGAGTGCAGGTCCATTTGCAACGCTAAAGTCTTGTCCAATCTTGATAACACACAGGAACAAGTTGGTAGCTGCTTCTCAGAAATTCTTAAAATAGTGTGCAGGGGTGACACAATATACCAGATTGGTGGAGGCATAAGCTCCAGTGTAACTAGTCTTATTAAGTCTAATTTCCAGTCTGCAGCAATAAGCACTCAAACTCAGACCAAGCCACAGACTCAGCCACAGACACCGTCTAAGCCTCAGTCCCAAACTCAGACAAGTACTAGTGACACAAATATAAGTAGTAAGGGTATCAGGGTAAGACTATTGTAATCGACCCAGCTCATGGTGGTAGTGATTCAGGTGCAGTTGGTTTTAAATGGTTACAAAGAAAAGGACTGGACCCTAAAGACTGCCCTAGCATGTGCAGACTACCTTACAAAAGGCGGGGGCTAATGTAATTATGACGAGAAAGAACGATACATATCCAACCCTTCAGGACAGGGTTGATATTTCAAATAACAGTAAGGCTGTATTCTTTGTAGTATCCACTACAACAAGGGTGGGGCTGTTGTAAATGCTGATACAGGTGAATTAAGCGGTACAGGAGTCGAAGTTTACACAGGAGAGGTAGCCTGTCCCAGAATACTGCTAGCAAGGTTTTTGAATAGTATATTGGCCAAATTTGACATGAAAAACAGGGGGTAAAAGACGGTACCCACCTATATGTAATTGCAAATACAGAGGCGCCAGCTATTTTGGTTGAGGGAGGCTTTATGTCTAGTTCGTACGATGTAAATAAACTGAAGTCTGACCAGTCCCTAAGAGATATGAGAATCCAGATAGCCAAGGGTATAGTCGCTGGCTTTTAATTAGTTATTTTTAAGAGGATATAGAGAACTAATAAAAGTTCTCTATATATCCTTTTCTTTACAAGCTTTGCACAAATTTTTAATATATAGTATAATAATGTAGTGAGTGAGAGTATGTTTATTTCAAAGAAATAAGAGCGGGAGAATTAAGTATGAAAAAGATTATAAAGTATACGGTATTTATACTTATATTTTTTTAGTTATATATATTGGTGGTGGAAAGCTACTTGACAAATTATACTTCGATAAGTTCGATATTGTCGACTATACAGGGGATACCAGGTATGATACAGTAAATACAGTGGTGGACAAACGCTTTAAAAAGGCAGATACTGCTATAGTAGTAAATACAGAGATGATTGACCAGATAGTATCGGTAGCACCATACGCCTACAATAGCAAGTATCCAGTCTTCTATAGAAAGCTACACTATTAAGAAGCCTGTATATGATCAGATGAAAAAGTTAGTGTAAAAAGGTTGTGCTAATAGGTGGAATAAATAGCTTGAACAAGAGGGTTGAAAGATCCTTTAAGAGGAATGGTTACAAGGTAGATAGGCTCATTGAAAGCACATTACAGACCTTTCTCTAAGGTTTGCATAGCATGATGGCCGACAGGTTGATGCTCTTGCCCTTGTTAGTAGTGATGTATTTGATCTCACTGAATGCTATATCATTTTCACCATATGCCCAGAAAAACAATATACCTATAATAGTAATATCTGGTGGGGATGATGATGCAGCCAAGTTAAAGTCATATATTGATAAGTATGGAGTTAAAAAGGCCTATATAGTTACAAATAATAATACTATAAACAGAAATTTTTGACAAGATGTTTAGCAGCCTAGTTAAAATTAGTGGCAAGGATAGGTATGAAGTAAACAGAAATATAATGGATATCCTATATAAGAAGGGGGATAAGCTTTTATATTTCTAAAGGCGGAGAAGTTCTACACAAGAGGTCAATTGCCTCTGGACAGCTGATTAATGCAATAGCAATAGCTCCACTAGCAGCGGATAACAATTCACCCCTACTTTTTAATAGAAAATAATTACCTTGCAACAGCAGATGAAAAGCTGGTCAAGGAGAGAAAGTATAGAGAGTTGAACCAGGTTGGTTTTAAAAATCGAAAGAAGAAACTTCTTTAATATAGAAAGATTCAAGTTGACTACTACAATACTTTTTAGTTTTTACTGGCATTATTCATGACGGTAAGGGTTTTTTTCTTACAAAGAAGTCATTTGGTCTTGATTTGTAAGAATGTAAAGTTTTTGAATAATATAGGCAGTATGTGCAGTGATTTGGCGCACTTGACTGCTGAAGGAGGATAATGATGTCTCTAAACAGGTATAGTGGAGATGACGTAAAACTAAAAAGAGTATATTGATACCATAGATTATAGTATAGTAAAGGGTGGTAAGTGCCTAGAGCTATGTCAAAGAATCGTTGATATAGTACTGAGCCTCTTAGCTATGATAGTTGGTATACCAGTAATATTGATTGCAGGGATTTTTATAAAAAAATAGAGGATAATGGACCTATCCTATACAAGCAGGAAAGGTTGGGTAAGTACGGTAAGGAATTCTATGTTTATAAGCTAAGGTCTATGAGGACTGATGCAGAAAATATGGTGCCCAGTGGGCAGAAAAAGGATGACCCAAGAGTTACAAAAAGTTGGTAAGTTTATAAGAAAAAAACTAGGATTGATGAGATACCACAGCTCTTCAATATTTTCAAGGGAGATATGGGTATTATAGGTCCTAGACCAGAAAGACCTGGATTTACAAAGGAATTTGAGGAAAAGTATGGTCACTTTGTCTATAGGCTTGTAATAAAAGCCTGGTCTAACAGGATGACCCCAGGTAAATGGTGGCTATGAAATAGACCCAGGTGAGAAGCTTAAGTATGATATCTATTACATAAAAATAGGAGTCTACTTTTGGATATAAAGATAGTATTTATGACTGTTAAGGTTATTTTTACAGGTGACGGAGCAAGATAGAAGGGGATTTAAAATGAACGAGATGGAAAAAGTATATACTAACAAGTTGGTTTTCGGTCATTATGCCTGTATATAATGCCGAGAGATACTTGGAAGAAACCTTGGATAGTGTCTTAAACCAGACCTATGACGATATAGAGATTATATGTGTGGATGATATGTCTAGTGATGGATCTAGGGCTATTCTTGAAAAATACAAGAAAAAGTGATAAGGTGAAGGCTATTTACTTGACGGAGAATGCTGGTGTTGCAAATGCAAGAAATGTAGCTATCGAAAATGCTGAGGGTAGGTTTATTGCTTTTTTTAGATAGTGATGATGTTTGGTTGCTGAAAAAAATAAGTCGTCAGATAGACTTTATGTTGGAAAACCAGTATGAGTTTACCTTTTACTAGCTACAGGTTTATGGATGCAGATAGCAAGCTGATGAATACAGTAGTAAAGGCTAAGAAGGAATTAGATTACAATAAGCTACTAAAGCATAATGCTATAGCCTGCTTGACTGTGGTAATTGATAGAAACTATATAAAGGAAATTGTCATGCCAAAAACTAGGCATGAGGGACTATGCTGCCTGGTTGAGGATACTTAAGAGGGCTATAAGGCCCATGGCTTAAAAACGACCTCCTTGCTCTTTTATAGGACAAGGCAGAATTCACTTTCTGGCAATAAATTAAAAGCGGCTACTTGGACTTGGAATATACTAAGAAATGAAGAAAAGCTGGGACTTTTCAAATCCTTGTACTGTTTTACAAACTATGCCTTTGTCAATGTATTTAAGCATTTTTTGTCTAAATAGGTGGCTCTTTTGAAGTATGAAGAAGGGAAGTATAATATGAAATTCAGTTTATTGTTGGGTACATATGGTTCTAGGTTAAAGGAACTAGATGTACTATTTGATAGTTTAGATAGACAGACATATAAAAATTTTTGAAGTTATAGTGGGATCACAGACCAACTTCGAAGAGATAGATGAAATACTTAAAAAGCATAGCTTTGAATACAAGCATATAGATGCAGGTGGAGTAGGTTGCTCAGTAAGTAGGGAATGCAACTATGGATTACTGTACAGGTGATGTATACACCTTCACTGATGATGATTGCTGGTATGCAGATAATACTCTAGAGATAGTAAAGGAGCATTTTTGAAAAATATGATCCAGATATAGCAATTTTTCAGCATTTTTGATCCAATAGTTAAGAAGTCTACGGCAGACTATCCAAAGGAACCTATAATGGGGATATCTAGGAGGCAGACCTTAAAGCAGCTTACACTGGATATGTGGTTTAACGCCCACCAACTAGACCCTATGACTCATAGGTTCGATGAAAGGTTTGGTATTGGAAAAAAGTATAACTCTGGAGAGGAAAATATATTTATAATGGATGCTCTATAATGAGGGGAAGAGAAAGATGTACTACTTCCCGAGTGATTGTGGCCTACCATCCTTACAAAAGAGTTAACTACACTGATCCAACATCAATTATAGGCAGGGACCACTTTTCAAGAGGTTATTTTGGTGGATTTACGGGCTTTGTGCTTTTTATAGCCTTCGGTTTAAAGAAAAGAAAGCTTATCAAGGATAGTAACGATGGAAAGTTCTGGGGACTTTTATGTCAGCTATTAAAGAGCAACTTAAATTTAAAGTTTAGGTGGTATTATGAGTATAGTTGAAAAGATTATTAGGCTAAGCAAAAATTCTTTGGAAATGCTAGCCTACAATAGTAAGGTCGATAAGTATAGGCAGGATGAAAAATACAAGAATATGTGGCTGATATCTGAAAGAGGGGTTGAGCCAAGGATAATGGATATGTATTTTTAAGTATTTGAGGGAAAAATCATCCTGAAATAAATGCCTGGTATGTGATAGATTCTTCCCACAAGAAGGACTATGATAGGGTAAAGGACCTTGGAAATATAATAGAATTTGGTAGCGAGGACCATAAGATAGCCTTTCTACTATGTGAATATGCAATTTCTACACATCTAGGCTTTTTAGAGCCGTGGAGCTATAAACTATACAAGCTCCTCTTAGATAGGAAGAACAAAAAGAAGTTTGTATTACTACAGCATGGTGTAATACTTAGTGACCTTAGTATGTATTACAATGCCTCTACTAAGATAGACCTCTTTATAACTACCACAAAGCGTGAGTATGAGTCTATATGTGGGCCTAATTATGGCTTTGCTGAGGGTGTGGTTGTAAGGACAGGTATTGCTAGATATGATAGATTAAATGACTTTAAGACGAAAAACAGATCCTCTTGATGCCTACGTGGAGACAGACCATAATCACTCCCTTCATACAAGAATCAAGACAAGCTGGATATGACTAGCTTTTTGGCATCTGACTACTTCAAGTCACTTAATTCTCTTATTAACAACAAGAAAATTATAGAACTTTTGGAAAGATATGATAGGGATTTGATTTTCTATCCCCACTTTGAAATGCAGCCCTATAAGGGAGCCTTTGATAATGAAAGTGACAGGGTTATTTTGACTGACAAGGATGACTATGATGTCCAGACCTTGCTAAAAGGACTCAGAACTCTTGATTACTGATTTCTCTTCGTAGCCTTTGACTTTGCTCTATATGAAGAAACCTATTATATACTATCAAAAGGTCAAGGATGACAAGTATGCACCAGGTTATTTCAGCTATGAGGATGATGGATTTGGTAAGGTTATAATTGATGAAGAAGACCTTGTAAAGAAGCTAAGTGAATACTTTGATAATGAATTTAAGATGGAAGATATATATGCCCAAAGGGTCGAAGATTTTTTGACCTAAGGGATGGAAAAATTGTGATAGAATTTTTTGAGGCTATACTAAATTTAAAGAAATAGTTAATACTAAGGGAGTAGTTTGATGTTTAAGAATAAAATGGAGAAATTTATTTGGTATCATTATAGTCTTTATGGCCGTTTTCAAGTTTTACGGGGACTTTTTGATATGAACTCCTTTTCTAGGTACATAATGGTGCTTAGTCTGGGTCTATCGACTATTATGATAGCAAGTGATATAAGAAAATTTAATATAACGCATTTATTGGTCCTATTATTGGCTAGTGTACAGTTTTGTAATGTCAAGAAACATCACTATGGCCTATGTTTATTACCTTTGCCTAGGTCTTTATACTTGTGATTTTAGACTCCCTGGTAAAGTGGTTTATGGTCTTCAATGCCATATTCTTTTTCTATTTACTTGGTTAGCAACCTACTTGGTATACACCCTACTGAGTATCTGGAAGGAAGAAATGACTTTGGATTTGGAAATCCAAACTCATCATTTATATGCATGTTTTTAATATGGTCTTCTTACTTTTATTATGTGTTTTATAGTAAAAAGAAGATTGATTTCATAGCCTTATTTTTTTAATGGCGTTTTTTTGATGTATTCCCAGACTATAACAAGGACGGGTCTCCTGACAGCTATTGTTACGGCAATTGCCTTCTTGATACTGAGAAGTATTGATGTTAGGGAAGAAATGGAATGCTATACTAATAGGTCTATTTCAGCATTTATGTCTATACTGAGTATATTAATTGCCTTGTTTGGAAGCGGGAATTACTACTTGAATAGGGTATTGTCGCACAGACCCCTTTTATTGGCATTCATACATTACTCCACCCTACAAGTGGGATTAACATATTTGGTTACACTACCAAAATATTAGGGACATCCTTTTTCGCAGAGAATGCCCCTAGACAGTGGTTATATTTGGACCCTGTATAGCATGGGACTTATTGTATTTATTGTAATAATAGGTTTTTATTTGCCTCGCAATGTACAACCCTATGCAAGGAAGACCAGAAGGACAAGCTACTTTTTACTTGTGAGTATTTTGACTTACTGTTTTGCGTAGAAAGTATTTTTGGTTGATATTGCCAGCAACATAAGTATAATATTGTTAGTTTTATGGAATATCCAAATTTGATATTAAAAGTATAAGTTTAAATAAAAATGAAATTACAGAGACCCAAAAGTTTAGGAAGAGAATTGGTTAGAGATATATATCATGAAGGAAGGTTTGGTATCGATAATAATACCCGTATATAATGCAGAGGACTTTCTGACAGAAAACAATAGAATCTGTGCAGGCACAGACCTACGAATATTGGGAGTTGTTATTGGTGGACGATTGTTCAAGTGATTCTTCCGGGCAAAATTATAGAAAAAGACTAAGGAAAGATGATAGAATTAAATATATAAAGCTAGAAAAAAATTCTGGAGCAGCCGTTACTAGGAATATTGGACTTTCAGAGGCGAGCGGTAGATATGTTGCCTTTTTAGACAGTGATGATATCTGGAAACCAGAAAAGCTGGAGAGACAGATGAATTTTTAGCTGAAAAGAAGGTCGCTTTTTGTTTTACATCCTATAGGTACACTAACACGGATGGTAGCTCAACCCCTAAGGCTGCAGGTACTCCAGAAAAAAATTGACTATAATGGTCTTTTAAAGAATACTATTATAGGTTGTTCCACTGTACTAATTGATAGGGGCTTGATGGGAGACTTTAGGATGGTAAATGTTAGAGCGAGGTCAGGATACAGCCACATGGCTGAATTTACTCAAAAAGAGGGTTGACTATGCCTATGGTATATATGAGGATCTCAGTATGGTATAGGGATAGTCAAGGAATCTTTTGTCGCATAATAAGTTCAACGCCATTAAGAGGACTTGGAATACCTATAGAAATATAGAAAAATTAAGTATATGGAAGGCGTCATATGTATTTATTTTCTACGCATATAACGCTGCAAAGAAGAGACTTAAAAAGGAAAAAGTAGGCCCTTGTTTAGTATTAATTAAGGATAGAGGGCATAAAATAAACGGGTTAACTAGGAGGTTTATATGCCAAAAATTTGTTATTTAGCAGATGCTTCGAACCCACACGTGAAAAAGTGGTGTGACTTCTTTTTTAAAGAAGGGCTATGAGATTGAAATCATATCTCTAAATGGTGGAAGCATTGATGGTGTGACGGTTCACAACTTTCAAAACAAATGTAAATGAAGTCAGGAACAAGGGGCTATTTAGTAAGTTTAACTACCTTTAAGCATAGGAAGGAAATCAAGGCTCTAATTGAAAAGATCAGACCTGATTTTTACATGCCCAGTATGCTAGCTCATATGGATTTTTGGGAGTTCTAATGGGATACAAGCCATATATTTTTGTCTGTATGGGGGTACTGATATATATGACTTTTCCTAGAAATGGTCTGCTTCAAAAGATGATTATCAAGTATAATTTTTAAGAAGGCAGACTATATTTTTTCAAATAGTATAGATATGGCTAGGGAGGCAAATCTTTATACGAATAAAAAGGTTTATATTACGTACTTCGGAGTAGACACAAATAGGTTTAAAACCAATAGATGAGGCTAAGGATCGTTTATTTTTACCTTGGTATCGTAAAGAGTCTAGAAAAATATGGTATTAAACTACCTAATAGAGGCATACGACAAACTTTATACTAAATACCAGGCTTATAAGGGCAAAAGCTAAGGCTCCTAATTGGTGGTAGTGGTCAGGAAGAAGCAGCCCTTAGGACCAGGTATCAGGGCTGAAAACTCAAGGGCGTCTATTAGCTTCCTTGGAAGGGTTCAGCCCCGTTATTGTAGCTACATACAATTCATGTGATGTATGTGTTTTTCCCATCCTGAGAGAAGGATTTGTGTGTCGGCTATTGAATCAGCAGGCCTGCCAGGTACTTTAATAATAACTCAGGGTAGTGCGGTCATCCTGAATCTGTTGATGAAGGTGAGACAGGACTAGTAGTAGAGTCTAAGTCAGTTCAAGGGCTTTTTGAGGCTATGGACAAACTTATGACTGATGACCAGCTATGATAGATATGGGTAAAAGAGCTAGAGAATTCGTAGTGTCTACCCTATAGGTTTGAGGATAACTTTGAGGATATATCTCAAGCTTACATGATATGGTACTAGAAAAATAGATTGTAGTATTATAGGATTAAGACATGGGTCTAGGCCTATATTGTAGATTGACCTTTTATAAGGTTTGATGAAAGGTGAAGTATGGCGAAATTGTCGAGGGTGATGATAGTTGGTGCAGGTGAAGCTGGCCACGATGGTCATCAATGAAATTATACAAAATAAGGGAAAATTAAATAGGCAGGTTGTTGCACTCTATAGATGACAATGAGCCATTACTGGGTCAAGAAGTATGTGGGAAGTTTGTTGATGGTAGGGTTAAAGATATACCAAGACTTGTTAAGGAATTAATGGTAGATGAAATAATATTTTCTATTGCCAATATAAGCAAACAAGAGGAAGAAGGAAAATCATAGATATATGCAGGTCTACCTCTTGCTACACGAAAAACTATACCAGGCTTTTTGGAGATAATAGATGGCAAGGTCAGATTTTAAAATAATAAGAGATGTTGAGATAGACGACCTTTTAGGTAGAGATCCAGTCAGCCTAGATATGGACAAGATTAGGATTATATATCTCAAAAATTGTCATGGTTACCGGCTGGGGAAACAATCGATCTGAGTTATGTAGACAAATCTATAAGTATGGACCAAGCAAGCTAATATTGCTGGATAATTATGAAAATAATGTATATAATGTGCAGCAGGAACTATTGATGAAGTATGATAACCAACTGGATATGGATGTTGTTATAGCTAATATTAGGAAGAAAAGAGGCTAGAAAAAGTATTTTCAAAGTATAGGCCTAATATTGTATTTCATGCTGCAGCCCATAAGCATGTGCCTTTAATGGAGGCCAATCCAACAGAGGCAGTTAAAAACAATGTTTGGTACACGAAACCTTCTAAAGGTATTCTGATAAGTGTGGTGTAGACAAGTTTGTACTAATATCTACAGATAAGGCTGTTAACCTCAACTAACTATAATGGGTGCAACAAAGAGGTTAGCAGAAAAACTGATACAGATTTATAACGAAAAATAGTTCTACAGACTTTGTGGCAGTTAGGTTTGGTAATGTATTGGGAAGTAATGGGTCAGTGGTTCCACTCTTCAAGTCTCAAATCCAGGCAGGTGGTCCTGTGACTGTTACCCACAAGGATATAATAAGGTACTTTATGACTATACCAGAGGCAGTTGCACTTGTAATGCAGGCAGGCGCTATGGGCATCTGGTGGGGAAATTTTTGTCCTCGATATGGGAGATCCAGTTAAAAATTGATGACTTGGCTAGGAATATAGATAAGACTAAGCGGTTTTGAACCGGATGTAGATATAGATATAGTTTACACAGGTTTGAGGCCAGGTGAAAAGTTATATGAGGAGCTTTTGATGGCTGAAGAAGGCCTAAAGGTTACAGACCACAATAAAATTTTCATAGGCAAGCCACAAGAGTTTAATAGGGATGAAATTTTTAGTCAGCTAGCTGAATTGAAGTCTGCTTCTGAAGAAGAAGATGTCCCTAAGGTAATTAGTATGATAAAGAAGTTGGTTGATAGCTACAGAAAGCCTGAAGATGTCAACAAGTTAAGATAGAGGAGAAAGTTATGTCAAAAGCAGCAAGGGCTACCGTCCTTTTGATGATAGTTACAATAGTATCCAAGATATTGGGTCTATTTAGAGATAGCGTCTTGGCATCGGCCTACGGTACAGGAAAGTATGCCGCAGTATATTCAACTGCCAACAGTATTTCGACAATACTTTTTGCAGTAATAGGTACAGCTCTAGCCACGAGTCTAATCCCCCTGTATAATAAGTTAGCAAGTGAAGACTCTGCAGAGAGGGCCATGGGATTTTTAAATTCAGTTGTTAATCTTGTAGTGATAGTCTGTCTATCATCAGCTGGACTAGGTATAATCTTTGCAGGTCCCTTGGTTAAGGTATTTGCACCTAAAGTTACCAGGGTGATGTATATACCCTATGCGTTCAGTATACAAGAATCTTACTACCAAGTATTGTCTTTGTAGGTTTGGCTAATATATTTACATCCCTACCTTCAGATAAAAAGAGGTATGTTATACCAGGTTTTATTGGTATGCCTTATAGTGTAATTATAATAGTATCTATATACCTGAGTTTAAAGACAAGTCCAATGGTACTAGTAATAGGTACCCTAATAGCTATTTCAGCAAAGGTTTTATTTCAGCTTCCTTTCGTATACAAGGAAGGCTATAGGTACAGGCCTAAGATTAATCTAAGGACCCAGTTATGAAGGATATGATGATTCTTATATTACCGGTTGTCATAGGTGTGGGTGCTCAATCAAATAAATTCAATAGTTGACAAATCTCTAGCTTCATTGCTAGGTACAGAGGTAGTAGCTTCTTTTAGTTATGCTATAAAACCATATGAATTTGTTCAGGCCCTATTTATAACCTCTATACTTGCTGTAATATACCCAAGACTTTCTAGCATGATAGTTTCTGATAGGATGGATAGCTTCCCAAATAGCTTAAAGAAGACCATGAATGTAATAATTGTGGCCCTAGCGCCCATAATAGTAGGCTGTATAGTCCTTTCTAGACAGATAGTTGAGGTACTTTTCCAAAGAAATGCCTTTACATCTAAAGATACCACTATGACAGCTAGTATATTATGGATATATGTAATAGGTATTTTGGCCTTTGCCCTAAGGGATGTCCTTACTAGGGGATTCTATTCTATGGAGGATAGCAAGACTCCTATGATTAACAGTATTATATCAATTGTATTTAATATAAGCTTGAATCTGATACTAGTTAAACCTCTAGGCTATAAAGGCTTGGCAATTGCCACGGCAGTTTCAGCTTATATAGGTCTCCTCCTTTCAATCGTAGTATGAGAAAGAAAAATTGAGGGCTACTCCTCTAGGGACAACTATATTGTCTTCGTAAAAATCTCTTTGCTGCCCTAATAATGGGACTGGGCGTTAAATTAGTTTATGGTATAGTGGCTAGCAGTCTAGTAGGAGGCCTATTATTTAAGCTTATTGCTCTGGCTTCAGCCGTTGGAGTTGGTGTAATCGATATGCTCTAATAATGCACTTCCTAAGGGTAGAAGAGTATGAAATGATTTTTGACATGTTCTTTTGGAGTGGTAAAAAGAAGGTTAAAAAGGTTACAAAAATAACATAAAAATGTAAATATATATCTAGTTAAAAGAAGGTAAAAAGTTACAAATTGTAATTTTTACCTTGCTTTATTTGTGGACATATGGTAGAATTGTAATTGTTGAAGGATATTTTAACCAAAGGAGGCAGAGATGCAGTTTAAAAAGAGAAACAAACAAAAGAATAATTGCCATAGCCTTAGCTGACATTTGTTTTGTCATCAAGTGCTTTTATGTATTCAACAAGTGTAAAGGCGGATGAACAAGTTGAAGTAATAACAAGCCAACAAGTCGTTGTAGATGGTCAGTCCACTAGTGATGCAGAAGTAGTTACTACTGATGCAAGTAGTCAGACAGCAAGTACACTCTAAGAAAGCCAGTTGAAGTTACTCCAAATGAAAAATCCGATAAAGGTTGCTAGCAGCGGTTTTAATGGATTTGTAGAAAGGAAAATGGCAAGTGGTATTTCTATGTAAATAATGTACAGAGAAAAAGGATGGATAGAGTACAAGGGTAACAAGTACTATATTATAAACACATATGAACTTCCACAGAATATGTGGAGAAAAATCAATGGATACTTATACTATTTCAACATAGGATGGTATAATGATCAAGGACCAGAGAATTAGCATTGATGGTAAGAGTGCTCAGTTTGACCAGAACGGTCATATGGTAAACCTGATTCTAGTAAGAAGCTAGATGAAGTGAGTGCTGAACAGCAGAAGCTTTTATAGGATTCAGGGTCAGCAGACCCTAATAGAGGCAGCTTCAACGAAGAAGAATGGTGTCCTATATGAAGCTGGTAAGTACTATAGGTACCAGGATGGTAAAAAGGCAAGAGGATGGTACAAGGAAAACGGCAAGTGGTACTATTTCTTAAATACCTTTAATAGGGCAGAAAACCCATGGAGAAAGATAGACAACAATCTTACTATTTTGACCAGAATGGTGTGATGTTGACAAATACTAAAAACATAAACGGTGTTAGATACAAGTTTAACGCTGGTAGGTTTGGCGTCTAGCCTCTTGCAGATCAAGATAAACAAGGTAATTGAGGTTGCCAAGTCAAAGTGATAGGTTCTAACTATGTAGCAGTTTCTAGGACCAAACACTTTTGACATGCTCAGGTTTAATGCTGTATCTATTTAGTAATGGTGCAGGAATTACTCTACCAAGAGTATCTAAGGACCAGGCTACTGCAGTGTACATGCGTCTAGGGCTAGAATTAAGACCAGGAGATTTTGATTTTCTGGGGTTCACCAGTTCACCATGTAGCACTTTTATATAGGTACTGGAAAAGTATATACACGCCCACAGCCAGGGTCTACAGTTGCAATAGCCAACTTGGGTGGTTATACAACTGCAAGAAGAGTAATACAGTAAAGTAAGTCTAATTTATTGACCCTAAAAATATATAGCAATTTAATCTATGAAAATATTGCGACTATAATCGACATTAACTTGTTGCATTATAGTCGCATTTTTGTATAAATAACTATTTTCACCAGTATGTAGCAAATACTAGATTTTATATATAGTATAAATATATATATTCGATTTATCTATATTATTGTTTAATGAAGAATCTATAGTAGTATATAAAGCATAATATAAAATAGCATCTTAGAAAGAAACTATATTTCAGTTTGGGTGTTTATTACATACCGGCTGAATTGATGTTTTATTAGAGGAAAAGAATGAAAAAGAAAGTTTCTTTTGTCGCAACACTAGTTTCCAGCCTTAGCATGCTGCTATCATCTATGGCTAACTTGGGCAGTTAAAGCTCCAGGATCTCAGAAGTCAGGGCAGCGTGGATATCTCACGGTATTCAATATAGACTGGCCTTCAAAAGCTTCTATGGTAATGCTGAGAAGCAGAAACAGGAGTACATCAGTCTAATTGAAAGACTAAAGAATGTAGGAATAAACACCCTAATGGTCCAGGTTAGGCTGAATCAGATGTACTTTTATAAGTCAAATATTAGCCCATGGTCCAGGTTCCAACAGGTAAGCAGGGACAAAATCCAGGCTATGACCCACTACAGTTTATCTTAGAGGAGTCTCATAAGAGGGGATGAAGGTACATGCTTGGTTTAATCCATATAGGGCAAGTATATATGATGATATTAGTTCCACATCAGCATCAAACCCATAAATACTCATAGGGATTGGGTAATCAAGTACAACGGAAAATGGTACTATGACCCTGGTAAGCCAGAGGTAACCCAGTATATAGCAGATGTGGTAGCAGAAGTAGTTGAAAATTATCAGGTTGATGGAATACATTTTTGATGACTACTTTCATCCAGGCCCAGGTTTCCCAGATTCTGATATCTATAACAAGTACGGAAGTGGAAATATTGAGAAAACTGGAGAAGGGCCAATATAAACAATATGGTCAAGACTGTAAGGGATAGGATAAAGTCAATAAACTCTAATCTTGTCTTTGGAATAAGCCCAGCCGGTATATGGAGGAACTCGAGCAATGATTCGAATGGTTCCAGAACTAGTGGGGAGAATCATATAACAAGCAATATGCAGATATCTAGGTACTGGATTAAGAATGGTTTAGTGGACTATGTTGTACCACAGGTATACTGGAAGATAGGGCATCCAAAGGCGGGATCTATGCTACCCCTTGTAAAATGGTGGTCAGACCAGGTAGGTGGCACTAGGAGTAGACCCCATACATAGGTCAGGGTATCTACAAGCATGGTCAGTCTGAATACAATGGTGAAAATGTAGCCGCAGAAATTAAAAGTCAGATAAACTTAAATAGAAAGTATAAGGATATAAAGGGAAGTGTATTCCTCTCTGCAAGAGATGTAGTAAATATAGGACAGGTTGCAAATGATCTTAAGTGCCCCTGTATACGACAACCACATCAACGACAACTACTACTGACCAACAGGCAGATCCTAATAGAGGAGGTACCCATATCAGAATAAATTATGGGGCAGATAGGTCGAGAAACCGCTATAAAGATAAGTCAGCAGTGGTTGGAAAAGTGGATCATCAACAGTAGTATTGGTAAATGGTAAGGACCCAATTGCTGGAGTGGTATCGAGTCCACTGGCAGCAAGTTACAATGCCCCAATATTACTTAGCTATCCAAGAAAGCTTAGTGACAACACAATAAAGGAGATTAAGAGACTAGAGCCAAGAAGGTAATCCCTTGTAGGTACAAACAACTTTGCAATCAACAAGGACCCTGTAGTATCAAGGAGCATCTAATGTGACAATAGAAAAGATATAGCTCAGATATAGAGGTGGCATCTAGAAAATGGTGCAGATAAATTAGCAGAAGAGCGTATAGATACAGTCACATAGCTAGTAAGGATGCCCTAGTGGATGTTTTTATCAATAGCATCTAAGGCAGCAAAATGATCCTATTATAGTAGGTCTCTCAAATAAGTCTATAAACCAGGATTCAATTAATTGATAAAGAACAGACAGATAAAAACATATACTTTTATAGTGGTCCTAATGTACTATCAGATTCAGTTACAAGCCAGCTAGGATCAGCAAAATATGGACCTAAGTTCAAATAGGATTTATGGTAATGATAGGATTCAAACCAACACAAGGGTTATAGAAAAATTCTTACAGCCATTCTCACCAAAGGTATTTGTCACTAGGAGTGATGCACCGATAGATGCAGTACAGTGAGTGCCTTTGTCAGAAATCTGATTCACCAAACAGTATTGGCAGGGTCCAGTGTATCCGTGTACCAAAAGGATGTCCTATATCCAAGGAGTACTAGCCTCCATATCAGATAGGTGGAGGCATAAATGCTAATTCCATAATCAGATATACACTGCTTTGAAGGTGTCATGAAATAGGTAAACATAAAACATAAACACCCCTCGAGTATAAAATTGGTATTATCGTTATACGATTGATATAAATAAATCAAGGGGTGTTTTTTAATGAATGATGCATTATTAAAAATTCGTAGTAGCCATAAATGGTATACTATGGGGAAAATTTTATCGTTATCCTTGTCGGATGTGGTATATCTTTACTATATCTTTAAAGGGTATCCAGTTAAGAAAATTCTCGAAGGCATTTAAAACAGGGCTTTCAGAGGGATTCAGTTTAAAGGGGAAAAGGCGGGAAAGACGGTATGTCATCATTTCAGTCTCTTGCAACAGCACTGCCGCCCAGGTTGGTACAGGTAATCTGGCAGGTGCTGCAACAGCGATCGTCTCAGGTGGTCCAGGTGCAATATTCTGGATGTGGATCAGTGCCTTTTTCGGTATGGCTACAATATTCGCCGAGGCTGTTTTGGCCCAGTTATTTAAAAAGAGGTAAATGGACATGTTACTGGTGGTCCAGCCTACTATTTGAAAGATATGGCTAAACAGTAAAATTTTTATCGTTCCTCTTGCAGTGACTATTGTAGCTTGGCCCTAGGTTTTATAGGTCATATGGTTCGGCCAACTCATAGGTACAGCTTTTGAACCGCTGTCATATAAGCCCACTAATAGTTGGTATCGTGTTAGCAATTATATCTGGATTTATCTTTGTTGGTGGTGTTGCTAGAATAGCTTCTTTTACGGAAAAGATAGTACCGATAATGGCAGGCTTCTATATCATTGGTGGTAGTACGTAATACTTGTAATGATGGGTTCAGCACGCTAGACGCTATTAGACAGCATTTGTTTGGAGCCTTAACAAGTGCCGTTCTTGGTGGTGCTGCAGTATAACTGTTAAGAATGCTATTAGATATGGTGTTTCTAGAGGTCTATTCTCTAATGAAGCAGGTATGGGTTCAACACCACTGCCCACGCACTTGCCAAAGTAGACGATCCTACCTGCAGGGTTTAGTTGCCTAGTAGGTGTATTTACAGATACTTTGTAGTATTGAAATAAGCGCCCTAGTTATTATAGCTACTGCCAAACCTATCAGGTGAAACTGGTATAGCTGCAATCAGAAAAGCCTTTGAGACAGCCTGCTTTTTGGTGGGAGTATTCGTTATATAGCCCTACTATTCTTTGCCTTCTCAACTAATCGGTTGGTATTTCTTCGGTGGTCAGTTATATCTATTTTGTAAAAAGGACTGACACCCTAGACTACAAGTACTTTCAGTATAGTGGGTACATGCTTCACATGTTGAACTAGTTTGTGAGCTAGCAGACATGTTTAATGGTATTATGGTAATACCAAAATGTACAGGTCTATAGGGCCTATCTAGTTAGTAAGGCCCTTGAAAGAGTCAGAAAACAACAATATCCTATAGTCGGTTAAAAAGAAATCAATTGTTGTTAGAAAATGAAATTTAGATATTATTCATATTAACACTTTTACTTTTGTATATATAAAATCGGGCTAATTTGATTCATATCAAATTCAGCCCTGATGATGATTAGATAAGGTAGTCCTATTGCAGGGAATTAGTCTAGTATTCAATATCGTCAAACATATAAACTGCTTAGAACTTAACGAGTCAGATCATACCCGATTACCCATCCGTAGTTTAGGTAAGAACCGTTAGTTGTATATCTAGGATTATCTACAAGAGGGAATTCCTTCTGTTTTATATTATCAGTTCCTATCTAGAGCTTCTAGTCCAAGTTTTATCATCTTAGTTGGTGACATACTTGAATCAATGTATGGGCAGCGGCCTTAGTTAGTAGTGGGTACTTTTAGGATGGATGTATTCTTACTCCTATTATGCTAGAAACTATCATCCTCCTGTTCTATTGTCCCTACCAAAGGCCGAGTCATTGTGTCTTATCTAGCATAGGATAAGGCCTGGCAAACTCATTTAGCTTTTTGAGTGCCTGGCAGATTTTATCAGTTCCATCTCTCCCTTGTTCTGTTGTAGACCATGAATATGTCCTGGATAAACTTGTTGACCTCGGCAAGCTCATTCTGGGTAACATCAACTGTGACTCCACCTATACTCATCTATAATAGCTATAAATGACTGGAAGTTTATCTTTACAAATTCATCTATATCTATATCGGAAATATTTTCAACCGTTCTAATTAAGAGATCTTCCTTAGCATAGGCATAGGTGCCAAAACTGTCTACCTACTATGTCCCTTAAGATAGTTACGTCATAGTATCCCTGGCTAGGGACGTTATTTTTATGTCATCATGCACACTATCTATAGTAACAATCATCGTAGAGTCAGCCCTCGATGTGGTTTCACCCGTCTAGCATCTGTGCCCATTACTAAGAGTGTTCTGATGCCGTCCTTGTATGTATGGACTTGTCATCAAGGCTAGTAGTGTTAATCTCTGAGTTGTGGATATCACTAAGGATAGAGCCAGTTAGGGCAAAGGTTCCAACAGGAATCAATATAACCAACAAGAGTAAAAGTCTGACGAAATTTCAAGTTTAAAACATCTGAACACCTACCTTTCTCATTGATTGTACAATATTAATATTAAATTAACCATAATTGAGAAAATAAAAAGGGTGACTAGCACTTTCGTAATAGAAGTCAAATGCTAGCACCCTTTGATTATCTATGTTATATTAACTTAAAGCAGGTCACTAAATTATCTAGAATTATATGCCCCTGACATATAGTCTGAATCATTTATATATTGGGTATGGTTTCCTTCCATGCCTGCTCAGCTTCTTTAATTTATTAGGTGCAGATTTTTATATTATCAAATATATACCTTGTGTAAAATATCTACCTCGTAGCTTTCAAAATGAATTAGCAACAGCTTCAGGTAACCTCTCATTTTCTGGATGAAGAGGAACTGCATAGTATCAATTGTTGATTTACCAGAAAGAACATCTTACCCAGGTACATTATCTCGGTAGGAGTCATATTAGTCTTGACATATGGTTTAACGGTATCAAGTAGCTTTGGGTACTTGATAGATATGCCATCAACCTGTGTATAATGGCTTTTACCACCTTCTCCGCCGTCATCCTCTCTCCAGGTACCATCGCCTTTCTTATTCTGCATAAAGTAGGGAGCTGATAGCCTACTAGGGCTTTGCTTACCAGTCTGCTATAAAAGTGCCTCAGAGGCCATTATGGTTGTTCAACGATAGCATTCGGCTACGAACTGATTTTAGCTGGCATTTCTTCACTTTAATATCACATCCACACACCACTGAGAGCATCGACTATGTCCATAAGGAGAAAAAGTCAACCTGAGCATAGTTCTGCATATCCAACTTAAGTTGTCTTCTATTGTTTGTATAATAATTTTTCTTTGCCATAGGCACATGCATGAGTTAGCTTCACAGCCGTGCTAGAATCATCACATATGTGTCCTACCTAGGGATGTTAATTTAAGCTTCTTTGTGCTTGTTATCTAGCAGTCAAGATCACTGCATGGAGTCGCCGACCTTGAAAACCCTCTTCACCAGGTCTGGCCTATCACTACCAACCACAGTATATTAATAATTTTCGCCATCATCTTGTATTTATATTTTGAAGCCAGCATATCAAAATTACCGCATCTATTTAGCATGCTAGTTTCTTGAGTACAAACCTGTCAGCAAATGTGATTGGGATTGCAGGACAACTAGGGCAAATTTGTCAAGCAAAATTGGCCAGAATCTTTCTAAGAGTCAGACAAAAATCACCTTTCTTTTTCTAAAGTTGCATGTATTATTATTATATTGACTTTCTCATAAAGTTATACATAACCATTATAGTAAATACTTCACTTTGACTAGTAAAGAGGATCATGGAAAATATTGTATATTGATTTAACTAGGTGAGTATATGATACAATGTTATAGATGATAAATATAATAAGGAGGCCCTATGATAAACACAATCTGTAGACATGGATGGAACCTCAATGATGACAAGAAATGAGTCCGACTTGACAAGGTTTTTAAGCCTTATGAGTATCAGCAGCAAGGGAGGCAACTGTCAGTCTTAAGTCTGTATTTGATAAATATAAGGACCAGATGCTATTTGTAGTGTGAAAAATGAAGCGTGATGGAGAGCGATGGTCATGTAATAGTAATGCTACCCCAACAAGGACATAAGCGATAGATTCTGGCAAGACTAAAGGAATTAGATGATATGCGAATTCTTTTATTGCACATCGGACTATTCCTATATAGATAGGACTGATGATGAGTCTCTAGAAATGCGAGGATATACCTACCAAAATTTGGTATAGTAAAAGGATGTGGGCCCATATAGAGGAGCTACCAGTCAAGATTTCGAATCCATCTTCGAAAATGGATATTATAATGATTTTGCTACTGGTAGACGAATTTGGATGAAGCCAGTATATGCACGTCTGATTTGACTGGCTGGACATAGTGCCAGCGGTACTAACAAGGCACAGTCATAGCCAAGATGCAGGGAATGCTTGGAATTAGCCCCTCAAGAGACTATGCGGCTTCGCGACCAGATGAACGATTTTGAAAATGATTAACTAGGTTTATTATAGCTGCATGTATGGATAATGCTATGGATGAAATTAAGCAGACAGCCAGGCATACTGCACCTAGTAACAAGGACTTTGGGGTGGTATCGGTACTTAAAAGACGTTTTGCTATTGATTAGTGAGAGGCAGTTGGATATGGAAAGAGTACAGAGGACAAGAAAGGGTCAAAAATAGGAATACAAGACCCAGAAGATCCAACAATCATAGAAGGCCCATAGGTCAAGTGAGTAGGACTAGGCCGAGGAAGATAATTAAAAACCAGGTTATTTTTAGTCCTTTGTTGTATTTATAATTTTCTTTGCCATAGGTAGGCTAGTATGGTCGAATTACAAGAATGACCAGGCTAAAAGCTCAAGAGGCTTTTCAAAGCCAAAAAGTTCTATCGGTCTCATGAAGAGAAGAAGAGGAATGTTATAAATGTTGCAGTTGATGCTGCAAGGGTGGTATAAATGAAGGAATGACCGCCTCATAGGGGTAGTCAAAAGGAGAAGGATATAAATCTAGAAATAGCCAAATATGTCAAGGATAACCTTTCAGACCAAGCAGACATTAATGTACTAATGGTGAGGTCCATGATGAAGATATGAAATTGTCTGAGAGGGCGTGGCCATACAAAAAGAACCAGGCAGACCTATATGTTTCTATAAGGTTAGCGCCCAGTCGAGTAGAAATGATGCTTCTGGGAATAGATACTACTATATTAGCCCAGAGATGATAGAGTGATGATTCTAATAAAGGATGAAAATAAGAAGACGGTATCTATTAAGAATTTAATAAGACTAAGGATTCTGATGAAAGTAAGGGAATTCAGACATCAAAAACAAGACAAATACAGGTGAAAGTGCAAAAAGACTTCAGGTCAGGAAGATAATAAGGTAAGTGATAAAAAAATAAGGAAGATCCTTCTAAGGGATAAAATAAAGGAAGTAAGTGACAAGCCCGAAAGATTGAACCTTTCAAAGCTTTTGGCAGAAAGCATACAAAACACAACTGTATCCTATGTAGAGATGAAGGATAGTGTGCTAGGAAAAAGTTTGATATCTTGAACTTACGCAGATGCTTAAAGTTATAGTCCAGTGTGGTCTATAAGCAATAAGGATGATGCCCAAAAATCTAGAAAATGAAAAATACCAGCAGGATATAGCTAAGGGGATTAGTGAAGGTGTCCTAAAGTTTGTAGATGGTTAGTACCCAGCTAATAAAGGATAGGGATAAATTATAGGTAGTATGATAGGAAATATTGGGTATAATATTTATTAAATAGCCTCTTTACTCGTGTTCAAAAATTATAGAATTTGTTTTGTAATCTGATAGAAAAATATTTTTAAATAAATACTAGTAATTTAATTGAATTTAGGGTAAAATACAGGTATAATAATATTTGTTGAATATATGGGACGATGACCTCTAGGGTCGCAATCCGTCAAAAACCATTTATCAAAATATAGTTTATTAGAAAGTCTATATAGTCTTTAGGTTTTCACAAATACGAGAATTTTGGAGGTTATTATGGAAAAGAAAGTAACAATTATCAATGAAACAGGCTTAGCATGCCAGACCAGCTAGTATGTTCTGTTAAGAAGGCATCTGAATTCAAGTCAAGTGTAGAATTAGTTTGCAATGGCGAAAAGGTAAATGCTAAGTCAATCATGGGTATAATGAAGCTGGCCCAGCTTAAGGGTACTGAAGTAGTTATCGAAACTCACGGTGAAGATGAAGAATTAGCTTTAAATTAATAGTAGAACTAATTGAAAGTGGCTGGAGAAAAAATAGTATAACTAGACTGTAAAAATGTTAAGAGTTTTCTAACATTTTATTTATATTTGATGGAGGTAGGCATGTTATTTAATGGTATTGGAGCATCACCTGGGATTGTAATAGGTAAAGCCCTAGTGGTAGAAGAAATGAAATAGTAATAGAAAAGAAGGCTATCAATGATGTTGAAGCTGAAGTTAATAAATTAAATGACGCAAGTTAAGGTATCAAAGACAGAACTAGAAAAAGGTAAAAAGCTAAGGTTGCAAATGATCTTGTGAAGAAGAAGTGGAAATATTTGAGTTTCATCTTTGGTTCTAGAGGATCCAGAATTTATAGGTGAGGCAGAAAACAAGATAAAGTCAGAGTCACTAAATGCTGAATATGCCCTCAAAATGAAGTAAAGGATATGTTTGCGACTATATTTGAGTCTATGGACAATGACTACATGAGGGAAAGAGCAGCAGATATAAAGTGACGTTACTAATAGGGTACTTAGGCATATACTTGGAATAAAGATTGTTGACCTTTCTGCAATTGATGAAGAGGTAGTTCTAGTAGCACATGACTTGACTCCTTCGGATACGGCCACTATGAACAAGGCTATGGTTCAGGGCTTCTAACTGATATAGGAGGAAGGACTTTCTCATACCGCAATAATGTCAAGAACTCTTGAAATTCCAGCAGTAGTAGGTCTAAGGATATTACATGCCAGGCCAAGGACGGGGACATAATAGTATTTGACGGTGATAAGGGACAGGTATATATTAATCCAGACCAGACCTTAATTGATGAATACCAGGATAAGAAGAGGGTTTTTGAAGAAGATAAGAAGGCTCTTGCCCAGTTAAAGGGTCAGGAATCTAAGACTATAGATGGTAAGAGGGTAGAGCTGGCTGGTAATATAGGAACACCAGATGATGTAGAGGGCCCAATAAAGAATGATGCAGAGGGCGTAGGTCTGATACAGGACTGAATTTCTATACATGAATAATGATGAATTCCCAAGTGAAGAAATCCAGTATGAAGCCTATAAGAAGGTTTTAGAGGGCATGGATGGTAAGCCAGTTGTAATTAGAACACTTGATATAGGTGGAGATAAGAAGCTAAGCTACTTTGAAATGGATGTAGAAATGAATCCTTTCTTAGGTTATAGGGCCATAAGATTATGCTTAGATAAGACTGACATCTTTAGGACTCAGCTATAAGACTTTTATAGGGCTTCTGTACACGGTAAGCTTAGAATAATGTTCTGATGATATCTTCTAGAAGAATTGTCTTGCTGCCAAAGAAATGTGCCAGAAGGTAAAGGATGAGTTGAAGGGTCTGAGTCAGTAGCATTACGCTGAAGATGTAGAGCTCAGGTATGATGATAGAAATACCATCTGGCAGCAGTGATCTCGATATATTAGCAAAGCATGTTGACTTTCTCCTCAATAGGAATCTAACGACCTTATCCAGCATACTGTGCAGTAGACAGGATGAACTAGAAAATAAGCCACCTTACAAACCAGTTTAACCCTGCAGCATTGAGATTGATAAAGCTTAGTGATTAAGAATGCCCACCAGGAAGGCAAGGGGTAGGCATGTGTGGTGAAGCAGCAGGAGACCAGAAGATGATACTAAACCTTCTAGGTTTTGGACTAGATGAGTTCTCTATGTCACCAATATCTATATTAAGGGCTAGAAGACTTATGAAATTCTGTTACTGAGGCAGATATGCAGAAGTTGTCTGATCAAGTTTAGGTCTAAGCACTGCAGAAGAAATTGAAGACTATATGGATAAGTTCATAGATTCCAGGAAGTAAAGTGTAAAATACATTTAATATGATGTAATATATACTAAATATATAAGCAAAATATCCTTGGAAATAAAAATATATGCTATACTATTAATAGTTATAGGGCTATAAAATCCTATAATATCAAGGTATTAGAGTTTTTAAAAATAAGGTATATTGAATTTTATTCAAATACCTTATTTTTGTAAAAAAACTAGACTTAAGGCTGAAAAGTGTTAATATAAGGTTGAAATGATTTCCTGATGCTGAAATATTAAGCTGAGGTGTAGCTAATGTTAGGTGATATTATAAGGCATAACTTTTGCACTAGATGATGTAGACTATGAGACATACTTTAGACTACGCAGTTATTTTGATATAGACGAAGACAAAAATACTGTGAAGATTTTGCCCATATTCTAATAAGTTTAGCAAGGATCTCTATTGAATCGTTCTGCATTGGCCTCAATTCCTGGATTTGTTGGAAATCAAGAATGAAGGATATGTGAGCAATAGCAGTACGTACACTTTAGCAAGGTCATCGATGTTAGACCTGAAGAATTGCATCCTGTAAGCATGTTCAGGATATAAGTGGTTCTATACTTAAGAGTGAGAATGACAAAGCTATAAGTGTGGCCCTGACAGATGACCAGTTGGAAAGAGTCTTGAGAAAATACAAGATTTACGAAATTGGTGAAGAGAGAAACCCTAATCAACTTACTGATGAAGTCAGATGCCCAGTTCGTATTGGCAGATTCAAATGAAATCGACCAGATACGCAAGGTATGGCAATAGGAAATGGATAAGCATAGGGAATATAACTTTAAGGATAAGAAGGTCGTAGTTTTTCGTTGAAGGTAAACGTTATTCAGTTGTCATGGTTCCTACAGACAACAAGGACCTTGCATATAGAAACGATAGCCCAAAAGGCTGCCCTAGCTAATTAATTTGCATATTACTTTTTTGTTTTTACAAAACTACCATAATAACATGCACTTTTAGATAGATCAAACGTCGGACCTACCAATCCTGTTGTTTTTACCTTTTAGGGGTCCACTAGCTAAAGATGTGGGCTTTTAATCATAATTTTCATGGCAATATTTATCAAATATATTGTAAGGAATGAACTATATAAATAAAATATAGGCTCGATTAGCTTTAAAAACGAAATAGACCATAAAATGACTAAATATTAGTTGTTTAGCTATAAGTCTTGATATTTCTTCACTTAAAAACTTACAAAACAGGAATTATTATATATTTTTGTGAATTATAAGAAAATATGGTATAATAAAAATATCTATGAATGGAGGTGGAGTTTTTGAATTTATTCAAAAAGACTATTGTTGCTAGCTTGGTACTTCGCCATGACTTTGACAGTAGGATGGTAGCAATAAAAAGACTGATACCAATAGTAGTGATAAAACCCAGAAAACAGAATATATTACAGAGATTACGAAAAGACAAATGTGGAAGAAGTGGTTATTGAATATAAGGAAATATTGTCATATTACAATGACCCTCAAGAATAACTTAAAGACAATAAGTGATGCTAGTAAGAACCCAGAACTTGAGAGCGACCTAGTTTCATGCCAAGGACCTGATAAAAATGGTCAGACGCTTTAGCTAGTACAGATATTAAGTACAAGCCTTTAAATGAAGCTAAGGATATCTTAAAAAGATGTATGTAAAATCTCTAGAGATGGCAGACCATGTTCTGACTGATTCTACTAAATACAAGAAGGAAATGAAGGAGTACGATAGTCTCTTTAAGGATTTCAAGGAAAAGATGGACAAGATAAGGCAGGATGTTGAAAAAGGTTAGAGGTAAGTCTGTTAAGGCAAGTGATGATCAGACTGTGACAGATGATACCGATAAGAATACTACATCTTCAAAAACTGACAAGGACCAGATCAAATAAGAAAAACGAAGATACTGATAAGAACCAGACTTCAAATAAGAGAAGAAATGATGAAGATTCCAATAAAAATAACAGGTCTTCAAATACTACTAAGTCAAGTAATAATGATTCAAATTCTAATAACGATCAAGGATTTGTTCCAAAGGTTTCTAGCTTAAATAACAGTCTAAGAAGTGAAATTAGGAGTGCTTATGCCAATGCAGGTAGTAGTTTTTAGACAGAGTGGTGGTAGCGAAAGCCAGCTTGAATCTGTAGCCACTCAGATGTTCAATGACCTTGAAGGCGATAGTCCTATCCAGGGAAGCCAGACTTTCTGAGGCAAGATTCTATTTTTGTAGAGGCCTTTAAGGCAGCCTCTATGGAAAACCAAGTTATAGGACCCAAATTAAGTTTAAATAGGGATATATTATTGATTTTTAAATAAAAACCAATCCATATGGGTTGGTTTTTGTATAGTAAATATAATCGTGGTATAATAAAGTGTAAAGGATTTTAAAGTGGAGGAAATAAGGTGGAATTAATACATAAGTATAGTTTGAATGGATACAATATCGTCATAGATGTGAATGGAGGAGCTGTTCACGTAATAGATGACGGACATATAGGGTATTAGACTTTATAAAGAAATAGGTCTAGAGGATATAATAAAGACTCTAGAAGGTGAATTTGAGGCTGACAAGATTAGGGAGGCCTATGAAGAAATAAAAACTTGGAAGAAGAGGGACCACTGTATTCAGAGGATGAGTACAAGTTCCATCCTAGTTTTGTAAATAGGCAACCAGTAGTAAAGGCGCCTGTCTAAAATGCTGCCCACGACTGCAAACTCTAAAGTGTAAGTACTGCTTTGCTAGCAGGGAGACTTTGGTAAGGCTGAGCTTATGCCTCTTGAAGTTGGTAAGAAGGCCATAGATCAACCTAATAGCAAACTCTGGTAATAGGAGAAAACCTTGAAATAGATTTCTTTGGTGGTGAGCCACTGATGAACTGGCCAGTAGTCAAGGCATTGGTAAAAGTATGGTAGGGAAGTAGAAAAACCTGCTGGAAAGAATATAAGGTTTACAATTACGACAAATGGAGTTCTTCTCGATGACGAAAAAGATAGACTTTATAAATGAGCACATGCATAATGTAGTCCTATCGCTTGACGGTAGGAAGGATGTAAATGATGGAATGAGGCCAACTGTAAACGACAGGGGTAGCTATGATATTATAGTACCGAAGTTCCAAAAGTTAGTTAGTCAAAGGCCAAAGGACAAGTACTACTATGTTAGGGGTACCTTCACTAGGGATAACCTGGATTTTTCTGAGGATGTAAAGCATTTTGCAGACCTGGGCTTTGAATTGACATCTATAGAACCAGTTGTAGATGATGAGTCTAATCCATTTGCCCTAAGAGAGGAAGACCTTCCTAAGATTTTTTTGAGGAATATGAATCTTTGCAGATGAACTGGCAGATAGGCAGCTAAAGGGGAAAAATGAAATTCTTCCACTTTATGATTGACCTAAACCAGGGGCCATGTGTTATCAAAAGGATAACAGGCTGTGGGGCAGGTAATGAGTATATATCTATAGTGCCAAATGGGGACATCTATCCATGTCACCAGTTTGTAGGTAAAAGAAGACTATATACTAGGTAATATAAATGACGAAAGAATTGAGATACCTGAAGATGTTACGACTATGTTCAGGAGGCTCATGTATATAATAAGGAAACTTGCCAAACATGTTGGAACAAGTTCTACTGCTCTGGTGGATGTCATGCTAATGCAATAAATTTCAATAATGATATCAAAAACCATACGATTTAGGCTGTGAAATGCAGAAGAAGAGGACGGAATGTGCCATAATGATTCAGGCAAAATTACTGACTGAAGGTGAATAATATATGAGGATAAGCTATAAATATCTAGGTAGATATAAGGAAATCGCTGGAGTTTTAATTAAATATGGATTTGGATTTATCGTAGACAGGCTTAATAAGGATTCTATATCTGCCAAGGTGGTTGGACATGGACCTAGCATAAAGAGGAAGTCTATGACAACAGCACAAAGGTTAGAGTGCGCCTGAAGAGCTTAGGCCTCACCTATATAAAAATCGGACAGATCCCTAAGCACTAGGAAGCGATATTTTTGATGATGAGATAATAGGTGAGCTTAGTAAGCCCAGGGATGATGTCGAGATGTTCGATAACGATATAGCTATGGCTATTTTAGAGGAAGAGCTAGGCTGTCACAAGGACCAGGTATTTTTCCTATATTAGCCAAGATCCAATTGCTGCCGCTTCAATTGGTCAGGTTTATGAGGCTAGGCTACTTGATGGTAGAAAGGTAGTTATAAAAATCCAGAGGCCTGGCATAGAGTCAACTCATCAAAGCTGATATAAGTATATTGAAAAATATTGGTCTCCAGCCTTTAACAGCATTAAAAAGACCTTTAATCTAGATGTTGAAGAGTCTATCAAGGAAATGGAACCAGCTTTTGAGAGAGTTGGACTACAAGTTTGAGTCTGTAAATGGGGTCAAACTAGGAAAAATATTTAAAAATAGTAGTGAGATATTTATACCTGAGATATTCAGTGATTACACAAGTAAAAATCTTGGTTATGGAAAAGGTAGAGGGTATTTGCTTGTCTGAACTAGACCAGTATAATCTAGATGACCAAGAGAAAAAGAGAATAGTAGACATAGGAGTAAGGTCCCTTTAGGCAGGCTATGACATGTGGATTCTTCCATGCAGACCCCATCCTGGAAATATGTATATACTGGAGGATGGTCGCTTGGCCTACATCGATTTTTGGAATGATAGGTCTAATAGATGATAAGACCCTTCAGGTTTCCAAATCAACTAATAATAGCCTCTACAAATAAGAATATTGATAAAATAGTTAGAGTTTCTGACCGATATGGATGCTGTCTGTCGATATAAATACGGGAGGCCCTTGAGAAGGACCTTCTATATTTAATCCACTACTATTATGATATACCTCTGATAGGTTGAGTATAACAGATATATTAGATGAGGTCCTTTAGGTTTAAGTGAGAAACCATAAGATCAAACTCACCTTCACAGCTTATCATATTAGGTAAAAACTGTAATCACTCCTTGAAGGAACATCCAGGGCATGTATAAGGACTTTAGTGTGAGAGTATTGCTAACTCTTACCTTAAGTACTATAGGAAGAAAAGGTAGATCTTAAGAGGAATTTATTGAGATTTAAGTCAAATATGGACGAGTACTACTATGAGTGGATTACAGTTCCAGGCCAAATAAAGACTATCCTGTCAATTCTAGAGAAGAATAACATGAAGCTAGAAATTGAGAATTAAAGTCTCCTAGCTTTGGACAATAGTATAAAGAAGTTCACCACCAGATGTCGATGAGTATAATGCTGGCAGCCTGTATAGTGGGTCATCCCTTATTTTGGCTTCGTCGAATAATATACAAAAACAGCGTAATGATCAGGTATGTAAGTATTATGGGATTTATGATATCATTTGTTATCGGTATTACCCTAGTCTTCTTGATTTTTAGGAATAACTACCATGACAAGAAGCTAGAGGAGGCCTTTGATGAAAAATGGAATATACTACATAGGCAAGAGCCATCTAGAAATGACCTGATGGAATCTATGTTCTACTACCTGAGGAAATAGGCCAAATCCTCCTAAATAGGGGCGTGAGAAACCCAAGACCAGGTCAAGATAGTTTACAGACCCATCTCTTAAAATACCCTAAGAGATCCCTTCCAGCCAAAGGATATGGATAGGACCGTTGAGAGGGTGAGAAGGGCCATATCTGAAAAATGAAAAATATGGATATTTGGAGACTATGATGTGGATGGTGTATCCTCTACATCTATCATGATCCTTTATTTTAAGTCAATCGGATATCCTGTTGACTATTATATACCAAACAGGCTAGAGGAGGGATATGGCTTAAATACAGAGGCTATTGACCATATAGCTAGCAAGGATGGTAGTCTAATTATTACAGTAGATTGTGGTATTACCTCTGTAAAGGAGGTAGACTTATGCCAAGGGTTTAGGTATCGATGTCATAATAACAGACCACCACGAGTGCCAGGAAAAAGTTACCTGATGCCTATGCTGTGGTGAATCCAAAGAGGGATGACTCTAGTTATCCCTTTGAGGGTATATGCGGATGTGGTGTTGCCTTCAAGCTGATCCACGCCCCTGTCAGGTAATGAAGAATTTTTACAGAAATATTAATAGGTACTTAGAGATAGTTTCTCTTGCTACCATATGCGATATAATGCCAATATTAGATGAAAATAGGATTATTGTAAAAATGGTATGGAGATTTTAGGTCAGGGCAACAATTTAGGTATGCAGGCCCTCTAGAGGTATGTGGACTAGATGGGACGAAGATAAAAAGCCTCGCATTTAGGCTTTTGCAATAGGGACCCAGGATCAATGCCTCTGGTAGGCTTGGCTTTTTCCCAAACTTGGAGTTGAACTCTTTACAAGTGATAGTCTGAAGAAGCAAAAAGTCTGGCCCTAATGATGGATTCCAAAAATACAGAAAGGCAGGAAGTAGAGGCCAGGATTCACATGGAGGTAGAGGATATTCTATCTAAGGATACTTCCTATAGAGACGATAAGGTCCTGGTGGTTTGTGCAAAGGACTGGCACCATGGAATAATAGGTATAGTTGCATCAAAGGTTACAGAGAAATACTACAAGCCATGCTATACTTTTTGTCAAGAAGGGATATGGGCTGTGGATCTGCAAAAGGTCCATAAAAGGCTTTTGATATTTTCTCGGCCCTGTATGAGTGTAGGGACCATATGACCAAGTTTGGTGGCCACCAGCAGGCTGCTGGAATGAGTATGGAGGTAGCAAAAATTGCTCTTTTAAGAGAAAAATAAATAAGATAGCTAACTATGAGCTAAAACCAGGAGGACCTAGTAGAGGTAATCAAGGTAGAGTATGAAATTGATCAAGCTAGTCTAGACCCTAGACCTAGTTGACAATCTCACATCTTAGAGCCTTTTGGTATTAAGAACCCTACCCCATATTTTATGATGAGAAATTGCCTCTTAAAGAGGTTGATGCCAATTGGTAGAGACAAGAATCACCTTAAGCTTCTTGTGGAAAAGGACAAGGACTTTGATGTGATAGGGCTTCAATATGGCCTACTTGGGAACTGGATATCAAGAGGGAGACCTTATTGATCTTGTTTTTCCAGGTTGATTCAACACATTTAACAATAGGACGAGTCTCCAATTGTTATTGAAGGATATGAGGTTGTCAAAGCCTAAGAGCCTATATCCAGGTCCACACTATGAGGAAATTATAGACCTCATGATACCAGACCCAGGAAAGGCTACCCATAGGGCCACACAAGATGGCAAAGAGGACACTACAAGTAGAGACAAATATGTTGACTATACACATATAGATAATATATTTAAAATAAAGACTCTATCAGATGCTAAGGAAGTTGAAAAAGTCACCAAATATAGGATTTCTGGACCTAGGTGACTCCAACTTAATGCTTGTAAATACCATCAATGGTTATTTTAAGGCATTGTCGGATAAAAATCTGTATTATGACCAGAAAATAGACCTTATATACCCAAGAAATATTGATAAAATTGACTTAAAAGTATATAATAAAAATTATTGTATACGACTATTTAGACTCTTATGATCAGTACAATAATTTAGTTAAAAATAGGAGACTCTGACCTACTTATTAATTATGATAAATCAGATTTTATATACTTGAAAAACAAGTTTAAAAATGCTTGAATTTGACAGGAAGGAATTTGTTGTTGTATATAAAAATTGATGGGTATTAATATAGGCAAAAATAAATATAGCTAATTGATTGAAGCAACAGGCTCAATCCAATCAAGCTAGACTTGATTTTAAAGGTCTTGAAAGCTGAAAAATCTCTTGAGCTTTGATTTAAATTTGGATAGGATATGATTCAAATAGAGGTATTACCTAGGCCAGATGCCAAGCTAGACTTAGGAAAAATAAAATCATTGAATATATAGGTGAAGATTACAAAAATTTGTTGAAACATACAATTTTATAGGGTCGATACTGTGGAGGAATATATGAATTTAGAAGCAAAAATTAGAAATGTCCAGGATTTTCCAAAGGAAGGCATAGGTTTTAAGGATATCACTACCTTGATTGGTGATGGAGAGGCTTTCAAGTTGCCGTTGATAGAATGGCGGATTATTTAAGAGAAAGAAGGTTGACCTGATAGTGAAAATTTTCAGAAGCTAGGGGGCTTTTATATTTGGTACTCCAGTTGCCTATGCACTTGGTGTAGGCTTTGTTCCTATCAGAAAAGCCTGGAAAGCTACCATACGATGTTGAAAGTATAGAATATGACTTAGAATATGGAACTGATACTCTAGAGATACACAAGGATGCTATAAAGCCAGGACAGAGGGTTGCTATAGTTGATGACCTTCTAGCTACAGGTGGTACAACCGCAGCAGCAACTAAGCTAATTGAGAAACTTGGTGGTCAGGTTGTAAGTCTAGAATTTTTGATTGAATTGACATTCTTAAATGGTAGGGACAAGCTTAAGGGCTACGATGTCCAGACCCTAGTTCAGTATGACAGTGAATAAGAGACAAGAGGGTCTATATCCCAGTTTATCAGAAGAGCATTACTAGCTTAGATTATATTTAGTATGAGGGTGATTTTATGTACGATGATAGAATACAAAATTTAATAGAAAAATAAAAAGCATATAGCGCCTAATGCTGATATAAATAAGGTGGTAAGAGCTTATAATTTGGCTAAGGAGGCCCATAAGGACAATTCAGAAAGTCTGAGAGCTATATATATCCATCCAGTAGCAGTTGCCAATATACTAGCAGATATGGAATTGGATATTGATACCACTTTGTGGAGGCCTACTTCATGACGTGGTAGAGGATACAGATTATGAAGAGTCAGATATAGAAGAAATGTTTGGTAAGGATGTAGCTGTCCTTGTTGATGGTGTAACTAAGCTTGGTAAAAATCAAGATATGACTAAGGAAGAGTCTCAAGCTAGCAACCTTAGAAAGATGTTTATGGCTATGGCCAAGGATATGAGGGTCATGTTGATAAAGCTATCGGATAGACTCCATAACATGAGAACTCTTGAATATATGGATAGCGATAGGTAAGGTATAAGGCCCAAGAGACCCTAGATATATATGCAGGTATATGCACATAGGCTGGGTATATCTACTATAAAATGGGAATTAGAGGACCTTGCCTTTAGATTTTTGTATCCAGAAGAGTACTACGATCTTGTCAATAGGGTTAATAAGAAGAGAGAGCAAAGAGAAGCCTATATAGATGAGATTGTTACATAATAAAGAGGGACATGAACGATATGGGCGTAGAATGTGATGTGTACGGACGTCCTAAGCATTTTTATAGTATCTTCAAGAAGATGAAAAAGAAAAATAAGAGCTTTGATGAGATATATGACTTAACTGCAGTAAGAGTTTTGGTAGATACAGATAGGGACTGCTACGCAGTTCTTGGCGAAGTACATACCCTATGGAAGCCAATTCCGGGAAGGTTCAAGGACTATATTGCCATGCCAAAGCCAAATATGTACCAGTCATTGCATACTACAGTTATAGGTTCAGACGGTGAGCCAGTTGAAAATCCAGATAAGGACATATGAGATGCACAATGTAGCTGAATTTGGTATAGCTGCCCATTGGAAGTACAAGGAGGGTGTCACTGACAATAGTCTAAGTGATGTTGATAGGAGACTTCAATGGTTGAGGGCAGATGATGGAATGGGAGAAGGATGTTACTGATCCTTGTGAATTCCTTGATGCCCTTAAGGAGGATGTATTTAACGCCCAGGTGTATGTATTTACACCACAGGGGATGTCTTAGAGCTACCTAATGGTTCTACACCAACAGACTTCGCCTATAGGATCCACTCCAATGTAGGTAACAAGTGTGTTGGAGCTAAGGTTAATAGTAGGATTGTACCATTAGAGTACAAGCTAAAAATGGACAGATAGTTGAAATACTTACATCTCCAAATTCTCTAGGACCAAGTAGGGACTGGATGAACTTGGTAAAAACCCAAATGCAAGAAACAAGATAAAACAGTTCTTTAAGAAGGAAAGCGAGAGGAAAATATAGAGAGAGGTCTAGCCATACTTGATAAGGAACTTTCAAGAAATAACCTAAGTAGGAATGATGCTAAGGTAATGGCTGCAATTAAGGAAATTGCTGTTAGGTTTAACCAACCTGACCATATGAAGACTTTCTAGCTACTATAGGCTATGGTGGTATTATAGGTAACCACGTAGTAAATAAGGTTAAAGACGAAATTACTAAAGAAGAAAAAGAAAGCTAGAAAAAGAACAGATGGCAAACCTTGAAGAAGAGGTTGTAGCCCACAACATAGTTGACCCTGGAAAAAGAGCAAGTATACATCTAAGAAGACTGAAAAGAGGCATACGGGTGTAAAGGTTGATGGTCTAGATGGTATATATGTTAGATTTGCCAGATGCTGCAGTCCACTTCCAGGTGATGAAATAGTTGGATACATCACAAGGGGAGGGGTGTTACAGTTCATCAGGACTGACTGTGAGAATGTTCTTAGAGACAAGGAGAAAAATGCTTCAAGGATGATTAAGGTGTCATGGATAGAGGATATAAACTCTAAATTCGAAGCAGAGCTTCAGATAAAGGCTAATGATAGAAGGGGTATCATAAACGAAGTTACCCATGTAATATCAAATGAAAAGGTAGGTTTGGTTGGGATATACGCCAGAAAGGGAACAGATATTGGTGTAACAATAGACCTATCAGTAGAGGTGGTTGGCATGGAAGAGCTAAACAGCCTGTATTAGAAAGATGAAAAATATACCAGGGTGTAGAAGAGGCCTATAGGCTTTGACTGGAAGATAGGAGTAGGGATAATGAGAGCAGTTGTTCAGAGAGTTACAAGGTCTAAGGTAGAGGTTGAAGATCAGCTGATTGGACAGATAGACAAGGGCTAATGGTCCATTAGGTGTCAGCCAAGATGACACGCCCATGATATGAGACTATATGGTTGATAAGATTGTCAATCTTAGAAATATTTGAGGACCAAGATGACAAGATGAACCTATCGCTTGTGGATGTTGGAGGTCAGCTTTTTGGTTGTCAGCCAATTTACTCTTTTTGGTGATTGCAGAAAGGGTAGGCGTCCAGGCTTCAGTGAGGCTGCCAGGCCAGATATGGCAGATGACTTCTACCAAAAATTTGTAGACAAGGCCAAGGCTATGGGGGTTGACACTCATACAGGAAAGTTTAGGTCCCATATGGATGGTAGAGCTGGTAAATGATGGACCAGTGACCTGTTGATTGATTCTAAGAAAAATTTCTAGGAAGGGTTTAAATATAAGGAAATTAAGGTAATTACAGATACAATGATGGGAGAAAAATACTTACGTTTGCTACGATGAGAAAACACTTGAAGCAGTAGTAATAGATCCATCCTTCAATATAGATGAAGAAATGAAGTTTATAAAGGACAAAAATCTTGTAGTCAAGTATATACTGCTGACACATGGTCATGCTGGACCATATAGGAGATGTCCTTGAATTAAAAATTAGACTGGAGCTAAGTGTCCTAGCCTACCAGGATGAAAAAGAAAATGATAAAATGACGCCAACAAGAATATGAGTCACCAACTTTTAGGTCTAGAATAGAATTTGAAGTAGACATATATGTAGTGATAAGGAAAAACTAAGGCTAGGAGACCATACATTTACCTTTTATTGAAACTACCAGGCCATACTAGGGTGGTAGTGTGTATTAGGGTAGGTATGGATATGTTTACAGGTGATACCCTTATTTGCAGGGTCATTAGGAAGGACAGATTTCTATGGAGGCACTATAAGGTTATACTGAAAGTCTCTAAAGAAATTAAGCAAGATGGAAAAATGAATTAACTATTTATCCAGGTCATGGTCTCAAACCAAACTATAGGTATTGAAAAACAAGAAAACTATTATATGAAATTGGTGGGATAGATGTATATATTATTGCAGGGCAGAATTATAGGTATGAGATATCCGAATTTCTAAAGGTTAGCTCTTCCTGAGGTCTTTTCAGAATGATGCCCAGAGAAGATAAGCATCAGAGAGGGTGAACTTTGGTCCAGTGTTGGAGTTAGACCGAGCTGTGAGCATAGGGTGAGGATACTCACGAGCCAGGTATATAAGGAAGGTCAGCTTATACGAGAGAGTTTCTCAAGTATATAGACCCTAGAAGATTATGATTTTAAAAATAAATAAAAATAGATATTATGGATATTGAAGATAGATATCAAAAAGACTTATTCAGAGGTCAATGTTTGACTATTTGAGTGACAAGTATGATGCCAATGTTCCACTGGGGGTATTTAACTGCAGATCAGACCTGTTAAGTTAATACATAGCCTTATGGACCAGTGGACTAAGACCGACCAGGAAATAAGCGACTTCATGAAGAAAGAATATCTTACATCCCAGGAAAAGTTGAACCTAATAATGGATATAGCCAAGAGGGAAAGACCCTTTATATATCCAACTTCGGAGAACAAGATATCACTTTACTTTGAGCATACCTTTTGCCCAACAAGGTGCCTATATGTTCCTTTCCATCTCACAGTCCAGATAGGTACGGTCAGCATAGGGTCAGTATGTTGATACCGGCTATTAAAGGAAGCCAGGGGTATCAAGTCAATTATAGAGGACTTTGGCAAGACTATAGAAAGTCTTTACATAGGTGGAGGTACACCGACCAGCTTAGAGGCTAAGGATATGGATTATCTGATAACAAGCTTATTTGAAATCTTAGACTTATCTGAGATTAAGGAATTTACTGTAGAAGCAGGGAGACCAGATACCATAACTAGAGAAAAACTAGAGGTACTTAGAAAGCACAATGTAGACAGGATTAGTATAAATCCACAGACTATGAACCAGGTCAGTCTAGATAGGATTGGTAGAAGTCATAGTGTTGAAGATATTGTGGAATCCTTCAAACATGGCCAGAGACCTTGGTTTTGATAATATAAATATGGATCTTATACTAGGACTACTGAGGTGAGACGCCATCCATGGTTGAGGAGACTATGAAAAGGATCAATAGACCTGGACCCAGAGAGTGTTACAGTCCACACACTTGCACTTTAAAAAGGGCTTCAGACTTGAATATTAATTTACAAGACCATAAAAATGACTTGACCAACTATAGAATATGGGTTGAAATGATAGATATTTCTAGGAGGTATATGGAAGTCCATGGCTACAAGCCTTACTACATGCTACAGACAGAAGCATATGCTTGGTAACTCTAGAAAATATAGGCTATGCTAAGCCTGGATATGAATGCCTATACAATATGCAGATTATGGAGGAAAAAGCAATCTAACTATGCGATAGGGCTGGGGCAGTTTCCAAGTTTGTATACCCAGATGAAAATCGAATAGAAAGGGTCGACGATGTAAAGAACCTAGACCATTATCTAACAAGAATCGATGAAATGATAGATAAGAAGTATAAGGAGGTAGCAAAAATGTTAATAAAAGCACCAAGAGGAACTAAGGATATAGTACCTGCAGAAGCCTAGTAAATGGAATTACCTAGAGGGCAAGTTCAGGGACCTGTGCAGGCTATATGGCTATGAAGAAATTAGGACGCCAATATTTGAGCACACAGAGCTATTTAAGAGGGGTGATGGTGATACTACTGATATAGTTCAAAAGGAAATGTATACTTTTAAGGATAGGGGAGATAGGGACCTTACCCTAAAACCAGAGGGAACAGCTGGCGTAATCAGGGCCTTTATTGAAAACAAAATGTATGCTGAAAACCCAGCTCTACCAAGCTTTTCTACATAACACCTTGCTTTTAGGTATGAAAGACCCCAGTCTGGTAGACAGAGAACAGTTCCCACCAGTTTGGTGTGAGAAGCAATTGGTAGCGATACCCCATCCTTAGATGCAGAGGTACATCACTGGCAATGCAGTTCTTAGGCGAGGCTGGCTTAAAGGACCTGACAGTGTCTATTAACTCAGTTGGATGTCCAGTTTGTAGAGAAGAATACAACCAGCTATTAAAGGACTACCTGGCTGCTAAGGCTGATGTCCTTTGTGACCTTTGTAATGATAGAAGAGACAAGAATCCTATGAGGGTAATAGATTGTAAGAATGAAACCTGCCAGGCCAATATAGTTGATATACCATTGATGGCAGACCACTTATGTGAAAAATTGTAAGGACCACTTTAGTCAGTTAAAGCAATACCTGGATGAAATGGACATCAATTATGTGGTGGACAAGAAGATAGTAAGGGTCTAGACTACTACAAGAGGACGGCCTTTGAAATTATTTCTAATGACCCTAGGAGCCCCAGTCTACTGTATGTGGCGGTGGTAGGTATGATGGTTTGGTTGAACAAATTGGGGGACCAAGCGGTTATAGTGGTATAGGCTTTGGACTAGGAGCAGAGAGGCTTCTATTAACACTTGAAGCTAATGGGGTAGAAATTAAGGCAAACCCTAACCATACAGATATATTTGTGGTAACTATAGGGGACAAGGCAAAGCTAAAAGTCCTTCAGTATCCTAAAAAGACTTAAGAGATAATCATATAGCAGCAGATAAGGACCATCTAGATAGGAGTCTGAAGGCCCAGTTCAAGTATTCTAACAAGATTAATGCTAGGTATACTATTGTAATTGGAGACGACGAGCTTGATAAGGATGAGGCCACACTGAAAAATATGGAAACAGGTGACTCTGAAATTGATAAAAACTCAGTGAATTAGTTGAAGAGCTAAGAACAGTACTATAATTTGGAGGTAGAGGCATTGGATAGTTTGAAAAGGGAATGAGAGAACTTGTTATGCAGGGGACTTGAGATCTTCTGATATAGGCAAAAGAAGTAGTATTGATGGGATGGGTCCAGAAAAAGAGAAATCTTGGTGGACTAGTCTTTGTTGATTTAAGAGATAGGGGAGGAATTTCCAGATTGTATTTGATACTGATGCAAGTAAGGAAGCCTTTGAAAAGGCTGAAAAGCTAGGTGATGAATATGTAATAGCTGTGAGGGTAAGCGTATGCGAAAGACAGTCTAAAAACCCTAACATGCCAACTGGTGACTATAGAAGTCTTTGCTCAAGAGTTAAGAGTTCTAAATGAATCACAGACACCACCCTATATATATAAAGGATGATGATGAAGTAAGTGAAGCACTCAAGGTTGAAGTATAGGTACCCTTTGACCTTAGAAAGCCCTAAAATGCAGAAGAACTTGATGCTAAGACACAAGGTTGCTAATGTAGTAAGAAACTACCTTTCAGACAATAACTCTGTGAAATAGAAACTCCTTTCTTGGTAAAACCAACTCCAGAGGGAGCAAGAGACTACCTTGTACCATCAAGGGTTAATGAAGGTAAGTTCTATGCCCTTCCACAGTCACCACAGCTATATAAGCAGCTATTAATGGTATCTGGTATGGATAGGTACTTTCCAGATAGTTAAGTGCTTTAGAGATGAAGACCTTAGGGCTGATAGACAGCCAGAATTCACTCAGATAGACTGTGAAATGTCATTTGTTGAAGAAAAATGATGTAATGACTATAATGGAAGGTCTAGTAAAAGATGTATTCAAAAAGGTGCTTGGCAGGGATATAGTTACGCCATTTCCAAGGATGACTTATGCAGATGCAATGAATAAGTATGGGTCTGATAAGCCAGATACAAGGTATGGTCTAGAATTTGTAAATATATCTGACATAGTAGCAGACTGTGGCTTTAAGGGTTTTTGCAGACTCTACTAAGCCTGGTTACTCAGTAAGGGTATAAATGTAGTAGGTGGGGCAGACCACCTCATTAGAAAGGCTATTAGTCACCTTGAAGACCATGCCAAGACATATAGGGCTAAGGGTCTAGCCTGGATGAAGATAACTGATGAAGGTGTTACATCACCAATAGCTAAATTTTTTACAGAAGAGGAATTAGCAAAGATTACTGATGCTATGGATGCAAAGCTGGGAGACCTACTCCTATTTGTGGCAGACAAGGATTCAGTAGTGTATGACGCCTCAGGCCAGGTAAGAATAGCTGTGAGCAGACAAGCTGGGTCCAGCAGATCCTAACCAGTTCAACCTATTATGGGTGACTGAGTTCTCAATATTTGAGGAGGATGAAGAAAATGGTAGATTTGTTGCTAAGCACCACCCATTCACTTCACCAATGGACGAGGACCTCAGATAAGTTAGAATCAGCAGAAAATAAATTAGAATTATGGCAAAAGCCTGATATAGTATTAAATGGGTATGAAGTAGGTGGGGATCAATCAGAATCTCTAATGCAGAGGTACAGAAGAAGATGTTTAAGGCCCTGGCTTTACAGATGAAGAGGCCTATAATAAATTTGGTTTCTAATTGATGCCTTCAAGTTTGGTACACCACCTCATGGTGGTATAGCCTCTGGTTTAGACAGACTGGTTATGCTATTAGCAGGAGCTGAAAAATATAAGAGAGGTAATAGCCTTCCTAAAAACTAGAATGCAGTTTGCCTGATGACAAACGCCCCAACTACTGCAGAGAGGATGACCAGCTTAAGGAGCTAAGTATTAGGGTAGAAATAGAAGATAAGGAATAAGATATGAGTATTGATTCAGTAAACTAATCATGATGATAGACACTTGAATCCCAGTAATGATAAGGACCTACTCCTAAAGAGATTGAGGAGGATTGAGGGCCAAATCAAGGGAATACAGGGTATGGTTGAGGATGAAAGATACTGTGTAGATATACTTACACAAATTTCCCCTGCAGCCAAGTCAGCTATCAATGCCGTTGGGAATATGATCTCGAGAATCATATTAGGGGCTGTAAAGGAAGCCCCTTGAGCATAATGAGGACGATAAGCAGGAGCTAATTGATGAAATGGATTGAACTAATGGTGAGATACTCCAAATAAGAGGAGGGATACAAATGGATCAAAGAGGTAGAATTGTAGAAATAGTAGATGAAAGAACTGCTATGATGAGGATGCAGAGAAATTCTGCCTGTGCATCTTAGGTAAGTGCATAGGATCTTCACTCATCAGAGTCCCAGGAAATAATAGTAGAGGTAGACAACTCCATAGGTGCAAAGTTGGGCGACAATGTCGAGGTTAGTATGGACCAAATAGATGTAATGAAGGCTCTAGGCATCCTGTATGGAATACCCCTATTAGGACTTTTACTAGGCTCAGTAGGGTCATATTATATATCGAATTACTGGGTGTAACAAGCATGTTAGAGGTCTTGAGTGCCCTAGTAGGATTTGCCTTCACGGGACTGGCCTACTTATTAATTAAGTCCAGAGAGGGTAAATTTAGAGCTAGTCGTAAATATATGCCAACCGTAACAAGGGTTGTCATAGATTTAAATACCTGCTCTCTTGATGGTAGTTGTGAGGGCATGTAAATATAAAAAGTAATAGGTAATCAGGAGGATGAAAATGGAATTATTCGACGAATTAAAAGCACAAATTGATGGTAAAAATATAAGAATAGTTTTACCAGAAGGAACTGAGCCAAGAGTACTTGTGCAGCAGCAAGGCTACAGAAGGAAGGAATATTGGTACCAGTCCTACTAGGTCAACTCAGAAGCTATAAAGTCAGTAGCTCTAGAAAATAATTTTGATATTGACGGTATAGAAATTATAGACATGGACAATTATCCAGAATTTGACGATATGGTAGCAGCCTTTGTTGAAAGAAGAAAGGGCAAGGTAAATGAAGAAGAAGCTAGAAAAATCCTAAAAAGATGTAAACTTCTTTGGAACTATGTTGACTTACATGGACAAGGTTGATGGTATGGTTAGTGGTGCTGTTCATTCAACAGCTGATACTGTAAGACCAGCCTTACAGATAGTAAAGACAAGACCAGGAGTACCAAGAACAAGTGGTTCTTTCCTAATGCTTAGAGGTGAAACTAGGTACCTATTTGCAGACTGTGCTATTAACATAGAATTGGATGCTGAAGGCCTAGCTGGAGTAGCAGTAGAGTCTGCTAGAATGGCTAAGATGTTTGGTATAGATCCAAAGGTAGCTATGCTAAGCTTATCAACTAAGGGTTCAGCTAAGCATGATCTTATAACAAAGGTCCAAGATGCAACTAGAATGGCTAAGGAATTAGCTCCAGACATGGTAATCGATGGAGAGCTACAGTTTGATGCTGCAGTATCTGAAACAGTCGCTAAGCAAAAGGCTCCAGGTTCAGAGGTTGCTGGATTCGCCAATGTATTTATCTTCCCATCAGTAGATGCTGGTAATATTGGATACAAGATAGCCCAGAGATTGGGTGGGTTTGAAGCCTTAGGTCCAATTATCCAGGGTCTAAATAAGCCTATAACAGACCTTTCAAGAGGTTGTAACGAAGAAGACGTATACAAGCTAAGTATAATAACAGCTTGTCAGAGCTTAATATAATAAGTCCACAATAGAATATATCAAGGGTAGCCAGGTTAAGAAGTTACTTCTGTTTGCAAGATTAGCTAAATAGAATTTCATTTTATCAATGGCTACCCTATTTTTATCGGGTTGTATATAGTATATATTTTCATATAAAAAGACTTGGAACAATCAACCAAGTCTCTTTTTAGTTTAATCCAGATCTAAATCAAAAATCTAAGTCATCATCAGAGTCATCATCCAAAAATGATATCCTGTGAACTGCTTTTTCTCCATCTTATCCAAATCAGAGTTTTTGTAGGATTCAGTATCTATATTCAAGCTGTTTAATGTTCGTTTAATTCATCCCTATTAAGTACAAACTGGTTGCCAGTCCTGTTCTTTCCAAGGTTTACCCATTCAACATACCTTGCTGAGTCCTTCCTAGAGAAGGCCCTTTTCAGCTGGTAGAAGTTAAATACCCTTGACAAGGAAGCTACTATCAGGATTCCCAGGGCAATACCAATACTAACTATAACCGACTTAGTACCCTACAGTTGCGGCAATACTATACTTTTTAAACATAATAGCATAAACAGTCTGGTAAAGTCCAACACCTGGTACTAGTGGCAAGATACGGTATTACGAATATAATTGCGGGCTGCTTAAGTCTCCTTGCAAGTACTTCTGAGCAGATAGAGATTAGCGCAGCAGCAGTAAATGAGTATATCATTGGGTTCTCATAGTTAAAAACACCCAAGACATAGACCACCCAACCCAAGGCTCCTATAGGGATACCCATAGTAAGAGTTTAGGGTTGAACATTGGAAAAATATGGCAAAACCACATGTTGCTAGGCCAGCGAAAAATAAAGTGTTGCCATAGGGGTACTTGAGTTAACATCCTATACACCTCCTATTCCTATCACTAGGGCCACGCCTGAGGCAATGGCAGCCAGGATGATAAAGACTTCAAATATACGGGCTGCACCCGACATGAGACTTCCTGAAATCAGGTCCCTCATGCACTTTATAAAGGCAACTCCGGGTAGTAGGGGCATTATAGAACCTACTATAAGAGAGGCTTCATCTGGTATCATGCCTAGCTTGTGGAGTATGACCCCGCAAATGGTTATAATTGAAGACGACAACATTGTGGCAAACATGCTGATAGAGCTGTATTTAAGTGTACTATCATATACAAAGGTTGCCAAAATAGAGGTTAGTACAGTTAGTAAAAATGTTGATACCTGGTTACCACCTCAAACTGCTGCACATCCAGCAGAGCCGATGCCTGTTCCAAGCAGGTATACCCACTTTGGATAGGTTTTAAGTTTATCTATTTCATGTAACTTTTCTATTTCTTCTTAATATCGGGATCAACCATATTTACAAATTCTCTAGAAAAAATTATTTAGTAGAGATACCTTGTTAAGGTTTATACCCCTACTATCTATGGTTTTCATAAAGCAGAGACCATCAAACTTGTCATCAGATATTATAATTACAGTTGGCGTACTAAAGCAGTTGATATGGTTATAGCCTCTTGATTTACAAATTCTAATGACACTATCCCTCAACCCCTGTAGGTTTCGCTCCGTTTTTCACTAGGAGTTCACCTAGGAAGAGGGCAAAGCTTTGATGGTTTGTTTTTATATTCCTGGTCTTCAAGCCTATTTTTCAAGTCGTTACCTCAATCTATATTACATTTAACATAGTTAGTATAACATAAAAGTATAATTATGTATTAGTTTTTGGGATTATTAGACCTAATATAGTCAATCAATTGACGAAATTTGCATTAATTATGGATTATATGTTATTATATAAAGATATATGGTTTCAAATTTCAATATATATGTCTATATGGATTTAGGATAATGATATGAAATCATATAAGTAGCTACACCTATAGTAAATATATGATATGTAGTTAAAAAGGAGGAATAAAAATGAATAGAAGGATATCGATGGTACTTACCCTATCTATGGTTGTAAATATCTTGGCCTATGCGGGTGGCTTGTCTCTTGCAGAGTCAAACAGAAGTGGTTGATGACCAGATCAAGCTTAGTGGTCGAAGAAATTATCTCGACTGACAACCTTAAGAGGGAGGATGTGAGTACTAGTCAGCCAAAGGAAAATAAAGATAATGTGACAAACTCAGCTGTTCAACTAGAAAACCTAGCTGACGTGAAGTCAAAAATTGAGGCCGATGCCAAGGTTACTATTGACCTGCCAACATCAATAGGGGTGGGCCAGAGTGTGGTTAATGGCCAGCTAGTAAGAGGAATAGGAGTATCTGTGTACACACTTACAGACAAGGAGTTCACTGATAAGAAGTTTGTACCTACTACAGATGCCCTTATTTCAAATCCAAAATACAATGTTAATACACAGGATGGCAAGTTTAGCTTAACTATAAATACAGCCAATCTTAAGGTTGGTAACCACCTAGCCTTATGCATCTACTATTCTTTGAGAGAGTCAGATGGAAAAATAGTTAATAAGAGCTTCTTTATAAATGCCACATATGGAGCTGGTTCAGACATTAACCCAGACCAGGTGACACCAGTCCAGCCAAGTGATGGAAGAAGAATCAGTGGTAATGATAGGGTTTGCTACAAACCTTGCCTCAGTAAGGAAGACCTTCAAGTCAAGTCAGACTGTCCCTAGTAGCTTCAGGCAACAGCTTTGCTGATCCACTTGCAGCTGGTCCACTGCTATGAAGTACAATGCACCTATCATGTTCTCTGACAAGACAGGTCTAAAGACAGATGCAATCAAGCTTATAAAGGATCTGGGAGCTACTAATGTAATTATAGTAGGAGGTTTAAACTCAGTTCCTACCAACATTGCGACACAGCTAGCTGGTCTAAATGTAAGAAGGATCTCAGGAAATGACAGGTATGAGACTTCAGCCAAGCTGGTAAAAGAATTTGGAGCATCTAGGCATATAATATTTACTGATGGCAGAAAATTTGCTGATGCACTTTCAGCAACACCACTTGCCAAGAAGCTAAATTCACCAATCCTACTGGTCAACAGTGTCAACAAGCTGCCTAATAATTTGGCTACATATAGGGATGCCTACATAATAGGTGGAAAGAACTCAGTAGGTCATGATATAGAAACTAGGCTAAAGGCAGTAAAGGGAGATAAGGTATACAGGATTTTTGGTCAGGATAGGGGAATCAACATCTAACCAGGTAGCTGAAATACTTAAGTACAATGAAAACATACTTGCTAATGGAAGTAGCTTTGCCGATGCCCTAAGTGCAGTCAACCTTTTAAACGATGGTGGTAAGAACCTGCTACTTGTGAAGAAGGACTCAATATCAAAGGACAATAAGGCACTAACAGTAAATAAGACTAATTATATCATAGGTGGATATAATACTGTGTCAAAAAGCAATACTTGGCTATTAATGGGTTAGGTTTAATAAAGTAAACTTCAGGATATAATTTATTAAACTTAGAATTTTTAAAATATAATAGACTTATTGAAATCAATGCTTTTATAATTACTATAAAAATGTAAAATTATAAAAAGCATTGATGCATTATTATATATATAATTATCTGGAGTTTACTTTTAATAAACTTTAGGTTTATTAAAAGTAAAAAGCAAATGTGAATTTTATTTTGATATAAATTGGAATGGAGGATTAGATGGAGATTGGTGAAAAGCTAAGGCGGTTAAGGAAAGAAAAGCAGCTGACCCAGGAGGAATTGGCAAATCGTTGCGAATTATCCAAGGGCTTTATATCGCAGTTGGAGAATGATTTGACATCACCATCAATTGCCACCCTGATAGACATACTTGAAATCTTGGGAACTAACCTAAGAGACTTCTTTGCTGATGAGGTAAAATGAAAAGATTACCTTTGCTGAGGGACGATATGTTTGGAAACTGATGATGAGGACTTGGGTTATCATTTTTAAATGGTTGGTACCAAACTCACAAAAGTATGACATGGAGCCTCGTTCTAGTAAATATAGAGCCAGGAGGTTCCTACAAGGAGGAAAAAGCCACACGAGGGTGAGGAGTTTGGATTCGTATTAAAGGGGACTATATGCCTACACATGGGCAATAAGAAATATAGGGTTAAGAAGGGCGAGAGTTTCTACTACCAGGCCAGGGAAACCCATTCAATATGCAATGAAGGTAAGACACCAGCCAGTCTAATCTGGGTAAGCTGTCCACCTTCCTTTTAGAAAAATTTTCAGGGGTATATATATTGGAAAATAAACTAATTGAACTTAATAATATATCAAAAGAAATTTAATGATAATACTATTTTGGACAGGTTTAACCTGACTATAAACGAAAAATGAATTTTTGACCCTGCTAGGGCCAAGTGGATGTGGCAGAGACTACACTTCTCAGGATAATAGCAGGCTTTGAGTTCGCTGATGAGGGAGATGTATTCTTTGGAGGCTATAGGGTAAATAGTGTACCAGCCTATCAGAGAAATATAAATACCGTATTTCAGAAGTATGCCTTGTTCCCACACATGGATGTGTAGGAGAACATAGCCTTTGGTCTAAAGATTAAGAAGATGGACCCAATTACTGTTGAGGAAAAGGTAAAGAGCATGCTGGCCCTAGTTTCCCTACAGGGCTTTGAGCACAGAAAGATATCATCCCTATCTGGTGGTCAGCAGCAGAGAGTTGCAATAGCCAGAGTACTTTGTTAATGAGCCGAAGGTCCTTTTACTTGACGAGCCACTAGAAACTTTCTTGACCTTAAGTTAAGACAGGAAATGCAAGTGGAGTTAAAGAAAATCCAGAAGAAGCTAGGGATTACCTTTATATTTGTAACACATGACCAGGAGGAAGCCTTGAGTATGAGTGATACAATAGTAGTCCTTGGATAAGGAAGTAATCCAGCGAGATAGGTAGTCCTATAGATATCTACAATGAGCCTGAAAATGCCTTTGTAGCCAACTTTATAGGTGAATCTAATATTATAGATGGCATAATGCATGATGACTTTGATGTAGAGTTTTTCATCAAGGCGTTTTGTCTGTGTAGACAAGGGCTTTGAAAAAGGGTGAAAATGTTGATGTTGTTGTAGACCAGAAGATATTATTATGACTAGCGCTGAAGAGGGTATGCTAAGAGGTATAGTAAGGTCTTCTGTATTTAAGGGAGTCCACTATGAGCTAGAAGTAGAAGAGAGTGGAAGGCTATGGTTACTTCAGAACACTAAGACAGCTCCTATTGGAAGTGAATTAGGCATGATTATTAATCCTGAAGATATTCATATCATGCACAAAGGAGATGCATAGGATGAAGAAGATTAAGAATAGAACAAATACTGTGGTTGAGCAAAAGGGAGACTAGGTTGGTCTATCCCTATGCCCTTTGGTCAGTAATATTTATAGTAGCTGCCTAGTATTGATTGTTTATTATTCATTGACTAGAAAAACTGACGATGGGGGTATCCTATTTACATTTGAAAATTATAGGCAGGCCTTTGATCCCTTATTCCTAAAGGTATTTATGAGGTCATTTGTTCTTGCTGGTATAGCGACTATTTTATGTAATTATTGGTTATCCAGCAGCCTCACATAATATCTAAGGCCAAGCTTAGCAGGAGGGACTCTGATCCTCCTATTTATCCTACCGATGTGGATGAATTTCCTACTGAGGACCTATGCCTGGATAGCAATACTTGGAAAAAATGGATTGTTAAATTCTCTTTTGGGGATTTTTGGTATTACACCAAATTCAATCCTCTATACAAGTTCTGCAGTACTACTAGGTATGATATACAACTTTTTACCTTACATGGTATTGCCAATATATACGTCTCTACAGAAGATAGATGAAGACCTGGTAAATGCAGCAAGAGACTTGGGTGCCAATACAGCTACAGTATTTAGAAAGGTAATCTTCCCACTGAGCATACCGGGTGTCTTAAGTGGGGTAACAATGGTATTTATGCCTTGTGTAACAACCTTCGCCATATCTAGACTACTAGGTGGTGGCAAGACTATGCTGGTAGGAGACTTGATTGAACAGCAGTTTACAACAGTTGGTGACTGGAATTTAGGTTCATCAATATCCATAGTTATGATGGTTATAATACTAATTTCTATGGCCTTTATGAACAAGATAGACAGGGATGAAAGACAAGGGGGTAAGGTATAATGCAGAGAGAAACTTAATATCAAAGCTATGCTCAAATATCTACCTGGTGCTTGTATTTTTGTTTTTATATGCACCTATATTGGCCCTTGTAATATTCTCCTTTAATGATTCAAAGTCTATGGGCGTATTAAATGGCTTTACCATGAAGTGGTATGTGGCTCTGTTAGGAATGAGACTATATTGTCAGCCTTATACTACACTATTAGTATAGCTGTCTTGGCCTCAATTATATCTACTATATTTGGAACTATAACTATTGGTATATATAAGATGAGGGGTAAGACCAAGGCTACTATCCTAATATCAACTACCTGCCAGTTTTAAATACTGATATAGTTACAGGTGTAGCCCCTAATGAGCTTGTTTGCCTTTTTCCAAATGAATTTTGGCTTTAAAACTATGCTCTTGTCACATGTGATGTTCTGTACATCATATGTAATCCTATCAGTCTTGCCAAAGCCAAGGCAGCTACCTGACAATGTAGAAGAGGCTGCCCCTAGATCTAGGAGCAACACTTTGGTTGGCAATAAGAAAGATTGTTACTACCGCAGATCAAAGTGGGTATAATGTCAGGATTTTTGATGGCCTTACTATGTCTATAGATGACTTCATTATTTCCTTCTTCAATACAGGAAATGGTGTAAGTAATCTATCTATAGAAAATATGGTATGGCTAGACGTGGAATTAAAATAGGAGATAAATGCCCTATCAAGCCTGATGTTTTAACAGTATTGGTCCTATTGATATTAGCTAATAGGAAGGTTCTATAATTAAGAATCTGCCTTGCGTAGGCCTAGTCAGGGGGTGAAAATAATGAGACTAATAAAGATAAATAATAAATTAAAAACAATATAGGAAGAACCATGGCCATGACGCTGATTTTTATCCTCAGTTGCAATATTTACAAGTGGTTGTCTAGGTGGTGGTCAGGATTCTACTAAAGTTCTTAACGTATATAACGTGGGTGACTATATAGATGAGAGTCTAATCAGTGAGTTTGAAGAGCAGACAGGTATTGATGTCCAGTATTCAACCTACGATACCAATGAGATGATGTATCAGAGGTTAAGAGTGGAAGCACAAAATATGACCTTGTATTTCCGATCTGACTATATGGTCCAGAAGATGAGTAGAGAGCCTATTAAAAAGATAAACTATAATATATACCTAACTTCAAGTATATAGATAAGTCCTTTTTAAATCCTAAGTACGATCCTACTAATGAGTACTCAGTACCATACATGTGGGGTACCCTAGGCATAGTCTATAACAAGAATATGGTAGATGATAAGGTTGACTCATGGGATATACTTTGGGACAAGAAGTATACTAGAAATATACTTATGTTCGACTCTGTAAGAGATAGCATGGGTGTGGCCCTAAAGAAGCTTGGCTATAGCATCAACTCTGTTGACAAGGACCAGATAAATGCAGCCAAGGACCTTTTAATAAAACAGAAGCCACTTGTCCTTGCCTATGTAAATGATGATGGTAAGGATAGGATGATAGCTGGAGGAGGCTGCTATGGGAGTCTTTTATTCAGGAGACTTCCACTTATGAAGGAGGAAAATGACGACCTAGAGTATATAATACCTAGTGAGGGATCCAACAAGTGGACAGATGCAGTATGCATACCACAGACTGCTGATAATGAAGACTGGGCAGAGGCCTTTATAAACTTCCTATGTGACCCTAAAGTGAACGCTAGGAATACAGAGTATATAGGATATTCAACTCCAAATAGCGAGGGTGAAAGCTCTTACCCTGAGGGACTTAGAAACAATAAGACTATGTACCCAGACAAGGCTATATTAGACAAGTCTGAGGCATTTTTGGACATACAGAAGGTTATTAAGGACTATGATAAGGCCTGGATTGAGTTAAAGAGCTATTAGTCTTTCATAAAGTAAATCATGGTGTGTATGATAATGCATTTTATAATATAAATGAAAGTGGAGCAGACCTTCCAGTAAAAGCTGGATTATCTGCTCCTTATTATTTTCAAATTATAGATTACCTGTTTTTAAATCTTCCGTACAGACCTGTAATATAACTGATATATCCCTCTAGGTCATGGTTGTACATTTCGTGTGGTAACATCCTAAATATCCAGTTACCTTCATCGATACCTGGAGTATTTATTCTTGACCAACCCTCAAAGTCATACCAGTCCTGAAGAGGTATAATAGCCATGTAGAATTAGTCATCATGACAGACCTTATTAGGGCATTCAGTATACCTGTCATAGGCTGACATCCTTAGGGTAGAGCCTCTGCATGTGAGAATTCACTAGGGCTGCAAGTTTTTAGCCATTCAGCCAGGCTGGTATTGTCATGTGTTCCTGTGTAGGCAACAGAATTCTTTGGATAGTTATGTGGTAGGTTAAGGTTGTCAGCATCAGAGCTAAATCCAAACTGGACTATCTTCATACCTGGGAAGCCAGTATAGTCTAGGAGGTCACGAACCTCGTCAGTAATAATACCAAGGTCTTCAGCTACTATGTTAGCATTTTTAATTTCCTTCTTTACCTGGTCAAAAAGCTCCTTGCCTGGTGCCTTTATCCACCTTCCGTTCATAGCATCTCTAGTGACAGGATCTATAGAATAGAAGCTTTCAAAGCCTCTGAGTGGTCTATTCTTAATATATCGTAAAGCTCAAGAGATTTTGGATTCTCTTAACCCACCAATCAAACTTGTGCTTCTTTAGGTAGTCCCAATCGTATAGAGGTTACCCCAAACCTGGCCAGTTGCTGAAAACTCATCTGGTGGAACTCCCGATATCTGATGCGGTTCACCCTTTTCATCTGTCAAGAACATGTCCCTATTGTAGTAGAAGTCAGAACTATCACGTGATACATAGATTGGCATATCACCGAATATTTCTATACCACGATCATTTGCATATTTTTTCAGCTGGTGCCACTGGTCGAAGAATAGGTACTGTAGGAAGCAGTGGAAGTCAATTGTGTCAGGATTTGGCTTTGTGGCTGGGTTTGGCCATTCCAGTATGGCTTTTCGTCATTTGCTTCCTTTAGAGCCATGTATTTGGCAAAAATCATCAAGCCAGAGGCATTTTCCTTCTCAAAATCCTTGTAGGCTTGGTCATGCTTAGGATCAAAGTTACTGAAGGCCTCTCTAAAAATAATCATCTTAAGAGATCTGGCTGGCATAGTCAGCATATCTTGGATCTGCCTGGTAGTAGCCCTGGTATACAGAGTTAATAAAGTTCCAGTCTACAAGACCCTTGCCTACAAGCATGTCTATGTCTATGGGTCATAGTTACCTGAAAAGGCGCAGACAGACTTGTATGGTGAATATTCATCAATCGCAGCAGTTGCTGTTATCAGGAGTATCTGCCAAACAGATTGACCAGTCCTTACCAAAAAGTCTACAAATTCATAGGCGCAGTGGCCTAGACTCCCAACCCCGTACTTACTAGGTAGGGAGAAAATTGGCAGGAGGATACCTGCCTTCCTAGTGTTTGTCATATTGATTACCTCTTATCCAAGTCTTATTATATCTACTTGGATCCTTTCTATTTATTATAATTAGACTTAAAAACTTCAAAAATATTTTACTTATCTAAGTGTATAGCAGTATAGGATCTTGGTCCAACAACCAGTCCATAATTTGTAGAGTGGGCATCCTTATTTCCAAAGACCTTTTTACCACCAAGTATTTCTTCTACTAGGACAGGCTTATCTCCAAGGTTTACTAGACAGGCTATATCGTTTCTATAGTAGCATATTAGGTTTTCTCTAGCAAAACCAAATTCAAAGCCAGTCTTAAAGCTATCCTTATACTTTGCCCTAAAGGTAGTCAAGGCCTTGTAGTGGTCATATATATCCTGGTTTCTGTCCTCCTCTATAAAGCAACACCTATTGTATGGGTCGGAGAAGCCCTCCATACCATTTTCGTCACCGTAGTATAGTGATGGCACACCTGGTAGGGTAAACTGTATAAATGAGGCTATTTTTTCCAGCTCAAGGGCCTTTTCGTATAGGTCCTCTGGTAAACTATAGCCTAGCTTGTCTTCATACTTAAAACTATCTACATCGAGAGCCAGACAAGTTGTTATCCTGGCAGTATCATGTGTAGATAAAAGGTTCATAAGTGTGTCTAGGGCAGGCTGAGGATAGTTAGAAATAAGGTCTAATATCCTATTTTTAAATAGCTTTGTATCTTGTCCCTTTAGGAGGTCAATTATAGCTGTCCTCCAAGGGTGGTTCATGACAGAATCTAGCTGCTGACCTAGTAAATAACGTCTTCTACCTCCATATGAAAATTTGTTAGTGGCATCTTCCCATACTTCACCAATGATTGGGGCCTCTGGTCTGCTGGCCTTGATAGATTCTCTTAGTCTATCTATAAAGACATCTGGTAACTCATCTGCCACATCGAGTCTCCAACCACCTGCACCAAGGTCTTGCCAGAATTTAAGGACTCCATCCTCCTGGCTGCATACGTAGTTTGTGTAGTCCTCATTTTTCCTTAATCAGCTCTGGAAGGTTATCAAAGCCCCACCAAGAAGCATAGGTATTTGGATAATCTATAAAGTTAAACCATGGATATTAGGCTGATTCCTTGGACTGATAAGCTCCTATGCCAGGATACCTACCATACCTATTAAAATATATACTATCCGAACCTGTATGACTAAAGACACCATCTAGGACAAGTTTAATGCCAGACTTATTAAAGTCTTGACAGAGATCTCTGAAGCTGTCTATGGTTCCCAAATAAGGGTCTACATTCTTGTAATCAGCTGTTGAATACCTATGGTTTTCCGAGCTTTCAACTATGGGGTTTAGGTAGACCATATCAATATTCAAGCCCTCTAGATAGGCACGACTTTCCCTAATACCATCTAGATTACCCATAAAGAAGTCCTTGGCAGAGTAGTTAGGCGTGTCTAATCCAGACTGTGGACGACCACCCCAATCATTTCTAATAGTCCTCATCTTCATTCATTCTGCCCTTGGAGCCTTATATGATGAACTCCTTTTCAAACCTATCAGGAAATATTTGATAGATGATACCTCCCTTAATCCAGTCAGGGGTAGTAAAGTCTGCATCATATACAGTTAACTGCCAGCAAATCAAATCATCAGTAACTTCAGGCTGGTAGTTAATCTTGGATATATTATGATCTACAGTCATGGTAGTTTAACTGGAAATAGTAGAAATAAAGACCTGTTTCAAGTGGTCCTAAATCTACATGATACCTTATATAGCCCTAGTATTTTTAACTGGTCTTCCCTGTCGATTTCTAGTATAGTCATTGGTATCCTCTTAAGTCATATGGAGACTTATCATTGAAATATACAAATTCCAAAAGATTGGAAGTGAATTGATTCATGTATATATATGTACTATGCTTGTCTTTTTCGTTATTTTTAACACCTCCAGAGTAGCTTCTTATCAATTTCTTGTCTGTAAATTACTTTTCTCATATTATCCTCTTCTGTATTTTCTATTTTATTTTTGTATTATTTTCCTAATATCATAAACCCTATAATTAATGTAAAGTAGAATAAGACTAAGCTTATTTAAAAACTTATTATTTAAATAGTAATCGAGTTCTAATATACATTTATATATATATTATATACCAAAACAATGAGATTTTTCATTATAAATTTGATGAATATTTTATTAAAATTATATCGAAAGCATTAGAAAAACGATTTTCCTAAAAACAAAAGATTTTTCATAGGAATGCATTATTTTTGTGAAAATTAGCATTTATTTATAGGTATGATGTATGTAATTATAATGGTATGATGTATTGATTATACTAATTTTAATCGACTAAATTTTATCGACTTATTAAATAATTAAGTAGAGTCGATATAGGAAATATCATAAATGGTGAGGTGAGAAGAGTATGAAAAAGACCAAAAGAACGATTGGCTAAGTATCTATTCCATGAAGGTACCAATTACAGGGCCTTCGATTATATGAACTCCCTTCCTTGACGGTGACGAATGACCTTTAGGGTATGGCCCCTGGTGCCAAGAGGGTATATGTGACAGGCGAATTCGTAACTGGGACCCCATTTGTATATGAGGCAGAAAGGTTACGGATTCAGGAATATATGGGTGCAGTATATATATCAAGCAGTATGACGGCATAGATGTATTTGAAACTCAGACGGAAGGATCCTGTACAAGTCCGAACCCTTGTACAAGAGACACTGAGCACCGCTGAGCACCTCATCCCAAAGTATATAAATTTGATGACTATGAATGGGGTGACGGCTTGGATGTGAAGTCCAGGAAGGTTCTAAGGACGGTCCAATGAATATATATGAATTACACGGACTTGGAGAGACCAGGGACTGATGGTGAGATTCTACCTCTTATCGTGAATAGCAAGGAACTTTTGCTTGCCTATCTAAAGGACATGAAGTATACATGCGCACGTTGAGCTACTTCCTTTGATGGAGCATCCGTACTGTGATAAATCCTTGGGCTGCAGGTACGGCTACTTGCACCTACATCTAGGTATGGATTGCCTGAGAGACCTTATGTACTTGGTTGACCTGCTGCAGAATAATATAAATATGAACAATCTAGACTGGGTACCAGGACATTTCCCTAAGGATGAATCAGGCTTATGTGAATTTGATGGGATCGTGCGCCTGCAGTACTCAGATCCACTAAAATGGAGGCATAGGGAATGGGGAACTAGTCTTTTGACACTATAGTAAAAACGAGGGTAGCATCGTTGCTTGATATCTAATGCTGTTTATTGGTTAGACAAGTTCATATAGATGGTCTGAGGGTAGATGCAGTTTCATCAATGCTATATCTTGACTACTTTAGACGGGGGTGGCGAGTGGAGACCAAATAAATATGGGGCAAGGAAAATTTAGAGTTCTTGAATTCCTAAAAAGCTAGTGAACATGTACATGATACCTTCCCAGGAGCTATGATGATATGCAGAGAGAATCCCTACAGCCTATTGGTGACTCATCCTGCAAGGACGGTGGTCTAGACTTTGACTTTAAGTGGAATATACGTGGATGAGACGATTCATTAAAATATCTTGAATCGTGACATACTTTAGGTCTGGAATACCTTAATTGCATGACCTTCTCCATACATACGCTTACTTCAGTGAAAACTATATGCTAGCTCTTTCCCTTGACGAGGGTGGTACATGGAAAGAAGTCTATACTTGAAAGGCCTATGTCCGCATGAGGACAAGTTTTAAGAGCCTGAGGAGTATTTCTAGCCTATATGTTTGTGCCATCAGGCAAGAAACTTAACTTTATAGGTGCAGACGTACTTAGCCGTTGATAGAATGGAATGATGAAAAGCAACTAGATTGGGTTCTTTTAGATTACCCATTTACATGCAACACATCAAGTTTGTCAGAGACCTAGTGCTATATATATAGCTAATAAGCAACTATGGGGAGTTGGATACCAACTGGGATGGATTTAGAGTGGGAATACTGTGGATACAATACAAATAATGTTTTTCCTTCACTAGGTATGATGCCAAAGAGACAATGAGATCTTGGTTATCTGCAACTTTCATACACTGGCTGAAAAAGTATAAAATCGGGTCAGCTCCGATAAAAATATATAAGGTCTTATTGAATAGTGACGCTCAAGAAGTACGGTGGAGATGGCTTGGTAAACAGAAACATTCATTCAATAAAATCAGAGTTTAATGGGTTTGACTCACCATATAGAGGTCAATATCGGATCTTTGGAAGTCTATATTTGGTGAGAAAAATAAATAGTTAAGAGAGGTAAAGCTATGAGTTTAAAAAGAAATTGTTGCAATGCTATTAGCAGGTGGTCAGGGAACTAGGCTTAAACCCGTCCTAACAAAGAATATGGCCAAGCCAGCAGTTCCATTTGGTGGTAAGTACAAGATAATCGACTTTCCGTTATCAAACTGTGTGAATTGCAGGCAGCTATCTACAGTCGGGGTCCTAACTCAGTTTATGCCTTTGGAGCTAATAGCTACATAGGAAATGGTGCCCCATGGGACCTAGATAGGATGGACGGTGGTTTGTCAATCCTTCCTCCGTATACAGGTGGAGAGACAGGTGACTGGTATAAGGGTACATCAAATGCAATCTACCAGAATATGAAGTATATTGAACAGTATGATCCAGAATACGTGTTAATTCTTTCTGGTGACCATATATACAAGATGAACTACAATGAAATGTTGAAGTTCCATAAGTCTAGGGGGGCAGATTTAACAGTTGCCCATATAGATGTTCCACTTGAAGAGGCTAGTAGGTTTTGGTATCCTAATACTATGTCAGACCTTTCTGTAAGTGAATTTGTTGAAAAAGCCAGAAAAGCCGATATCAACTAAAGGCTTCGATGGGTATTTATATCTTCAACTGGTCCCAGTTAAAGATATACCTTGAAAAGTGTGAAAATGCTGAAGATACTAGCTATGACTTTGGTAAGGACGTAATACCGATGATGTTGGCCGATGGAAAGAAAATATTCGCCTCACCCATTCAAGGGCTACTGGAAGGATGTAGGAACTATAGAGGTCTATGGCAGGCTAATATGGGACCTGACTTGAACAATGCTGACAACTTCATATCTATGATCACTTTGGAGAATATACTGCAGACATTACGAGTCTATGGCCCCGGTACACATTGAATAGCGCTAAAGCTATCAAAATGCCATGATTTCTGAAGGAAGTAGCATAAGTGGAGACTGTTAAGGAATCGGTTGTATCATCTGGTGTATATATCCACGAGGGTGCAGAGGTAGAAACAGTGTGATAATGAGATGCAGTTATCAGGCAGAATGCCAAGGTATACAATTCTATAGTTGCTGAAGATGCCATTATAGGTGAAGGTGCTATAGTTGGTCATGAAAAATAGAACTTGGTAAGGATATGATCACTGTTGTAGCCAACAAGGATGTAGTCAAAGACAAGGAAACATTCAGAAGTAGGAGGATAGTATGAACGGTTTTTGTTTAATATTTGCAGATAATTACAAGAATTATGATTTAGAAGGTTTAATAAAGAATAGGTCCCTAGCATCCCTACCTGTAGCTTGTAGGTACAGGATTGTTGACTTTATCCTTTCTTTATTAGTAAAGGCTGATGTGGCTGACATTGGTATTTTGATCTACTAACAACTACAATTCTCTAATGGACCATGTAGGTTGGGGTAAAGACTGGAATCTAAATAGAAAAATGGTGGTCTAAAAATTATACCTCCACTAGCGATTTCTGATACAGGTCTAGCCAGGAATAAGTTTGAAGCCCTGAGTAATGCAAGCCAGTATATGGAGGGTAGACTTCAGGACTACTGTATAATTGCAGATTCTAATATCATCTGTAATATTGATTTCAAGGACTTGCTTAGGTACCATGAAGAAAATAATGCCAGATGTGACAGTAGCAGTAGTTAAGAGGAAGCCTGAAAAGGATGAAATTGAAAATGATTCTTGACAATAAGAACAGGGCCTACGACTCACTTTACCACAAGGATGGGGCAGACTATGAATGTAATATCCCTATTAAAGATAACAATCATGCACAAGTTTCTTGAATGAAAATTATCAAGAAGGGAATCACACTAGGTTGGGAAGATATAGTGAGAGACTACATATCAAAGAACTTCAACAGGCTGAATGTCTATGCATATGAGGTAAAGGGATACTGTAAGGTAATAAATAGCCTAGAAAGCTATTATGACTTCCATATGGACCTATTAGATGAAAGAATAAGCAAGGAAATATTCCTGTCTGGTACTGAAATACTAACAAGGGTAAGGGACAGTGTACCAACTAGCTATGGCAAGAATTCAAGCGTATCTCAACTCTATCTTGGCTGATGGCTGCCATATAAATGGAAAGGTTGAAAACTCAGTAATCTTCAGAGATGTAACAATTGAAGAGGGTGTTGAGCTTAAAAACTGTATCGTGATGTCTAGCACGACTATCAAGGAAGGTGCTAAACTAGAATATGTAATCACAGACAAGGAAGTGCTTGTTACAGAGGGTAAGGAGCTAAAGGGTGATAGAAACTGTCAGTTTATAGTTCCTAAGAAGAAGACAATCTAATGCTAATACTATGTTAGGACTCTATCTAGGGTCCTAACATATATGAATTAAAATATAGATATAATTTTGAACACATACAGAAAGAGGTGTTGTGAGTGAAAGTTTTATTCGTTGTAGTGGAAGCATCTCCTTTGTAAAAGTTGGAGGTTGGGAGACGTAATGGGTGGCTTACCTGCAGCCTTGAATGATAGTGGTGTGGACGCAAGAGTAGTTTCTGCCACTGTTCATCAATTGACAGGAACAGTACAATATTAACTTTGTGAAATACATATATGTATCATTGGGTTGGAAGCAGATTTATTGTGGTATTTTCGAAAACTGAATACAAGGGTATTAAGTTCTACTTTATAGACAATGAACAGTATTTTTAATAGGTACCAGACCTATGGTGAACCAGATGATGGAGAGAGGTTTGCCTTCTTCTCAAAGGCAGACTGTGGATATAATGCCACACATTGACTTCAAGACTGTATTATGAATGCCAATGACTGGCATGCATCCTATCGGTCGATATATCTAGACCTTTATAGGAGAGAAGGATATGATTTCTATAGGGATATGAAGAGCGTAATCTCAATTCATAATATAGAATTCCAGGGCAAGTACAATCATATGTATTAGGAAGCCTATTTGGTTTAGAGTAATGAGTACCTAGGAGCCTTGACTTTTGATGGGGATATAAACCTATTGAAGGGTGCTATACAGCTAGCTGATAGGGTAAATACAGTTAGTGAGACTTATGCAAAGTGAAATATTAGGACCCATACTTTGCCTTTGGATTAAGTCCAGTCTTATCAGTGAGAGATGGAAGCTTAGGGGGATAGTGAATGGTATTGACTATGATAAGTTTAACCCTGAAAGTGATAATATGATAAGTCAAAACTTCTCGCTAAAGACTCTAGACAAGAAAATAAAAATAAGCTAGCCTTCCAGGAAGAAATGGCCTTGAGGTAAGTGATGATATACAATGATAGGGTATGGTTACTAGGTTGACAGGACAAAAGGGTATAGACCTTGTTGTGGGAGGCGGCTGAGCATATCCTTAATATAAAATTTAGCTGGTAATATTGGGAACAGGTGACCCATACTTGAAAGAACAATTAAGGAACCTGGAATACAGGAGACATGACAAGATGAGGTCTATCATCATGTTTTTCTAATGAGACTATCATCAAAGATATATGCTAGTTCAGATATATTCTTGATGCCATCCAAGTCTGAACCATGTGGCCTATCCCAGCTAATAGCTATGAGGTATGGTAGCATTCCTGTAGTTAATAAGGGTGGGCGGTCTTAGAGATACAGTAGAACCGTTTGATCCTACTAGGATGACTGGCTGTGGCTTCACATTTGAAAGCTATATGTATACGATATGCTGGATGCTATTAAGAGGCGCTTGATGTATACAACTATGACCAGAAAAACTTGGAAGCATATTATGAGAATGCAATGGACCACGATATGACTTGGGATAATTCAGCCAAGAAGTATCTGGACAGTATAGGGAGGTCCTTTAGTCTATAATAACATATAGTAGATTAGACAAGGACTAAAAAGTGGTAATAAATAAGTATTTGGTGTATGGTAGACATGGGCTGGTTTTTATTACCATATCAAATACTCATTAATTTAAATATTATGGTAAATAATATAAACAAAAAGTGATAGGAGGAGAAAAAGAATGAGTGAAATGACAAAAAGATATTGAACAATATCTGCAGACAAAAGTTCGGTAACTCTATGAAGAGTCTAACGAAAGACAGTTATACCAAGCTTTAATGGCTGGAAACCAGAAATAGGCTATTGAAAAAGAGGTACAGACTATAACAAAAAGCTAAAGGGAAAGTGGCCAGAAGCAGGGCCCTACTATATGCTCAATGACATTCTTGGTGGGAAGAACGCTAAGAAACAACCTATTTAATCTTGGTTTTAGAAGAAGAAACTAAGGTCTTTCCTTGCTGAAAAGAATTTTTGACTTAGATAAGATTTATGACATGGAGCCAGATCCAGGTCTAGGAAATGGTGGTCTTGGTAGACTTGCATCATGTTACCTTGATGCCTAACTAGCAAACGACTATCCAGTAACTGGCTTTTTCCATCCTGTATGAATTTGGTATATTCAAAGCAGGTTTGTCTGCAAATGGTTGGCAGCAGGAATACCCAGACAACTGGCTAGGTATGGGTCAGTATGGTCTGGTTCATAGAAGTGATGAAGAAATTGAAGTTAAGTTCTATGGTGAGACTCGAGAACACTGGACTAAGGATGGACTAAAGGTTACTTATGAAGACTATACATCAATAATAGCAGAACCATATGACCTTATGATTTCAGGATACAAGAGTGAGGCAGTAAATGTCCTAAGACTATGGAAGTCAAAGGCAGATGCAGGTTTCGATATGAAGCTATTTGAAAGAGGAGAATATGCTAAGTCATCTGAATCAGAGCTATAGCTGAATCTATTTCAAAGCTACTATGCCCAGCTGATGATACTAATGAGGGTAAGGCTCTTAGAATAAAGCAGCAGTACTTCTTTACTAGTGCATCACTACAGCAGATAGTGAAAAACCACCACAGGACTTACGGTAGCCTAGATAATTTGGCTGACAAGGTGGCTATCCATATAAATGATACTCACCCCTCAATGTGTATACCTGAATTGATGAGAATTCTATTGGATGACTATGACTATAGTTGGGAAAAAGCGTGGGATATAACTACTAAGGTATTTGCCTACACTAATCATACAATAATGGCAGAAGCTTTAGAAAAGTGGTCTCGTAGACCTGTTTGCTCAATTCTACCAAGAGTATTTACAATTATTAGGGAAATCAATAATAGGTTCTGTCAGCATTGTAATGAAATTGGAGCGTCATCTGACCTAGAGTCAATGTCAATTATCACAATAATATGATAAGGATGGCTAAACTTTTGTATAGAGGAAGCTACAATGTAAATGGTGTATCAGGCCTACATAGTGATATCCTAAAGGCAGATACATTTAAGGAATTTAATAAGATTTATCCAGGCAGGGTTCAACAATGTAACTAATGGCATAGCCCATAGAAGGTGGCTAGGCCAGGCCAATCCCTGAGTTGACAAGCTACCTAAATGGCCTACTAGGCGGTGACTTTAGTAAGGACCTATCAAACATAGAAGAACTATTGAAGTATGCTGATGATAAGACAGTTCTAGCTGACTTAGAAAGATTAAGCATACAAAGAAGGAACAGTTAGCTAAGTACATAAAGGATGCTAACGGTATAAATGTAGATATCGACTCTATATTTGATGTTCAGGTTAAGAGATTACACGAGTATAAGAGACAGCTACTAAATGCCCTTCATATAGTTTACCTATATAGGCAGATTAAGTTTAATGGTCTAAGACCTAGACCAAGAACATTTATATTTGCAGCCAAAGCATCATCAGGCTATGTAATGGCTAAGAATATAATTAAGTTCCATATGTACCCTATCTGATATGATAGAAGCAGATCCGTTGTTAGGGATTATGTAAAGGTATTATTCTTAGAAGACTACAGGGTAACACTTGCTGACAAAATAATTATACAGGAGCAAATGTAAGTGAGGCAGATTTCACAGGCAGGTAAGGAAGCATCTGGTACAGGTAACATGAAGCTAATGCTAAATGGAGCCTTGACACTAGGTACGCTTGATGGTGCCAATGTTGAAATACATGATGCAGTAGAGTGATGAAAATATGTTCCTATTTGGTCTAAAAGGACATCAGAGGTTACTGACCCTATACAAGAGTGGCTACAGACCAAGAGACTACTATGATAAAAATCAAAATTAAGGAAACACTTGACTTTATAAGGACTATAAAACATAGATGGCACTTCATTTTCTAATATAGTAGACTACCCTAATCACCAGGATCCATATATGTGTCTTGCAGACTTCGAAAGCTATAAGTAAGCAGAAGGAAGTTGAAGAGGCTTATGGAGACAAGGACAGGTGGAACAGGATGTCATTAGTTAACATAGCCAAGGCTGGAATTTTTCTCAGCAGACAGGGCTACACGGGAATATACTGATGGTATCTGGCATATAGAAAGAGTTAAATAATATTTTAAAGACTTTCAAAGGTCCCCATGAGCTTAACAGCTTAGGGGACCTTTCCTATATAATGATAGGCCAATTACATTAACCTTCTAAATTATGGTATTTTTGATATAATATAGGTGTAAAGTATCTATATATACGGAGGAAGCCATGAGTTTACAGAAATTCGAGTTTATCGAATCAGCCATAGAGTATACTGAGAAGTCAGCAACAAACCCTAGAGACAATTGAATATGAGTTGGTCAAGTACTTTGGATCTATTCCACTTAAGGAAAAACGAGTTGATGTCTGTCAGTTCAAGGATAAAATCCGAAACGTAGCCTGTAAGGAGAAAAATAATTAGAAATAGGTGCCCTAATGGACTATGACAATCCAGAAATAATGTTCTCTGAAATACCTGATATTATTGGGGTGAGGATAGAGTGTAAGTTTATCAGGGATGAAAAGGATATTTTTATGCAGATAAAGAATTACTTTTCAGAAACAGATGATAGAAAGTTCTTTTACGCCAAGTCCAATAAAAATATAAGACTTTATATGTTTGAAACAGACCACTAAAACAAAAATGGCTTTGAAATCTATAAGCTAGACGGTGAATATGTGCTAGCAGACAGGAAGATAAAGTTCGAGCTCCAGATAAAGGCCCTAGTAAATGTCTTTTGGAGTGAGATAGAACACAAGATTATTTACAAGAATACTACATATCTTCTTGAGGATCAGTTTATCAAGGATATGATGATATCAATCAAAAACAACCTTACCATGATAGATGACCAGCTCCTTAGTATATACAAGAACTTCAAGCCAGAAACCAAGATAAATTCTAAATTTGGTAGGAATGAAATAAAGGCGGTATTCTCGAAGCTCCTGTATGATACCATTACCTATAAGATGGATGAGCAGCTGGCCTTTGCTATAGACTTTAAAAAAGCCTTGCCAGACAATACTGGACTACTCGCTTCAAAAGTATAAGGATACAAGTGATGGACTAAGTGCCTTTTATGACTGAAGAATATAAGAAAATAAACGAATTTTTAAATAAGGATATAAAGCTTCAATGACGGCCTGGTCCTTGAACATGAGCTAGTATTTGAGATAGATTTTCTAGAGATATTGCCTATATATTTATAGATAAGATGAATACAGAGGTGCCGTGGAACCTATTCTTTAGAATCCCTATTTGAGCTAGAGCCAGACAATAATGTCGATGATTTTTCTAATTTTATAAGATACTACAAGAGGTCTCTTATAAGCAAGGACAGCCTTTTATAATCTTATGGATTCCTTTGGTGAATATAGTATAAAAGATTATAGATGACATGTACGAATAGTATTTTTGAAGGTTATAAAAGCGGGTCGGAAAGATAGATATTTTTCTTTGCTAGCAACCTATCCAAGATGAGAAGGATAGCGTCTGAGGGCTTAGACTACGTATGTTATGAGTTTGAAAACTACTATGAATACATGGAACAGAAGAGGATAATATCTAAGATTATGGTAGATAGTCTAATGAAAATTTATAAATAATGAAGACAGATGTTTTGAGGTGATAAAATTGAACGATTTAACATATTTGAGGCTTATACTGACAGAGGAAGACAACTACCCGGTCATGTATTCATTGTCTCAGGAGGAAGTAAACATTATTGGGCAAGATGACCAGGCCATGTCACCTGATGATTTTAAGTCAATTATCAAGTTTTTTGCTGATAGGGGTTTGAAAAAGATAAAGTTTGTTGGTGGAAGTACGCTTTTATATAAGCACCTAGAAGACCTAATAGCCCTATGCTCAAGACTGTGGAATTGAGGATATAGGTATGACTACAAATGGAATTGGTCTTGGAACTAGGATACTTGACCTTAAAAACCTTGGTCTCAATAGTGTAAATATATCCCTGGATTCTTTAAAAGAGTATAGGTACCACGCCCTTACAGGAGGTGGTAACCTAAAGGAGGTTTACCTATCTATAGATGCCTGTCAGGCTGCTAATATAGACGTAAGGATAAAATGTGTGTGGCTATCAAGGACTTTAATGATGATGAGCTAGTAGATTTTATGAGACTTACTATCAACAGTAAGCTGGATGTGAGACTTATAGTCTCTTACCATATAATATATCAAAAACGTATATGAGAGGGGCTATATGGACTTACAGAAATATATTGATAATACAGAGGCAATTGATAGGTCTGATGATGAAAGAATTAAGCGTAGCCCAGTATTTTAAAATAGATGGCTCTCGGGAAGGGTGGGCATTATTAGGGCAGGATCTGAGATTATGAAGAAGATCTTCGCAGGGGTCAATGTAAAGCAACAGGGGTTATATGAGATGTTGGACCCCTACGAAGAATATTTACTTTATAAAACCTATATTGGGTGATGAAGAAGCCTTAGAAGATATATTTTATAAGATAAAAAAACAAGACTCTAGAATATATATATAAATGTTAATAGAATGTTAAATTTAGCTTTCTATTAACATATCTTTCATGGTATTATTGTAGGGTGAGGTAAAATTAATATGCCAAGTGGTGTGATTTTATTAGAATATGAGGTGTAAATAATATGGATATTGCAATTTCCTTAATCGGTGGATTAGGTATGTTCCTTTATGGAATGAATGTAATGGAGATGGTTTGCAGAAGGCTGCAGGCGAAAAGCTAAAAAGATTATTGAAATGTTGACAACCAACAGGATAATGGGTGTTCTAGTTGGTACCTTAGTTACTGCAATTATACAGAGTTCTAGTGCTACGACTGTCATGACAATTGGTTTCGTAAATGCTGGTATAATGTCATTACAGCAGGCGGTTGGAGTTATAATGGGTGCAAATATAGGTACAACAGTAACAGCCCAGTTGGTATCTTTTAACATCGAGAAATATGCACCAATAGCAATTGGTATTGGTATGGTATTTTGGTTCTTTACTAAGAAGAAGAACATAAAGAACATAAGTGAAATACTAATAGGCTTTGGTATCCTATTCGTTGGTATGAACTTTATGAAGGAGGCAGCCGCCCCTGTATCTGAAAATGTCACAGGTACATGATGCAATGCTATACCTAAGTAAAAATCCAGTTCTAGGCATCTTGGCTGGTTTCCTTATTACAGGTACTATCCAGAGTTCAAGTGCCTCTATAGGTATCCTAATTGTTCTTGCTTCGCAGGGGCTATTGCCCTATTACAGCCCTACCAGTTTTATACGGTGATAATATGGGTACATGTGTTACATCATTACTATCAACAATAGGGGCAAGTAGGAATGCCAGAAGAGCAGCTATTATGCATCTATGCTTTAATGTGATTGGTACCTTATTGTTTATAATAGTTTTAAGTAAGCCAATAGTTGCCTTGGTAACTAGTATAGATCAACAAATGTACCAAGACAGATAGCAATGCCCATACCCTATTCAATGTGGTAAATGTAATAGTATTACTACCGTTTAGTACATATTTGGTGGCTTGCTACTAAGCTAGTTCCATATACAGAAGATGAAGAATTAGAAAATATACATACTACAAAGTTCTTGGACGAAAGAATCCTGAAACTCCATCTATTGCCCTTTCAAATACAGTTGATGAAGTAATCAGAATGGCTAGTCGTTCAACTCGCTCTCTAAATTCTGCCTATGATGCAGTAAAGACTTTCAGCCATGAAAAAAGAGAGAAGACTTTTGAGTATGAAAGGATGATAAACACACTACAGCTTGATATAACAAACTACCTATTTGCTCTTTCAAATAGAAACCTGAGTGATATAGAAAGAATCAAGGCCGATGTCCTATTCCACATAGTAAACGACATTGAAAGAGTTGGTGACCATGCCGACAATATAGCTGAGATTTCACAGTTTATGGAAGATAAGAAGGTTATCTTCACAGAGGATGCAAGAAATGAATTAGATACAATATTCGAATTGGCGTCTAAGAACTTCTATGACTCTATTACTGCCCTAAAGACTAGTGACTTCGAGCTAGCAGCTACTATTACAGAGAGGGAAAGAGATTAATATACTAGAGCAAAATGCCAGAAATTCTCTATGGCAAGGCTACACATGGTACTTGTTCTGTTGAAGCAGGTATCTACTTCCTAGACATTATAAGTAATCTAGAGAATATCAGACCATTCTATCAACATAACTGAAGAGTTAGGGAAGAATGAGTGGACATGTAAGCCTATAGGGTATGAGGAAGATATATATGACCAGGCTTTGGTCAGACAAAAACAAGAGATAAAACAAGGATATAAGTAAATAATATATAATATACTGGTATGTGTCTGCATATCAGTATATTTGTATAGAGGACAAATGAGGGGGCTACAATTTTATGGATTTTTTAAATTTACCAAAGATAGACCTGCACTGTCACCTGGATGGGTCACTGAGACCAGGGTCAGTTTTAGAGCTTTAAGGAAATATAATATAGACTTAGGCATAAATGAGACCAACATTGATGATGCCTTAAAAATAAGGGACCATTGTGACTCCCTGCTAACCTACCTTAAAAAATTTGACCTACCCCTAAAAATCATGCAGGATAAAGAAGACCTAGAAAGACTAACTTATGAGGTATTTGAGGATGCCAAAAATGAAAATATAGCCTATTTAGAACTTAGATTTGCCCCTGTACTCCATATAAATAAGGGGCTCAGCCAAGAAGAGGTGATAGGGGCTATAATTAAGGGTATGAATAGGGGCCAAGGATGACTATGATATAGAGGGTAATATCATAATTTGCTGCATGAAAAATCTAGACGAGGAAGAGGCTCTTAAGACTATCAAGGCCGGTTATACATACATGAACAAGGGACTTGTTGGTGTAGATCTTGCAGGTAAAGAGGATATTGGCTTTGCCCATAAGTATATAAGGGCCGTGAGACTAGCCAAGGACATGGGCTATAACATAACGGTTCATGCTGGTGAAGCAGGGCCAGGTCAGAATATACTAGATGCTATAAGCCTACTGTGGTTCACAGAGGATAGAGCGGTACCAACCTATACCAATCTGATGAGGCCTTTTAGGCTAGTAAAGGAAAATAATATATTCTTAGAGGTATGTCCAACAAGTAATTTACAGACAAAAGCAGTTGATAGACTTGAAAAACATCCTGCTATATACTATTATAAAGAGGGTATTGGTCTTTGCATTAATACAGATAACAGGACGGTATCCAATACAAACTTGACAGCAGAATTTGAGGCTATAGGCCATCTTTTAAGTATGGATAGGGCCTTCCTACATAAAAATGTATGAAAAGGGCAGTAGAGGCCTCTTTTGCGGACAGAGAGACAAAGGATAAATTAATAGATAAGGTCAGGAGGATAAAATAATGACTAATGATAAGCAAAATCCAGAGCTTAAGGCTGCTGGTAGTAAGAATAAGATAAGACATATAGTTGGAGTAATGAGTGGCAAAGGAGGAGTTGGTAAATCGACTATGACTAGTCTAATAGCCAACAAGCTAAATGCCCAGGGCTATAGGGTAGGTATACTTGATGCTGATATTACAGGACCCTAGCATACCTAGACTAATGCATATTAGACAATCAGATGGCCTACTCAGATGGGGACAATATAATACAGGTTACTGCCGACAATGGTATAAAGGTTATTTCCCTAAACCTAATAATGGACGAAGAAAGTAAACCAGTAATATGGAGGGGACCTATGATAGGGTCAGTCGTTCAACAGTTCTATGAAAAATGTCCTATGGGGTGACCTAGACTACCTGCTAATAGACATGCCTCCAGGAACAGGTGATGTAGCCTTAACAGTAATGCAATCAATACCAATCAAGGGTATAATAATGGTATCTATGCCACAGAACCTTGTTTCTATGATAGTTTCTAAGGCAGTAAACATGGCCAAACAGCTGAATGTACCAGTTATAGGTATAATAGAAAATATGAGGTTATATAGAGTGTCCAAATTGCTCTGAAAAGATAAGGATGCACAATGATGAGGATGGGACCGGTTTATAAAGGACTATTCCTTGGATATGCTAACAGAGCTACCATGTCGCCAGAGATAATAAGACTATCTAATGAAGGCATGGATGAGGTCAGTCTTGAATTGGATAAAATCTAAGTGGGATAGTGGATAAGGTATCAAGCTTTTGCAAGAGAAGGATAATTTTATAGAACAAAGTAGATGATACCGAGATAAGATTTATCTCGGTATTATATGGTATGACGGGCATGCCGTCAGTCTGTGGTGAAAGTCCACGTAGGGCGTAGTTGCCGACGAACCTCATAGCAACTTTACAAGGTTATCACCGTGAGGTGATGGCGAGAAGAAGCAATAGCAAAATCGTAGCCTGACGCACAGAAACCTAATATCAGAGGCTTACATAAAGGATGAGTGGGCAATAAGTCACAAAGTCCAAAAGGCAAACGTAACTTATGTAAGTAAATTAGGCAGGTAGACGAGGAAAGACTGACTGACTTATCCCGTGAGGTCTCACGGAGGGAAACCTAGTAACAACGAACTGTGAGAAGTCAGCTAGAAGCCATAGTAGTGGAGAAGTTTCTGTAATGGAAATGGAGCGAAGGGCTGAACAATTCTAAAAGTCAAAGTGACTTAATCAAACTGAGTATATAAGCCGACGAGAAATATAGTAACAAAAGACGTAACGGAGTGAACATTTCATAGGAGTTAAGGGCAAATATGTACAAAAGAAAATTAGGAAAAGTGAGACAATCTATGGGACAACTAATGAATCAGATATTATCCAGAGAAAATATGAAAATGGCATACAAAAGGTAAAAGCCAATAAAGGGGTGCCGAGGCATAGATGGTATAAGCATAGAAGATGTTAACAATACCTCAAAAGAAAACTGGATGAATATCAAAACTAAAAATCCTGAAAAAGGAAATATAAACCACAACCAGTACTCAGGTAGAAATACCAAAACCAAACGGTGGAGTACGAAATCTTGGAATTCCAACAGTAGTAGACAGAATCATAGAACAAGCAATTGCCCAAGTTCTAACACCAATGTTCGAGCCACAATTTAGTGAACATAGTTATGGCTTTTAGACCAGGTGAGAAGAGCAGCAACAAGCAATAGTAGAGCTACTAGAATATCTAAATGATGGATACACATACATAGTGGATATTGACCTAGAAAAGTTCTTTTCGATAATGTGCCACAGGACAAGCTAATGTATCTAGTAGGCAAAACGGTGAAAGACCCAGATGTAATATCTCTTGTAACTAAGTACCTAAGGTAAGGTTATGGTAAAAGGGAAATATGAAGAAACCACTATAGGAACTCCGCAAGGAGGTAACTTATCCCTTTGCTATAGCTAACATAATGCTCAATGAATTAGACAAAGAGTTAGAAGCTTCGAGGCTTGCACTTCGTTAGATATGCAGACGACTGTATAATAACCGTTGACAAAGTAGTGCAGCTGCAAATAGAGTGATGCATTCGGTCACATCGTGGATAGAGAGGAGCTAAGCCTTAAGGTAAATGCTACTAGATCAAAGTCACAAAACCAACAAGGCTCAAGTACCTAGGATTTGGCTTTTGTGAAAATGAATGGAAAATGGGAAGCCAGACCGCATAAGGACTCAATAAACAGATTCAGAGAAAGCTCAAGAAACTAACATATCGTTCGTGGTCAAGTGTCTATGGACTACAGGATACTGAAACTAAATCAGGTGATAAGAGGATGGATAAACTATTTTAGGATAGGTAAGATGAAACAAAATATACTAAAAATGAGACAAACATCTTCGTAATCGTATGAGGATAGTTATATGGAAACAATGGAAACTAACAAGAAAAAGGATGTGGGGACTAAGGAAGCTAGGAGTACCAGAATGGATGGCGAGACAATCCGTAGGATTTACAGACCATTATCAGGCGGTAGCCAAAAACAGCGGGACTTCGCAAGATAATCAAAAGAAATCTCGCAAGCGAGGACTCATTAGTTGTTTAGATTATTATTTGAATTGAACTCGCGGAGTGCCGAACGGCATCGCTCCGTGGTGTGGAGGAGAGGAGAAAGTCCTCCCTACTCGATCTACAATATAATAATAGACTTAATTGAGTTCAACGGAATATACAAAAACCTTGGTTATTGTAGTGTGAGTGTTTCTCATCCATGTCAGTTTGAGAAGAGGGTCAATGATATGTCGTCGTGTTCAGATAATATACCATAAAGCTTAGACTGGCTAGGTAGAGAGTCTATCTCGGCAAAATCATTGATGTGCGTTTCAACAAAATCAAAAATTCTTGTTAATGCATGATAATCTGTCATTTTTGTTTTTCTTTCAAGCATAAAATCACCCCTCTTATATTTATATTATACAAAATTTTTACTTAAAAAGTAAATAGAAAGGTTTTTTAAAATGGATAATAATATTAAAGCATTCTATTAATCATAATTAATGTTTATTCATCTAAATTTTTAAATGTCTTTGAAGTAGGATTTAAGGATATAATGATAAAAATGGATAGTTGCCTCTAGGCTAGATAAAAGAAAAAGTACATAGATAAGGTGATAAACAAGATGGGAAAAGATAGGGTAGATGCCGTTATAATTGTTGGCTATAAGAATGATGACAAAAAGGCCTAGTCAACCTGTAAATCAAGTAGCTAATATAAGTCCTGGTACAAAGATCAAGATACTATTGTACTGATAAGAGAATTTAGGATACCGATTAATGACTATATTTACTCCTCTTCCAGCTAGGGCTTGTAGACCCTGGTGATGACATCTATGAAAACGGCTATCAGAGAGATGAAGGAAGAGACTGGCCTCGATCTCAATAGCCATAGATAAGGATAAGACCTGCAACAAGGCTTTATGCTTCTGTGGTACGTCAGATGAATCCCTGGCCATTGTATATGGTAGGGTAGAAGGTAGTCTATCAAGGGATTTCATGGAGGATGCTGAGCTGATAGAGCCGATGTGCATGACTAAGGAAGAGGTAAAAGACCTACTCTACAAAAAGATATAAATATCGATATAAAGGCCTGGCTAATCTTTAAAGGAATTTGTGGGTTTATAGTCATGTATTATACATATTTGTTGAGATGCAGGGATGGAAGTCTACTGTGGCTACACGACTCCTATATAGAAAAGAGAATGGACCAACATAAAGAAGGCAAGGGGCCAAGTATGTGAAGGCAAAAGGTTATAGAGGGATGGAGTTTTATATAGCATCGTCCACTGGGTCTGAGTGCAGTAGGCTGGGGGCCTGTAAGGGGTTGGAAAGAAAGAAGGAGGGCTGAGGGACTCTGTCGGGTTCTCTTTAACTCTACCTCTTGCTCTCAGGCCTCTTTATTCATGTCGAGACCTTCAGTGAGATTTGCTGCCTTCACATGTGACTCACTGCTCTTTATGTTGATCATTCTCTTTCTATGGTCGTGGCTCCGTCATCTCAGCTGGTGGCGGGCTATGAGCCTGACTCGCTGGAGCAGCGGGCGCTGCCAGGGCTGTTTGCTAATGTTTTTTGTGAAGATTTGCCTGTTTCGCCAGTCATGCGCATTCTTGCCGTATACGGCGGCCGAGACCGTCTGTTTGTGCCTGCAGGCTGTAAGCGTTGCGGATGTCTGTCTTATGGCTGTTGGATGAGGGCCGGTCTCTTCGGCCTGCATCTATGCTGCGGGCCAGCCGTTTCGCCAGATATTAAATCGCCGAGACTGCGTCTGGAAGGCAATATGGTCGTTGTCGACGTCTAAATTCTCTTCGGTATCAGCGATCAGCGGGGCTCGGGTAACTGCCCGGTTACAGGTGACTAGTACTTTGTCATCATTCTTGCGCCCGAATATATCCCGTCTTGTTGTCACCTTATCTGGCATAACCGCTTTCAACATCAACACAGGGCAACTATCCGGCCTGTCATTTTTTGTCGCCAATCTGCTTCAGGCGTTAAATTACAGATGAATAAACATTGATGTGTTGACCATTTTGGGTGTACAATATTGTCGTTTAAAACCTTTCTGTTTACTTTTTGAAGTGGTACTGTGTAATGTAAATATGATGAGAATGATTTGCTCTTGAAAAGCAAAATGACGAATTATCGTGCATTAACAGGTACGATTTGTTGAACGCACATCGTGGTTGCCGGATGAACTCTGCCTGGCCGATCTGGCTTTATGTTGTGTTATGCGAATGGTGACATCGTCGAACCCACTGTCAAGCGACGTGGACTGCTACAATGACCGAATTTATTGTCGTTGAACATTGAAGTCTGTTAAAGCTGTTGACGAATGATGAGGAACTCTCTCGCACCGCGGGCGTTAGCGTTCGTTCGATTCGAATAATAATCTGGGCGGCAATGGTCGCTGGGGCGAGAAGTCATGACGACTGCCGCCAAATCTGCGGATTGTCGCCATCCGTGCAACGCTGTGCCTGTGACCAGTTTTCCATTGTTCCATATAACTATCTCATGCGATGCGAATGTTTATCTATTTTAGTCATATTTTGTTCATCTTACTGTCTAAATGATTTATCCATCCTCTTATCATGATTGAACTCGTGTCTGTGATCATGAACGCGACTGACGATAATGGTCTGTTTGTGGGAATAAACGTGATGCTGACTCATTTTCGTTCATTTCGCAAAGCCCGATCGGGTATGAGACGTTACGGTTGTGGCGTTGACGGCTCGCGATGTGAAACCGGTACGTCATCGCTGCGGCTGCTGCTGCAACGGTTGATCGTCTTGCCTCGGCGGTGCTGAAGCCTCGCAACAACGATCTGTGGGTGAACGTTATTGCTAACGAGAGATAGTGCGAGTTCACCGCGAACGGTTTTCTTCATCTTCCTTTTATAACCAAGCTCTGGTGCGAACAAGGAGATATTGCGTACAGATGTTTCACCGTTTTGCCTACTGGGCCATTAACGTCGCAATGACCGCGACTCAGGTCGTGTCCGCTATCGTATTCGTCACCGAATGTTCTGGTAAGCTGCGGCCGCTGTTTCTTCTACGGTCTAAGCCATAACTATGTTCACTAATGACGAACAGACGACTGTTCTGTCTACTACTGACGGAGCCAGACTGTGCCCTGCGTTTGTTTATTTCTACTCTGACTGGACGTAGTTTATGTTCCTTTTCGGACTGGTTTGATATCTGTCGATTCTTCGGTATTGTTAACATCTTCTGTCTTGCTCATCATGCTCAAACGCTGCACTGCCCACGTATGCCATTTCGTATTTTTTCTGGATCTGATTCGTGTGTCTTGCCTCTGATTTTTCTTTTGTTATGTTGCTAACCTCTGTCGCGTCTTCTTCACTATATTCGTCGAACTTATATCTCGGTTGATCAAGTCGCATTTTAATTGTTCGGCCTTCGCTCCATTTCATTGAAACCTCACTACTGTAACTGCTGTGACTCTTTTGATTCGTTGTTACAGGTTTTCCCTCTTATTAACCTCACGGGCAATCGGTCTTCTCGTCTGCCTGCTAATTGCCCGTAAGTTACGTTTTGAACGCTGGGCATATTAACGCGTCATCGCCTTTGTAACCTTGATATTCGGAACTGCTGTGCGATCGAAACTACGTTGTATTCTCATCACGCATTGACTAACTGCGAGACCTTCAAATGACATTACGCTCGTGGACTGCCGCAGGCGACGGCGTGCCACCGTCATGTAATGCCGGACCGTCTTGTCTCGACCATTTTCGTCTGCTTTGATTATGAGTGTCGCTATAACAAAGCGATAACGTCACTGTCCCCGCGGATTTGTCGATTCAGACTGGTATCGTGCGCAGATTGGTCTTCTCTGGCGACATGGGCGCGGCTCTGTAACATCGAGACGATCGCTGCAAGCGATCCGTCTAAATCGTCATCTTCTCTTTCGAAACATTCAACGCGCATAACTCATGTTTTTGTTGTACCTGCCAGCTGTTGCGTTCGGCTGTTCGGCCGTATTTGCAGAAACTGTCATGAAACGTTGCGGCATGGGCTCACCGTTATGCGGTTGACATTGATGCGGGCATCTGTTAACGGGTGGGTGCCCATGGTTTGTTTCTTTGACGACGACCTATCGTGGGTCCTCGCCATTACGGTTTGCACTCTTCGATCCATTGACCGGGAAAGCAACCTTTTATACCATTGTCGGCGATAACCCGGCTGTCCCCATCTCAATGAACCGCTCTGATTGTCTATATGCGATGATCTGGGTAATGTGACTATCTGGATCAGGCGCCTGCAGCCACGGGCATTAACGGTGACTGTTGAGCAGTGTGAATCGGGCCTCAGCTCTCCTTTGCCACTCGACCAACTATGTTATCTTGTTCTTGCCAGCTGACCTGGCTGCAACATCATTAATCGTTATTTTATCCTCACGACCTCTGATAATTTGTCTTTGTCTCTGATCACAGGCATCTGCCTTTCGCTACAGGCTCCTGTCAGATAACAGCCTCCAGAGTGTATCAGACTGTGACAGATACCAAATCCTGATGAATGTGCCTGCCTGTGTTGTAACGGGATGTTTTCAGGAATCCATCAGCTTCTTTGTCTGGAGCCGCGGACATGCACCCCAAGGACCCGCAGCCTAAAGGGCATCCAGACGACATGGGTGTGCAAATATTGCATCTCGGGGTGGCTGAGCTTGCCAGCGTCTGGTATGATGCGACGCAGCCTGGCTTCTCGGCGTGAATATCGGTATGGCCCGTAATCGCTGACTGATCTCATGTTACTTGTGGGCGAAGCCATCCTCTTACCTGCAGATCTGCAACAGGATCATGATCATGTACGTATGTGGAAGCGTGACGGAAACACCTTTCTCGTCTGAATTTTCGGTGAAGCAAGTATGATGCCTATATCATGGTCATGACTATTCAGCCATGATTATTTATCATGGCGGCCCACACTTGTTTATGTGAATTGCAGGCAAATCTGAGTTCTGGAAATGAACTGTATTTCGTTTTGGCACTCAAGCTGCCTCATAATTGAATAACTCTGAACCTCTTTATCCTCATGATACAGGGCAGACAGAACTTTTGAGGCTGGAGTTGGCAGTGTTCGCCCGGCACGGGCATCATCATGTTGATGCGTTGTACCTGAGTCCATGTTATGTTTCTTAAAACTCTAAAACGACCTGTCCAGGCGACGACGGGGCTAAAGGTCCGCCAGGTGTGGCCCCTGTTGTCTGTACAAATATGCGATATGCGGGACTATGACCATGATATGTGTTGTTGCTTGCTGTCATGTTTTATCTCTTGTTTTTAATGAGCAGCCTGATCATATATGTTTCTCATGCCTAACACGTAATCTCGTTCCCAGCCTTCGGTTATGTTGATGAATCAGTCTGATGTTCTGGGTGAGAGATGGGCCCACCGGCTGGGGCTGGCTGCCGGCGTGTAACCTGTGATTTCTGTTTTCTCTGTATGTGTCTCTCTTTCCCCTACTCGCTGCTGGCCTCGAAGTCATAATCTTTAAGAACGTGACAAGTTGTGAACAGCAGTCGATGATATCAATTCATTCTTCGTCTCTCGAGACAAACCTTCTTATCTTCCGTAAACTAATGATCTCGCTATTGGTGATCTCCAGCTCTTTCAGTTTGGGAACGTCGACGGTTCTTTCTGCTGTCACTCGGTTGTTTGAAGGCGATGAGCGGTTTGTATCGGCGCGTTGTCGTCGCTGCATGCTCGAGAATCTTCTCTTTTTCGTGACTGTTTGCTGCGTCGTGGGCGGTGAAGGCGGGATGAACGACTGGCCATTCTGATTCGCCTCCGTCGACTGTTGAAGACGACAGATGAGTTCAGGCGATCTGGCTTTAATGTGATACTGATTGCTAAATATTTCGCCGTGAACTGACGGCCAGCGGCAATAAACGGTAATGCTGTGCGTTGCCGCATTGACAGGGGTGTGAACGGCTGTCTGTCTTGTTGGATCTGCTACTGGTTGCGGGGCGACATTGACGCAAAACATTGGCAATGGTGCCAGTCACGTGGCGTAGTGTGCTGTGTACGGCATTCGCGATAATGTGTGACGCAACCACCTCTGCGCCGCGCTGGTGAATATGAGCGGTAACCTGCGGCAGGGGCTATTGAGGACTACCTGGGGCAGCGAGAATGCGGATATTGCCTGACAGGGAGACGGCAGATGCCTGGGCCTGGTTTTGGGTATAACGTGCATCGTGGCCTGTGTTCGAATGCGGGGCGGCTGCCTCATCAAAGTTCGCCGCCGAGCGATGGGGCTCTTGAGAACACAGTATTTCGCTTGTGTTCTTTGCGTTGACTGTGTGGTGAACCAAGCCTGTGCTGTGCCAATTGCTGACGGTGCGCTGTTCTTTCGACGTTGGAACGGCGGGCTGTTGCTGACCGTATGTTTGCGCCCGTATAACTCGACGCCTGCTGTGATGAACGTATGCTGCGTTTGAAACCGGTGATATAACGCTGAGGCTGTTATATTGCGGTAACTGGTACCAGCTGGTACCGGTATCTGTTGATTCATCAACATTCAATAATCTTACAGCACTGTATCTGGCTCCTTCATTTCATAAAGGTATAATCCGCCGATTAAATACAATGCGCCTCGCTGTTCTCGTAAATCACGCCGCTGGCGTATTGCACCACAATAATGCCATGAAGATAAAGAAATGTTGACGAAGCTAAATTCATTCTGTAACGACTATATATATATTCTGAGTCTTCATTTTGCGCGACCTTCATCACCAATGGAATTTGTAAATAGTGTTCTTCTGAGGGTCAACATTCTGTTTGTGACCCTGCGAATGACTATTTCATGATCTCTGGTCCATAGCCACCAATGCCGCCAGCTCTGAGCTCGTCTATTTTGAAAATGCTGGGCTGCTGCTGAGATAACTCGTCATCCAGACACAATCACACTCTGGTAATCGATAGCATTTCTTGTAGTCATGTAACCCTCTCATGCGTTTTTGATGTGACCCATGTGTTGGAGGGCACCGTCTTGCGTCGGCTTATGGTGGGTGAAGGTCTGTTTCATCAAATGGGTGAGTCATGTGCAACCCATCGCCGTCTGTTAACGGCTGGGCGGGCGTCTGGCGGATGGTGTTGCCTCTTTGGTGCCGCCATCACTGGCGATGTTCTTTCTTTCTTTTGAAAGAATCAGGGGATATGTTACTATTGAACCGAGTTTTTACCGGGTCGGTATCTGATTCCCAGACCAATTCCATTGTGTCGCCTGTCCTCAGTTCCACGGTCGTTTGTGGGCTATTGAACTGCAAATTAACTTATGTAAAGGAACGTATCGCCGGCACCTTTCAGGCTAAACGAAAACGATGACCCAAAATCGTCGGGTGTTTATCTTTGCCTTCTTGCTCTCCTGAAACAATGAATGCAGCGGTAAGGTGATTAATGTTTCCTCTGTCGTATAACCTCCAGAATATGTTGAAATCGTTCGGTACAGCATCAGCGATATCGTCTTCGTTGTTCTCAGATTTTCGTTGGGCAGCAATCTGAATATTGTCCTCTTCTATTCCCGTGTGTTCATGAGTTTCGAACTTTCGTAACATGCGGTCTGGCCGCAAGACGTATCGCTAATCGCGGACGTTGCTGGCGAAAGAAACAATGCTGTGTTTCCGACGCCTTTGTAACCGCTGGGCTGCGTTCGTACGTGATAATCTGTAATCTGTGCTATGATGCGAGGTCCGTAGGATTCGCCAAGGGCTGGTCGCGGCGCGAGACGCCTCGGTATGTATGGAGGCCAAGCATTGACTGGTGACTGTCCAGATTCTGGGGCGGTTGCGCGGCACCTCTGTTGTGCGCATCTATGGAAATATGGGCAATGTCATCAGAAATGTAAGCTCGTGATGGGACCGGGCCGTCATTGGTTGCTGTCCTTGTTGGGGAATTCGTTTGACACAACATGTTCTTTCGATTATAAGGCGCAATCATCGCTGTATCTTGCTGCTGGTGATGATCGTATTGACGGCGGGCGGGGTCTGCCTTGAGGCTACTCATCCGCTCTTAAACACAGTGGTATCAATACGGGAAGCTTCGATACCGCCATTCTGCCAAACCCCAGAATTTATCTTGATTTCTGTTATTATTGTATGCTGAAGGCTGATGCATGTCGTAATGAGCCGGGCGCACGGTGTTTATCATCGCGTCATGATAAACGATCCTCGGAAAGATAATATTCTTGTGACTCAATCTTGTGTTTATCTCGCTCGGGCTGCTGGGGCGCTGTCGGCTATGTTCACGATGCTACTGGCACGTCTGCTGTAATTTCAAAACCGACACAACTGCTTTCGAAACATATGGTATCTTGTATTTTATTTGGACTGACGTAACTTTCTGTCATCTGTTTGCAATGATGTGTTTGTCTGCGTAAAATATCGCTTTTCATCTGACATAGGCTGCGCTGTCTGCAACTGACGCTCTGGTATTTCGAAGGGCTGACTGGTTGTCATCGTCGTGGGCACCTGTTCTGGTATTTTCTCGTAGCCTTTCGAATTTTATCGCGAACTGACGAACATCGCTCGGGCCTGACGAAAATAACGCTCGCATGTTCGGTGTGCTCTGGGGTGCGTTTCGTATCTATATATTTCGACAACAGTGTAACAAACTCGTATTTCTCCATATATATGATGTACACTTATGTAATGAAACAGAGGGTTGTGTTGACATCAGCTGCATGAGAGGATGCACAGGCGACAGGGACTGAGTATTGTTTGACAGACGCCGTCGATGCATGTTCGCAATGACGCGCAGCTGCTGATTCCGGCGGCTATGTTGACTATTGACGTCTGTTCCACCACCGTCGCTGTCTCCATGACGCCTCGGCTTTCGCCAACCTTACGTAACTCGGTCTGCAGTTCCCAACGGTCTGGTTGGTTGGTGGTCTGCTATGATGAAGGTGAGGTGCCGTCTGTTTATGGTCATATGGGAGATCGAGTGTTTATGGGCCTGGGTTTTCGTAGTGATGCTGGCGGTGCCTTGACCACTCTTCGTAGATCGATGACACTCTGATGGCGAACGAAATGGGCATGTTTTCATCGCCTGCTGCATCGTATGTTTCGGCATTGGCGCCATCGCGCCTGTGTCGAGCTCCGTTGGCGACCGGCTCGTGTTGCCTGCCGGTGCTTCGCTACGCCTGAAATCTGCTCACTTTCGTTGCTCTGTTACTGAAGTCACCTGTGATCTTCTGGAATACTGCCTGTTCCCTGACAAGCGGATCTGCTTTCTGTGAATGAAACGTGAACAGTGTGTTCTTGGCCGTTGCATGTTGATGTTCAAACAGGCAGTGGCAGAATAAGATGTGGTGATGAAGCAATCTTGTATATGGTGAGCATGTGAAGACAGTAACGTGTATGCTCGTGTGATCTCGGCCTGAATGGTGCCGGAATGGGCCATGCATTTGTACCGTTGGCGTCAGCCAGCGGCTGACTGTTCGCTGCTGGCAATGGCAGTCTTTCTGAGGTCGACTGGGTTTATCAGCGGCGTCGGCATGCTTCGACGGATGCTGCGACGGGTCGCCCGACAGATGGCCGCTGGTGGGCTTCGTTTAGAGCGACGTCGGTGACTGGGCAACCGCCTTCCCGCGGGCTATGCGTCGAACGTTGAACATGGTGCGTGTGATGAGACCGGCAGGTAATCTGCGGCACGAGACTGTCGCTGTGAACGCGATGCACCGTTGCGACCAATGACTTATCATGACGGATGATGACGTGACTCTGGAATCGATTAACGCTCCAGCCGTGCAGTAACGACGGAACCTGTTGATTTCTAATGGTGTAGTACTGCGAGCGGGAGCGAGCGAACCGCACAAAGCTGCCAAACGACCTTGATTGGTGAGCAAGCTACGCCAGTGGTGCTGTCGCTTTCAACTGATGTAGTCGTCAATAAATTATCGTCGGTCGGTATGCGTTGAAGGTGATGTCGCGACTATGGACAACCGCCTTGACTCGGCCAATCTCAGGCCTGCGTGAAGTCTGGCGATGGTTTTCGCTATCAATGCGCTGGTATGCTGCTGGCACGCCTGGGTAATCGTCGGCTGGTAACGGCACGAGGGCAGACCATTAAGCCTCTGATTCGGAGTGACGCACATTCTTCATAACTTTCAGGTAATCGACGCGTCTGCGGCGCGACTCCGCCAGACGTTGCTGCGCCTTTCAGTCGCGGATGTGTGTTGCGTACAGTGTGTGATGTTCGTAGTGGCGGTCCGTCGCTGGTCGGTGTTCTTGATCTTGCATGAGACTGACTTCGTTTCTTTCATCGCTTTCTGCAGACGAACCGTACTGACCCATGCCTGGCCGGTTGATGCGGTCTGCTGTAACCGTTGCCAGCCGACGCAGCGGTTCTTAATTCATGCGGAGATGAGAAACCGGTTGCTGGTGGTTGAACAAGGCATCGGGCGTAACGTGATGCTGAATCTACCAGACACCATTCACACTGAACCATCTTAACTCCTGTCATGGTATCTAAGTCAAAATTCTTTTCGCTGAGGAAAAGACTGTAAATATCGTTGTTTCTGTGGATATTTCCGCCGAAATTCCGACCAGTATGTGAGCGCAGCTACAGCGCTCGGCTGGCTTTGTTATGGTCGTGCCTCTTTATTTCGGTTTCGGCCGTTAACGGTAACTATGTGGGTGAACTCTTCTATATGTTTTGATCTTCTGCCGAATATTCGTATCTTTGATCGTTTCATCATTCTTCTCCTCTGGCTCACTTTGTTTATGACCCATTGCCGTAATATTTAATTATTATGTTTGATGTGAAAACCGGCGGGAAGTATCTACCGCCAAATGCCGATTGTGCCGCTTTGCAGTCGTAATCTGCTGTATGTTGTTAGCAGACTGAACCTCCTGCTCTGTCGGGTACTTATTGATATCTGGCTCGTGATCGTGCATTTCTCGCAATAATAACTTCCGGGTGAATGCGTAGTTATCGGTATCGGCAACGTCGGCGCTGTCGCCGTGTAACAATGACCGCGTCGCTCTGAAACGTTGCTGCCTCCGCTATTGGCTGGGAATACCGCTCGCAATATTGGCTGGTACGTAATTCGAACACGGATGTCGAGGCTGCTGTCTGGTTGCTGCTGTCTTTGATGACGGTGCATTGAACATGATGACCAGACCTCATCTTGGCTCGTGTCGCGATTTCACTGGTGGGCTATTTCGGCTGTGGATGTATTCCCAGCAATACCGGCTGGTACTGCAGGGGCAATGTCGGCCACCTCCCACAAGGTCCTGCTGCCTGTCGGCTCTGGCCAACCATACCCATCATTGGCGTCGCACCTCAGGCCGACTGTTTCCTGGAGGCAACACTGTGTCTGAATCGGCTGGCGAGAAGTTTTTTGATCACTCGGGATGAAGCTGTGATCGTACCGATGCGCTCAAATACTTCACTGAATGGGCTGGACAATCAGGCGAGCGTGGATGCAATGTTCGTTGCGTAAATCTCGCGGCATTTATCGGTAACTGTGGCACCTTTCAGCCTGGGTTTAACATCACCGTCGAAGTCCGAGGCTCTGGTGCCTCGTACCCTGGGCAATGAACTACAACCATATGGACCATGCTGAAATTCTATCTGACCGGGTGAGATGCCGCTGTCGCTAATCTATCAGAAAATCATCGTCGCTTCTCTATGAGGTCTGAATAACTGCGACCGATAAGATGCATGCCGGTCGTTGAATGTAATGTCGGTAATGGCGTTATCCGCAGCTGCCGAAGAGCAGGCTCTCCATCATCTGATTCTGTAGGTCTGTTGCCTATTAATGCTGTTCGTGTTCTGCCAAAGTAAGAACTTAATGCTGCTGTATTCGGTTCGGCATCACTGCAATAAATCTTTCTTCCAACCAATGATATGTGTGTTCTGTAATGTTAACTGCTTGTTCTGTCGGTGACAGACAGAGTGTTGAGACCTCATCATCATTCGAGGCTGCCGGGCGTGGTGCAATCTGACTTTTACAGGGGTCTTCGCGGCAACATCAAAACTTTCTCGCAACACCTCTTTGCAATAGTGTTCAGGTATATCTGCTGGTGCATGTATGTTGGGACCTGGATGAGAATCTATTTATAACAACGTGGAATCAATATTCTTCAACAGGAACTGTAAAACTGAGCATTTCTGTCTTGCTGACGCCCACCTACTGTGGCGCTGTGTAATTTTCTGGTTTAGCACCTTCGCCCGATAGATGGGCTGGTGCTCCGTGCAAGCTCGCGCCCTATTTCAGTGTTACATCTCTGAAGATTGCTGATTTTCAACCTTTTCATTGTAACGACCGTCGGCAAGATGAAGTTATACGCAGCTGGTTGACACCTCACTGCCGTTAACTGTTCGGTACCGTTGAGAATATTTCATGTATTCTTTCATCTAACTCAAGTCATGTAATCTCAACTTTCTGAGCTTTATTCAGCCACCATACAGTATCACCCCTCATGTGCTGGATGATCGGCTTCATTGGTTCTTTGATATGCTCGCCTGACCTGGTGATTGCTGTGACTAATTTCGTTCGAAATCGCCCGTGCGCATCGTTATTGTCTTTTAATAGGTGTTACATTCATGATCTGCCCCCGTCACAATGACGAAATGTTCTGTGTCCGGAGATCATTTCGATTCAAATCTTTTCGGGCGCCTCACTGTGCGTCTGCGTTGTTCTTCGTACTAACGAAGTCACGTAGTCGAAGCAATTACCGGATGATGATCTGCGGTGCAGTGATCCGCAGTCTGCCACTCCGTATGCTGAAGCTGCGTGCTCAGGGCGACTTCATTCCTGGCTGAACGACAGTGGACGCCATTTGATTCGATCTTTGCCAGCCTACGTGGTCGGTGGAAAGGAATTGTGGTTGTTAATCAGTCAAAATGCCAATGTCGACACATCGGCTGCTGCTGACAAAGAGGGATGAATCGGCACAATCCTGTACAAGCTACGGAGGCAAGGGATAACTGAGACTTCGATAGCAAACGCTGGCTCGTAATTCTTCATGATTATCTTTCAAATATTGAAGCAAGGCTCGTTCTCTCCTCTGCTCTTTGAATGTTTCTGTCTTCATCGCTTGTGCCAGCGTCGCCGGATTCTGACACCAGGGCCAACAACGCTTCTTGCAATGTTCGACAAATTGTATGCGCTGACGTTCTTCGCATAACTGCGTTCTTCGTTATCGCGCTGTTCTGCACTGCGCCCTCGTCGGACTCGCTCGCCAGATGTTGTGTTCACGGTTCGCTGTCTTGTCAATCATGGCGTTGATCAGCGGCGGTCCAGTGACCGCTGGTGAAACGATAATCTGCGGCATATTCTCCAGGAAGCGGATCGCTGAATGGGGAAGTTGTCGGCGTATTCGATAATTCATATTGGCTGCGTAGACTCTGTAGTTCGTGCGACAGCCGCGAGATGGTGAGCGAGCCTGTTTCCGTGGAAGCCAGCATCATCGATACGTCGCCGCGAGAATGTAGCGTAATGTCGGCATTTCACGCTTTCAGTGTAATGTTTAACGGGTTGGGCAAAGGCTAACATCGAGAAACGCTGGATGATCGGCTTTCGGCTGTTCACTTACGAAAGATATGACGTATTAAGGATATGAAACCTGCCAGCCTCTCGGTGGAATCGCGCGAACGACTGTTAAATCTGCCCCATGGAACGGCATTCGTTAATTCATCTTATCATGGTCGCGAAAGGTAACACTGACCATCGCTGTTCAATGCTGCTCGCTGTTCTGGTAGACACGTTGACTGCCCATATACCGATGCTACTGCCTGCCGGAGGAAGGATGACAACCTGTCCATCTATCAGGTCCCGTGAGCGCCGACCAATGGCTCGAAAACAAACTGGTGGGACACTCTTATAATTCACGGTTTGATAATGATCGTGTAACCTTACCGCAAATGAACTGCTGACGGCCATATTCTTTGGTGGATTAGCCTGACCTGTAACGCGTATTTGCAAACTCATAGCTTTACCTCTCTTAACTGTTGTTTTCTGCCAAATATAATTTCAAAAGATCCGATATTGACCTCTGTAATGTCAGCTGATAGCTCTGATTACAGTGAATGGTGTTCGACGCAAACCGTCTCCGCTGCCTGGCGTCTGTTCGAACCTGTTTTGTCGGGCTGATTCGCTGCTGTGATATTGCGAATATCAAATCTCGACCCGCGCGGCATCATACCTGGTGAGAGGAAAACGTGTTATTGTCATCACGGCATCCACAAATCATCCCGTTATCAACCCCGCCAGTTACTTATGTAACGCTCTATAGCATTTGGTCTGTTCTTCTGATATTACGTATGGGTAATCTAAAAAACCCAGTCTGAACCTTTCATCATTCCGTTCTGTGCCCATGAAGTTAAGTTTCTTGTATGAATGACCAAACATGAGCTGGGAATACCTCAGGCTCAAACGATATAAAGGGACAGGCCTTTTCAGATGACTCTCATGGCCTGTTTGGTGTGGTTGCACTGCTGAGGGCGTATGGAAGGTCGTGCAGTGCTCTGTTCCCGAACCTGAGGTGTGGGTCGAGGTCAGACTGTTTTGATAGTCGTTCGTCACCCTGCTTCAAGTCGAAGTCTCGGCCGCAGGTCACGGATGGTCAACCTGAATTATTCTGCTATCATCTTCTGGGGAAGGTAATAAATAACCGCATGTTCGTTTAACTGTTTGGCTTCGGGAGCTTCTGGTCGCGCTGCTGTTGGTCTCTCTTCTGCAAAGTAATCGGGTCGTTGAGCTGCATCTGCTGAACCGTCATATGGAGACTGATGCTGGCAATAAACGGCATTGGGTATCGGGAATGATGCCGCCTCGTTTTACCATCGAACTAATTCCCCATTGCTGGCTCCATTACAAGGTGGTCTGTGCTCGTGAGCGTGATCCATCAATTCACGTAACCTGATTATCACCAATGTCACCAGTGCTTATATTCTGTTAACGGTGACAGTACTAAAGGTGATCATGCCTGGGTATGTGGTGCCAAGGAAGCAACGGCGACGTATTTGTGATTTATCATGCGGATATGTCGAAATTGACTCGGCGTCGTGCGCGCAGACGGGCGAGTAAGTTCTGCGTGGGCAAGGTGAGAATTCACCGTTGACCCTGATGCTGAACATCGGGTGTAATTCATGTGTTCGTTGGACCGTCGCCAGAACGCTACGGACTTCGTCGAAGCCTGATACTTCGATCATAGTCGTCAGGTTGCTGTGCAGATGGTGTTTGACCTTGTTTCAAAGTGTTAACTGCATGAGGGTCGGTTGGGATATTTCCGTCTTGTTCAGCCACGCTTTCTTGTATGCGATCGTACTGTGATATTTTGCGGCTTTGCTCATATATTCCTGGTCCGCTGACTGCCTCATGTGCAGGTGGTCCCGGTGCAGGTGCCTGTACGCCAGGCTACTGGTGATGGTTTTCGTCGAAAATTGTCGAGGCCCTGTAGTGTTGCAACCTCGTGAATGAATAACGGCAAAATCAGATAACGATCGCTCGCTGCTCTTCTCACCTCACCATTTATGACTGCTTCTATATCTCTGGTAATTGATAAGTCGATGAAGTGATCGATTGAAATGGTATAATCATGCATCATGCGTATAATTGTCCGTCATGCTGCGTAAATTAAATGTGAATTTTCTGAATAATGCGTTTTTTTTTCTGTAATCTTTGTTTTCGAAATCGTTTTTTCTGTCTTTCGATGTTGATAAACCAAAGATTCGTCGTCTCGTTGTTTGAACATGTAATATGTTATGGGTGTGTTAGAACTCGTTACTGACAAATGGTTTTAAATGAAACAGTCTTTATTCTGCTTGCGTGGGTTATGATATTGGAAAATAATACAGGCAAATGAAGGCCTGAGAAAGGGACGAGATTTACGGACAGAGGTGAAGCTCGCTTGGGTTGATGTTTCGCAGAAAGGGCGGCGTTTGCTGCGTGGATCGGTCGCTGCGGAGTTTGTGTTCAGTGATGGTCATGTGTTTGAGACGCAATGACATACTGAAGTCGACGGGAAAGGAACCGGTTAAACCGGGGCTATATGGTGATAAATGATTCAGGACCGCGAAACGGTCTTCTGTTTCGGTTCTTCACCATGAACTGAATATGTATCGAGATTGACACCGGCCTGAGACCCGTCGACTGATTGCTGACGTTAACTTGTGTGAGACTTTCACCAGATTGAGGGCCATCGTCTATCAATTTCTGACAGGACTGAGGGTTCATCGCTGGGCTCAAGGGGCGGTGAATGAGATGAGGAGGACTGTGAAAATGGGCCAGGATGATCACGTGCGGTTGAACGCAACTGCTGCCGGAACTGTTTTATGGTCACCAGATGACGTTAGTGCCTATCTGGAGGGGCTTGAATATTGGGCCATGGTCTGCCTGAGCCCCAGTGAGCTGGGAAGCCGCTGGGTCGGCGGCTGATTACAGGTGTGAACCCAGGCCATGGACGGCTTCGAGGTCTCTGTCGAGACGTCTGGCGTTAAACGGTCTGAATGATGTTTAGTCGCGGGAGGATGGCTGCTGCTGTTTTGTGGTGTGGTGGTAATCGCGGCATCAGGGCTTGTCGATCGAAGTCGGCCTGCCATCCGTGGTTTGTTTATGGATATCCAAATGCTGACCTTCCGGAAACTGTTAAAATGAGGACTGCACAAACTTGACGGATGGTAGCAAATTCGGCGGTGCAGGTCGGTGGAAGCTCGACAATGTTGAATGGTGTCTTTATGAATGAACTGAAGAATCGTTTCTGAACTCAAACCTAATCGTGGTGGTATGGGAAGATGCCATATAATTTTTCATGTGGTGAAGACGTTGTTCTTTGGATCGTGATTCTGTCATGGTTTACCGCGGAGGACATGCGTTGACACCTGAGACGAGATAAAGCTGTTTAAAAATAGGATGATAGACAGCAGCCTGGCTGTCCTCGGCAGATTCTTTATCTGCACGTGCTGGGATTAACAACGTGCTGGCTGCGAAACGGTGAAGCTGAGCACCGCGGTTTGCCGGAGGGACCTGTGCGGGCCGCTGACGGCCTCGTTCTGTTACCCACCGATGCCGTCACTGCTGACAGCGGTGATACTCCGACCATACAATAGGTGTTGCTGCTGGGGGACGGCGCCGAGACCTGTATGACCGCACCTGCTGCTGGGAGCGAAAACAGGTTGACTTTGGTGGTTTTGTGAAAGAAAAAAACCTAATAGCTCTTCGCCAGCGGTCTGTCAAACGCGAGGCTCAGCTCTGTCTAATGAAGAAGGCGGTGGTAAGGTGTTGAAATAAGAGACTTGGCGGATGATTATTGAACCAGATCTGCTGCTGTATACACTGGACTCCGTAAAATATTTTTGAGGATTTTGAGGCTCTGGTATAATGAAATAGGCGAAATGAATGTAATGAGACAGTGGGCGGCTGTGGGCAACACTTGGGAAGGCAGGGTATCTCCTTGGTCCTGCGTAAGTGCCAGTTGGGTCACGACCACTGCGCCTGGTGGCCAGACTTTGACCGGAACTGGTCGTCTGACTGGCCAGACCTCCGACCAACGGCTGACTTAGCACTGCCATGATCGTCGCGCCTCAGGCTGTTGCTTGTAATTTTATGGTTTGTTCTTTGGTGAGGTCTTGTGAATTGGAACTGACAACTTTCTGTGCCGGGGTCTGGGTTTCCGAGATTGAGCTGTGCTGACGATCTGGATGATTGTTTTGGAAACGCTCTGGCGTGACCCGGCCTGAGTTTTGAAATGCGCTCGCAACGACCAATTTTGTAGTATGTTTCTGAAAACGGTGAACAGCTGGTGGCCAGGCGAATCTGTTGCGGCTTTCACGCACCTTTCCTACGTACCTGTCGACCGGTGTTTCAGCTGAAAATGTGCAAATATTTCGTGTTATGAAGCGTTCGATGACTGTGCTGTTGTCACGTGAACAATTCTGACTACTGACTCAGGGATGTGACGGAGAAAGGGTGAACGTCAGTATCGGGATCACAGATGATTTTCGGCAACGGTGACCGGGCGGACTACAAAGAGCGCAGGACGGTGTGGTGGAGAATCGAAATCCTCTTGAGCTTTACGTGTTAATGGACGCTAAGAGGCACAGCTTCTGTTCTGGAGATCACTGTGTCTTCAGAGATATGATTGGAGGGTGGACAGGCAGGCAGGGAATTAAAATGCTGACATGTTGGCGAAGACCTTGATATTATTACTGACGAGGGTTCAATGACCTCGCCTCGCAGCTACAGGCTGAGAATGATCGGTATAACTTGTCAGGGAATTCATTGCTGCGGGCATGTTGTGCCGACACCGACGAATGACTGCTTGCGGCCCTGAGCAATTCTCATGGGGCCCCTGTGTCGACCTGTTGGTATACTGAATGTAATAAAGAACAATGACGACCAATTCTACGCCAGCTGTCACTGCATAACTAGAATATGTTTGATCAGCTGCTCGGTATCAAGGCAGAATAACTGAATATTTAAGGATATTTACCGCAATATACAACATGACACGGAGATATGTCGGACCATATTACAGTCGCGGAAGATTTAAAACGAATGATCTGGTTAAAATAATGAGGGCGAATGATCGGCACCACTGGTGCTCACTGTGATATGAAATGCGTTATCTGCATATGATTTGCTGTAAGACTGGCTGGCACAATCGGGCCGTCATGAATCTGACGGCAGCAATCGAAATGCCTCGGGCAATCAGCTGCTGGCGTGCTGGTGCATGATGTGACCGTTTCTGAGATCACTCGGGCAGGCTTCTGCCACGGGTTGACATCGCTGTACTCTGGCGTTCAGGTGCATGGAGATGCGCGATGACCGTTATCGGCGATGCGTGACGTGCTGCTGCGTCTGTCCCGCCTGGGCGGATCTCGCGGGTGACCATATGCTGCGGGTCATTTCTCGCTATGAAGTGGAGTGCTCTGTCAAAGACCCGCAACGACTCTCAATGTCGTCTGTCCTTACCGTCGTCATGAGCGAGGACAAGTGGCTTCTTTTTGACAAAGGTCGCCCGGCTGCGTTTATCGGTCGCCCGTCGGCAAATTCATGTAATAATAACGAGACACGCCATGCTGTCTCTTACGAGTCGAACATAATATATTTCTGAGCATGCTCTTCGTCTGAAAAATCGTAGTCAACCTTATCTACCTGTTCTTGTTATGAACTGCTAAATTACCCCATGTTATGATAACTCATTGAGCAGGATCATGCCAGGACTAAAGACTGTGAGGTTGGTATTATTATGGTTTATGTTTTTAATAGACTATAAATGTTCTGGATATGGTGGACAGGCCACAGGGATGCTGTTGCAACTCGCTGGCTGTGCAGTCGTGTCTCGTTGACGTGGGCGGGTTGTGCTGGACATCGTTGAACTCTCGTCTGTGGTCACTTGCGTGCTGCGTTGAGAACTGGTGGGGTCTGACCTGCCTGAACGGCTTCGCTGGCGTGCGGCTGAAGGAATGGAGTGATTCTTCCTGTTGACGGTTGTGTTTATCTTGTTAATCTCGTTATTTTTCTGCCTGACAGGCGCGGGCCGGGTCTTCGGTCTCAGATCGCTTCTGGCCAGCTGTCAACAGGACCAATACTGTTAAAACATCGGGCGATGGGTATCTCGTTTCAATCACGTCTGGCCATGCCTTTCTGTGGATAGTTACTTACGCCATTTTCAACTGTTGAAGAAGGGGAAGTAATGAAGTCATCTATGAACGCGTGGTATCACTGCCGGCGCCGTCTGCGGTTGTAATGATCTTTCTTGTCCTTGACCGGAATGTTGCTCCTGGACGGCCTGTCTACGTTGTCGGTAACTGCTGTAACTGAACTGATGGGATGCATGTGTGCAAGAACGTCACGTGTGATGAAACGTTTCAAAGCCAAAATTCATTTGGAAAAGGCAAACAACTCGTGAGCTACACCCATAACAACTGTGTCGTGTTGAAAACTTCGGCGGTATTGATATTTAAGGATGATGACCTGCCCTCGTCTTGCTCTGCCCGTGGAGTTGGTTCCAAATATAGTGGATGTAATTGAGCCGAGACATTATGCTAACAGTGATGGGCTGGGCAATAGTCTCGTTCGTGAGCCGCATGCTAAATGACAAGCCATTTGTCATACGCCAGGCACAGTCGATGAGGAGAATACGGGGCCAATACTGGGCCGTATAAACAAAATACGAAACGCCGAGTGAAACGCTGCGTCGGTTCTTCTCTGGTGCCTGCCCTTATCTTCTATCTTTGTTCGTAAAGGCCATGGTATTGCCAACCGTCGCCAACTATGGACATTGATGAACCTAATTCGGTCACCAACTGTTTCATTCGGCAGAATCTTCTACCGCCATCTTCACCGCCACCCTAATCTGGACCATGGCGGTGACACGCAGGCATAATACCATTGTTACCCGCTGGTGCCGTGAACTGCGGCGGCTGTGACTAAATGTTACCGGAATGTTCGTCATCGCTGTAACCGAGACATTAACATTGACGTGCCACAGCAGACAAAGTTACGTATCATGCCACGATGTGCTGCGGACTTTGATGGCCTGAAATGCGGCGTTTGACAATCGTTTTTCAGTATTGCCAATCCGGATCTCGAGGGGAACTAGTCATCGACAGGATAACGGGAGGTCGAAGTCACTCGCAAACTGACGGCAGATGACCCATGTGGTGCTGGATGACCAATGATTACGCCAAATGATCGCTGCTCTCCGGCGATATAACCTGCGGGAATGAGGGATCGAAAGGCCGCGCGAATAAAGGTAAATGAGACTTCCCCCGTCGTCCGGACTACAATCGACAATCGTACTGAAATTACTATAGTATTGCGGCCAGGGCATGAGACAGGCCAGCAATCGACGTATTTGTTCATTATTAATCTGTGCGTCTGTGCGTCTCGCTGATATGATATGAATATCTTCGGGATTAACAATGTGCTAATTCACTTCCGGTGAGATGTTGTTCTGGTGACCGTGACTCGCTCTGTTGCTTCTGGCTCATGACCATGGTGGGACGCTTCACTGCTGGCGGCGGCGGTCATGTGTGCTGCGGTCGGCTGTGGCATTTTCGCCGCTCAGGCGCCCGGACAGGCGCGGCGCGATGAAACTCACGTCGAAGTCAAATAATGCGTTATGCCGTCTGTTGGTTCGCTGGTGTGCCGTGAACTCGTGTGGACCAATCATGGGACTGCCGCCTCTGCTGGTTGCTCGCGCATCGGGATAACAATGATCGCTCGTGGCATCACTCGCGGGTGTGTTGCTGAGCTGGGTCTGGCTGTTTCTGGCTCCGCGCATTCTGACGGCGGGTCGGGAGACCTGGTGACAGATAAAGTGGTAACGGGGTGCAATGACTCTGCGCTGACTGCAGATGGGGATCTTTCTGATGTTTCGAAACCACAGCCAGGGGAAGGCAGGATGACGTCTTCTTACCCTTTTCCTCGACAGCGGTGGTCATCTCTGTCTTCCAGACAAGGCTATGTTCTCTGCACGTCATGAGGAACAGGCATGCTCTGAGCTGTTATATTTCTCTGACCAGGCCCTGCCCTGTATCCGAAGCCGTGTCGTCGGCTCAGGCATCTGGAGATATTGATCTTCGCCGTCCTTGTTTCTTGATCCGTACTAGTTTATCAGTCGGGTTGAACCCGATCAGCTATCGTTTCATTTGATGTTGATGAAGTTCGTTGGTTGGGCACTCGATATGCTTACAAGGAATTTTCTGGGAGGGTGGACTTCACCGGATGGACTGTTTCGGTGGCTACGGCCGTTGCTGTTGAATGGTTTCCTGACGCAGTGATAATCGCGGCTAACAACTGTGATGTTGTTGCCCATCGCTGGCTGCGAGATCGACTCCTCTTCGTGACTCTCGCGGCCAGACCTCTGATATGTTACTGAACGAACTCCATCGCGCGGGTTGACCTGGCTGGTGAAATGACGAGTCCGCAAATCGGTTTCAACGTAGGTCCTCGGCAGGCTCTGGGTGCCTCAATCGGCAATCTCTTGGAACGGACCCCCAGATTGCAGTATATGTCGGTGCTGATGTTCAGTCAGGTCGTTCATCGGCTGCGATATCGGCGGCGGACGTCAGATGCCAGTCTCACAGATCGCTGCTGCTCGCCCAGCAGCTCTTGATCTCCATCTGATCTCCGTTCAGTTGTATCGAGATAATTCACATTCTTTACTTTCAATAGTGAGTTTAATGAAACTCAGATGATATATGATGTGAAAATCGGTAACGAATTTTACGTTTTTATGGTGATTATGAAAAACGTTGATTCAATGAATGTTATATTTGGAGATACAAGTTTAATAAATTCCATGTCTGAGTTTAACGATGAGCCTGGCGATTAATGGCCAGTATGGCACGACACGGTGTATCACCTGTGATATGATGATCTTGTTTCGTTGATTAACGTGACCATCATTGATGATCGCTGGCTACGGTAACGGTGCCGTCGTTAAGGTTGAAATAAACGAAGCTACTTTCCGTTGGCGTGTGTTGACCTTGAGCTCGGCTACCTGAACGAATGTTCGATCTGTATACGCTCGCTGCTGCTGCTTTGGCCGGACTACGCTGTCGTTGCGGTTCTTTCCACCCTGTTATGAGCGTCCCATATATGGCCAAATTATTGGGCGGCTTGTTCGACATGACCGGGCAGACGGTGGTGGCTGTTAATGGTACTATCGTGAAATATGCCAGATATCCAGGCTCTTTGCCAACGGCTGGTCTCGCCTGTCATTTCCTGGATCACCTCTTGCATTTAGACCAGCTGGCTGGCAATATTATTGAGGCTGGTAACCTGTTCGTGTATTCCAGGTCTATAGAGCGTTGCGTCGTCTTTGAACCGCAATTGACGTCGGGAAGATGGTGCGTTAGCTAAACAGGTGGACCGGCTGCAGATGGATGGCAGGCTGTTGCTGATGCTGGGACGGTCTGAGCGACGGTCTTTCATGGGGCGGGTTTTGTGACCCATCGTTACCGCTGATTCTTTCCGTCATGACGGATGATGCTTACGGTGTAATTGATGCGGACAACTCCATGTTGGCGTTGGAAACATTTTCCGTCGACTCTCGAATGAATGGCGTGGACGCCAACAGATTGACGTATTGGCTGAAACTATTGGTTTGAAGGCAGGGGCGTCTGTCGGTGAACTATTGTCGGTGAACTCTTGTGAATGCGCAGATACTCTGTTCACTGGCTGACCGTTGGCTCTGTTACCGGTGATGTTGACGGTCAACTCGTGACAATCGACCTCGGCCTGACTTCGTCGTGGGTGCAGTTGGTTTCGGTTGTCGCATTATCTTGTTTTCGCTGACTGACCATGCATCACTCCCTCTTGGTGTCGTCCGGATATTTCTTCGACACTAAACGACTTCAGTCATCCTTTTCACTTCATTTGTCTGCCAGACGACCGCCGCGCTCGTTGGTGTTGCGACCACCGCAGATGGGGTGATGCCGTCGATATCGCTATGGGCCACTGTTCACTCGCTGACTTACGTGTCATGTTGCTAGCCAATTGACTGCTTATGTGTTCATGTCGTTAATCGTCGCTGTGGTGTGTCGACCGGTGAGGCCTGTCTTGTGTAATATGATCCATGGTGTGCAGAGACTCGTCGATTGATTGACTATATTGAATGATATCCCAGTGTGCATAATTATGCTTTTGTGTTATGCTGGCTGTGTTGAAATGTGGATTGGATGACGACGAGAATGGAGGCGGAGCAAGGGACAAAACAGGCCGTCGAGCTTGCCCTCTGGAACTCTGGTGGCGGGCCAGCCTACGGGGACGGAGACAATGGGTGGGGCGGCAAGTCGGGAGGCTATTCGCGTCGGCTGGCAGCTGCATGACTTTCGGTACTGTCTGATGACAGAACTGATGGTGCTGTGAAACCGTAATCAACAGGGGTATCGGCTATGACAGGTATCCTCTACTAAATAATTTTCTGGAAATTTAATGAGTATCGGTTGATCATTAGAAGAGAAATGGAAGAGTTACGTGAGAATGAATGAGCAAGACCTGTCAGTGGACGTACTGCTGGTGCTGGACGGTGGCGGCAGTGACAGGTGACCAGTGATCATGGCTGTGTTTTGAGCGACTGTGTGGCAGATGCGGCTCATCGGCGTCGTTTATGCAGTGTTGTGGTCTCGGTGCCGACCGTTGCGGTCCTCCTCCACAGCTGGGCGTGGTTCTGTAGTGCTGCTACTGGGGTTGCTGCTATGGGGTGTGAGGACTGTTCGGGAGTCAAGCCTGTTGGTCTTTCATCACCAGCTGCGGGCGTGACCTGGTGGGGTGGGAGGTGTGGGTGACTCAGAAACCTGACGCACCCGACTGATAACATTTTGTCGTCGGACTGCCGCTGTTTTCGGTGTTGGCTAAACTCTTTGCTATCGTTATCTATAAGGAACGGAGTTGGTGGTGTTTTAACTATTAATTCTGCTCGTTTACTGCTCAGCAACTCGGCCTGAGGAGACAGGCATTATCAGTGTTCATGACCGGTATCTTCATGGTACTCCAGATGTTCGGACTGCTGTTTCATGCCAAGGGGTGTGGTGACCGCACTGACTGTGGAGCCTGGTCGGATGGTGTGTTGACATTGCCACGGGAATCCTGATGGTATTTCGGCATTCAGGGGTAACTGCCGGCGGGCGCTGTGAGACGGGCGGGCAGGCAGGGCTGGGCTGACGGCTGACGGCTCGCGGCGGGGATGAGCGGACGCCAGGCGGCGAAGACTGGTGCTGAGATCTACAAAAAACTCTGATTTGAACAGATGAGGCTTTGATTCACAGGATGGGCCTGGATGATGACTCTGATGACAGGCAATTTGTTGAATCTGGATGAGCAAAGGACAGTTGGATGTTGAGTCTTTGTGATATGTGCTATTACACAACCCGTAAGCTGGGGTGACCGTTGATGAAAATGATTCTGACTGGCAATGCCTGGTGATAACCTGACAGCTATGACCTGTTATTATTGAATGGCTCTGACAAGCAATATCTTAGCTTATACTGTTCTTCGTTACAACTATTGTACAGGCTTATTTAGACCCTGATGATGGACCTGGGCTTCAAACCCTTATCTGGCTATCTTCGCTATCCCAATATTACCGGCATCTGCACGATGGGAAGACCAGCCAGGTGGCAGTCTGAATGGGCACGCAGCGTTGTTTCCGAATGCTGCGGCGTCGAGCTGGCTGCGACCATGGCCATTCTGTGCATCTTGGACGCTGGTATAGATCGTGTGGCGGACACGCAGTTGAGCAGCGTAACTGCGCTGGTTCTATATGGCGTGTCTTGACCGTTACAACGTTTCTGCTGCTACTCGGCAAACGCTCGACATCGGTCTAATAACGATAGGCGCCTGATTTCGCGCGACGGAAAGAACCGCGTTCAACGACGCTCTGATGTTACTTATCTTGTGTCTTCGTATCGGCTTTGTTGAACGGCACCATAACCATACCATCGGCTTGTCGTAATCGGCATGATTCGAAGGACTACCTCTTTGAGACTTTCTAACTATTGTCGTTGCCTTTTTCAACCATATCGTCAAAATTACGGATGACAATCCCGTCTGCGTTTTATGCCGTCGTCAACGAAATTACTGACTTTGTAACACCGGATGACTATTGAGACTGTTATATTCCTTCTTCTTGTCGTTGCTACTGCGTAATATTCCAT
>BNJV01000437.1_pt1 | contig 106675 bp, 142 predicted proteins | sample 8540591 | NCBI WGS metagenome assembly BNJV01 (sample SAMD00202457, study PRJDB9452) | human saliva metagenome | host: Homo sapiens
ACGCATGGGCATGGACCATGTGTCCCATCAGTAATCTGATGAGTATTCAGTATATTAGATGCGAAAAAGGAGCCGTTAGGCTCCTTTTTTGTATGTACAGTTAATATAATGGAAATAGATAATAGGCTAATGTGATAAACAGAGGCATTGTAACAGCCGATAATATGGTTGTGCCCATCACGATTTGTGTGGCATACTCTGGATTGTTTTTCATTTCAATGGCGATGAGTGCCATGTTGATAGCCGTTGGTACGCTGTAGGTAATGACAATTGTTTGTGCTGCAATTGGATGCATAGGACCATAGAAGATAATAAATAGTATGGTCATAACAGCCGCTAATAGGGGACTTATGATAAGACGTAAAGCGCTGGCTAGCATGATATCAGCTTTAAAGAAATTCAATGGCGTCCTGTTAATTTGAACACCTAAGGCAATCATAGCAACGCCTACAAAGGCATTAGCAAAGATGTTGAGGGGCGCAAAGAAGAAGAGCCCGTGAAGGTCGAATGGCAACAATTGGCATAGCAGTGCTAGCGGGATGGCGTATACCATAGGCATATGAAATACGACGTTGAGTGCATCTCGTGTACTTAATCGGCCTGCACCGGCTTGATAGAATCCATAAGTATTGCTCGTAATGGTTTGAATAATCATAATCGATACTACGCTTACAAGCCCTAAGTTAGCATAGGGGGTGGCTCCATCAATGACATATGGTACATTAGCAAATACAAAGATAGCAAGGGCTACCCCCATATTCCCTACATTATTAAACATGACACAGTTTTTTAATGTTGCAATTTTAGCTACATCATAGCCTTTTATACGCCCTACAATTTCAGAAATAATAGAGTTTAGTATCAGTACACATAGTGCACAGAAAACAATTTCCAATGTACTTGACGTGAATTTCGCCTCATACATGGCCCTAAATACGAATGTGGGCAATAATATATAGAAGTTAAGCTTGCTCAGTGTATATAAGTCAAGTTTGAATTTTTTATCTAATATAAATCCAACACCTATAAGCATAAATATAGGAATCATGGAATTCATGAAGATATGGCCTATTAATGATAATAAGTTCATGGTCTCACCTAGAGTTCTATAATATGAATAAAGTTGTGATAAAAATCATGGTATACTATAAGTATGATAAAATAAAATATATAGTATGAGTTATACGTATATTGTATGGGTTTTTATCTAATCACTATATACTATTATCATACCATAGGATGTAGAGTTTAGGTTTATATTTTATGTATTTATATGTATTAATTCCGTAGGGAACAGGAGGTTGTATGAGAAAAATTCTATTAGTTTTAATGAGTATTTGTATGCTTGCCTTTGTAGTAGGCTGTGGCAATGATGCAAGTAAAACTGCGGATAGTGCAAAGCCAAGTACATCTGAAAAGATTACAATCCAAGCTGCTGCTAGTCTTAAGGGAGCTCTTACTGAATTAGCAGATGCATATAAGAAAGATCATAACTTAGCAGATGATCAAATCACGATTAACTTTGCTGGATCCGGCACATTGCGTCAACAAATTGAACAAGGTGCACCTGCAAGCTTATTCATCTCTGCAGACGAAAAAAATATGAAGATGTTGCAAGATAAAGACTTTGTAACAGATGTTAAACCATTTGTGACTAATGAATTAGTTCTTGTAGTTCCAAAAGGCCAACCTAAAATTGAATTAAATCAAATTGCTTCTGTTAAACGTATCGTTTTAGGTAATCCTGATACAGTGCCCGCTGGTAACTATGGTAAACAAGTATTAAGAAAATTAGGTGTATGGGACCAAGTAGAACCTAATGTAGTGTATGCTAAGGACGTTAAAGCTGTAACGGCTTCTATTAGTCAAGCCGCTGGTGATGCGGGCTTTATCTATAAGACGGATGCTATCGCAGCTGGTGATGCAGTTGAAATTGCTGCAGTTACTCCTGCAGATTCTCATGATCCAGTCATCTATCCTATCGGTATTATTAAGAAATATGATAATGCTTTGGCTCAAGATTTCTATAAATACGTAATGAGCCCAGAGGGCCAAAAAGTCTTAGAGAAATATGGTTTCTCCACCTCTAAATAAGAGTCTAACGCTAGCCTTCAGGGCTAGCGTTTTCTTATGATACAATAGAGTTATAATTTAGTATCAGGTAAAGAAAGGAGGCAAGATATGAGTCCATTTTGGTTGTCGTTGTGGGTGGCGAGTTTAGCTCTAATTATCGTTATATTGATTGGCTTAGCTACTTGTTATTGGATGAATCGCTGTAAATGGAGTGGTATCGCTATCCTAGATGCCTTAATAACATTGCCGCTCGTGTTGCCTCCAGTTGTAGTTGGTTTTGCTTTGCTTATGGTATTTACACCAGGTTATGCATTCGGGGCTTGGTTAGAATCTCATGGTTTAGGCGTCGTATTTACGGCAGCCGGTGCTGTTGTGGCTTCTTCTGTTATTGCCTTTCCTTTGTTTTATCAAACAGTGCGGTCCGCATTGCAGTCTGTAGACCATAATATGGAGGATGTGGCACGTACATTAGGTGCTTCCGAGCTTCGTATATTCTTCACTATCTCTGTACCATTGGCATGGAAGGGGATTTTAACAGGTAGTATCTTAGCGTTTTGTCGCGCTATGGGTGAGTTCGGTGCGACCATATTAATCGCCGGTAATATTCCTAAAATTACGCGTACCATGCCACTTGCTATCTATTCCTACGTAGAAGCGGGGCAGTACATGGATGCCTTTGAGCTCGTTATTTACATTTGTGTGCTTACATTAGCGCTGTTGAGCGGTATTCACATCCTTACAAAAGGATCCTTATTCCGTAATATAGGGCGTAATTAGGAGGAACTATGATTACATTTTCTTTTACCATAGCAAGACCTTCTATGATTGTGAAAGCCGATGGTGCTTTAGCATCAGGTATTACGGTGTTAACCGGCTCATCTGGGAGTGGAAAAAGTACATTTATCAAATGCATAGCAGGTTTGGTGAAGCCTACAACAGGTATCATTCGATGCGATGAAAGAACATGGGTTGACCGAGATCGAAACATATGGGTACCAGCTCAAGAACGGCAAGTAGGATATATGCCACAAGGCAATATAGTATTCCCTCATTTATCCGTAGAGCATAATATTACATATAGTAAACGAGGCACACCTGATATGTGTGATTCTTTATTAAAACGTTTAGGTTTAGAAAAATACCGCAAGACTAAGGCTGGTAGCTTATCTGGCGGTGAGCAACAACGTGTTGCCTTAGGTCGTGCACTCTATTCAAAACCAACTATATTGCTTCTTGATGAGCCCCTATCTGCTCTCGATTGGAACCTTCGTAAACAAGTGCGTGAGGATCTTGTTTCTATCATTCGCGAATGGAACGTGCCATGCGTATGGGTAACCCATGATGAAAGTGAAGCAGAAGCTGTAGGAGATAGACATTGGACCTGTGAAAATGGGCAAATCATTATACCTTAATAGGTAAAATACCTTCATAAGCATACTCGCTTATGAAGGTATTTTTGTGTTAGTGTTCTTTTATTTCGACAGATGAGTTCACAGTTTTACTTATGAATCCAACGATGACTGTAATGAGGAATGCTATAGTAAATGCTGGGAGTGTAGCACCTATAGTGCTTTCACTATGTAACATATAGTGATACACACCTACAGATAGGGCCCAGATGAGACCTCGCACTAAATAGGCAGATGTAGTTTGTACCTGTTGATGATTTACAAAGTAGTCTGCCAATAGGATGGCAATCATCGGTGTAAAGACGGAGCCAATGAGATATAGGAAATCTGTAATATCATCCATTGGATATAGGATAGCTGCTATGGTGCCGATAATTGTAACGATGACGGCTACGCCTTTACTAGAGGCACTGTTATAGATAGTCGTACTAGACACGCCCGCTGAGTAAGCGTCCATAAAGGTTGTCGTTACGGTAGAGAAGATAATAACGATGAGTCCCGCAAGACCGAGGCCTGCGTTCATCATGATGGTAATGATGGAGTCGCCACCACCAAAGATAGCCGCGCTGAGACCTAAGGTATACATAACAATACTTGTTACCGTGTAGACTGTAGCACTTGTCAGTGATGCGGAGAAAGGTTTTTTACTTTCTCGGGTGTAATCACTAATGAGAGGTAACCAAGACAGAGGCATGGCAATAGATAATTCAAGAGCGGCAATGAAACTCATGCCTCCACTAGTGAGAAGGCTACTTTCACTAGGCCATTGAGATATCATGTGAGCGCCCATGTAGATAGTGAGACTAGCAATAGAATAGATACGATGGCTTGAATATATCCCGTATTGTGGAGGCCAATGAAAAGCCACAGAATAACAAGAGCCCCTATGGCTGTGGTCCAAATCATAGGGGATAGGGGCGCTAGCTCTTGTAACGCAAGCATAGCATCGTAGATCATGATACTCGTCCAACCGATGAGCTGTAGCATATTTAAAATGGCAAAGCCCTTAGCCCCTAGGGGGCCAAAGCTAAAGGCTGTAGTATTCATACTACCTTGTCGCAAGCGCCCCCCGATGAGTCCTGCCCCAAAGAGCAATATACCACCGATGATATGTCCCAGTATGATGGCATATAGACCTTGGGTAAGTCCTAATGGGGCTAGATAGGTACCGGTCATGATTTCCGCTATTGATAGAGCGGCACCGAACCATATCATGGCAAATTGTGGTTGTGTAATGTGTGTGTCTTTCATACGTCCTCCTTGCCAGGAAGTCATAGAAAAAGCCGAGCTCACAGGAACTCGGCTTTTAATCCTCTATGTTCCCTACGTTGGCATTATCCAAATCAGGTTATGGGTTAAAGCATTAGCTTACTCTCAGCCCACTCTTGTGAGCACCCCGTTATGGCTTTCATTATACGAGGTGTGTAGGAAATCGTCAAATATTCTGTTGCATAGATTGTATATTGATGTTATAACTAAAATATAAAAATATATTGCCACTAGGGGTGCTTTTGCTGAGATTGACCATTCAAAACCCTAGACCTGATCCAGATAATACTGGCGTAGGAAAGTGGAGTGAAACATAATACTAAACTATTACGAGACCATTCCATTTGGAGTGGTCTTGTTTTTATATGTTTGGAGGTATTATGAAATTATATACTGCATTGACAATTGCTGGTACTGACCCAAGCGGTGGAGCTGGCATTATGGCTGATTTAAATCCTTCCAAAGCCGTCACGTATATGGCATGGCTGTGGTTACATCTGTAGTGGCTCAAAATACAACGGGCGTTCACCACGTGGAACATTTATCTTTAGAGAGTATAGAGAAACAGTTACACGATGTGTACTCAGATATTATGCCACAAGCCGTTAAGACTGGCATGATTGCCTTACCAGAAATGATGGATCTTATCTATCCTTATGTAAGCAAGGATATTCCGTACGTAATGGATCCTGTTATGATTGCTACTAGTGGTGATCGACTTGTATCAGATAAGGCTGTTGAGTTCTTAAAATCTAAACTCATTCCTACAGCCACAGTTATCACCCCTAATCGTAGTGAGGCTGAGGTATTAGCGGACATGTCTATTGATTGTGAAAGCGACATAACAACGGCGGCTAATCGTATCTTACAGGAATTAGGTCCTCAAGTGGTAATTATTAAAGGCGGGCACATTGGGGAGGATGCAACGGATTATGCTTTCACAAAAGATGGTAGCGTTCGTACCTGGACGAGCCCTAAATATGATACAGTGCACACACATGGTACGGGTTGTACCTTCTCTGCAGTTATTACGGCGGAACTTGCCAAAGGGCGTGATGTGATGGATGCCATCGGTATTGCGAAGGACTATATTGCATTAGCTATCAAGCATAATCCTGCTCTAGGGCATGGTTGTGGCCCTGTTAATCATATGGCCTATGGTTTGCTATCCAATGGGCCTGAAACGATGGATGAACTTTTGAGAAGCGATGAGAGGAGATGATGCTATGAACCCATATATGGATAATCAAATTAGCCCTGAATTCAATATATTAGACACATTGTGGAAGAAAAATCCCCTCGTTATTTGTATTACCAACGATGTGGTGCGAACCTTTACAGCTAATGGACTACTAGCCATTGGAGCATCGCCCATCATGAGTGAATGTAGTGAAGATTTGAAAGACCTTATTGTATATGCATCAGCACTGCTCATCAATATTGGGACACTTACACCTGAGAAGGTTAGCTACTATAAAGAAGCTATTAAGCTAGCGAAGGAATATGATGTACCAATTATTCTTGATCCTGTGGGCTGTCATGCAGGAGCTTACCGATTGTCGGTGGTTTAGACTTAATTAAGACTGGTGACATTTCGTTATTACGAGGCAATCAAAGCGAAGTTAAAGCTGTTTATGATGCGCTAAGTTCCGATAATAAGGATGACAACTCTCCGTTAGGTAAGGGGGTTGATGGGGCGCAGGTAGCGGACAGTTCCATTATCGCATATCGTCTAGCGCGTCTTATTAACTGTCCTGTAGTAGCAACGGGCGAAGAGGATTATGTATCCGATGGAACTCGAGTATTTGCAGTACCTCATGGTCATTCGATTATGACTGCTGTAACGGGAACAGGCTGTCTCTTAGGGGCTGTATTAGCAGCTTTTTTTGGAATCTATCCTTTGTTTAAAGATAGCCTGTCTATAGGCGAACTTCTTGCCTATGCATTGGCGTATTATGGTTTAGCTGGTGAAAATGCTGTTAAGATGAGCGGCGTTAAACCTGGTAGTTTTAGTGTAGCCTTTTTAGATGCTTTATATGAAATAAATGATGCGATTCTTCTATCAGAAAACCGTGTACGGCCCGTAGTTGTACCAGATCAATTACAGGTATATTTTGGTGTGTGGTACGCAAGATACAGGGCTTAACAAAAAGCGGATGCTTGAAATTGTTGAAGAAGCTTGTCGTGGCGGTATAACCTGCTTTCAGTTTAGAGAAAAGGGCGATGGCACATTAGAAGGTCAACAGAAGTTTGAACTAGCACAACAGTTGAAGCATATCTGTGCCAGATATAATGTACTCTATATTATTAATGATGATGTAGATCTAGCGGTCGCTGTTAATGCGGATGGTGTTCACGTAGGGCAAGACGATATGCGCTTAGAAGATGTGCGCCATTTTGTAGGACATAAGGTGGTGGGCATATCTATCCATTCCGTAGAGGAACTCCGTAAAACAAATGTTGAATATGCGGATTGCGTGGGGGTAGGTCCTATGTATGCAACCAGTAGCAAACCTGACGCACAAGAACCGTGTGGACCAGAGCGTACAGCGGAACTACAATCAGAAGGGTTAACCTTACCATGCGTCGGCATTGGGGGCATTACTTTGGATAATGCAACTGCAGTACTACATGGGGGAGCGTGTGGCGTGGCAATTATATCTGCCATTACTCATGCAGAAAATCCTTGTGAAGCAGCACGACAATTTAAAGAATTGGTATCTAGTTTTTAATAGTATGATTTACGACTATTAATATATAACTAAATAGGACGCAAAAAAAGACGATGACCGAAGTCATCGTCTTTTATATTGAGGTTGTCTGTACATACAGTTAGGAAGATCTGCACTTGCAGTGTTACATACTGTATTAAATAGTTTTCTAAATTTAAAGATTAGTCGATGTTTTCAACGAAACGTTGGAAGAAAGCTTGTGGGTGAGCACATACTGGGCAAACTTTAGGAGCTTCTTCACCAACGTGAATGTAGCCACAGTTAGCGCAAATCCATGCAACTGGTTGATCGTTGTGGAACACTTTGTTGCCGGAAACGCGAGCTGCTAATGCAAGGTAACGAGCTTCATGGCGAGCTTCGATTTTACCAACTTCGCGCATTTTGAAAGCGATAGCAGTGAAGCCTTCTTTTTCTGCTTCATCAGCAAAATCTTTGTACATTGTAGTGTGTTCGTAGTTTTCACCAGCTGCTGCATCGCGAAGGTTAGCTTCGATATCAGCGGAGATGTCGCCACCATGAAGAGCTTTGAACCAAACTTTAGCATGTGCAGATTCGTTGTGAGCTGTTTCTTCGAAATAATCAGCAATTTCGTTCATGCCAGCTTTACGAGCTGCTGCTGCATAGTATGTATATTTTTGGTACGCTTGGGATTCACCAGCAAATGCTGCTTGAAGATTTTTTTCAGTGTTAGAACCTTTTAATTCTGCCATTTTAATACTCCTTTGTACTTACATCAAATTTCAAAATTTTTTTACTTAGTTATATATTCATAACCACCTGGTTGTGAATGCAATGTTAGATAACTCACTTGAGTTTAAGTTAAATAAAAACTTATTTATATACTGATAAGATAGACACTTGTCTAAATTTTTTTAAAAAGCACTTGCTTAACTTATAAATGAGTACTTACCTATGTTTTGTAAAGAGGCACTTGCCTATAATTTACACCACAATGTTTTTTTGATTCGTATACTTAACGAATAATCATTGTTGACTATATTGTAACACAGTAAATGAGAAATGCAAGTGTTTTTTTGTAAAATTTATTTCGAAAAATTTTCTAAATGATAAATATTATCAATGTAGTAAATATGCGGTTTTTAAAAGTCTGTTAAGTATTGAATTCATAAAAAAATACAGTTAACGATAATGAGAATGATAATTATATGGAAAAATCATTATTGTTTATAAGTGCCTTGTATTTTGGTAATAATTCTGGTTATATTGTTAGAGATTATTAGTCATAGTGTACTTTTACCTATATTGGAGAACATATTTTAAGTATAATAAGATATATATAATAGAAATAGTATAAGGAGGCGCTATGGCGTTTATTAGATATTATGTAGGCGATGTAGTACAAATGAAAAAATCACACCCCTGCGGCAGTGATGAGTGGGAGGTTAAGCGTATTGGCACTGATTTTCTTATCGTTTGTAAAGGTTGTGGTCATCAGTTATTGATGTCGCGTCCTAAATTTGAAAAGGCAGCGAAGAAGATAGTATCGCGCTTGCCTGAACATGAATGAGGTAGGACTATGGTACGACTCACTGATTATGTTACGAGTGGAGGCTGTGCATGTAAAATAGGTCCTCATATATTAGAACGTGTTTAAAGGCCGTTACACCTGTTACAAATGAACATGTTCTAGCTGATATGACTGGTGCCGATGATGCGGGGGTTTATCAAATTTCTGATCAATTAGCCCTCGTACAAACATTGGATTTTTTTACGCCTGTTGTCAATGACCCTACGTTATTCGGTAAAATTGCAGCGGCTAATGCATTGAGCGATGTATATGCGATGGGGGGGACACCCCTAACGGCGATGAACATCGTTGGGTTTCCTGTTCCCTTAGTAGAACAAGGCGTATTGACGGATGTACTCAATGGGGCTGCGTCCATTGTGTCTGAAGCTGGTGCAGTCATTGTAGGTGGTCATAGCATTGAAAATAAGGAGCCTATTTTTGGCATGTCAATCACAGGCCAGGTTAATCCTAACGAGATTTGGAAGAATAAAGGCTCTCAAGTAGGGGATGTATTGGTGTTAACAAAACGCATCGGCACAGGTATTATGAATAATGCGTTGAAAGCTGATTTATTTCCTACTGGTACTGCGCAGGCGATTGCTAGTATGAGTACATTGAATCGCATGGCTGCTGAGGTGGCCCATAACTTTACAATTCATGCGTGTACTGATGTGACGGGCTTTAGCCTTATGGGGCATTCTGTAGAAATGGCGAGTGCTTCTAAGGTAACGATTCATATCAAGACTTATGATATTCCGCTCTTTAATGATGTTATTGAGGCTGCGCAAATGGGTCTGGTCCCTGCTGCATCCTATGGTAATCGCAAGGCCATAACTGATGTACAGGTTGATGCGAATTTAGATGGGGTGTGGACGGATATTCTCTTTGATCCACAAACATCAGGCGGACTTTTATTCTCTGTACCTGCAACAGAAGGACCGGATTTGGTGAAAGCTTTATATGATGTGGGCGTTGAAGGTGCCACTATAGTTGGTGCTGTTGAAAACTTTAGTGGCTTAGCGGTACGTGTAACCAAGTAAGATATATAATACTGTTGTGTTTTTTAGTATATAGAGTAGTGTGAGTTTATGCTTTCACAAAATATATAATAGTATTGAGGTAAATGATGAGTAATACGAATGAATTAACTGTAGATGTGCGTGGTAGCTTGTGTCCAAAACCTGTTATTGAAACGAAAAAGGTAAGTGATGCGCACCCCGATGCGATTATTACGACAATTGTGGATAACGAAGTGAGTCGAGATAATGTAGAAAAATTCGGGAAATCTCGTGGCTATGATGTGGCAATTGGACAAGATGGTATAGATTTTTTTATTAAACTTACGCCTAATGTAGAACCTGCACCGGAAATTGGTTGCAAACCTATGAATTATAGTGACCGCATCATTTTGATGACGAAAGATTATCTTGGTGAAGGTAGTGAAGAGCTTGGCCGTAATTTGATGAAAACCTTCTGGGGGTGCATGGTTGAAGCCGACGTGAAGCCATCTACAATTTATTTCATCAATAGTAGCGTTAAAATGGTAACTAACGATTCTGTTCATTTAGATAATATTAAAAAGCTAGCTGATGCAGGTGTAGAGATTGCTGCATGTGGTATATGTCTTGATTACTATGGTTTAAAAGAGCAAGTTGGCGTAGGCTCTATTACAAATATGTATGCGATTACAGATGCTATCGTTGGGGAAAATGTTGTTAAACTATAATACTCGTATCTATGTTGTAAATGATTAAGTAATATTATTGGAGGTGAGGCATTGAACAATAAAAAGTTGCTTGTCGTTTTTACATCCTATTATTTTGGAGATAAGGCGGATAAGATATTAACGGAACTTTCGGTGCCTCACCAACTGATGGCTACACCGCCAGAATTGAATGATATGTGTGGTTTATCTATTCAAATAGAACAAAGTATTGTGGAACAAGTTCAGGCTATTTTAAAAGAACATAAAATCAGTATGTCAGGGCTCTTTTGGTATGAAAAAGGGAAACCAGTTTTAGCATATAAAGATTAAATTGATTTTTTTCAGTATCTAAATTTTAGCTAATTAGCTTCATAGGTTATGTACCTAAGTTTAGTTTTTAGAATTAATATAATGAAAGGTAAGATTTTCAATGAGCAAATATGAAATAGAAAACGTAAAATTAACAGCCCCTAAATTGGATCGTAAAGATTTAGAGTATGCTATGACATATCGTTATGCATGTAAAAAATTTGATAGCACTAAAAAGATTTCTGAAGAAGATTGGAACGCTATTTTAAACGCAGCTCGCTTGGCACCAACATCCCTTGGATTTGAGCCTTTTGAATTGCTAGTAATACAAAATCCGGAAATTCGTGAAAAAATGAAACCTCATGGATGGGGGATTCACGCTGGCCTTGAAGCAAGCCATTTGGTAGTATTCTTAACACGTAAAAAAGTGGATTTAGAATTTGATTCTCCTTATGTACGTTACATTCAAGAAACTGTTAAACAATTGCCAGCTGAAGTAGATGCTGCATATCGTGAAAAATATGCCCAATTTACTACAAGCGATTATAAAACATTTGAATCTGAACGTGCTGCATTCGATTGGGCGTCTAAACAAGCGTATATCGTAATGGCGAATATGATGGCTATGGCGGCGTATGAAGGTTTAGACTCTTGTGCGTTAGAAGGTTTCAATCAAGATGACATGACTGCATTTCTTGGTGATGAACTCGGTCTCTTTGATACAAAACATTTTGGCATCTCCGTAATGGCTGCCTTCGGTTACCGTGGTGAAGAACCTCACCGTAATAAAACACGCCGTACAATAGATGAAATCGTAAAAGTTATTGAATAAAGAAAATGGATGTTATCAAATCGATAACATCCATTTTTTGTGTATTTACTTAAACGTTAAAACGGAAATGTGTTACATCGCCGTCTTTCATAACGTAGTCTTTACCTTCAAGGCGTACAAGGCCTTTTTCTTTAGCCGCATTTTGGCTGCCGCAAGCTTGTAAATCGTCGAAGGATACGATTTCAGCACGGATGAAGCCTTTTTCGATATCGGAGTGGATTTTACCAGCAGCTTGAGGCGCTTTTGTGCCGTTTACAATTGTCCAAGCACGAGCTTCCATTTCACCAGCTGTGAAGTAATTGATAAGACCTAAGAGTGCATAACTTGCTTTGATAAGTTTTGTTAAGCCAGATTCTTCAAGGCCAAGATCCTCAAGGAATGCAGCGGATTCTTCTTCGGATAACTCTGCGATTTCGGACTCGATACGAGCGGATACAACAACGATGCCAGCGCCTTCGTTTTTCGCATATTCTTCTACGCGTTTTACATATTCGTTACTGGAATAATCAGATACTTCATCTTCGGAGATATTGGCAACATAAAGAGAAGGTTTAGCAGTGAGCAATGTTAATTCTTTGATCATTTCTAACTCTTCTTCGTCTAGACCTTGTGCACGAACTGGTTTAGCTTCACCTAACCCTTCGATGATGCGTTCTAGCAATGGTAATTCAGCGCGTGCATCTTTATCGCCGGATTTTGCAATTTTTTCAATACGTTGTTTACGTTTTTCAACGGATTCAAGGTCCGCAAGGCAAAGCTCAGTGTTGATGATTTCGATGTCGCGGATTGGGTCGATGGAGCCTGCTACGTGAGTGATGTTAGGGTCATCGAAGCAACGAATAACTTGAGCGATGGCATCTACTTGACGGATATGGCTAAGGAATTTGTTACCTAAACCTTCGCCTTTGGATGCGCCTTCTACGAGGCCAGCGATATCTACGAAACGCATAGCAGCAGGGAGGATGCGTTTAGAACCGAACATTTCAGCCAATACAGCTAAACGATTATCCGGAACATCAACTACACCTACGTTTGGCTCAATTGTACAGAATGGATAGTTGGCCGCTTCAGCGCCAGCCTTTGTAATAGCATTGAATAATGTACTTTTACCAACATTTGGAAGGCCTACAATGCCTACTTCTAAATTTGTGCTCATGGTACCACCTTTTATTAATTCAGTCATTTCGTTCATTGTGAAAGTTTTTACTAGAAATAATAGTCCTTATAAAAACCTTATCAAATACGTATTATATCATATTCTAACAGATATATATATTTCTATAGAATTTAGTCTAGAATATTTATCTATAAGTGCTATAATGATAGATAGAGAATCGAGATTAATTATAAAAAAATAAATGATAAGTAAATGTTTTTTTATAATAAAAAAATATAAGCTTTTCTTATTATTTATTTTATAGAAAATTTTGATGAGTAGATATGACTATGTCAGTGTACAGACGGACGTGTCATTTAGATTGAACGGGAACGTCATGTGACACTGCTAGGAAAGGAAGTTAAGTATGTTTTCTAAGTTATTTGATAGTTTTTTAGTTCACTATTTAGAACGTTTTAATGATCACTGCTTTAATGTCAAAGTCGGCGATAATGAATATACTATCGGTGAAGGCGAACCTGAGTTTACCATTCGTGTAAACCGCGATATCCCTAAGAAAGATTTGCTCGTTTCTGCTGAACTTGCACTTGGCGAAGCGTATATGCGTAAAGATATTGAAATCGAAGGGGATTTGTTCAAGGCTCTTTGCGTAGTGCTAGGTCATGTTAATAAAGATTCTATTAATAAAAAGGTACTTAGTTCTCTCTTTAATGTAGGTCTTAAAAAGAAGGATCAAAAACAACAAGTATCCTCTCACTACGACCTTGGTAATGATTTTTATAGCTTATGGCTTGATAAGACAATGAGCTACTCTTGTGCATACTTTAAGCATGAAGATGATATCTTAGAAGATGCACAATATCAAAAGGTACATCATATTCTTGATAAATTATATTTAAAAGAAGGCATGACCTTACTCGATATCGGTTGTGGTTGGGGATTCCTTTTAATCGAAGCTGCCCGCAAGTATGGTGTTAAAGGCTATGGTTGCACATTGTCCGAAGAACAATGGAAGAAGGGCCAAGAACGAATCAAAGAATTCGGACTTGAAGGTCAAGTTGAAATTGAGTTAATTGATTATCGTGATGTAGCTGCATCTGGACGTACATTCGACCGCATCGTCAGTGTTGGTATGTTGGAACACGTAGGACGTCCAAACTTCCCATTGTATATGGAAGATGCATCCACTTTGTTAAATGATGGTGGTTTATTCTTGCTCCATTACATCAGTGATCCATCAGAAAAAGAATCTAGTGCATGGATTCGTAAATACATCTTCCCAGGTGGATGCTTACCATCTCTTCGTGAAATGGTTTCCATTGCCTATGACTATGATTTTAATGTAATCGATGTTGAAAGCTTACGCTTGCACTACTATAAAACATTGATGCATTGGTATAATAATTTCCAAGGTGTTCGTGATCAAGTAGAAAAAGTCCGCGGTACTGAATTTGTTCGTATGTGGGATCTATACCTCTGTGGTTGTGCTGCAGGTTTCTATATTGGCAATATGGATTTACACCAAATCCTTATGACAAAGGCGTTAACAATGAATTGCCATTGACACGTTGGTATTAATAGATAGATTATAATATGAAAAAAGGACCGTCTTAGGGCGGTCCTTTTTGTGTGATATGCCACGTTTATATAATGTGTGTTACATATAAAAAGAGGATAACCGAAGTTATCCCCTTAAGATGCGTATGGAATTATAGAGAGTGTGCTCGTAATTCTTCAGCAGAATGTGTGGAGATCCAAGCTGGTGGAATGTCGAATACTGTGTAGCAACCAGTGCCACCGTGTTTAGCAAGGCGGTAGATACCACGAGCGTATGCAACAAGTGCAGAACTGTGAATTCAGGGTTGGAGTCAAGTTTCAAGGAATACTCAACAACATGACGTGTGCCGTCAGTGCTTTCACCAGAGCGAAGAACGAAGCCACCATGTGGAATACCTTTGTGGTCGCGATCGAGTTCTTCTTGAGAAATGAAGTTGACTACAGTTTCATAACCTACGAAGTAGTTTTCCATAGTTTTGATTTCGTTTTCGATTTTAGCTTTGTCTGCATCAGGTGCAGCTACTACGTAGCATTCACGAAGGTGACCTTTGTAGCCATCAACGTCTGGAGTTTCACCATTGCGAATCGCTTCAAGATATTGTTCTTTTGGAACAGTGTATTGACGAGCGTCAAGAACGCCATCGATACGACGGATAGCATCAGAGTGACCTTGGGAAACACCACGGCCCCAGAATGTGTAGGATTTACCGTGAGGCAAGATGCTTTCAGCGTAAACACGTTGTAAAGAGAACATGCCTGGGTCCCAACCACAAGAAATCAATGTAGCAGTTTTAGCTTCTTTAGCTACTTTGTCTACGTTTGCGAAATGTTCAGGAATGCGTGCATGTGTATCGAAAGAATCGATGCAGTTGAAGTATTTTGTTACCATTGGAGTTTGTTCGATAAGATCAGTTGCAGAACCACCGCAAAGAACCATAACATCGATTTTGCCTTTGAAATTAGGTAAATCCTCCATAGTGTATGTAGGAACACCAGATACTGTTTCTAAACCTTTACGGCGAGAGAATACGCCTACGAGTTCCATATCTGGTTGCAATTTAACAGATGCTTCTACGCCACGGCCTAAGTTGCCATAGCCTACGATACCAATACGAATTTTGCTCATATTAGCCTCCTATATAATTATAAAATCTAGTGTAATAACTAATATCTTTATTATAACATAGAAAATTCTCTTTTTATAATATTCTATAGACTTATACAGGATATATTATGTGAAGAAAATAATTTGGTTGTTATTATTCATCATTATATCGATACATTGCGTATGGGAATATACATAAAAGAAAACATCATATGTACAAAAATTGACACATATACCCTCCATATATGTACAATGAATATATGCATATTATTGTGTATAGTTTGAGGAGGTTAAGAGATGAGAAGGACGATAAACCTTGCTGTTATTGCTGCTTTAATTATTACCGGTGCTAGCGCAGAGGTCATGGTATCGGCTACTACAGTTGAAAGTCATACAGATGGGAAATCTATTGGGTTAAATTTATGGGGTGAAAATAAACACTATACCGATGATTTGACCGTCAATGTATCTGGTCTTGGTGTAAATGGTACAAAATACCATAACAATGTAACTGGTATATATGCTCTTGATGGTACACAAGTTGCCATTGATAAAAATGTGAATGTAACGGTTAAAAATCCAGCTCCTGCAGAAAGTGGAGAGAAGCGCAGACCGGATTTGGCACATTATTACATGAGTGGTATTTATGCTGGTTATGGTGGGGTTACAAACGATGGTAATAATGATGATACTCGTATTACCATTCAAGGTAATGCCAAGGTAGATGCCGTTGGCGTAGGTTTACAAGCTAATAAAGATGGATATATTCGCATTCTAGGTGGGGCGGATGTAAAGACACATCCTTTAATGACATCTGATACATATTCAGCACTTTCAGAAGAAGGATTTGTCTATGTCAATACAGGTATGGATGGATTAAAACCAGGTGCTAAGAACGTCAACATGTATGGCAATATCGGATTTATCAATAAAAACTATGGTATTGATAAGAATCCACACAACCATGGATCAGAAATATCATTGGGATTAACAACACCAAATTCTAATTTAGTAGGGGGTGTGCTCAATGAATTTGATGAAAGTAACAATAATCCACATCATGGCGGCTTGAGATTATATTTGCAAAATGGTGCTACATGGCGTAATGAATGGCTAGGGGCTGAACGTGAATATCCTACACAAGGCCGTCCAGATACTGCAAATTATCTCTATACAGGTAGTAAGGTAGAGCACTTTATAGGTGGTGCTACTGAAGGTAGCCGTGGCATTATTCAAGCAGTAGATGCACGTCCTATTACGATTAATAATTATGCTGGTCATACAGCTGTCGATTATGAAAAAGGTGCACCTGCCGCAGAAAATGGTAAAGGTGAAATAGTAATTAATCATGCTGACCCTGGTTCTTCTGTTACATTGCGTAGCTCAGTTGAGGCTTTGAAAGAACAAGCAAATGCCGAAATTCCAGGCTTAGCAGAAAATCAATTTGTGAAGAAAGTAGTCTACAATGGATATACGAAAGGTGAGCGAAATCTTGGCGTTAATGTGCATTTAGAAACAGGTGTGATTAGTCCTACGTTAAATGCTAAACTTAGCCCAGATGATTTTGATGCAGACGGACGTGCTATGGTGTCTAATAAAACCGCATTATCCACTAGTGAAAGTGAAATTGTCTCCGGTGCCAAGAGTGCATTAGCATCATCTGTTATGCAAATGCGAGCTGATACCAATGATTTGCAACGCCGTTTGGGCGATGTTCGTTTGAACGCTGACAATCAAGGTGTATGGGGTAAATACATTGGTGGCAAGTCTAAAATTACGGACTCTGCCTATGTCAATCAAACCTATAATATGGCGCAAGTTGGCTATGATACGAAACGAGGAAACTGGATTGTTGGTGGAGCCTTCCTATATGGCACAAACAACAATGATTATGCGCTAGGTTCTGGCTCTGGTAAGACAGCAGGGGTAGCAATCTATGGCTCTAAACAATTTAATGATGGCCGTTATTTAGATATCATTGCTAAAGGAAATCGTTTGAAATGATTTTACTGTATATAATAGTTTAGGTACGTCGTTAAGTGGGGACTATCATAATACAGGTGCATCTTTGAGCCTTGAATATGGCAAGCGTATTAAGAGAGAAAATGGTTTCTATATCGATCCTAGTGCGGAATTGATTCTTAGCCGCTTGTCTAGTGAAAGCTTTGATGCTCGCACGAATACTAGTAGTTCTGTTCATATCAATTCTGATGCGGTTAATTCTGCTATAGGCCGTTTGGGTATCGGCATTGGTAAGGAAGCTAAGAATAGTAATGTATTCCTTAAAGCTGCATTGGCGCATGAATTCTCTGGCAAGATGAAAGCAACGTATAGCATGGTCGGTGAACCAACGACTAATAGTGTAGTGGATTTGAAAGATACTTGGCTTGATCTTGAATTAGGCGGTTCTTGGAGCTTCCGTCCAAATACATATTTATATGGAACATTTACTAAACTTTGGTAGTACTATTGATACATCTTATCGCGTAGATGCCGGTATTCATCACAGCTTTTAATTAGTAGATGGATTTTAAATAAAAACGGTTGTGAAACCATTCGAAGAGAAGGTTTCACAACCGTTTTATATTACCTATTTTTAGTTGTAATAGTGTTAGAATTGTAATGTTTTAATGCGTTCTACGGCACGGATTGTATTTTCACGGCTGCCGAATGCAGTTAAACGAAGGTAACCTTCGCCGTGTGGACCAAAACCAGAGCCTGGTGTAGATACGATTTGTACCTTTTCAAGAAGAAGGTCAAATAACTCCCAACTTGTCATGTTGCCAGGTGTTTTTAACCAAATGTAAGGTGCATCGGTGCCACCGTATACAGTAAGGCCAATAGATTCGAGACCTTCTTTGATGATACGTGCATTTTCTTTGTAGTATGCGATGTTCGCACGAGTTTGTTCACGGCCTTCTTTTGAATATACCGCTTCGGCACCACGTTGAACGATGTAAGGTACACCATTGAATTTAGTACATTGACGACGGTTCCACATAGGGTTCAAAGGCTGACGTTCACCAGATTTAGTTTTGCCTGTTACTTCTTTTGGCACTACTGCATAGGCACAACGTGTACCTGTAAAACCAGCAGTTTTAGAGAAGGAACGGAACTCGATAGCTACTTCACGAGCGCCTTCGATTTCGTAGATGGATTTTACAGTGTCTTCTGTGCTAATGAAAGCCTCATAAGCAGAGTCGAACATCAAGATAGCGTCGTTTTCTTTACACCATTTAATCCATTCAGCTAAACGTGCACGGCTAAGTACAGTGCCTGTAGGATTGTTAGGGGAGCAAAGATATACGATGTCTACACGTTCAGCAGGAAATTCTGGAGAGAAATTATTTTCTGCAAATGTAGGAAGATATACAACCTTTTCGAACATGCCATCAACAGCTTGGCCTGTACGACCGCCCATAACGTTGGAATCAAGGTATACAGGGTATACAGGGTCGGTGATAGCGATGATATTATCTTCGCTGAATAATTCTTGGATATTGCCAACGTCGGATTTTGCGCCGTCAGAAACGAATACTTCGTCCATACCAATTTCGATGCCATATGGTTTGTAATCGCCTTCGATAATTGCTTTACGAAGGAAGTCATAACCTTGTTCAGGACCATAACCACGGAATGTTTCAGCTTTGCCCATTTCTTGAACAGCCTTAGTCATAGCATCTACGATAGCAGGTACTAAAGGCAATGTCACATCGCCGATACCAAGACGAATAATGTCAGCATCTGGATGAGCTGCTTGGTAATCCGCTACTTTTTTAGCAATGTTAGCAAATAAATAAGAACCTTGTAGGTTTAAATAGTTTTCATTAATATTAGCCATGATGACTCCTTTTTGTAATTAGAATTCTCTATATATAGTAAAGTATATAAGAGAATGGTGCAAGAGGTTTCTATAGAATTTAAAAGAAGATACTGTGGGGTGTTTTTGGCCCGTTTAATTATATATAATGATATAAAAGAAAGGCGTATTATTGGTTGGTGTCGGAGGTATGTTGTGAAAATGAGTATTAAAGAGACTTTTGATGTAGTATTTACTGATATAAATCGAGGAGAAAAGTTTTCAGAATTAACTAATACTTTATCGGATAATTGCACTCAACAAGAAGTAGTGAAAGAAGTAGTGGGAAACTTTTATAAAACATCAATTTTGAATTATCGCGGATATGTTACGGGTGCAAAGAAAGAAAAGAGAAATTTATACACGGAACGAATTGCAAAGTCCATCTTTGATAATGATTTGTTAACAGTATGGAAGTGTTTAGTACCTGTTAGAACGAATCATTTTGTACCAGATCATAGCAAGGAATGTGAATGTATTATCTCCACAAATCGTAAGGAAGAAATATTAGCTAAATTATTATATAGACAAGGTGATGTAGGTGGGTTAGGAAAGATTATTGATTATCAAACACCATTAAAAAAGAAGAAGTCTGATTCTTATGGAAAAAAATAGATTTATTATCATACAATGAAAAGGATAATTTAATTTCTATAGTTGAATTAAAAATACAGACCGTCTGTGAGTGATGAAACATTATTACGTTGTATCTTAGAAGCCTATACATACTATAAACTTTTGGAGTTAGATCAAGTAAAACAAAAACTGAATGATGAAAATCAGCAGGCTAATTTAGTTGATAGTCAGGCAGAATTAGTAATATTATTTGATGAAGGGGTATTTTCTAAATCTGATGGTGGTTCTGAGAAAAATTTAATGGTATCTCTTGACAGTAGCGGTAATTTTGAATATCCGAATAAAACAATTAAAACACAGCAATATAAAGAAATTAAAGGCTTGGGATTATTAAATGAAAATACCCAATTGTATAAATTGTGTAAGGCTATTCTAAAGCAAGAAGAAATGTTAAAACAAATACGATTTCTTATGCTGAAACGTAGTGGCATACAAACTGCTAATCGTTTGAGAGATAAGGATGATAATGACTCTGTTGAATACTATGAATATTGCACAGAATGCTTAGAAATCATAAAGGATTAGTTATGATGAATATTACTGTACATCGCGGTACTCATCAAATTGGTGGTAGTGCCATAGAAATTAGTACAGCATCTACCCGCATTATACTGGATTTTGGTAATGAATTAAGTTTAGATGAAAAGTACACACCTATAAATTTAGATATAGACGGTGTTACAAAAGGGATACTAGATTGTGATGGTATTGTAATTTCACATTATCATATGGATCACTTAGGACAACTAACCTCTGTATTACCAGAAATACCATTATATATGGGGGAACTGAGTAAGGAAGTGGCTATGATAGCTACTGAACATCAAGATAAAGATTTATATTTACGTTTGTTAGATGCAAATACATTTCGTGGAGGCGAAGCCTTCACTATTGGAAATATACATATTAGACCTTTGGTTATCGACCATAGTGCTGTGGATAGTTATATGTTTGTCATTGAAGCAGAAGGTAAACGTGTCTTATATACAGGTGATTTCCGGATGCATGGGTTGCGTAGTCATGTAGTAGAGAAATTAGTTAACACCTATATAGGTGAGGTTGATGTATTAATTACAGAGGGAACTTCTTTGTCAAGAGACGCAGATAAATACGTATCTGAAACCGCAGTATTAGACGATATTTCTTCATATATTCAAGATGGAAAATATGTCTTTGTTATGTGTTCCTCTACGAATATTGACCGTATTATGGGGATTTGGCATAATATGCCGACTGATAAGGTATTAATTTGTGACGCGTATCAGAAAAGAATTCTAGATACGGTGATTGATAATGTGTACTATGATAGTTCATTGTATTGTAGACCTGATAGTCCGCTAGTTCTTGATATAGGGGCATATCCTAAATATTATATAGATAATGGATTTGTTTCCTTGGTAAGAGGAACAGAAAATTATATTTCTCAAATTAAAAAATTTCCTAAAGATGATGTGCGTATTATATATTCTATGTGGACAGGATATATTGAGGAAAATCTGGCGTTAAAAGATTTGCTAGATACGTATCCATCTTATATATGCCATGCAAGTGGTCATGTATGTAAGGCTGATTTAGTTAAGTTTATCGATATGGTCAATCCTGATGTTATTATTCCTGTTCATACTGATAGTCCTGAGAACTTAGAGAAAATAGCATCTCATAGGAGTATTTATGTAGTTGATGATAATGAGCCGTTTATTATATAAGACTACTTGCTTTCATTCTACTTATAGGTTATAATAGTAGAGCTTATTAATGGTAAGCACTTCCTACCCCTATGTGTCGATAGGGGCATTAGTCCGAAAGAGGAGGTGATTTTGTATGAACAAATACGAAGTCATGGTTATTGTGAAACCAGCTGAAGAAGAAGCAACTAACGCTGTCATTGAAAAAGTGGAAGCTTTAATTGCTCGTGTAGGCGGCACAGTAGAAAAGGTAGATCGTTGGGGCAAGCGTCGTCTTGCTTACGCAGTGAAAAAATTCACTGACGGTTTCTACGTATTGGTTAATTTCGAAGCTGATCCAGCTGAAATTAAAGAAATCGACCGTGTGTTGAAAATCAACGATGATGTCTTAAGACACCTGATTGTTAAACACGATGCATAATTAAAGCCTGGAGGAGAAAAGATGAACTCTGTACAAATTCTAGGTAATTTAGCTCGTGATCCTGAAGTACGTTTTACTAAAACTGGTAGAGCAGTAGCGACTTTCACAGTAGCTGCTACTAATACTTATGTTGACTCTACAACGAATGAAACGAAAGAACAAACTGCTTTCATTAATTGCGTTGCATGGGGCAAACTTGGTGAAGCGGCAGGTAATCTTCGTAAAGGCAGTCGTTGCTTTGTAGAAGGTCGCTTGCAAACTCGTTCTTACGAGACTCAGGATGGTCAAAAACGTTACGTTACTGAAGTGGTAGCGAACTTTGTGGGCCAATCCCTTGATATGAATACTAATTCTTTCGATGGTGGGTCCAATTTTGATAGTTTCAGTACAGGCGGCGATGAAGAACACATCCCGTTCTAGTGTCCGAGACTCCTACTAATTCGAAAAGGAGGATTCGCAATGAGAAGAGATAGAGGCAGAAAGCCAAGAAGAAAGTATGCGTTTTCTGTGCAGACCATATCGATCAAATCGACTATAAAGATGTTGCAAAACTTCGTCGTTTCACGACTGAACGCGGCAAAATCTTACCTCGTCGTATTTCCGGTACTTGCGCAAAACATCAACGCAAATTGACTACATCTATCAAACGTGCACGTGCAATCGCTTTATTGCCATTCACTGCAGAATAATTGATGAATCAAGGCGGTATAACCATTTGGTTGTGCCGCCTTTTTGCTATATAAAAGCTGGTTCTATATGGACTAGCTTTTTTCCTTAGATTATAGTATATGTTAGTAGTATTTATACTTGAAAGAAAGGAACTCTTATGGATTTAATAAATATAAAATCTCCAGCCGATTTAAAAGGCTTATCTATTTCTGAATTGACAGACTTAACAGCACAAGCTCGTCAAGCTCTTATGACAAAGGTTTCCGAGCACGGTGGCCATTTTGGTCCACCTATGGGCGTTGCTGAAATGATCATTGCTTTACATTACGTGTTTAATTCTCCCGTTGATAAAATTGTATATGATGTTTCTCATCAGTCCTATGTACATAAAATGGTCACAGGTCGTGCGTTGGCATTTTTAGACCACAATCATTATGATGATGTAACAGGCTATACAGATCCTACTGAAAGTGAGCATGACTTCTTCAACATTGGTCATACCTCCACATCTATCTCCTTGGCATCTGGCCTAGCTACAGCTCGAAATTTGAAAGGGGATTCTGAAAATATTATCGCCATCATTGGCGATGGGTCCCTATCTGGTGGGGAGGCCTTCGAAGGTCTTGATTATGCAGCCACATTAGATAGCAACATGATTGTCATCGTTAACGATAATGACCAATCTATTGCAGAAAATCATGGTGGTTTATATCGCGGCCTTCGTGAATTGCGTGAGTCTAATGGTGAAAGTTCTAACAATATTTTCAAGGCACTTGGTTTAGATTATCGTTTTGTAGCAAAGGGGAATGATTTAGAAACATTAATTAATGTCTTTAAGGAGGTAAAAGACATTAATCACCCAATCGTGTTACACATTGTTACTCAAAAAGGTAAGGGCTATGCCATTGCAGAGCAACATAAAGAAGACTTTCACTGGACAATGCCATTTGACTTAGAAACTGGTAAACCTAAAAAGGAACATCACGGTCCGACCTATGCAGGCACTATCGCAGATTATTTGATGGAACAAATTAAAGTCGATCCAACTGTAGTGGCTATCAATGCAGGTACACCAGGTGGTTTTGGTTTTACTCCAAAATGGCGTAAGACTGCAGGAAAACAATATATTGACGTTGGTATTGCGGAGGAACATGCCATTGCAATGAGTTCTGGTATTGCAAAAATGGTGCTAAGCCAGTGTTCAGTGTAGATAGTACCTTCTTACAACGCACTTATGACCAATTGGTACAAGATCTTTGTGTGAATAATAACAGTGCGGTCATTATCAATCATATGGCGTCTGTATATGGCATGAACGATGTCACTCATTTAGGTTTCTTTGATATTCCAATGCTTACAAGCATTCCAAACCTGGTTTATTTAGCACCAACAAATAATGAAGAACTATTGGCTATGACGAAATATGCTGTTCATCAACACGAGTACCCTGTAGCAATTCGCGTACCTGTAGGTAAATTTATATCTACTGGTGTACCGGATACGACTGACTATAGTATTTTAAATAAATCTGAGGTGACTCGTCATGGTGAACGTATTGCTTTATTAGGCCTTGGTAATTTTTACCATCTAGCTAACCAAGTAGCTGATGAATTGGCTAAAGTTGGTATTGATGCAACGGTAGTAAATCCTAAATTTGCTTCTGGCCTTGATGAAGAGTTATTAGAGTCATTAAAAGCTAATCATTCTGTAGTATTTACTTTGGAAGATGGTGTAGTAGAAGGTGGTTGGGGCCAACGTGTGGCTAGCTTCTATGGACCATCAGCAATGCGTGTTAAAAACTATGGCATTGCTAAAGAATTCCACGATCGTTATGATGCGGCTGAACTGTTACGAGAAAATGGTGTTTCTGTAGAACAAATTGTAAATGATGCAAAATGTATGTTGCGTTAAACAAGAGTTGTGCTATTATATTTATAAAAAAATTATTTATAAGTAATGACGTTAAGTAGTAGCTTCTATTAGTTAGCATAGAAGCTACTACTTTTGAATATATGATGAGCTGTTTATAAATAAAAATATTTTATAGTTTTTTTATTAATATGACTATAAATAATAGATGAAGTAGTATATAATAATAACAGACTAACTCAATTTGATATATAATACAGTTTAATTAATTTAGAAATCTATATTAATTAGTATATAAACGTGCTTTTGTTGGTGTATAAAGGGAGACTTGGAAACGTTGAAAAAGGTTTTAACTTTGGCAGTGGCTCTAGCTGTAGTAAGCAGTGGTTATCTGTGTGAGGTAAATGGTGCAGCCGAACCGGTAACAAAGAAGGCACCTTCCATCTCAGAATTTAATATATACGTACCAAAAGAGCTAAACGAACGTCAAAAAGATCTTGTTGAAATTGGACGTTATACGGCCAGTGGAGACCTTGCATCATTGAAGGAAACGATTATCTCTGCTATTGAACGCGGTACATTGACGCCTCAAGAGGTAAGCATTGCTATTCGCCAATTGTATTCTGCAGCTGGTTTAAAGCAAATGAATGCGGCTCTTGCTGCTTTTGAGCAACTTCGTGAAGAACGCCCAGAATTTGGTGTAGATTATGATAAGCTTGTGCCTAAACGGGTAGGTCTTAGTGCGTTATTAGGCAATGGCGCTAATGGTAATAATGTAGCGGCTAAGATTAAAGCGGATGAAGCATCAACGGCTGTTAAATACAATACATTCCGTATCAAGAAACCGAAACCACAAAATAGAAATCGATCACGACTAGGTAAACTTGATCGTGAACTCGTTGCGGCAGCAGCATTAGGTACTCGCGTCGGTAAATCAAATGCTGTATTTGCTACATCCAAGAAAAGCTTAACCGAGCTCGGTTTGAGTCCACAACAAATTGAATACCTAGAAAATATGCTATCTAATTAATGATGAGCTCTTGTCCTTTCATAATGACAAGGGCTTTTTTATATTACTAATTGACGTAAAGTAAAGCATTTTTCTATAATAATAAAGATAGGTAACAATTAGTTATGTAATATAGTACTTTCAGAATATACATAGAAGGAGTAACGATGCGTCTTCGTAGAAAACCGTGGATTGATGAAGCTATCCATGAGTATGATTCACACATTATTTTATCAGGTCAAGAAGCTTATAAGGGAAAATGGCGAGAGGCTTTTTCGCATCCTGATCGTCCATTATATATGGAACTAGGCACTGGTAAGGGGCGATTTATTGCAGGCATGTCTGAAGCATATCCAGATGCAAATTTTGTGGGTTTTGAAGTTCAAATCGGTGTAATTTATTATGCAGCTCAAAAGATTTTTGAAGCTCAGCGCGATAATGCAAAGGTATCGTTATTTGATATTGCCGGTATTGAAGAGGTCGTAGCACCTGGCGAAGTAGATCGATTCTACATCAATTTTTGCGATCCATGGCCAAAGGCAAAGCATGCTAAACGACGGTTAACATATCACACATTCCTTGACCGTTATGCTCGTCTATTAAAGGATAATGGTGAAGTTCATTTTAAAACGGATAATGAAGATTTATTTATGTTCTCCTTAGAGGAGTTCAAGAATTGTGGGTGGGAACTTAAGAATGTAACCTACGATTTACATAGTACAGATTTACCAAATGTAAAAACAGAATATGAAGAAAAGTTTAGTGCAAAAGGACAACCTATTTTCCGACTAGAAGCAGTGAAACCAGCTGTTACTAAGGAGGCATAATATGTTGCAAAAAGGGGAAAAGAAAAAACACTTTTGGGAGAAGGTGTTTAAGAATGACCTACAAGGCATGTTATTGCCTATAATCTTAATGACCCTGATTGGTAGCATTAATATCTTTAGTGCTACTTATGTTGGATCTATTACCACCGATGATGGATTGTTGGGCTATGCGCCTAGACATTTGGGCTATTTATTGGTTTCTGCTATATTAGGTGTGCTTTTGTATCGGTTTGACTATCGGCGCTTGCAGAATGCCAAATTACTTATATGGATTATGGGCTTGACCGCAGTATCATTATTGGCCATATATCTTGTTGGTGTAGAGGTGAATGGTGCACGTCGTTGGATCTCATTGGGACGATTTTCATTTCAACCATCTGAGTTCGCGAAGTTGGCCGCATTATTGTGGACAGCAGCGAAATTGGCCGATACACCGTGGGTGAAACCAAGATTTACATCTATGTTCAAACCTAAAAAAGGGTTGTCCCGAAAAGAAGTTTTCTTTTGGTATATTATTGAACGCGTAAAATACATGGGCTATATGTTGTTGTGGCCAATCATATTTGCAGGCCTTACTATTAAACAACCAGATATGGGGACTGCCGTATTGATTATAGGTTTCTCCTATTTGTTAATATTCTTATCAGGCTTTGAAAAAAGTGTATTTGGTTTATCTTTGGTTGTGGCTGCTTTAGGTGGCTTTTATGCAGCTCAAAGTAGTTCATATCGGTGGGAACGCGTTGTATCTTGGTTTGATCCATGGTCCTATGCACAAGACAAAGGCTATCAAACTGTACAAGGTTTGTTAGCTGTAGGCTCCGGTGGATTCTTTGGACAAGGCTTTCTAAATGGTACATCCAAGTACTTTTATCTACCTGAAGCACATACGGATTTTGCCTTTGCTGTTTGGGCACAGGAAATGGGATTCTTAGGCGGTATTACGGTCGTATTCTTGATGGCTATGTTTACCTATTTTGGATTTCGCATTGCCAATAGGGCACGCGATGCCTTTGGTAGATGGTTAGCCATTGGTATTACGATTCTTATCAGTGGTCAAGCATTTTTTAATATCGCCATGGTTTGTGGTATGTTGCCTGTAACAGGTGTACCATTGCCATTCGTCAGCTATGGTGGATCTTCCTTGATGATGAACTGTTTGGCCATCGGTATTTTGGCAAGTATTGCGAGACGTGGCGTAGAAGGTGTTAAACCAATAGGTACTAAGGAGACCTTACCATCCTTGCGCGAGGAAACGCAGAGTCGATTCAAACCCAATAGACCTGTTGAACCTAAATTACCAGGCCGTTTTGTGCCACCAAATAAACGATAATATATGTGTTGTGTATGAGGGAAAATTATGAACGATTTTATTGATATTCAAGAACGCCCATCGTTGGGTAAATTATTGCCGCTTAGTTTTCAACATTTGTTTGCCATGTTTGGCTCTACCGTACTGGTACCGTATTTGTTGAAAGTCGATCCAGCAACGGCACTATTTATGAATGGCATTGGTACATTGTTGTACTTATTTGTATGTAAAGGCAAGATTCCAGCCTATTTAGGCTCTAGCTTTGCCTTTATTGCTCCTGTCAGTGCGGTGTTGGCTGCAGGATTAGGTTATGAGGCGGCAAAAGGTGCGTTCGTTGTATTTGGCTTATCCTTTGTTATTTTATCGTTCTTAGTTCGCTATATCGGCATCGGATGGATTGATAAATTATTTCCACCAGCTGCAATGGGGGCCATTGTTGCCATCATCGGTCTTGAACTAGCTCCAGTCGCTATGGGCATGGCCGGACTTATCGGTGATCAAAACCTCGGAATGTCTCATGAACAGGCTATCATTGTGTCTATGTTCTCCTTAATTGTAACCTTGCTAGGAACCGTCGTATTCCGCGGATTCCTTGCTGTTATTCCTGTGCTTATCGGCGTAGTGGCAGGTTATATCTTATCTGCTATCATGGGCGTTGTCGATTTCTCCGCTGTTGAAGCAGCGCCATGGTTCTCGTTGCCACAATTTTATGGCATGCCAGAATTCGACATTAATGCTATCGTTATGATTATGCCTGCACTATTTGTAGTATTTGCAGAACACGTAGGTCACCTAGTTGTTACTAGTAATATCGTATCTAAAGATCTTATGAAAGATCCTGGCTTAGAACGGTCTTTATTAGGTGACGGTCTTGCTAATATCCTTTCTGGCTTCTTTGGAGCCACACCAAATACGACCTATGGTGAAAACATCGGTGTGTTAGCGATTACACGATGCTTTAGCGTCTGGGTTATCGGTGGTGCAGCTGTATTGGCTATGATTATTTCCTTCGTAGGCAAGGTAGCCGCTCTTATCCATGCCATTCCAGTTCCTGTTATGGGTGGTGTATCCATCTTATTGTTTGGTATTATCGCTGCTTCTGGCTTGCGTATGCTTGTAGAACGTAAGGTTGACTATACAAATCCCGTAAACATGATTCTTACATCTGTTATTCTTGTTGTTGGCCTCAGTGGTGCCCAACTTGTTATAGGCCCTGTAGTTTTAAAAGGGATGGGCCTCGCAACTGTTGTAGGTATGGGGATGAGTATTGTACTCCTTATCCTACAAAAAACTGGTATAGGCAACGAACAGTTAAAAAAGACCGATGTGTAATTGAATAATTTTATACATTCTAACGCGCAGCTTAGGCTGCGCGTTTTGTCGTAAATAGGGCAGGTATATATACAGAATGGTTTGTGTCTATTGGAAAAATATAAATGTCTATTGTATAATATATTGTATGAAATGTTTTGTGAAAGGAGGTTTATATGGATTATATTTTTTGGCTTATTATAGGTCTTGTATTGATGGTTATTGAATTGGTTGTACCAGGTGGTATTGCGGGCCTTATCGGGTATTGTTTATTTATGTGGGGCGTATTTATCGGCCTTGGTGGAACAGATATAGCCTTATATGCCGTACTTGGTATTACGATTGTATTAGTAGTCGTATTATTAACCTTCTTTAATCACTTTTCAAAAACTTGGATTGGCAAACTTTTTACCTTAGGACAACGATCTACTACAAAAGCTGGCTATGTATCTAATGATGTATTACAAAATCTAGCTGGCAAGGAGGGCATAGCTCACACAACACTACGCCCTGCAGGTATCGCTAAAATAGATGGTAATTTAGTGGATGTTGTAACCGAAGGGGACTTCATCGATGCCGGTTCACCCATTGTGGTGCTTCGTGTTGTAGGTGGCCGCAATATTGTTAGAAAGCGCGACTAAGCTTTCACCACATCGTCGTAAATAATGGAGGTTATTATGGATGTAGGTATTTTAATTTTGATTCCCATTCTACTGATTGGGATTATGGTATTCTTGTATGTTGTGCCTTTAGGCCTTTGGGTATCTGCGTTGGCAGCCGGTGTTAACGTAGGCATTTTCACATTGGTTGGTATGCGTTTACGTCGTGTAAATCCATCTCAAATCGTAATGCCTTTGATTAAGGCGAATAAAGCAGGCCTTGAGGTTAATGTAAATCAATTGGGAAGCGCATTACCTTGCAGGTGGTGACGTTGACCGAGTTGTAGATGCGTTAATCGCTGCCGAACGTGCATCTATTCCGTTGACATTTGAACGTTCCGCCGCTATCGACCTCGCTGGTCGTGATGTATTGGAAGCGGTTCAAATGTCCGTTAATCCTAAGGTTATTGAAACGCCAATTATCTCTGCAGTGGCAAAAAATGGTATCGAATTAAAGGTTCGTGCTCGTGTAACTGTACGTGCCAATATCGACCGCCTCGTTGGTGGTGCTGGTGAAGCGACAATCATCGCCCGTGTAGGTGAAGGTATCGTAACGACGGTAGGTTCCTCTGAAGAGCATACAGATGTACTTGAAAATCCAGATCATATCTCTCGTACCGTATTGGGTAAAGGTCTTGATGCGGGTACTGCATTCGAAATCTTATCTATCGATATTGCTGACGTAGACGTTGGACGTAACATCGGTGCTCAATTGCAAACAGACCAAGCAGAAGCAGATAAGAAAATCGCTCAAGCTCGTGCCGAAGAACGCCGCGCTATGGCTGTAGCGACAGAACAAGAAATGCGTGCTAAAACACAAGATATGCAAGCTAAGGTTGTGGAAGCACAAGCAGAAGTTCCAAAGGCATTAGCTGAAGCTTTCAGAAATGGCAATCTTGGCGTTATGGATTACTATAATATGAACAATATTATTGCTGACACTAAGATGCGTGAAAATTTAGCAGATGGTGAATAGGAGTAGCTATGGACTCTATTTTGTCTACAGTATTATCGGCCTTTGTGCATAACCCTATACTTATCCTTGCGATTATCGGATATATTGTATTCTCCTTTTTAAAAAGCTCAAAGAATGAAGATGCTGATGAGTATGAAAACTCAGGCGCTGAAAAGACGTGGGAGGATATGGAGCGTGAATATGGTATTCCCATTCAACGTAAGCTAGAAGAAGTAACTTCTGTTATCAAAGAACGTCATGAAGAGAAACCCGCCACTAATGCACCTATTCAAGTGTTAGAACAGACTCTTGAAAAGGTAATAGTTAAACGTAACGCAGAGCCAATCGTGATTGATAAACCTGTTGTGCCAAGTATAAAGGCTAACGATATGAATTCTGGAGCATCATTAACGGAACGATTAGCTGAGTTTAAACGCCAAAAGACAATGGAGGAAGGTAAGGTTTTTCTTAATGATATAGGTGCTCATGTGAAGCCTATAACTACGAAGAAGAATCGTAAATCGCGTAGTGATATTAAAGAAGGTATGAAATGGGCTTTTATACTAGAAAAACCAAAAGCATTGCGACATAGGGCTCGATAATGTATATATGTTCCTAATAAAGACAAGGGTTCCTAATGGTCACGGGGGTGACTATTGGGAACCCTTTTTCTCTTGCAATATATAGAGTTAAGCTTTCATAATATGTGTAATAGGTAGGTTATGTGGTGTGCCTAACATATATGAAAGGAGCGATTATATGTATCGCAGTGTACGAAATATTCCGAGAGAATTGTTAGAGAATCTATATGTTAAAGAAAAGTGGACCTTACGGGATATTGCCGATTATATTGGGTGTAGCGTAGATACAATTGTGAGGCGTATGCAGATGTATCAGATTCCACGACGTGAAACGCGTAAAGATATCAATCGAGCAACTTTAGTTAATCTATATGAAGTGAGTCATACGAGTATTGAATCATTGTCCCGCCGTTTAATGTATCCACTGCGACCATATCCAATCGATTACATGAGTATGGATTGCTTTGCACACATACTAATTCAATCCATAGTGTAGAACCAGATCGCATTAAAAAGGCCTATGAAAGTGGTAATAGCACATCTTGTATTGCCCGTATGATGGGACTTTCACGGTGGAAGGTATTACACATATTACATCACATGGGTGTTTCTGTACGTGGTGGGCGACGCAGAAATTTACCCATAGATGAAATGAGTTATCTTTATAGTCGTCACGGGTTGAGCACAAAAGATATAGGAATTGCCTATCAATTACAAGCTAATACGGTAGCATTATATCTGCGAGAGTCTGGTGTTGTGTTGAGGGGCAAACGGTTAGAAGTAGATATTGGTGAGATTAGTAGATTGCGGATGGCAGGATTATCTATAGCGGCCATTGCACGACAACTCGAATGTTCTACATCGGTTATTAGGAATCGTTTGAAACGGCAACAATCATAAAGTTTATAGCTGCTACAGGATGATATACAACTAGGAATTGAAGTGGAATTAATATAAACCTTAAACCATTCGGTATAGTAATTTGTGGTTAATTACTATATACTTAGATTTATATGATGGGAGGTTTATTATGTTTGAATATTTAACATTATTATTACCATTTTTGCTTTTAGGCTTTGTTGCAGCTGGTTTATCTAGAATATCTGGCGTCGCATTGTCCATGATTATCGTACCAACCTTATTGATATGGGGGGCTACACCATTAGATGTGGTTGCCTTTATGCTCCTTTTTGTGGTGTACAACAACTTTACTGCTGAAACACAAGATGTACGACTAGATTACAAAGATCTTGTGCTATTTCCTAAATGGCGTTTATTGATTCCTTTAGTATTAACGGCAATTGGCGTCTTTATTAATCCTGCTATTGGTATTGCTGTATTTATGGCGTGCTTTGTCTTGGAATTGCTCGCCACTGTATATAAACGCATCCCTGAACGAGAACGTCCAGCCGTTCATCGCGTCATTGTACTGGCTATTCTAAGTGCCGTTGTAACAGCTATTGGTGCCTATGTAGGTCCTACTATTAGTGGGGATTACTATTTTGGTTTAGTTGGTTTGGCTATTTTAGCAATTACAGGTTTTGCTTGGTATGCAGGCCGTAATCGAAATGCATTTAAAGGCATTTGGGAATTTATCTGGGTTGATTTTGGCATTCTCCTTGGTTTATTCGGTATTGAAAGCTCTAACTATCCATCTGGGTTAACACGTGATTATAAGAGTCCTATGGATCGTATGTTGCCTATGATTACTGTAGTAGGTGGTTATGCTGGATTGATGGTTATCTTTGGCGTATATGGCATGTTCTCCTTGCCATCTTTTATTACTGCCATTGGTGCGGCCATTGGTATACGCATGTTCGGATTATATGAATTCCCTAAACGTGGCACATTCTCTTACCTAGCGATTGGGTTTGCTATAGCTGCCGTTGTATGTTTATATCTCGTATCTCCTGTACCAACAGGTTTTGATGCGGTTAATACCATTATGACGCAACCGATGGTTCAGTAAAAGGTGAATTTTATCATAGTATCTGTGGTATGAACTTGTTACTGTAAATATAGATAATTAACATGATAATAAGGAGATGTGTATCGTGAGTGATAATACTACTATTAACAATGAATCCGATAAAGTTGTAGAAACGAGACCATTTCCGCCATTCTTGCCAAAGGATGCAACGGTTATGATGATGGGAACATTCCCACCGGAAGCTTCGAAGCGTGCTATGGAATTCCATTACCCTAATTTCCAAAATGATATGTGGCGTGTGTTTGGACTAGTATTCTTTGATGATAAAGAATACTTTAGAAAAGGCGAAGAAAAAGCCATGGATCCAGACAAGATTAAATCGTTTTTGGACCAAATAGGTATTGCATCTTGTCCGACCGTATATAAGGCGATTCGCGAGCATAGTAACGCATCTGATGCATTTCTTACTGTTGTGGAAACGGTTAACTTGAAAGATGTGCTAGATCAAATTCCAAACTGTAAGCACATTGGCACAACTGGTGGTAAGGCTACAGAAATCTTGCTTGGTATGTTACCAGAAAAGGTAAAATTACCAAAAACAGGGGAAACAATTCCTTTTATTTATGAAGGGCGAGAACTTTCCTTGACGCGTTTGCCATCTACTTCTAGGGCGTATCCATTGAGCCTTGTAAAAAAAGCAGATGCTTATAAAGAGTTTTTTAAAGCATGTGGTTTACAAACAAAATAATAGAATCAATTTATACTATAAAATACCTTTGGTTCTCTGCTTTTAATTGATATATTAAAGTGGGGTTTATCAAAGGTATTTTTATTATTAAAAAAATTTGAGTGAATACACCAAATAACTATATATTTTCAATGTATAATAATATAGCATTAGTCATAATTAAAAGTGATAACAACAATAACTTTTTAATTCTTGATTTTTATAATGAGAGGTCTATAATTAACCAATGTCATTGTGGTTGACAAATATTTTAGAAAATGGAGTTGATACTATGGATAAGGCTAAGGAGGCCTTATGGACAAGATCATTTGTCCTCGATACTTTGATTAATTTCTTAGTATTTTTGATTTATTATTTATTAATCGTTATTATTGCCGTAGTTGCAAAAGATAACCTTCACGCCACAGCTAGTCAAGCGGGCTTAGCTGTTGGTATATATATTATCGGTACCGTCGTGGCCCGGTTGTTAGCTGGACGCTTTATTAGTGTCCTCGGATGTCGCAAGATGCTGTACCTCGGTTTGTTTATTTATTTGTCTTCAACGGCCATGTACTTCTATACACCGAATTTGTTAATGCTCGATAGCGTTCGTTTCCTAAATGGTTTTGCTTACGGTATTACATCAACTGCAACAAGTACGATTATTGCTGCTATTATACCTCAATCGCGCCGTGGGGAAGGGATTAACTACTATGGTTTATCTACATCCCTCGCCGCTGCTGTAGGCCCATTTCTCGGTATTTTAATGCTTCATAGCCTTGGCTATGATTTCATCATTGCATTCTGTGTTGCCCTTATCGTTATTTGTGGTATTGGCGCCGTAATTATGAAGTTTAAGGAACCTAAGCTTGATATTGAGTCTGAAGAACATAAGGGTATTAAGATTTCCGATTATATTGAACCACGTATGAACTCTATTAGCTTTGTTTCTGTGCTTGTAGGTTTTGCATACTCTGGTGTTATCGGCTTTATGGCAGCCTATACAAAGGATCTAGACCTTATTATGGCCGGTACTTTCTTCTTCGTTGTATATGCCGTAGTTATTACCATCACAAGACCGTTACTTGGCATCCTATTCGATATGAAAGGGGAAAATTTCGTTTTATATCCTTGCTTCGTATCCTTAGCGCTTGGTATTTTCTTACTATCCATTGCTCACACTACATGGCTTGTACTGTTATCCGCCGTATTCGTTGGTCTTGGTTATGGTACATTCATGTCTAATGGACAAGCAGTAACCGTTAAAATTGTACCAGTTCACCGTATTGGTGTTGCTACATCAACATATTTTATCGCATTGGATGTTGGTCTTGGCTTTGGTCCATATATCTTAGGTGCTATTAAAGAAGTGGTAGGGTACACAAGCATGTTCCATGTAACTGTAGTCGTTGCCCTTGTAGCGTTAGTTGCGTACTATTTGTTCTATGGCCGTTATGTAGGGACAGATAAAGATCTTTCCTTGAAAGCACGTGCTGAAGAAGAACAAATTAGAAATCGTAAACGCAATGGTAAACTTGCGTAACCTATTGTGTTAGCGTACACATAACTTTATAGATTAATAAAAAATGCCTATTCGAGCAACAGCTCGAATAGGCATTTTACTATCTTATATATTATTTGTCGATATTTACAATATTTATGATTACTTCAACGGCCTTTTTCATATCATCGATACATGCAAATTCGTGACGTCCATGAAGGTTTTCTACACCGGTAAAGATATTTGGTGTTGGAATACCCATGAAGGAAATTTTAGAGCCATCGGTACCACCTCGGATAGGATCGCAAATAGGTGTAATACCTGCTTTTTCCATGGCCGCTTTGGCTACGTTTACACATTCCATATTATCTTTGATGATGTCATACATATTGTAATATTGATCTTTGACAGATACTTCGCAAACTTCACGGCCATAGATTTCATTTAATGTTTGACCGGCTTGTAGGAAGAATGCTTTTTCGCTTCGAACAATTCTTTGTCATGGTCGCGGATGATGTAATTCATCTTACCTGTATCCACTTGTGTTTCCATGCTCATAAGCATAAAGAAACCTTGACGACCACAGGTGTGTTCAGGAACAGCGGCCCCTGGTAATAGCGCATCAAATTGCATAGCCAGTTTAGCACAGTTAATCATGATTCCCTTCGCTGTACCAGTGTGTACTGATACACCTTTGAGCGTCACAGTTCCGCCAGCTGCATTGAATGTTTCATATTCGAGTTGACCTAGGCTTTCACCATCGATTGTATAGGCAAAGTCTACAGGGAATTGTTTTACATCAAAATGGTCTGCACCAGTGCCGATTTCTTCGTCAGGGCCAAAGGCGCACATGATTTTACCATGTTTGATTTCTGGGTGAGCCACAAGATAGGAGAGGGCCTCCATAATTTCACAGATGCCAGCCTTATCATCGCCGCCTAGCAATGTAAGACCATCGGTTACGACTAGAGATTTGCCAATATAGTTTTTTAAATTAGGGAAATCTTCGCGACGTGTGAAAATTTGATGCTCTTCATTGAGACAAATATCGTTGCCACCATAGTTTTCAATGATGCGTGGTTTAATATTTTCTGCGTTATAGTCGGCCGTATCCATATGGGCAATAAAGCCAATTGAAGGAGCTTTTGCATCTGTATTAGCATGTAATGTACCAATGACAAATCCGTTTTCTCGATTGTAGATGACCTCATCAAGACCGATTGCTTTCAAATCAGGAACGAGCACATTAGTAGCAAAATCGACTTGCGTTTGCGTACTAGGAATCGTTGTACTTTCCTCGTTAGACCTTGTATTTATGCTTGCGTAGCGTACAAAACGTTCAACCATTGGTTCCATAATAAGCCTCCTTGAGAGAATGTATTGAATATATAATTGGTTGATACCATCGTTAGACCTATTTAGCCTATATATCTTAATTGTAGACCAGTAGTACATAAAAAGCAAAGTCTATCGGTGCATAATGTGTAAAAATATTCGTATTATGCATATAAAGCAATTGAAACGTGTATAGCGCCATGATAGTATAAAGGTGGATAGATATACGTTTGTGTTTTTTATGAGGAGGTTTTACTATGTCGGACGAAACTCGTTCTATTCCGCCCGTAGAACCGGTACTTGATCCTAAAAAGGACTACGAAGAAATTAATTCATATGTAGTATTTTGGGGCCTGTTCTATGCAGCAATCTTTACACTGGCTGTTGGCTATCTATGTTTGAAAATTGGTCAAACAGTAGATGCCTTTGCGCCAGTATCTGTACTTGCCATGGGTACAGCAGTTATTTTGAAACGGAAAAATGCGTTTGCTGAAACTGTACACATTCAAGCAATCGCTAGCTCTAGTACAAACACATTAGCTGGGGCTATGTTCTTCTTGCCAGCCCTTTACATTTGGGGTGTAACAGATGTAACCTTTACACAAATGGCAATTCCAATTATTCTCGGTGGCGTACTTGGTGTTCTATTATGCGTTATGTTCCGTCGCTACTTTGTAGAAGAAATGCACTATGTGTATCCGTTCCCAAGTGGTCGTGCTGCAGCTGAAGTATTGATGAGTAATGAAGGTAGCAAAGCTAAATTGATGTTAGGTTCTGGCCTTATTGCTCTCGTATATGACTTTATTCTAAACAGCCTTGGCTGGTGGGAAGAGGTCATTCGTACAGCTACATTTAAATGGGGCGCTGCCTTAGCCGACCAAACTAAATTGACGGCTGCCGTAGATACTGATGCAGCATTGCTCGGTCTTGGTTACTTTACAGGCCTTCGCTATGCAGCGATTATTGCGGCTGGTTCATTTTCTCTTGGTTTGTATGTATTCCGGTTGTGTATTTCTTAGCACCAGAACATGTGATGCACATCAATGGTCAATCCGTATTATTAGCAGATGCGCCAATTCGTAAGGTATTCCTTGATTATGTGCGTCATATCGGCATCGGTATGCTTGCTATGGCCGGCATCATTGGTCTTTTGAGCATGTCTAAGGTGGTTGGCAACGTTGTAAAAAAAGCGGTTTTAGATATATTTACATCTAAAACTACAGAAGTTAATTTGCTTCGTACACAACGCGATGTTCCTACATCTTGGATTGGTGCAGGCATCTTGTTATGTACCGTTTTATTTGCCGTATACTTCCACTTTATGTATTCTGAAAGCCTCGCTCAAACAGGCGTAGCCTTCTTAATCGTTCTAATTATGTCCTTCTTACTTGCTGTAGTAGGTATTAGCTCCATTGCCTATACTGGTACAGAACCGGTATCCGGTATGACAATCTTTATGATTATCATTTCTGCTGTATGCTTAACAGCTGCTGGTATGACTGGTAAAGTCGGTATGATTGCAGTCCTCATGATGGCATCCTTTATCGGTACAACCATCGGTATGGCCGGTAACTTTATGTCCGAACTTAAGGTAGCGCACATGACAGGTGCTACACCTAAAAAAATGGAACAATGGCAAATCGTTGGTACCATTCTCTGTGCTGTACTTTCTGTAGGTGTCATGATCTTATTAAATGGTGCCTATGGTTTCGTAGGGGACCATGCATTGAATGCGCCTCAAGCGAATGCAATGGCTGCTATCATCGAACCTATGATGACTGGTGGTAGTGCACAATGGCCTTTATACATGGCAGGCGCATTGTTTGCAATTATTTTGTGGATGGTAAAAGTTCCACCTTTGGCATTTGCCCTAGGTACATATTTACCAATGGAAATCAACACACCATTACTCGTTGGTGGCTTGATTGCATACTTTGTACAAAATAGTACAAAAGATAAAGCGTTGGCAGACCTTCGCTTCTCTAAAGGTAGTACAATTGCATCCGGCCTTGTAGCCGGTGGTGCTATTGGATCCTTGTTCAGTGCTGTACTTCGTATTGCAGGTATTGATGTATTTGCTCAAGAATGGGTAGAAACACCAGAAGCAACATACCTCAGTATTGTAATGTACTTGTTGCTTTGTGCATTCTTGTACAAGGTAGCTATGTACATTAAAGATAAAAAAACAGCTAAATAACATGAATCCTCTCTAAGAGGATTATGAATAACGCTCTCTATGAATACAATTCGTAGAGAGCGTTTTCTATATGGAGATAATCAAATTGTGATGAGTACCTTTTTGTTATAGATATAATCAATATCAAATAAAGCATATTTATATGGTAGGAATTATTGACCTAGGATATATAGGGTGATATGATATGTTTATAATGAATTCATTAGAGAGCGAAAATAGGTGATAGAATGGCAAAACGTAATGCATTTAGATATAATCAAAGAGAAAGGGCACCTTGTATTAGATGGGGCACTAGGGACTGAATTAGAACGTCTTGGATACGACATTAGTGATAAACTATGGTCTGCTAAGATGCTCATTGAAAATCCAGAAGCCCTTAAAAAGCTGCATATTGCGTATTTGGCCGCTGGCGCAGATATTATTGAAAGTGCTGGCTATCAAGCGACAGTAGCAGGTTTTAAATCCTATGGCTGTGGTACGGAAGAGGCTCTTGAACTGGTTAAATCATCTGTGCGCATTGCCGTACAGGCTCGTAATGAATTCTTAGAGGCTAAAGCTAATGATGCTCTTACATTGCGTGGTATTACATTAGGTGAACAGTTGCCAGATGGTAGTGTGCGCTACTTTTCTGAGGGGGCTTTACCAAAACCTTTAGTAGCAGCTTCCGTAGGACCTTATGGGGCATTTTTGGCAGATGGTTCTGAGTACCATGGCAATTATGGTGTACAAACAGAGTATCTCGAGGTATTTCATATTCCACGTATGGCATTGTTCTGTGAAGAAAATCCAGACGTTATAGCGTGTGAGACTGTTCCATCTTATGATGAAGCTATTGCCATCGCTCGTACTTTGTGTGATCCGTTTACGACAAAAGGTATTCCTGCATGGATTTCCTTTTCCTGTAAAGATGAACATCATATCTCAAGCGGTGAGACCATCATTAAATGCGCTGAAATGATTGATAAGGTGCGTCAAGTGACGGGGATAGGTATTAACTGTACAGCGCCGGAATATGTAGAGTCCTTAATCAAAGATATTCGGTCTGTCACAAAGAAACCGATTGCCGTATATCCAAATCTTGGTGAAACCTATGATGGAGAAACTAAAACATGGTCAGGTGGGCAGCAAAGCTTTATTGATTATGTTGATGTATGGCGCAAGGCTGGTGCGAACATAATTGGTGGATGTTGCCGAACAAATCCTGATATCATTCGTGAAGTTGCAAAACAAATACATGTAAAATAAATGAGAGGGGCTGTTTAGATACAGTCCCTCTTTCATATACAAAAAAAGAAGGTCATCCTTCAGATTACCTTCTTATATGTGGCGGAGAGACAGGGATTTGAACCCTGGGTACGGTATAACCGCACACATGATTTCCAATCATGCTCCTTCAGCCGCTCGGACACCTCTCCATGTATTCTGTTGTGTAACAGGTACTTGTATAGTATATGAAAAAGTTAGATTTATGTCAAGATAAAAATAGATAATTTATAACAGTTTCATAAGAGTTTTAAAAAGCCGCCCTGAAGGACGGCTTTTAGCATGTATATTATAATACTTCTTTGATTTCTTGGGCGTCGATAGATGCTTTAATATCGTCTGCCATTTTTTCGATTTTTGGAAGATCTTCTTCTTTTAAAGAGGATTTGATATCAAGTGGTTCAGATACAATTTCAATGTCTTTGAAGTCGTTTTCGAAGTGAGCTACCATTGTTTTCATTGCAGCGGAAGCCCAGGAGTGGTTACCGATGATGGATACCTTATGGTTTTGGAAGTTAAGTGCCTTCAACTCGTGGATGAAGTTTTCCATAGTAAGGTATAGGTTTAAATTGTATGTAGGTGCAATTGTTACCAAGTTTGTATATTTCCAAGCATCGGAGATGATGTAGGACGCATTTGTTTTAGAAACATCGTAAATTTTGATATCTGTAACACCGCGTTTAGACAATTGTTTAGCCAATTGCTGAGCGATGGCACGAGTATTGCCATACATGGAACCGAATGCGATAACAACGCCTTTTTTCTCAGCAGTGTAGCTAGACCAGTGCAAGTATTTGTGCAAGATATATTCAATTGTTTCAGGTGTACGCCAGATTGGACCATGAAGTGGAGCAATGCGTTTAATTTCAAGACCAGAAACCTTGCGAATTGCATTTTGTACTTGAGGACCATATTTACCAACGATGTTTGTGTAGTAACGACGAGCTTCGTCTTCGTATGAAGCGATGTAATCAGTTTGATCAGCAAAGATATTGCCGTTAACCGTACCGAATGTACCAAATGCATCTGCAGAGAACAATGTACCTGTAGATTTTTCATACGTACAAGTTACTTCTGGCCAGTGAACCATAGGCATTGTATAAGAAACAAGGGTATGTTTACCTAAGCAAATTTCGTCGCCTTCTTTAACAGTGTAGTATTGGTCAGGTTTTGGTGTGTTGTAGAATTGTTCGAACATACGGAATGTAGTAGCATTACCAACCATTTTACAATTTGGATAGCGTTCCAATGTTTCTAACAATGTTTGGCAGTGATCTGGTTCCATATGGTTTACGATGATGTAATCGAGGTCACGACCATTTAAAAGGTGAGATAAATTGTCGAAGTATTCTTCGCGAATTTCTGCATCAACTGCATCAACAACACAAGTTTTTTCATCATCGATGAAATAGCTATTGTAGCTTACACCATTTGGAATAGGGAATAAGTTTTCAAAACGTTCAGTTGTCCAATCATTACTACCAATCCAGTAGATATTATGGGTCATTTTTTGAGCACAATGCATAGTAATATCCTTTCCTTACACATATGTATATACATAACTAACCTCATCCATGCGATGACGGTTTAATTAATTATATTGACATCTTATAATACAGTTTTTTTAGAAAAAAATCAATATATCGATATATGTCAATGTGATATAACTGTGATAACTTTCACATATTAGAATGTATGTTGTGAAAGTTTGTAAATATAGCCCATTCCGAAGAATGGGCTATATAGATTATTTAAAGTATTTTACGCCGGATGTGAAGATTGGCATTTCTAAGTTGCCTGGAATATTTTTACTAATATCTGCACCACAGCGTTCGGAGTGTGCCATTTTACCAAATACGCGGCCATCAGGGCTATAAATGCCTTCGATAGCAGCTACGGATTGGTTAGGGTTAAAGCGCCCATCCATGGATGCAATGCCATCAAAGTCGACATATTGTGTAGCGATTTGACCGGTTTTATTGAATTCCAATACTTGTTGAGGAGATGCAATAAATCTACCTTCACCATGAGAAATCGGAACCGTATAAATTTCGCCGGCCTTGGCTTCGCACATCCAAGGAGATTTGTAGAAATAACCTTAGTATTAGCCATGCGAGATACGTGGCGACCGATGGTATTGTATGTCAATGTAGGGTGGTCTGCCGTCAATGTTTCGATATGACCACCAGGCAATAGACCTAATTTAATCAATGCTTGGAAACCATTACAGATGCCGAGAACTAGACCATCTTGCTTATAGAGTAGATTTTCAAGACCTTCTGCAAGATATGGATTGCGGAATAGGGTAGCCATGAATTTACCGGACCCATCTGGTTCATCGCCACCACTAAAGCCACCAGGGAACATAAGAATTTGAGACTCTGCTAATTTAGCTTTGATTACGTCAATAGATTCTTTTAATTGTTCTGGCGTTTGGTTGCGAATCAATACGATGTCGGCAATGGCACCAGCTCGTTCAAAGGCACGAGCGGAATCGAATTCGCAGTTAGTACCAGGAAATACAGGGATAAGTACCTTTGGTTTGGCGCCTAAGGATGTACTACGATGTTTTGCGTGTTGATCGTGAATGTAGGCTACTGCTTCACCGGCACCAGATTTTGCTTCCAATGGAAAGATATCCGCTAAAGGTTTTTCGTATGCTTTTTCAACTTCATCAAGTGTTACAGATTGTCCGTTCCATTCGATAACAGGAGTATCTTGGGTAACTGCAATAACGCGAACATCGGATAATTCAAGTAAATGGTTAACCGCTGTAATATCTACTTCTACGATGAAAGAACCAATAGCCGGTTGGAAAATTGCTCGTTCCGCATATTTGTCGAATTTAACGCCAATTTTATTGCCGAGAGCCATTTTGGAAATTGCTTCAGGGATGCCACCTTGGTCTACTACATAGACAGAGTATACGCGGCCTTTTTCGATTTCCTCTTGTAAGATATCACAATTATCCTTGAAGTGATCCCAGTCAGGTGTATCGTTGTACGTACGAGGTACATCAAAGTATACGAGACGATGGTTAGGACCTTTTAAATCTTGACCTATTATATTTTTGACAGGTGCTGTTACCGCTGCAAAGGATACGAGGGTAGGAGGCACTGTTAAATCCATAAATGTACCACTCATGGAATCCTTGCCACCGATAGCACCGATTTCAAGTTCTTTTTGTGCTTTGTACGCACCTAGGAGTGCAGCTACTGGCTTACCCCAAGATTCCTTGGAGTGTAAACGTTCAAAGTACTCTTGCAATGTTAAGTATGCATCTTGACGACGGCCACCGAGAGCTACTAGTTTTGCAACGGATAATAGAACTGCATATTGTGCACCATGGTATGGGCTCCATGCGGATAATTCAGGTACAAAGCCGTGTGTCATGATACTAGCGGTCGTTGTTTCACCATGAAGCACTGGTAATTTTGCAACCATACCTTGGGTAGGTGTTTTTTGGTATTTACCACCAAATGGCATGAGAACAGTGTTGGCACCCACTGTGCTATCAAAGCGTTCAGCGAGTCCTTGTTGAGAAGCAGTGTTTAATGTAGATACTGCATTGAGCCATTGTTCTTTAAAGTTATCGGCACTTGCAGAGCCACGGCGGAAATAGGATTTCATTAGGTGCTGTAACGCAGGCTTCTTGTTGTTGACTAGCACCATTGGTATTTAAGAAATCACGGCTAATATCAACAATAGTTTCGCCACGCCATGTCATGATGAGGCGATTCGTATCTGTTACATCAGCCACGATTGTGCATTCGAGATTTTCTTCATCGCAATACTTCATAAATGCATCTACATCATCTGGTGCGATAACGCAAGCCATGCGTTCTTGAGATTCGGAAATAGCGAGTTCTGTACCATCGAGGCCGTCGTATTTTTTAGGAACTAGGTCAAGGTTGATGGTAACGCCATCTGTTAGTTCGCCGATGGCTACGGAAACACCGCCAGCACCAAAGTCATTACAACGTTTGATAAGTGTTGTAACCTCTGGACGACGGAATAGACGTTGGATTTTACGTTCTGTAAGGGCATTCCCTTTTTGAACCTCTGCACCACAGGTAGCAAGGGATTCAACGGTATGTTCTTTAGAGGAACCTGTAGCACCGCCACAACCATCACGACCTGTTTTACCACCGAGTAGTACGATGATATCGCCTGGTGTTGGTACTTCGCGTCGCACTTGATGGCGCGGTGCTGCACCGATAACGGCACCGATTTCCATGCGTTTTGCAACGTAACCTGGATGATAGTATTCCTTAACTTCACCAGTGGCAAGGCCGATTTGGTTGCCATAGGAGGAATAGCCACGTGCCGCATCAACCGTAATTTTTCGTTGTGGTAATTTACCTTCTAACGTATCTGCTAATGGTGTGTGAGGGTCTCCGCTACCGGTGATACGCATAGCTTGATATACATAAGAACGACCGCTTAGTGGATCACGGATACAACCGCCAAGGCATGTGGCTGCGCCACCGAATGGTTCAATTTCCGTTGGATGATTATGTGTTTCATTTTTAAACAACAATAGCCATTCTTCTTCTTTGCCATCTACATCAACGGGAACGATGATGGTACATGCATTGATTTCTTCGGACGCATCAAGGTTGGTAAGACCACCTGCATGACGCAATTCTTTCACAGCTAATGTGGCCATATCCATGAGTGAACGAGCTTTTACCTTAGTTGTATATAACAAATTGCGACCTTCAGTGTATTCTTCTAGTGCTTCCTTGATTGGTTCTGTGAAACGGCTGTCTTCAATCGTGATATCCGTTAACTCTGTCATAAATGTAGTATGGCGGCAGTGGTCGGACCAATATGTATCGAATAAGCGGATTTCTGTAATCGTTGGATCTCGTTTTTCTACATTCTTGTATTGCTCTTGAATCAACTGAATATCTGCCAATGTCATAGCGAGTCCATATTCGTTAATCATGTGTTGTAGTGCATCTTCTGTCATTGCTGTAAAACCATTGATGATAGCAACATCTTCAGGTTCTTCGAGCTTAAGTGCCAATGTCTCAGGTAACTTGAGACTTGCTTCTCTAGAATCAACAGGATTGATGTAGTACTGTTTGATAGCTTCTTTCTTCGGTTGTGAAAGTACCTTCTATAATGAACACTCTTGCACAACGAACGGTATGCCCTGTTGTAAGTGTGAGCATGGAAATACATTGTTCAGCACTGTCTGCACGTTGATCGTATTGTCCTGGTACATATTCGATAGCAAAGACAAAAGCATTTGCTGGAATATCTAATGTTTCTGCTACTAAATCAACAGGTGGTTCAGAAAAAATTAAATGTTTAGCCTTTTGTAATGCGTCATCGCTAAGATTTTCTACATCATAACGTTCATAGATTTGCACGGCTGTAGCTGGTACATGTAATTCTTGCTGTAATGTAGCTAATACATGTGCTGCTTCATTAGCGAAAGCATCACGTTTTCTTACAAATAGTCGTTGAATAGCCATATAGCCTCCTGAAATATGCAGAATAAATATGTTCTGGTGTTGACAAGATAAGTATAATCGGTCTAGACTTATAAGTAAAGATAATCTTACTTATATAAAGATTAATGCTACTTATAAATATGAAGTTTTCATGAAGGTCATAAGACCAAAATTTCATAAACCGTAACAATAGTATCTTGTTTTGAGTAAAAAGTAGAATATTAATAATGTATTACTATACTATTAGTATATAACAGAGGAGGATAAAATGGCAGTATCAGCAGATCTATATAGATCATTTTTAGGAGTGGGGTTGTATTTGTCATTTTCTCGCGCTGCAAAAGAGTTAGGTGTTTCGCAGTCCGCAATCAGTCAAAGTATCAAACAATTAGAAGGTGAATTAAAAATGCCTTTATTTGTGCGCACTACTAAATCGGTAGCATTTACGCCAGAAGGCAAGGAATTATTCGATACAGTAGCAAAAGCATTTTCCATTCTAGATAATGGAATTACGCAATTACAAGAACGGGTGAATCAAGCCTATGAAAGTTTGAATATTGCTGCTACAGATACGCTATGTCGTCATTTCTTGTTGCCCTACTTTCATAAATGGCAATTGCAAGAAAATCAAATTGGATTGCATATTATAAATAGACCATCCCCAGACTGTGTGGAAATGGTCATCAATAAAGAGGTGCAGTTAGCTGTAGTCAATGACTACGAGGATTTGCGTAGCAATACACAATTAGAGGTTACCACCTTGGCAAGTATTCAAGATATATTTGTAGGTGGCCATGAATATAAAGGGGCAGGCTTCTTTGATCAAGGTCGTTTGCTTAGCGAGCCAATGCTTTTATTACAAAAGGGCACTGCAAGCCGTACCTTTTTTGATGAAGTAACGCATGGTGCTTGTAGTAAACCTCGCTTTGAATTGAGTAGTGTAGACGTTCTCCTCGATCTTGTGGAAATTAATATGGGCATTGCGATGTTGCCAAGTAATGTGGTGCAAGAAAAAATGCAAGAAGGGACGGTTGTAAAAATCGATACCGATATTCCTGTGCCAACGCGAGATATCGTACTTGTACGGTCGCGGCTCGTTCCACAATCTGAAGGAGCTGCTAGATTTACAAATTTACTGACTAATCGTGAAGATAAACGGGACAAAGTTTTATAAATAGGAATTACAAACACACTTTATTCTTTTTTTCAATAAAGTGTGTTTTTTTGTTGACCCTAAGCGTTGATTTACGTTAAAATTTAAAGATAGTTATGCGGAGGTAAAACGAAATGGAATTATTAAAACAACGCATTCGTGAAGAAGGTATTGTCTTAAACAATCGTGTATTAAAAGTTGATAGGTTTTTTGAATCACCAAATCGATCCACATTTATTTAAAGCTATTGGTAAAGAAATTGCTGACCGCTATCGTGATGCGGGTGTTCAACGTATTGTTACCATTGAAGCATCTGGTATTGCCTTGGCATTGATGGCTGCTCTTGAACTAGATGTGCCATTAGTATTTGCTCGTAAGAAAAAGTCTATTCTTATGGTCGATGATGTATATCATTCTGTTGTATATTCTTATACAAAAGAAGAAAATTATGACATTACAATTTCTAAAAAATTCTTGCCAGCAGGCGAAAAAGTTTTAATTATTGATGACTTCTTGGCATCTGGTGAAGCAGCTATGGGGCTTGCTAAACTTGTAAAAGATGCAGGTGATGAAGTGGTTGGTATGGCAATTGCTATTGAAAAATCTTTCCAACCAGGTCGTGAACGCCTAGAAAATGCTGGTTTCCGTGTTGAATCCCTAGTACGCATCAAAGAATTTAAAGATAATAAATGTGTTTTTATAGAGGACTAGTCCTATAGTTTTTTGCGGAGAGAGGTAGAATAATGAACGTAAAAGCTGAGAAATTTGATGTACTAGTAGCGGACATTGAAAAATCTGGTAATAAATGGTTTACAAAGGACGTTATTAAAGGCGATGAATACAATACGGTTGTATACCATGGTCGTTTAGAAATTCATGGTAATTCTTTACCTGTGTTTATTGTGTTGGATGACTCTGTATTCTCCTATATTCGTGTGGCAGTTACAACAACGAGCATTACAGATGCAGCCATTAAAAAAGTATTGCCTAAATTGAATGAGCTTAACCAACAATTTAAAGTAACAAAATACTATGTAAACGATGAAGACAGCAATATTTACACTGATATTTCTGTTCCATCTACAGCTGAAACATTTGAACCAGCAGTATTGGTTAATCTTATGTTAGAGGTTATTAAACCTCATTTAGATGAAGTTCATCCAGAAATTTTGAAAATCGTAGGACAAGCAAAATAAGAGGTTAGTATGAATCCTAAAGCATTAGCCTTTGATAAATTTATGAAGGCAGAAGAAGTAACGGCTTTTGAGCGCAAAGATTTTGATGATGAAGACGGTACAGTCGTATATCGATCCTATATTAAATCACCGCTTTGGGATATGCCGATGTTCGTAATCTTAGATAATAGTATTTACAGTGTTATCCGTCTAGTGCTTGGCCCTGAAAAGGTAACAGCGCAGAATATGACGGCTATTAATGCATTGATCAATCGTGAGAATGCAACATATAAAAACTATAAATTCTATATTGATGAACAAGATTCTACATTGTATTTAGATTGCGTTTACATGTGTGCAAATGATGAGTTTATACCAGAGTTGATGTATGCATTGATGACATCGATTGTGGATTATATTCCTGAAGCCGTTGGCGATTTAAAAGCTGCTTTTGAAAGCAATATACAATAAAATATATTCCCATATATCTTGAATCATAGATGTTAAGATTAAAGGGTAGTATTCAAGAGACTTCCATACAAATTTATGGGAGTCTCTTTTTGTATCAATGTACATTCGTACATAATAATTATTATTCGTATCCTACTGTGTAATTTAATACAATTAACATATAGTTCGGAATATAACGAACAATTATAAAAACTAATATAATTATTATTCGAAAAACGATTGACCGATAGAAATTGGTCTGATACAATTTAGATACAGATAAGGAGGCGTTATCATGAAGAGACATATGAACCTAACATCCGTTACTATTATGACTATTTCTGCTAACGCTATCAGTGCGTAAACTCGGCCTTTTTAGGTCGAGTTTTTTTATTAAGGAGGAACAATGAAGGTTGGCATTATCATGGGCAGTAAATCTGACCTAGACACGATGAAGAAAGCATCTGCTATATTAGATGAATTCAATATTCCTTATGAAATGGTGATTGCTTCTGCGCATCGTACACCAGAGGCTGTTAAGTCTTTTGTGGAACGCCTTGAAGCAGAAGGGGCTATCGCTTTTATCGCAGGTGCAGGCGCTGCAGCCCATCTACCTGGAGTGGTGGCAAGTTTTACAACCGTACCTGTTATCGGTATCCCTCTTAATGCAACAGCATTGAAGGGCATTGATTCCCTCTTAGCCATTGTACAAATGCCGTCTGGTATGCCAGTAGCAACAATGGCCGTAGATGGTGCAAAAAATGCTGCATTATTTGCAGTACAAATCGGTGCTACTTTTAACAAGGATCTAAAAGAAAAATATGTTGCCTATCGCAAAGATATGGCTGACAAGGTTTTAGCAGATAATGCTGCATTACAAGCAGAATTAAATAAATAATTATTACATAGGAGGATTACTATCATGGCTAATATCGATTTGGAAAAATTAACACTTTTATACGAAGGCAAAGCAAAACAAGTGTATCAAACAGATGATAAGGAAACATATATTGTTCACTACAAAGATGATGCCACTGCATTTAATGGTGAAAAACATGATACTATCCTTGGTAAAGGCGTATTGAACAATAAAATTTCCTCATTCTTCTTTGAATTGTTGAAAAAAGAAGGCGTTCCAACACATTTCGTTCGTCGTGAAGATGACCGTAATCAAACAGTATTGACGTTGAACATTGTTCCTCTAGAAGTTATCGTTCGTAACATTGCTGCTGGCTCTATGGCTAAACGTTTTGGCATTGAAGAAGGTACACCTCTTAAACATCCAATTCTTGAATTCTGCTACAAAAATGATGAATTAGGCGATCCATTTGCTAACGAATCCCAAATCACAGCTCTTGGCTGGGCTACGCAAGAACAATTGGATACAATTTCCGAAATTACTATGAAGGTAAACGATATCCTTAAAAACTTCTTGGCTACTAAGAATGTAACATTAGTCGATTTCAAACTTGAATTTGGTACTCACAATGGTGAAGTATTGCTTGGCGATGAAATTTCTCCTGATACATGCCGTTTTTGGGATGCAACAACAGGTGAAAAACTTGATAAAGACCGTTTCCGTCGCGACCTTGGCAATATCGAAGAAGCTTATAAAGAAATGTTATTCCGCTTAACAGGCGAACGTGCATAACCTGGGGGTTATTGATGAACTACGATCCGATTTTTGATAAATGGCATGAAGAATGTGGCGTCTTTGGTGTGTTTGACCGCACCATTGATGTTGCACGATATGTGTACTGGGGATTGTTTGCCCTTCAACACCGCGGTCAAGAAAGTGCAGGTATCGCTATCACCGATGGTAATGAAGTGGCTCTAAAAAAAGGTATGGGGTTATTGACCGAAGCAATCAAGGAATTGCCTACATTGAATAGTCATATGGGGACTGGCCACGTGCGGTATTCTACGACTGGCTCTAATAATCCCCGTAATATTCAACCTCTCGTAATCCATTATCAAGGCGGTCAAATTGCAGTAGCTCACAATGGTAATTTGACGAATGCTCTCGGTATCCGCCGTCGATTAGAAGCCGATGGTTCCATTTTTCAAACAACTATGGATTCAGAGGTTATCGTAAACTTAATCGCTCGTTCTAAGGCTGAAACGCAAGAGGAACGCATTGCTGATGCAGCTCGACAAATCGAAGGGGCTTTTTCCTTGGTTATTACAACTAATGACTCTCTCGTTGGGGTTCGAGATCCTCAAGGCTTTAGACCGCTTTGCTTAGGTAAGACGGAACATGGTTATGTTTTATCTAGTGAAAGCTGTGCTTTTGATGCTATAAAGGCTGAATTTATTCGCGATATTGACCCAGGTGAGATGGTTATTATCGATGATTGTGGTGTGCGCAGTACAATCTATGCAGAACCTCAAAAAATTGATAAAAAACTTTGTGTCTTTGAATATATTTATTTTGCGCGCTCCGATAGTAAAATCGATGGCCAATCTGTATATGAAACACGACTCAATATGGGACGTGAACTATATAATGAAACTAAATATGATGCAGATATCGTCATGTCTATTCCAGACTCTGGCACGACGGCTGCTCTTGGGTATGCTCGTGCATCGGGCATCCCTTTCGCAGAAGGTTTGATTAAAAATCGATATAGTGGACGTACATTTATTAAACCTAATCAAGAGGAACGGGAACTAGCTGTGCGCATGAAACTAAATGCTATGCCAGAGGTTGTAGGCGGTAAACGCATTGTATTAATCGATGACTCTATCGTGCGTGGTACCACAAGCGGCCTTATCGTTAAGATGCTAAAAGAGGCAGGCGCTAAGGAAATCTATATGTGTGTTAGCTCGCCGGCTATCGAATATTCTTGTCACTATGGTATTGATACATCGGTTCGTAAAGAATTGATTGCGGCCACACATACAATTGAAGAAATTAAAGATTATATTAAGGCAGATAAATTGCATTATCTATCAAAAGAAGGCTTGTGCCGAGCTGTTAGCGGCGTGCCAGAAGCGGATTTATGTTTCGCTTGTTTCAATGGTGATTACAGGGTAAATGTGCCTACAGAACAAGAGGAAGGGGTCAAATATGTGCTCGAATAAAACAGGATTAACCTATCGTGATGCAGGTGTAGATATCGATGCCGGTAATAAAGCCGTAGAGTTGATGAAAGAATCCGTAAAGAACATACACAGCAGGTGTTGTAGGTGATTTAGGCGGCTTTGGTGGCCTTTACTCCTTAGCAGGTCATTCCATGGAAGAACCAATGCTCGTATCTGGCACAGACGGTGTTGGCACAAAATTGCGCCTTGCTATCATGATGGATAAACATGATACGATTGGCCAAGACTGTGTTGCCATGAGTGTAAATGATATTCTTGTGCAAGGGGGCAACACCTCTGTTCTTCTTAGACTATGTAGCGGTTGGTAAACTTGATCCAGTACAAGTCGCTGATATCGTACGCGGCGTCGCTAATGCTTGTGAAGAGTCCGGTTGTGCTCTCCTTGGTGGGGAAACAGCTGAGATGGCTGGTTTCTATGGTGAAGGTGACTATGATGTAGCAGGTTTTGCCGTAGGTATTGTAGATCGCCTAAACTAATTACAGGTGAACATATTAAAGCTGGTGACGTTATTCTTGGTTTGCCATCCTCCGGTGTTCATTCCAATGGGTTCTCCTTGGTTCGTAAAATCGTTTTCGACCACAAGGGTTTCTCCATAGATCAAGACATTCCAGAATTTGGTAAAACCCTTGGCGAAGAACTATTAACACCAACACGCTTGTATCCTAAAGCTGTATTGCCTTTGATTAAAGAAAACTATATCAAAGGTATGGTTCATATCACAGGGGGTGGTTTCTATGAAAACATTCCACGCGTACTACCAAATGGCGTAACTGCTGAGGTAGATTGTGATACATGGCCACGCCTTCCTGTGTTTACAAAGTTGCAAGAATGGGGCAATGTGGATTGGCATGAAATGTACCGTACATTTAATATGGGTATCGGTATGATTCTCATCGTCGATGCCGATGATGTAGATACGGTGAAAGCTAATCTTGAAAGCCGCAATGAAGCGGTATATGAAATTGGTCGTATCGTTGCAGGCGAAGGTCCTATTGTCGTAAAAGGGGCGGTATTTAATGACTAATTCCGTGTCTAAAAAGCGTCTTGCTCTATTTGCTAGCGGTAGAGGCTCAAATGGCGAAGCCTTGTACAAGGCGATGCAAGAGGGCCTTATCAATGGCGAGTTTGTCGTTATTATTACAGACCATGCAGATGCAGGTATTGTAGAACGCTCTAAAGGATGGGGCATTCCACTCATTGCTATTGAACGTAGTCAGTTTGATTCAAAGCAAGCCTTTGAACAAGCTCAATTGGATGCTCTTGATTCGTATTGTGTTGATGGCATTGTATTGGCAGGCTACATGCGTATTGTAGGGGCCGGCCTTATTGCGCGCTATGAGCATAAGATTTTAAATATTCATCCCGCTTTATTGCCATCCTTTCCAGGGCTTCATGGTCATCAACAGGCTATCGATGCGGGTGTAAAAGTAACTGGTTGTACCGTTCATTTCGTAGATGCCGGTATGGATACAGGACCTATCATCATGCAAAATACAGTTCCTGTATACCCTGATGATACAGAGGATACTTTGTCTGAACGATTATTGCCCGTAGAACATGCGACCTATCGTGAAGCACTTCGCTTGTTCTGTGAAGATGCATTGCGCATAGATGGACGCATTGTACATTATATTTAGGAGGAACGATGATTCAAAACGCATTACTTAGTGTTTCTGATAAAACAGGTATTGTTGACTTTGCCAAAGGTCTTGTAGAGTTAGGGGTAACTATCTATTCTACAGGTGGCACGTTGAAAGCTATTACTGATGCAGGCGTTCCTGCAAAGGCTGTAGAATCTCTTACTGGTTTTCCTGAAATGATGGATGGTCGTGTAAAGACGTTACATCCAAAGGTACATGGTGGCATCTTAGCGATTCGTGATAATGCAGAGCATCAAGCCGCTATGGAAGAACATGGTATTTTGCCAATCGATTTAGTGGTAGTAAATTTATATCCTTTCCGCGAAACGATTGCAAAACCAAATGTTTCATTAGACGATGCTATTGAAAATATAGATATTGGGGGCCCGACTATGGTGCGCTCCGCAGCTAAAAATAATGCGTATGTAGGCATTGTAGTTAACCCTAATCACTATGATGAAATTTTAGACATGCTTCAAACGAATGGTGCATTGACAAAAGAGTATCGTTTTGCCTTAGCGAAAGAAGCCTTTGCCCATACAGCCGCTTATGATACAGCAATTGCTAATTATATGAGTGGTATAATCGGAGAAGGCCCTACACCTCCTGAATATTTAAGCGCTTATGAAAAGGTTATGGACCTTCGTTATGGCGAAATCCACATCAAAAAGCGGCTTTTTATAAAGAAATTGGCAAGGCTCACGGCATGGGGGCATTGAAGCAATTGCACGGTAAAGAATTATCTTATAACAATATCGTCGATATGGAAGCTGCGTGGAATATGGTATGGGAATTTACTGATCCTGCGGCATGCATTATTAAACATACTAATCCATGCGGTGCCGCAACCGCAGCCACATTGCATGATGCGTATGTCAATGCCTATGAAGCCGATTCCGTATCCGCTTTTGGTGGTATCGTTGCGTTGAACCGCGAAGTTGATGCGGCTACAGCAGAAGAAATGAGCAAAATTTTCTTAGAAGTCATCATGGCGCCAGCTTTCACAAAAGAAGCCCTAGATATTTTGGAAGCGAAGAAAAATATTCGGCTCATCGAGTTATCTAAGCCTGAATCTGGCCAAGTGACTGTGAAAAAGGTGTCTGGCGGTATGCTCGTACAAACGGAAGATGACATCGTAGAAGACCGTGCTAATTATAAGGTTGTTACAAAGGCGCAACCTACAGAAGAACAATGGAAAGCGCTTGAATTTGCATGGAAGCTTGTAAAACATGTAAAATCCAATGCTATCTTAATCTCCAATGAAAAACGAACACTCGGTGTTGGTGCCGGTCAAATGAACCGCGTTGGTTCTGCTAAAATTGCCCTTGAACAAGCTGGAGAGGCTGCAAAAGGGGCTGTTCTTGCATCTGATGCGTTCTTCCCATTTGGCGATACCGTAGAAACCGCGGCTAAACATGGTATCGCGGCTATTATACAACCGGGTGGATCTATCCGTGATGAAGAGTCCATCAAGGCTGCTGATGAAGCGGGCATTGCTATGGTATTTACAGGCATTCGTCATTTTAAACATTAGAGGTAATTATGAAGGTTTGCGTAATCGGCAATGGGGGCCGCGAACATGCTATTGCGTGGCGTTTATCCATTAGCCCCAGTGTAGAAAAGGTATACGCTGTACCTGGTAGTGCAGCTATGAAAAATTGTGCAGAATTAGTCGGTATCGATTGGACTCATACGGATCATCTGATCCGTTTTTTGAAAGATAATAAGGTGGACCTTGTTGTTGTAGGTCCAGAGGCACCTCTTGTGGCAGGCCTTGCAGATGCGTTGAATGAAGCGGGAATCCCTGTATTTGGACCTTCTAAGGCGGCTGCTCAACTAGAAGGCTCTAAGGTCTTTGCTAAAGATCTTATGAAAAAATATAATATCCCTACAGCTGCTTACGGCGTATTTTCTAACGCAGATGAAGCTAAACAATTCATCGCTAAAACTGGCGCGCCTATTGTGGTGAAAGCCGATGGTTTAGCAGCTGGCAAGGGTGTTGTTGTGGCTATGACTATTGATGAAGCCAATGCAGCCGTTGATGATATGCTCAGTGGAAATCGCTTTGGCGAGGCTGGTAGTACTGTTGTCATTGAGGAATTTATGGAAGGCGAAGAAGCTAGCCTTCTTGCCTTTGTAGATGGGAAGACAGTGGTTCCTATGATTGCATCTCAAGATCATAAGCGTATTTTTGATGGCGATAAGGGCCCTAATACGGGTGGTATGGGAACCTATGCACCAGCACCTGTGCTAACTGATGCGTTGCGAGATGAAGCAATGAAGACTATTTTAGAGCCTATGGTAGCAGCCATGGCAAAGGAAGGTATGCCATATGTGGGCTGTCTTTATGCAGGTCTTATGATTACCGATGAAGGTCCGAAGGTGGTGGAATTTAACGCCCGCTTTGGGGACCCAGAAACCCAAGTAGTATTACCATTGTTGGAAGGTGATTTAGGCCAAATTATGATGGCCTGTGCTACTGGTACATTACAGCCAAACATGGTGAAATGGAAAGACTCATCTGCTGCCTGTGTTATTCTTGCTTCAAAAGGTTATCCGGAAACATCCTCTAAGGGGGATGTCATCTTAGGTGAACTTGTACAATATGATACATCCATTATTTTCCATTCCGGAACGAAGCTAGAAGGAGACCATTATGTTACAAATGGTGGTCGTGTTCTTGGTGTTGTAGGACTTGGTAAGGACCTACGAACTGCTTTAGACCGTGCCTATGAGCGCGTAGATCATATTACATTTAAAGGTATGCAATATCGTAAGGATATTGGGGCAAAAGCTTTCAAATAATACATAATCCCCTATACTATATGCGTATGCAAACGGTGTAGGGGATTTTTATTGCCTATAATTTAGTATGTACCCGTGATATAATAATATCGATATACATAGAAACACCAATGTAGATGACATTGGGTGATGTAATAGAGTCTGTTTTCTTTATAATAGCGATATACCATTATGATTTATAATAAAGAACCGTTACAACTGAATAGTCCTGTGGCCTTTTGGCTTAATTTCCCCAATGAGGAACGCGTTTTTTGGGTGGACCGGCAAAGTGATCGTATTGTTGTAGGCGCTAAACGTCTAGCTACAGTTAAAGATGATGAGGACCGCCATAATTATGCGTACGTATTTTATGGGGATACTTTTTTTGACACATCAAAGGATCCTAAATGGTCGGGAATGGGGCATGAAATGATTGCGTTCACCCATTACTACATCGTAGAAAATGGGGAATCCTTTTATTTGCATGCTGGTGAAAGCGTTAGCATAGAAGATATTGAAGTGCCTCATATTCGTCATAATTTCCGTGAAACCAGTGATGATAAATCTGATTGGGATAATTTGATGAGTGCTATTTCGGATGGCATTAGTTATGGGGAGATGACAAAGGTAGTTGCATCCCGTGAGGTGCAATTTACAAGTGATACACCGTTTAATGTGGCGAGTATCTTGGCCAATTTGGTTGAAAATAATCCGAACTGTTTATCTTTGGTTATGAAAAGGATGGGCGTACTTTTGTAGGGGCTTCTCCAGAAATTTTGGTGCGTCATCGTGGTAATGAAATCCTTAGTTATGCACTAGCTGGAACAGCACTAAAGGACGGACCTCATGCATGGACCAAGGAACAGTTATTAACAGACGAGAAAAATCTGTTTGAACACAATATCGTTCGAGATCGTATTGTACATACGATGAACGAGGTCACTCAAGATATTTCTGTTGGTAAAACGGAGATTATGGAGCTTGCCCATCTGTATCATTTGAGAACTATCATAACGGCTAAGGATAGCACAAAGTCGCTTATTGAATGGGCAAAGTTATTACATCCTACACCGGCTCTTGGCGGAGAACCAAGAGTTAAGGCGTTGGCCTTACTACAACAATATGAAGCGCACGAGCGTGGTATGTATGCCGCTCCGTTTGGCTTTATGAAGGATATGGGGGATGGCATCATTGTTGTCGCTATTCGATCTGCGCTCATTATGGATAATGTTCTATATGCGTACGCCGGATGTGGTGTAGTTGCTGATTCCGATGCGGATGACGAATATATAGAAACGAATAATAAAATGCGTACTATACTAGATGCTTTATAAATGGTATAGAACTAGTACGGAATAACTATGATGAGAAATAACCCCATCTATATTACGGAGAAATTACATGAATGAATATATCGCTACCTTGGTAGATGAGTTCGCCCAATTAGGCATCACGCATGCCGTGTTTAGCCCTGGTTCTCGCTCTACAACAATGGCCATGTTATTTCGTGAACATGGTGATTTTGAAACCTATATGAATATTGATGAACGGTCCGCAGGGTTCATGGCGTTGGGCATTGCTAAGGCCCATAGAAAGCCTGTAATTCTCGTATGCACATCGGGTTCAGCGGTGGCACATTATATGCCGGCCGTACTAGAAGCACAATATAGCGGTGTACCCTTGATTATTTTGTCTGCCGATCGACCTCATACATTGCAACATGTAGGGGCTCCACAAACGGTGGATCAACAAAAACTATTCGGAACAGCCGTTAACTATTACGAAGAATTAGCTGTACCACAACAGGACCATTACTATACATATCCACGCCTAGTAGCTCGGAAGGCCTACATGAAGGCTATGGATGTGAAAAGGGGACCGGTGCATATTAATGTGCCACTCTTTGAACCATTGGTACCGGAGTTAGATAAAAAACATTTTGATTGTGGACGACTTCCATTTTCTGTTGTGGGTGGAACGATTCAACCAAGCGATGTGCATGCTATGTATGACCTTCTTAAGAATACAAAGGTTCTTATATTGGCTGGCCCAAGTGCCTATCCTAATGACATAGAGTCTATTCTTGCTTTGTCCTATATGTTCAATGCGCCGATTTTGGGCGATCCCTTATCTAATATGCGTAGCGTTCGTGATGAACGGGTCGTCACATCCTACGATGCAGTACTGACACAAGAAGCGTATCGTGACGTGTTACAACCAGATTGCATTTTACAGATTGGTCAGATGGTCGTATCGAAACGTGTTCAGCAGTGGGTGGCATCCATGCAACATACACCAATCATATCTGTTAGCCCCACAATGGACTATACGAACCCTGCAGGAAACACAACACTCTTTGTACAATCGACGCCACAAGGTTTGGTTGCTGCACTGAAAATAGGGATTCCTGAGCTTCATGCAATGGAAAATGAGGGATATGCAGAAGGTGCTTATGAGGAACTCGATACAGCGGATAATGGTTATCTAGCTACGTGGATTCATGCAGACGAAGTAGGGCGTAAACAACTCGATACAGTTGGTCGAGAACAGGAACTATTTGAAGGACGTACAATTCATCTCTTACAAGAACTGTTACCACAACACAGTCAAATTGTAGTTGCCAATAGTATGAGCATTCGAGATATGGATTATTTCTGGTCTGGTAATCGTCACAGTGCTATTATCTATGGTAACCGTGGCGTTAACGGCATTGACGGTACCGTTTCTACCGCCCTTGGCATCGCTACTAATGGCATGCCTACCGTATTGCTTACGGGGGACTTGACCTTCTTTCACGATTTGAATGGCCTCGCCGTGGCGAAAACGCACCCATTGAATTTAACCATCATTGTTCACAATAATGATGGGGGTGGCATTTTTGAATATTTGCCTCAAAAGGGAACTCCCCATTTTGATTACTTATTTAGTACTGCACAAGGCCTAGACTATAGTGGCCTTGCAACCCTATATGGTATCGACTTTGTACGTGTTGCAAGCAATGATGAATTGAAAAATGCGTTACAAAACTATGTAGGAACAATGGGTGTTCACGTCATCGAAATCCCCACATCTAAAGAACGAAGTCGGGAACTACATAAGAAATATACGACGATTCCTACAAACAAGGAGGACCGACTATGAGCCAATATGCTTGCAGTATTATAGATAACTCCATATACAATCCAACACTTCGCATGTATGTCGATCTTGGTGAGTATCGATATGGGGTGACGGTAGCTGGCGCCGGTAAACCTCTTGTGTGCTTACATGGCTTTCTGAGTCAGGCTATACATGGGATGGCATCGTTGTACCGGGCTATCAGCTTATCCGCATCGATACGATTGGCCATGGAGATTCGGATATACCGGAGGATGAGAGCGCATTTTCTATTCCTACCATGCTCAATGATTTGCATACAGTGATTTCCGCCGTGGCTGGAGAAAGCTATTCTCTTATGGGCTACTCCATGGGTGCACGATTAGGATTGCTTTATGCTCTTGAGTATGGTTCAGAAATTGAAAACCTCATTTTAGAAAGTGGTTCTGTTGGTATTGAATCGGATGGAGAACGACAAGCGCGTAAAGAATCGGATGATCAATTGGCACTAGCTATAGAAGATAATGATGGACATTGGTTTGCCACTAAATGGTCGGAAATCTCTATTTTTGAAAGCCAAAGTCAGCTTTCACCAATCGTACAAGATAAGTTGTTTCAACGTCGTGCACACAATAGTCCCTATGCATTAGCAGCTACATTGCGAGGCTCTGGACAAGGCGTTATGCCATATGTAGGCCATCGATTACAAGAATTATCTATGCCATCTCTATATATTAGTGGCGCGTTAGATACAAAATATACTACAATAGGAGAAGAGCGGTTTAGTAATTTACCAAACTGTGACCATGTCATCGTCAATGGGGCGGGACATAATGTACATTTAGAAAAGCCTGGCCCGTTTATGACGGCCTTAGCAGATTTTTTATATAAAGAAAGGTAACATCCATGAGCAAATTTGATTGGAAAGTATTGGATCGTAATTATGAAGATGTAATTTACGAAACCTATAATGGTATTGCAAAAATCACGATTAATCGCCCGGAAGTGCGCAACGCATTTCGCCCTAAAACCGTAATCGAGCTTATTGATGCATTCACAATCGCTCGCGACGATGCAGAAATCGGTGTTATTATCTTGACTGGTGCTAACCATGGCCAAGGTGAAGATAAAGAGGCATTCTGCTCCGGCGGTGACCAACGTGTGCGCGGCAATGGCGGTTATGTAGGCGATGACAATATTCCTCGTCTTAACGTACTTGACTTGCAACATTTAATCCGCATCATTCCAAAACCTGTTATCGCTATGGTAAATGGTTTTGCCATCGGTGGTGGCCATGTATTGCACATCGTATGTGACCTTACCATCGCTTCTGAAAATGCAAAATTCGGTCAAACAGGTCCTCGCGTGGGTTCCTTCGATGCTGGTTACGGTGCTGGTTATTTAGCGCGCATGATCGGTCACAAACGCGCTCGTGAAGTATGGTTCCTTTGCCGTCAATACACGGCTGCTCAAGCTTACGAAATGGGCATGGTTAACTGCGTGGTACCATTTGACAAATTGGAAGAAGAAACGGTTCAATGGTGTAATGAAATTTTGGCATTGTCCCCAATGGCATTGCGCATGTTGAAAGCATCCTTCAACGCAGATACAGATGGTCTTGCAGGGTTACAACAATTTGCAGGCGATGCAACATTGATGTACTATACAACAGATGAAGCTAAAGAAGGCCGCGATGCGTTCAAAGAAACGCAAACCAGACTTCAAACAATTCCCTAAATTCCCTTAATAGGAATATGGTTATCAGTCCTTATGTATGGACCGGAACCTTTTACATGATAAGTGCGCCTCTATATGAGGCGCCTTTCTTATACGTATATGTTTTATAGTATTATGGTTAGCTAAGAGGTGAGATGATGGAATGGTTACGATATGGAAAACAGCATTATCCGAAACGTATTTGTATGAATGAATACAACTATAAGGATATATATGATGCGGTTGTATGCGTGGCAACTCGATTACAAGCGCTACCAGACACACGCATCTCTATAATATCGGATAATTCTGTAACGATGGCCGTCTATATCTTGGCGGCTATGCTAGTCCATAAAGAAGTGCTTTTATTAAACGTCCATCTTACAGCAGGTGAAATAGAAAACCAGTTATCTCAATTACATATCACAACTGTGCTACATAGTGCTAAACGACAGTCACAAGTGCCAACATCTGCAACAGCCATTCAGTTGGAATCCATAAGAACTATGTCACGTAATGTAGCAGAGGATATCTTTGATTGGACCGTTGACGATAATGACATTGCTGCTATCATGAATACCAGTGCTACAACGGGGCAGTTTAAATCGGTACCACTTCGTTGGGGTCAAATTAAGGCTCATGTACAAGCATCGCAAGAGGTACTAGGCAGAACTGAACAGGATAATTGGCTTATGGTATTACCGTTGTTTCATGTGAGCGGATTATCCATCTTGATGCGGTCTTTGTATAATGGTACGGCTATGACTATTATGGAATCCTATGATGAAGAACAAGTACTGCAATATATTCATGAAGGTCGTGTTAACATGATGTCTTTGGTGCCTACCATTTTAAAGAATCTAGAACCGCGCATTACTCACCATCAATTGCGTGTCATCTTATTGGGTGGTGAATTTATACCGCGCCCCCTAGTTGATGCATGTGTAGTAAAGCAGTTACCCATTTATAAAACCTATGGCATGACAGAAACTTTTAGCCAAAGCGTGACGATGCCTGTATTATCCAATCTAAACAAACTCGATTCGGTAGGCAAACCCTTGCCGGGGATGAACGTACATATTGTAAATTCCGATGCAGATGGAGTGGGTGAAATTCATTTGAATGGTCCCATGGTTATGAGTGGCTATATCAATTGCGCACCGATTCATGGCGATTTTAATACCGATGACATAGGATATCTAGATGAAGATGGCTTTTTATACATCTTAAATCGCCGTACAGATTTGATTATTTCTGGAGGCGAGAATATCTATCCTAAGGAAATTGAAGATACTGTGTATGCCATGCAAGGGGTGAAGGAATGTGCAGTTATTCCTGTAGCCGATACGAAATGGGGGCAGGTGCCAGCATTATTTCTTGCCGTTGATGATGAGACATTATCAAATGATGATATAGAAATGTCGGTACGCGACCATATTGCATATACGTTAGCCAAATATAAGGTGCCTAAATACATTATGATTATGGATGCATTGCCACGTAATGGGACAGGTAAGATTATGCGTAAGTCGTTGGCCTCCTATCTCGATATGACGGCGCCGAGTGGAGGTTCTCATGCATGATATATTGAACTTTAAATCCATAACGACATATCGCGTAGCATTGCCTCTAAAATTTGAATTCAAAACGGCTAAGGGTACCGTTCGTGTTCGTGAAAGCATCATCGTTCGTGTCGAGGATCAACAAGGCTATGTTGGATACGGGGAATGTGTGGCTTTCACAGACCCTTTTTATACATCAGAAACCGTTGATTCCGCATGGAAGCAATTGGTGGATACCTATATTCTAGAGTTGCGCTTGATACGGCCAAAACCATTGATGGCCTATATTCGGCAGTTACAATTTTGGTTAAAGCGCGACAATATGCCCATGACAATAGCAGGCCTTGAAAATGCATTAATTAATTTGGACTGCAACCGAAAAGGCGTGAATTCTGTGTCGTATATCATGGGCCAGTCTTTGGAGCCTACCATTTCAAAGGGTATCGTCATTGGTGACGTGCCCATGGATAAATTATTAGACATCGTGGAACAGCATGTATCTAATGGTTGCAAACGAATTAAACTCAAGGTATCGCCTCGTGATGGTTATGAACGGACACGACTTGTACGTGAAGCCTATCCAGAATTAGCCTTAGCTGTTGATGCTAACCAAAGTTATACGTATGACCAATTAGATATGGTGGCTGCCTATAATGATTTGAATTTGCTCTGCATAGAGGAACCCTTTAGCATGACGAATTTGATTACCTATAAGGCGTGGAAAGACTCGTTGCCTAATTGGCCGATTACAAGTCCTATTTGTCTAGATGAGTCAATTTTGTCCTATGATGATTTATCTTATGCAATCGAGCATAGATTAATTGATGTGCTCAATGTAAAAGTAGGACGCCTTGGTGGATTCATACAGACGCGCGCCGCTATTTTACGATGCCGTGAAGCAGGTATTCCCTACTGGATTGGTAGCATGGTTGAATCGGGTATTTCAAAGATATTACATATTCAACTAGCCGCTCTAGGTGATACATATATGGCAGGGGATTTATCCGATTCTAATCGTTATTTTGAACATGATTTTATCAGCCCAGAAATTTCATTTATCGATGGGGCCATGCAGGTGCCTAATGGCAATGGTCTTGGTGTTGATGTATTGGATAATCGTATTGAGGAATATACAGTGGAGAAACGAATGCTATGACAATGATAGACGCATTACAAATCGATTGTGTTGAGTTAACAGGGCCTACCAGTGGGCAAGGGGTGATGCATGTAACTAGTTATCATGCGCAGCCACAAGGCTATCTCAATGGTGGCGCTACCTTGGCCTTGGCGAAGTGTTATCAGGGATGCTCAGCAATCAACTGATTCGAGATGATCAATTTGCTGTCGGACAATCGGTGACTGCAAATCATATGCGCCCTATGAAAGCAGAAGGCGATTTGATTGCTAAAGGACAGTTACTATTACAAGGGAAAACATCTCACGTTTGGCGCTTTGATATGCTTGATGAAAGCCATCGTTTGATATCTCAGGTTACCGTAACCTGTGCGATAGTACCTAAAAATCGATAAGAAAAAAAGACCTCTTTTGGTAAGCTGATACGGAAAAGAGGTAGATAACAGCAAAATTCGACTTTGGCCCTGCGAAGCCCGAAGGGCGTAGACAGACCTGGCCGGTGGAGAATTTTGCTATTATCTACCTCTACAAACGTATTTGCTACGAAAGAGGTCTTTATTTTCTTGTGATTTTATAGAGTGCTTCGATATCTGGGATATCATAGATAGCCCAAGTTCCATCACCGATGTGTTTCATAAGTACTCGGATGGGCGCTGTTTGGTTTGTCTTGGTATTGTGAATTGTTACGGTTACGGTAGCAGTGTCGCCATCATCTTCAGAGGTAATGTTTTTAATCTCTAAATGGCGTTGTTTAAATAATTCACCCCGTTGGATGCGGTCTACCATAGAGAATGTATTGGATGTATCCTCGCTTTCAGTATTTGAATCGCTACTATTTTGCGATTTGAAACTATCCGGATCCTCTACATATTTACGAATTACATCATCAAGAAGGGCTGGTCCAAATGTTTTCGTTGCTGCTACTGCGGCCTTGCCTAATGGTGAGGATGTATCCACATAGGTGTTGCCCTCGCGGGTGACGATGTTTTTTACCAATGATGTAGTATCGATGTGCTCTAATACCGTATCTGCATCTTTGTTTTCAACGGCTTCACGAATAGTTTGGAATGTATAGACTGGTGTATGAGGAATATACCATAAGAAATACCACATAGCACTCAGTGCAGCTATGATGGCAATAATGATTGCTATTGTTAGTGTTTTTGATTTCATAATATTGCTCCGATGTATATAATACATATATTTTAACACATAAATTTCTCCTTCTCTATGGTTGTCAGCTTATTAGATTATATGTATAATAAAGTATGTTCATTTATATTCATTATTAAAATGAATTTGTAAGAGAGGAGTTTGAAATGAAAGATAAATTAATAATAAAAACTCTGGTTTGCAGTGCTTTTATGTGCAGCTTGAGTATGGGAATTATGGCTGCAGATGTGAGCGCTGATGTAAAAGCTGGGGATACTGATCAAAGTAGCTGGATGGATCGTACAGATATCGGTATTGGGGTACAAGGTACTCAGGAAGATTCTTATCATGATTATGCAATGCCTAATAAACAAATGACTGATAATAATCTAAGCTATGATACACGATTCCATTATCGTAATCATAACTCTAAGCAGAAAATGAACGCAAAGTATTTTATAGAAACATTGCAACCTATAAAGAAATATGATAAATCTATGGTTTTTGTACAAGGGCGCTTAGATGGTAATGGTGGCGAAAAAGTTTCCACTACTACATATTGGAATGGTTCGGATTCAGATTTTGGAAGAATTGACGGTCAAGGGGTTTATATTGATAAAGGTGAAGTAGTAGAACATGATACGCTTGGTGTTGTCGGTACTGCTGGTGTTGGCTATCGTCGCCTTAGTACACATGAGCATGCCTACGTCGGCGCTAATGTATTCTATGATTATGCATTTAAGGATAAATTTTCTCGTGTTAGTGCAGGATTAGAATATGTAGCTGGTCTAAATACGATTAGTGTTAATGTATACCATGGACTATCAGAAAAAACGGTGAGTCCTTATGACGTTAGTATGTCTTTACGTCAAGTACCACGATCAATAGATTTCCATGATAGCTTAAGTTCACCGCCTAATGGTATTCGAAGAACACCTCGATATTCTTATGAACATGTATTGGATGGCTTTGATATACGGTATACACGCGATTATAAGAATGCTCGTTGGCTATCTAGTTATGTGGAAGGATATCATTGGAAAACAAAAGCGCCAGGAGAACATCCAGAAGAGATGTACTATATTAATCAACATAAGTGGCAATCCATACATGGATTAAAGGTAGGCGCTAAAATGAATGTGACGCCGCATATTTCTGTAGATTTAGGACTTGGTAAAAGTAATATTAGTTCTGTAGAACCGTATGTATCTGTTATGTATACATTAGGTAAGTCTAAATATGCGTACTTTGGTGGTAAGCATAGCGAAAATGTGATGACTTCGGCACGTTCTAAGATGTTCGACAAGGTTAAACGCAGTGATATGAAGGTTGAGTACTATTGGGAACAAGACATGCGTGACGGTCCTTGGGATCATTTATAATCAGTATCATACCTGTAGAAAGATATAGAAGTATTATAATAAATATTTTTATGTTTTTGTATTGGCACCTAGTTTTCTTTATAGAAAGTTAGGTGCCAATTTTATTTCTATAATTTTGTGTGTAAACTAGAGTATATTCAAGAATACTGAATGTAAATGACCATTATATACGATTTTTGATATATAATTCTTATTTCTATATATTTTGGAAAGATTCATCAAAAAATTAGAAAAAAGTACTTGCATTATGCTAGTGCGTCATGTTAATATATACAAGTAGTCAACGAGAGTTGATATGCGGCCCCGTGGTGTAGCGGTTAACATGTCGCCCTGTCACGGCGAAGATCGTCAGTTCAAATCTGATCGGGGTCGCCATTTTTTTTTACAAAAAACATGCCTCGGTAGCTCAGTCGGTAGAGCAACGGACTGAAAATCCGTGTGTCGACAGTTCGATTCTGTCCTGAGGCACCATTTTTGTATTCCACGCGGTTGTGGTGGAATGGCAGACACGCCATCTTGAGGGGGTGGTGAGCGTACGCTCGTGAGGGTTCAAGTCCCTCCAACCGCACCATTCTTATTGACTATTTAACAGATTGTAACGAATTGTAACAAACTGTAACAGATAAAGCATTTACAAGGATATTTGAAAGATAAAGAGTAACAAATTGTAACGCATTGTAACAACAATTTGCCCCTTTATTGCCCCTTTTAAAAACAAATATTTGCCCCTTTTATATGAGGGTTATTTTAGGTCTTACATCAATATGATGTAAGGCTTTTTTATTTATATAGTTATAGATAATCTTATATATACAATTATGGATTTATTGAGTAAAAATGAAGTTAAGATTAAAAGGCGGAAAAGTGGTGTGGATATGGAAAAGAAATTAGAGACAAATCAATTTTGTATTACAGTTGATTACGATAAAAATGCATCAAAACCAGAACAAATATTTTTAGGCATCGCAAAATTAATTGAGGGATTTCAATATACAGATAGAGAATTAGTAGGGTGTATAGCTAAAGAAATTGAACCAGTAATAATGTTAGACGATGTAGAACAGGGTTCTATACGTATGATATTGCGTTCTGTTATTGAATCATTACCAGATGAAGGACTAGAACGTTGTGATGTAAAACGTATTATTGGAACATTCTTAGTAAAAGCCAAATATGCAATATTAAAAGCAATGGATAAAAAAGGCGCTATATCAGAACAAGCTTTTGACACTTTAGAGTTAGAAATATCTAAGCAGGCACAGGAAACAGGTGTTAGTGAATTAGGTTGTTATACAGAACCTAAAAGAGAAACACTTATAACAAGTATGGCATTAATTTCTGATGGTGTTAGTAAAATGCGTGAAACTGATCGTGTACAGTTTGGTGCAGAAATAGAAAACGAATTAAAAGCTATACAGATTGGAAGCGAGTTAGATATTGATGAAGCAGTAACAAAAAGTGTTACACAAGAAGAAATAACTAATATACAAGTTGTGATATTGAAAATTCAAAAAGTTGCTTTTATTGGAAACTCAAAATGGGAGTTTAGAATAGGGAAAAATAAAATCAGCGCACATATTGAAGATGAAGCTTGGTTAGAACGATATAAAGCAGGTCAAATTACATTAATACCGGGAGATTCATTAAAGGTAGAGATGAAAGAAACCATGCAATATGCTAAAAACCATGAATTGATTTGTAGTGTTAGCCAAATTATAAAGGTACTATCTGTTATACACGAAGAAAAACAACCATCAAGCCAACTGTTTTCATAAGAAATTGTTTATAGACATTAAAAATGATATACTATTAGTGAGATAATTTTGACATATTAGCAAAGAGCGCCAAAGCATTAAGCCTTGGCGCTCTTTTATTTATTTGATAGTGCTTTACCCATATTTGTAATTGCTGCATTTACTTCCTGTTTCATTTCATCTGTTACATGAGTGTAAATAGCAAGTGTAGTACGTGGTTCATTGTGGCCAACACGTTCCATAATAGCTTTTAGAGGAACATTAGATTCAGCAAGAATAGAAATATGAGTATGTCTAAAGGTATGGGTGCTTACTGGTTTTGGGAAATCAATTTTTTTTATAGTACGATTTACATAATGTAGATCATATGGCAATCCACCATCCGTAACAAAGATATATCCTAAATCAGCAAATTTAGATTTCCATAATCGCCTTGCTTGATTGGCGGTTATAAAATGATTAATAATCTGTACGGCTCTTGCATCTAATTTTACTTTACGGATAGAATGAACATTCTTTGGTGGCAATCGCATAGCAGGGTCAGAAAAGCTCCCACGATTAGATAAAGTAGCGTTTACATCTATTTCAGCATTTTCTTTATCATAGTCTTGAGTGCGTAAGGCTACCATTTCACCAAATCTAAGACCAGTTAAAGATTGAAACTCACATAATAGGGATACATGATGATTGATAGCATCTAATTGAGATAGCAAATCTTTTAGTTCATCTTTAGTTAGGAATTTAGAACGTTGTTTCTTGATGCGGTCTACATCAGCTACTGGCTTTTGTAATTCGATATTGTCTAAGAAGGAAATATCACGAATATATTCCATACGCCTAGCATACTTTAATGATTGTCTAATAAGACTAAGGGCCAGTTTTGTATAGTTGTAGGAATACTGGCAAGAAAATTTATCAAACGTGCTTTGAATAATATATGGTGAAAGTTTAGAAAGCAATATATCAGCAGGAAACCATTTCATAATCTGTTTGTGAAGATTATCCATACTATATTGTGTAGATGATTTTCTAAATGCACGCTTTGATTCTAAATATTCAGATACAACATTATTCAATGTCATATCTTTGGCAATATCTGTATTAGTGGCCAAGTCAATTTTATTTTGTAATTCAGCTTGTGCGATTTTGTAGGCTTGCCTACTATTACTATTTAAGGTAACAGATATTCTTTTTGTTTTACCGCTATACGGATCCACATAGCGTTCTTGAAATTTATATTTAGTAATACCAGCTTTGGTAGTTACAGTTTCACACCACATTAAAAATACCTCCTAGGCTAAAAAATGGTATAGTAAATAAGCCTAAGAGGTATGGTATAATATAGTAAGTTGATGTGGTATACCTCTTAGGTGTATCATGGCCCCTTATTCTGTTGGCGCAGAATAGGGGGCATTTTTTATTTAGTAATAGATTGATTAATAAGTTCTAACTTATCTTCAAAGTCTATAGGAAGGTCTGTTGCTTGTTTGTATTTGTTGTTTAATTCGTTCAGGAAATCAATAATTGCTTGTGTTGCTATATCACTGCTTTTTTTGCAGATCTAAAAACATTTCTACAGTCGTAAATTAAAGATGTAATTAGAAGTGTATCGTTTAATAATAAAACCATCATAATAAGCACACCATATAAACCTCTTAGCGCTTTCTTATCAGTTTTTTTGTTATTTCTCCTTTTTTTCTCTTTTTAAAAACTCCTTTAGGTAAAAAGATTATATAAAAACATTACCAGGAATATTGTAAATAGATCTACAGCCAAAAAAAAGTTTAAGCTATGTGCTGCACAATTTCGAATCGCCTTATTGCTTCTAATGTATTTACAAGAAGCTCTATTTTATCTTTAACGGAAAATGGCATTGGTAGGTAGTAATGTATTAGCGACAGCTATTTTATGTTTCGTATTTAGAAATTTAAATAAATTAATAGCGCTACCAAAAAGAGATATTTTTTTAAATAATATCCATGCGGGCACATGATTGTGATGCTTCAAATAATATTTAGTAGGTTGTTTTGCATATTTCAAGTTAAGCTGTTGTTGTATTTCTTGTTTTACGTTTTGAAAGGTCAATCCATGAATTTTTTGTTTATAATGATGTGCATGCAAGTAATCATCTTGATGCACTCCTAAATGTTCTGAAATAACATGTGCTAATCTAGTCTTAAATAAAGTTTCGACCATTAAACTATACTTCATTGTGACGGATTGTAGACCTTTATCTATAAAAGAAAAAATAGATATACTCTCGATAGCCGTATTTGGCTTAAAAGTATCATCTGGATTCATAAAAACAGACTTATATCCATTGAATAAATCATAGTAAGATGAGGTCATTATAATTTGTTTTGCATGTTCACGGTCTGAGATAATTAGATTTCGTGATTTTAATAAATCTATTTGTTTATCCAAATCTAAAAATGGCTTATCGTATGCCATAATAAAACCTCCGATATATAAAAAAGGCACTATCCGTAGATAGCGCCTTAGTGACCAACGCCCGTAGCGTTGAAGTCAATTCACTATCTATAGTATATCAGATTTGACAAATAATACAACATATGAGTGTATAACAAAAACGCATAATTAGTATTTTGTCAAGGACAAATAAGTGACAATTTAGTAATTATTACAATACATGATGATAAAAATCAATAGTTTCTAACATATCATCAGTAAGTTCTTTCCGTCTTACCATATGTTCAATGAGGTTAACATGTTGGTCAACATGGAAATCTTCATTGATGATATGTAATAATTCATGAGCAACTTCTTTTCTCATATCTTCAATAGACATATTTTTACGGATATAAATATTGTGAACACCTTCATCTTCCCCTGTAGATGTAACAGCTTTCACATTAGGAATATCACATTCAATTATATTCACAATCACACTAACAACCCCTAATAGTATTATTTATTATGTTTAGATTTCAAATATTCGATGTACTTCACGGTTTCTTCCATATCTTCTTTGGAAATGCCACGTGATGCGGAGAATAATAAACGTGCAGAAGGACGAGTGCGAAGGTATTCAGCGTATTCAGCAGTTTCAGAATCCAGATAGTAACCTTGAGGAGTATCATCTTTATCCCAACCAATTAACCATTCTGGCTTTACTTCTAAGATAGGAGCTAATCTATTAATAAAATCAATAGAAACACTAGCGATTTTACCAGATTCATATCTTTGCATATTACTTTCGCTAATACCTAATCTTGCTCCTAGGTCAGCTAATGTTATGCCTTTTTGTTTTCTAATGAATTTAATTCGTTCTCCTATTTCTTTATTTATTGTATTTCTTTCATTGATACTCATAATATGCCTCCAAATAAGAATCGCCCTTACAAACATATATTACAATAAACTTGAATAAAATTCAAGAAAAATTATAAAACTTTTATAAAATCTTGCATAGAGTGGTTGACAGGCTTTACTAATAGGCTTATCATGTAATCAGAAACTTGCATGAAGTGCAAGGAAAGCGAGGTGAAAAGATGAAACTAGAAAAACTGAAAGGATTGTTGGTAGAACACAAGAAAACATATGCGGATTTAGCAGAACTATTAGGCGTTTCTATTACAACTATTAACAGTAAAATGAATGGGAAAACACAGTTTGATGTAGTAGAGGCTACAATGATTAGTGATTGGCTTGGGTTAGACTGCTCTAGTAGAGTAGATATTTTTTTACATAATAACTTGCATAATATACAAGTTATGGGTTAGAAGAGGTGAAATCAAATGAAAGAAAAAAAGTAAAATGCCCCAAATGTAATGTAGAAGTACGGGATGAAAACTTCTGTGAACATTGTGGGGCGAAATTAAAAGAAGTATGTGATTGTTGGGTATTAAAGAAAAAATACAATTGTGGCTTTGATGAATGCAAAGGTTACAAGTTGTTAATTGAAAGCATCAAGGGAAAAGAATTTTCTTAATGCTTTCAGAGATAACATCAGTAATAACATTTTTAGCTAAATTACCAATTTCAGAAGGTAGTTTGTTAAACAATAGTCTTAACTTTAAAGCAGTTACTTCTGATTGAGGAGTTTCATTAAAGATAATTGGCAAATAAGACATAAAATGTTGTTTTTCATCTTCTGTTAGCTGATCTTGCATATCTAGGAGTTCTGAAATTGAGTTTAAAGTGCTTTCAGTCCAAGGGAATGGATGTCCACAATTATGGCAGTATTTAGGTGGTGTATAGGATGAAATGCCCATGACACCAGAAGCATCATATTTACCACGAATAGGGGTATTACATTCTGGACAAGCAGAAATAGTCTCAGCTTTACATTCAGGACAGAAATTAGATAGGTGCGCAGTGTTATTGGTATTAGATGTAATAACATGTCCATTTTTACAAATTTGTGCAGTTCGATAAACACCAGACATTATAATCACCTCCTTTCTAAAACCAAAATCACGTAATTGAACGATATTAGAAGATTTCGCTAATTGAAGCATTGGGTTATTAGCTACATTATGAGCGAATGCAGCAGAAGATTGAATAATAGAAATAACTTTATTTGTATTTTTAAGAATTTCTAATTGTGGTTGGACCACCAAGATGTTATCGTAAAGGTTTTTTATCCTTTACATCTACTTGTTACCAAGTAGTTCAGCATATGTCCTTATTCTATCAAAAAAAATATTATACATGAATAAATAATGAAAATAAAACAAAGAGGTGAAATCAAATGAAAGATTTAAGACAACCAATGAATGATGGCCAATTACGATTGGTTGAAGATTTATATAAAGAGCCGATTGTAATGGAAGTGATTTCCTTATTAAAACAAAAAGAAGGACTTACATATGCAGGGGCAAATGAAATCCTTCTTAGTGTTTCTACTGTATTAGAGTATGAAGCTACTTATCTTTCAAAGTTACCACTGAATAAAGACTAGTAGAGGATATAAACGAGGAATACATATGAAGAAAACAAAGAAAAAAAGAAAATCACCACGTATAACAATCAAGATACATGGTGATTTAAATATGGATAAGTTAGTTAGGTTGTTTAAAATCGCCAATAGAAACAGCAGTTACTAGCGATGTATTCAAAAGGAATGACCCTAGATTATGAGTACCATTAGGAGTAATTAGTTGAATGTCTTTAAGTAGGATAGAATCCTTGTCAAATATCATATGACGGTCTGGATTAGGTATGAAATTTTTGTTGGCTGCTTTTTCAGAGCTTTCTAAAAATTGATAAAGAACTTTTGCCTGTGGATTTGGATCATCACTAAAAACAGGGAGCGCAGATAACAGGCCATGGTTTGTAAGAAGTAATAATCTATTATCTTTTAATTCTTTCATATCTAAAGACATAGCAAAGGCAAGTATTTTTTTATGCATATCCATAATATCACCTCCTTTCAAGGTGATTATACCAATAATAAAAATAAGATGAAATAGAAAGGAATATGTAGTTATGGAAAGTGTTCAACCTAAATATGTGCCTATTAGCACCTTAGCTAAGATATGGGGACGCAGCAGAATGTATATCTACAGAAGAGTAGATATGATCCGCAATGAAGGAAAGTTCAATGAAATATGTATGCAACTAGGGCCACAACAAACACTGGTTCATGTAGATAAATTTGAAACATGGATGAAAAGCCAGAATATGAAGTGGTTAAAGGGGGCATAACAATGAGAACTAAGTTAGACATTATCACCAATATACAGTTGGTGCTATGGGTAATGATTATCGGACTATGTGGAGGCATAGAGTTTCTACATGGCTGGAATATATTATTAAACATTTTGATGATGCTTTTAACAGGGGCAATCATATTCCTGTTAAGCACATTAAAGGGGGTGATGAAACATGAATACAAAAGAAAGAGGGCTTACGCTGCTAGGAAGATACCTAAAGTTCAATGAGACAGAGGTTAATGAGTTAAGAGAAAAAATTAAAAATCTTACTTATAACCGCAAACATCAATTGTTAAATTTTACCATTCTAGGTAATGGAAGAATAATATTCCTAAATCAAAAACAGGATGGATGGAATATCCGTATCACAGGGAATGGGCCAATACGAGAAGGGCACTTAGCAACAATGGAATCAGTAAGGCGATACATATGGAGTGAATTACATGAGTAAACCATATTGTGCAATCTGTAATGAAGAAAATAAAAAAAGCCGTGCCTACATTTACTGTAGACAGGCTAAAGGGGCTATATGCATGGAACATTGCGATGCATGTCAGTATTTAGAAGTTGAAAAAGGGGACATGCATTGCAAGTATCCAAGGCAAAAAGAAAAGGCCACTAATTAAAGCAGCCAATTCATGTACGTAAATTACGTAACTAACCTAATGTAATTATATCATACATGGAGCGATAAAGATAGGAAATACCTGTTATAGAGGTGTTTCTTAATTAACTAGATATAACATATTAATAAATCGACCATGGGAGTAATTACTATGAGGAAGCGAAAAAAAGTCATATCTAAAAAAATATGATAGAGGTACTTGATCATCATACATCAAGAACATACAGAAAGAATGGCAAGCGTGTGAAAAAAAGAAAAAGCATCACACCAGAAGCCATGAAAAAGCAAAATGAAAAACAAGCAGAAGCAATGTTGCGTATGTTGATTGATAACAATTTCAATACAAAATGATTGTTATCTTACTCTTACATATAAAGAACAGCCAGCTACATGGGAAGATGCAAAAGAAAGATATGCAGAATTTTTATGAGACGGTTAAAAACGTAGATATAAAAAACTGGGTAAGGAATTAAAGTACATCTATATTGCAGAGGGAAAAACAAGAATCCACTTTCACATGATCATCAATAATGCTGAATTGTATTCAGATGAAATCAATGAACTTTGGCCACATGGTATGCATAAGCTGATGTTGTATCAAGGTAGGGCAGAAGATGCAATTAGATTGGCAAGTTATTTTGTAAAAGAAAAAAGGAGTGCATGTTATTCAGAAAAAGAAGATGCATTTAAGCGTAGATGGAATAGTAGCAAGAATTTAGAAAAGCCGAAAGTAAAAACGGAAATTCTAAAACCAAGCGAATGGAGAGATTACATTCAGCCACCTAAAGGATATTACGTAGAAACAGATAGCATAGTTGAATCAGTATCTGATGAAGGATATCCATATAGATTTTACAGATTGATAAAGATTGAGGAGGTAACACGTGGAGCTACTAGGATTAGGCATATTTCTAGGGGGAATACTAGGAATGGCGATAGCATCGCTATACATAATTAATAAAGAATGTGAGAAATGGAGAAGAGAAGCATATGCTAAATATAAATCAAGTATTTTTAAGCGGTAATGTAGTAGCCGATGCAGAACTACGATATACAAAAACAGGTAAGCCAGTACTTACATTTAGAATGGCAACAAATAAATACGTAAATGAAGTACAAAGCACAAGCTATCACAATATTGTGTGTTGGGTTGATGCGGAATTATACAGCGGTTTACGTAAAGGTGATTTGTAGCCGTAGCAGGTGAGTTACGTTCTAGATCCTATGAAGATAAAAAAGGAGAGAAGCGCTACGTAACCGAAGTAGTAGCGCAAAACCTTACATATGGACTTAAACAAAATGAAAGTCAAAGTAATTTCAATAATTTTGATGAAGATGAAAAAATTCCATTTTAGGAGAAAACAATAATGAAACGAGGTAGACCAAAGAAAGTATGTAGTCATTCGTTTGGACCTTCTAAAAGTGGAGCATTATGGGTAAAAGATTCATGTCCTAAAAGAAAAACATCAATAAAGCTATTTAAGGGAAAAACAACAGGTACTATATATTGGCTAAAAAAGGAAGAATGTAAAGATTGTCCTGCTTATAATCCAGTACGTGTTCAAAACCGATAGGGGGCGAAGTTATGAATCAAGTAACAACACTTTTTAGTAGTAATGAGTTTGGGGAACTAAGGACCATTACTATTGAAAATGAAGTGTACTTTGTGGCCAAGAGTGTAGCAAATGCATTGGGATATAAAGATACTGCAGATGCAATCAGAAAACACATTGATGAAGAAGATAAGCTGCGTTGGCAAATTGCCGATACAGGTCAAAACAGAGAGACATATCTTATCAATGAATCTGGATTATATTCGCTAATACTAAAATCAAAGATGCCAAGTGCGAAGAAATTTAAAAGGTGGGTAACTAGTGAAGTATTACCACAAATTAGAAAGACTGGTAGTTATGAATTAAACATTCCAAAGACATTACCAGAAGCATTGAGGTTATATGCTGATGAAGTAGAGGCCCATAATCAATCAAAGGCAATCATAGAGCAACAGAAACAACAGATTGCAGAATATGAACCAAAGATAGATTATGTTGATAAAATTCTAAGTTCACAAAATGCAATGACTGTAACACAGATTGCTGCAGATTATGGATTAAGTGCCATAGCGTTAAATAAGATACTACATGATGACCATATTCAACGTAATGTAAATGGGCAATGGATTTTGTATAGTGATCTAATGCACAACGGATATACAAAAACAAAAACACATACATATATAACTTCAGATGGAAGATTAGAAAGTAAAGTATCAACACGATGGACACAAAAAGGCAGATTGATGATACATGAGTTATTAAAAAAACGTGGTATTAAAGCCATATGTGAGGAGGTAGCATGAAACCGCTCATATATAAAGGCCTTAGATTAGGAACAAATAAAACAGAATGGGTGAGTAGTGATGAAATAAAGCAAAGCTACTCACAAATTAGATTGTTGGCAATACAAAATGATAACTATGCATGGATACCAATTACAGATGGAACACTATGTAGAGGAAGTGAAGCTAAAGACATCACAGGGAAGAGGATATACGAAAAGGACCATATAGAGTTTGATTGTAAATCAGTACAAGGAACTCCATTGGTAGCGGAAGTATATTACAGTACAGATAAATTTCAATGGCGATGCAAAGCAATCAATCATCAACAATCTGATGCGGTACTAGATTTTGATTTAGCATTTGTTATAAATAACGGAAATGCAAAAGTAATAGGAAATAAATTAGAGGGGTATGAACATGAATGATAGATACAGGAATGTATGCAAAGCACATGATCATATTGTAAAGTGCAGGACTAAAGAAGGGAAAAGGATATTCATACCACGTTGGGGATACGTGATAAATCCTTCTGATAAATTACAAACTACAAGCATAAAAAGAAACGCTTACAAGGTAAACCGTAAATTTAATCAATGGGCGAGGAAACTATGGATGTACCATGCAGAGGGTGCAAGTTTAGAGAAGTAGCTTGCCATGGCAAATGTGAAAGCTATTTAGAATATAGAAGAAAGCTAGATGAGCAAAATAAAGAGAGATACAAAGAAATTGATACATATAGATATGTAGGGGACAATGTGAGAACGATAAAACATAAGATGCGAAAAGCAAAGTACGGATGCACAGTAAGGGATTGAGGTGGCGCAAATGTTAGTGAAAAATGAAAACGAGTATTGTTGGAGTTTCGATGGTGATGCTGGTAGTCCACAAAGCAGCATTGAAGAGGCTATTGATGACTTTTTAAACTACTATGAAAGCTATTGTTGGGATGATAAGAACAATGTTGAATATTTAGAAGAAGAGGTATTGGATGATTACGTAGAAATAGGGCATCCATACTATTATGTTCCAGAAGTAGATGGTGAGCGTGTAATTTATGATCTTCTAGATAATGACTTACCTGAAGAATTTGCTGAATGTGATTTTGTATATTTTAAAAAGGTAAAGCAAGAACATCTATGTGAATTAAGCAAAGAATTGACAGAAGTATTTAGAAAATGGGAAAAATCACATGGATATGGATATAGCGCATATTTAGTGAAAGAAACAGAACTATATAGAATTGGTGATTATATCGATTCAAACGGAAATTATAAATAGGAGCAAACGATGCAAAGAAAATGTCATAGGTGCGATAGGCTATATACACCAATAGATCATAATACATGGTGTCCAGATTGTATGGCAGGGAAACCTGTAGTACCACGCAAGACTAAAAAGCAAGTAGAAAAAGAGAATAAAGAACGAATGGAGAGAGTATATAAGTACACAAGATATTGCATTCAGTGTGGAAAGAAGTTCTATACAAATCGAGTAAACAAGACGATATGTGGTGAATGGGAATGTGAAGAAAAGCAACAAAAACAATTATTACAAGCAAGGCGAACAAAAGAACGTGCATTAAGGGGATTGTAAAATGATTAGAGTGTTAAGCATATCTTTTGGAGAATATACCAAAGTAACATATATGAAACATAACGGCAGATGTGATGAAACGTATCAGTTAAAAACAAAAGACCTGTACAGGCCAGAAATGATACGTCAATACGAAAAAATGAAAGAACTATTTTTACAATGGTTTCCAACATTTAAGTTTTCAGCCAACATGTATTACATGGTAGGCATGGGAGTTAAATATAACAAACATGATGATACATTGATTGATAAGGTAAAAGTAACTGAGGGTCTAGAAAATAAAGCAGGTAGCTTATGTAAAGTAGTAAGTGAATGGCTACCAGTAGGAACGAGTGAAAATAAAATAATCATGGAGTTTCTAAAAGAAGTGGTTATGTTTGTTCAAGGGGAAAGAGCGCAAGGAAAACTTTTTGAAAACACAGAAATAGAAGAGGCAATAGATGCAATTGATGCGGATGATAGCCATGTATTCCATGTTAATGATCTACAAGCTAAAGGAGTAACACAATAATGAATGGGAGATTGATATATGTAGCGCATCCATTTGGTAGCACAAATGGAATAAATTGTGATGATGTCATAAATAGTAATCAGATGGCAATAGATAAAAATTATGAAAGAGTTAGTATTAAAAGATAGAAATAATGTATATCTATCTCCATTACATAATTTTTTTCTATGTTATATTTTTGAAAAAAAGAGTATGCTAAGGGATTACAAATTTGTTTAGATATGTTGGAAAAGTGTTCAGTATTAATATTATGTGGAGATTGGCAACACTCAAAAGGATGCATTGGAGAATGGGCTTATGCTAATGCAAGAAATATAAAAATATATTCTCTTGAGGAATGGGAAGAATATCTTGATAAGCAAGGGGATATTAGTCGATGACAGGAAGGGAATATTTAATTCAAATCAGAGATACCGATTTGAACATTAGATGTAAGGAGAGGGAGATATTTAGATTGCGACAGGATATAATGAGCCTACAAGCAATTGACTATAGCAAGGAAAGAATTAGTGGCGGTCAACCAATAACCATCGCAGATAAAGTTGCAAACCTTGATGCGGTTACAGATGAGATTATGAAAGAATGGAGTACATACCTACAAGAGAGAGAACGAGCAAGGTTTATGATCAATCAAATTCGCAGTACAAAACAAAGGACGGTATTAGTAGATAGGTACATTAATGGATGTACATGGGAAAAGGTAGCAGAACTAATTGATTGTTCAAGGCAGAATGTTCATAATCTACATAAAAGAGCAATCAAAAATTTTGAGGAAATTTATAAAAAGGTTGCTATTATTTGACACTCTATATATGAGATACTGTATGTGGGCATGAACGGGTTGAACACGTCAAGTCTCCTTAAAAAACTACATACCCTAAAAGGACTTCATCATAATTGGTCGCATAACACGATATGATGCGGTCCTTTTTGGTTTATAAGAGGAAATATGAAGCACAAAAGAATTATATCGAAGAAAACAATTAATGAGATACGCTCTACACGATGTGAAATTTGCGGTCAAAGGACAAACATTGAACCGCATCATATTAATACACGTGGAAGTGGTGGCGGTGATATTAGAGAAAATCTAATCCAACTATGTACACAATGCCATATCAATACACATAGTGGACAACATCCAACAAAAGATGATTGCTTAAATAAAGTAGCAGAGCGTGAAGGTATTACATATGATGAAGTATATGCTATTAATAGGAAAGCCATGGGGTATGAGGTATAAAATTTAGTAGCTTAGAAAAAAGGGATGGGTTTATAAAAAATGGCAAAGGAGTATTCTAAAAACTTCTATAATTCATATAGATGGAGAAGATGCGCAAAAGCATATGCAGAATCAAAATTATATATATGTGAAAGATGCCATGGGTTAAAAAGCGCAAACAAGGTTGACGGAACTAGACAACGTTGGGTAGTGCATCATAAAAAACCTCTAAACCCCAATAATATTAATAATGATGAAGTTGCTTATGGATGGGATAACCTTATGTTCTTGTGTATTGAATGCCATAACGCAATACATGCAGAACTAGATGCGCTGGCAGTACCAAATGGAATTACTAGCGGTGCAAGTCTATTGATTAAGCCTACACGTGATTTGATATTTAATGAGATGGGCGATTTAGTTGCGGTAAATGATAATGAATATGATAACGATTAACTCCCCCCCATATTTTTATACAGAAAATATTTTTTTTTCTACACCGGGGCAGCAGTTTCGTTTAAAACGCAGGTCGCACATGTGAGGGGTGTGGTTAACAAAGGAGTGATAGGAGTTGACAAATGAAGAAAAAGAAAAAATAAAAAAGAAGAGAATTACAGAATATAACAAGATTTTTAAGGAACTTCCACAAGAAAAGAAAAAGTTGATTAGAAAATCAATTGAGCAAGCTGTACACATGGAAATGCAGTTAGATGAACTACAAATTCAATTAGAAAAAGTAGGATTTGTGGAAGAATATTGCAATGGAAACAATCAATTTGGTAAAAAAGAATCGACTGAATCAAAGGCATATAACACGTTGATGAAAAACTATATTGCCATCATAAAAGTACTGTTGAGCGAATTGCCACAGACTAAAAATGAAGATGATGATGAAGGATTTAAGAAGTTTATTATGGAACGTGTTAGACGATGAACCCAATCAGAGAATACTATAACCAAATCATTGATGGTGAAATAGTTGTATCTGATCGTGTTCGTAGGATATATAAGCATTTAGTCGATAAGTTAGAAAACCCAAGTCAATATATCTATGATAAAGACAGGGCAGAAGTTGCAATTGATTTCATTGAGCTGTTTTGCAAACATTCTAAAGGTAAGTGGGCAGGAAAACCAGTAATCTTAGAATTATGGCAAAAAGCAATGATTGCTGCATTATTTGGCTTTGTTGATAAGGATACAAAAGCAAGGCAATATCAAGAACTCATATTGATAGTGGCACGTAAAAACGGTAAGTCCACTGTAGCGGCCGCAATAGGCCTTTTTTTGTTGGTTGCGGATGGTGAAATGGGTGCTGAAATATATAGTGCTGCAACAAAGCGTGACCAAGCAAAAATTATATGGGATGAAGCGGCTAAAATGATAAAAAAAAGTAAGTCGCTTAATAAAGTTTGTCATATTCGTGTTAACAGAATTTTGTGTGATGTAAATGATGGAAAGTTTGTACCGCTTGCATCAGATTCTAATAATCTTGATGGGTTAAATGTTCATGGAGCATTGATTGATGAACTGCATGCTATCAAGGATAAGAATTTGTATGATGTAATCGTTGATGGTATGAGCGCACGTGAACAACCACTAACCATTATTACTAGTACTGCTGGTACAGTTCGTGAAAATATTTACGATATTAAATATGATGAGGCTTGCCAAATTGTAGATGGGTATGATGATGAGCAAGGTTATAAAAATGAACGTATCTTACCAATAATTTATGAGTTAGATAGTAGAAAGGAATGGACAGATCCTAATTGTTGGGCAAAAGCTAATCCGGGACTAGGAACAATAAAAAGCATTAGCCAATTAGCTGAAAAAGTTAAATCAGCACAAAATAATCCTATTCATGTTACAAATCTACTAACAAAGGACTTTAATGTTCGTGAAACATCATCAGAGGCGTTTTTAACATTTGAACAATTAAACAATATAGCAACATACGATATTGCTAAATTAAAACCAAGATATGGGATAGGTGGAATAGACTTATCAGCAACTACAGACTTAACATGCGCCACATTGTTATTCATGATACCTAATGACCCTGTAAAATACATCAAGCAAATGTACTGGATACCAGAAGATTTATTTGAAAAAAGAGTACAAGAGGATAAAGTACCTTATGATGTGTGGTATAAGAGAGGATTTATACGGAAATCACCGGGCAATAGAATTGACTATAGGCTAATTGTTGATTGGTTTAAAGAAAGACAAACGGAAGATGATATTTACTTATATAAATGTGGGTATGACGGGTGGAGTGCTACATATTTTGTAGAAGATATGAAATCAGAGTTTGGGCGATCTGTAATGAATCCAGTCATTCAAGGTAAGAAAACGTTGAGCGGACCAATGAAAGCATTGGGCGCAGAACTGGAAGCAAAATTAATCAACTATGATAACAATCCAATATTGAAATGGTGTATGGCTAATGTGGAAATAGATGTAGATCGTAATGGCAATATTCAGCCAACTAAATCCATTCATGCAAAGAAAAGAATTGATGGATTTGCATCTATGTTGGATGCATATGTTGAGTATGAACGGAATCAAGAAGATTACCACAATGTAATTTAAGAAAGGAGGTGAGATAATGAACTATCGAAATATCTTTAATAAAATATTTGGATTTGGAAATACTGATAAAGCTAATTTAACTGGGGCAGAGTTCTTAGATGGATATACGAATGTATTTACCCCTTTTAGTGGAGTGCCATATACAGATACCACATTTAGAGACTGTACAGATACGATTGCTAGACATTTAGGTAAATGAAGCTTAAACATATCAGACGAACAAGTGATGGAATAGTACAAGGTTCTATATCTATTAACCACATATTGGGAACAAGGCCAAATCCATTTATGACGGCAAGTGAATTTTTAGAAAAAGTAGTTGCACAATATTTCAATTACAATAACGCATTTATTTATGTAAAACGTGATGTAAATGGCGTGATTGAGGGCCTATATCCATTAGACTTTGGAAGTGTAGAAGTTAAAGTGGATAAGGATAGCAATTTATATGTTAAATTCCAATTTATTAATGGCAAAAGTATGACTGTACTGTATGATGCGGTTATTCATATTAAACGGCATTTTAACAGTCATCAGCTATTTGGTGAAGATAACTCAAGAGCCTTAAAAGAGGACTTGGATTTATTGCATGCAGTAAAGGCTGCAATTATAAACTCTGTAAAAAATGGTAACTCGTTACGTGGGATTATCAATTTTGAGGGGACAGTACGTGAAGATGACCAACAGGAACTATGGAAGAAGTTTACTGATCGTTATGTATCAAATGCAAATGGTAGTGGGATTGCTACGTTGGATAATAAAGCAACATTTCAACAGTTAACAACAACTATCAGCACCTTTAATAAAGGTCAAATGGATTTTGCAAGAGACATGGTGTATAAGCACTTTGGTTTGAATGAAAAGATTGTAAGTGGTAATTACACGGAAGATGAATATATAGCGTTTTATGAATCTGTATTAGAACCAATTGCTATTAAATTAACGCAGGAATTTACAGAAAAACTGTTTACAAGCCGCGAAAAGGGACATGGAAATGAAGTGATAGTTGAAAGCAATAGATTATCTTATATGTCTGTAGCAAGTAGGATTAAAATTTGTCAAACGCTATTGCCTACAGGGGCTGTTACAGTAAATGAAATTCGTGAAATCTTTGGTTATGAAGGTGTTGAAGGTGGAGATGAACGTCTTGTAAGTTTAAACTTCGCTAAGTATAAAGACCTTTCAGAATATCAAATAAATGCATCGAAAGGAGGTGATACAAATGAGGAAGAACCGAAAAATGGAACACCGAATGATGACGGTGCAAGCGATACAGAATGATACTGATGATATTCAAACACGAACGGTAGAAGGATATGCTGCAGTTTTTAATGAAGAAACGCTAATTTGGAAATCTGAATATACTGGGTATGAATATCGTGAAGTGATTTTACCGGGCGCATTTGATAATACTGATTTTAGTCAATGCGTATTGAATTACAATCATGGCGGTATGCTATTTGCCAGAACCGCTAGTGGAACATTGCAGTTAACTGTTGATGAAAAAGGATTGAAATTGACAGGTGATGTAGCAGACACTTCGATTGGAAATGATGTGTATTCTTTAATTAAACGTGGTGATCTAAACAAAATGTCATTCGCCTTTATTGTGAATGGTGAAGAAGAAGAGATTGACCGAGAAAATAAAGTATACACACGAAAAATTAAATCAGTAAAAGCGGTATATGACGTATCTATTGTAGATAACCCTGCATATAAAGGCACATCGGTTAGTGCTAGAACAAATGGGGACTATGAGAGATATGAAGATATCGAAAAAAGAAAACGGCTAACATTATTGGCCATGACATAAAAAGTATTAGACACGCAGTAAGCGTGTTTTTTTATTACCTAAAAGGAGAGATAATATGAATCGTTTGGAAGAAATTAGACAACGTAGAGCAGAATTACGTGCAATGTTGGAAGATACAACACAACTTAACTTGAATCTTGATGAAATTGAAACAGAATTACGTGCATTGGAAGCAGAAGAAACAGAATTAGAACGCAGAACTGCAATCTTGAATACTGTTCCTGCTGCTACTACAGTGCCTGTACCTGTAGCAGAACAGCGTACACAAGGTGCAGAAGTATTTGATTCCATGGAATACCGTAATGCATTTATGCAATATGTAATGAATAACACACCAATTCCTGCAGAATTACGTCAAAATGAAACACATTAACTACAGATATTGGCGCAGTAATTCCACCAACAGTTTTGAACAAGATCGTTCAAAAAATGGAAAATGTTGGAATGGTATTACCATTAGTTACGAATACAAACTTTAAATCTGGTCTTGCTATTCCTACAAATAATGTAATGCCTGTAGCAACATGGGTGGCAGAAGGTAAAGGCTCTGAACGTCAAAAAGCATCGCTTGGTAATATTCAGTTTGGCCACTTTAAATTACAATGCCGTGTATCAATTTCTTTGGAAACATCTGTAATGGCATTATCCGCTTTTGAAAATATGATTTCCAATAATGTATCTAAAGCCATGGTAAAAGCAATTGAAAATGCAATTATCAATGGTACAGGTAATGGTCAGCCAACAGGGATTTTAAAAGATGCAGCCGCTGGTGTGAAGGTGGATGTTAAAGACTTTGACTATGCAACACTAGTTAAAGCAGAAGCTGAATTGCCTGTTGAATATGAAGAAGGTTCTGTATGGGTAATGACAAAGAAAACATTCATGAATATTGCAGGTATGACAGATAAAAATGGACAACCAATTGCACGCGTTAACTATGGTATGGGTGGAAAACCTGAACGCTCTATTCTTGGTCGTGGCGTATTGATTGTACCTTATCTTAAAAACCTTGATGCGGCTGCAGTTGGTGATATTGTAGCGTTCATTTATCGTTTTGAAGATTATGCATTGAACACTAACTATCAAATTGGTGTAAAAACATATGAAGATAATGAAACAGATGATATTGTTCGTAAATCTACAATGATTTGTGATGGCAAACCTGTTGATACAAGTTCTTTGGTTAAATTAGCTAAGAAAGCATAGGTGTAATGTATGTTGACGGTAGCGGATGTAAAACTATACCTACGAATAGATGAAGATATTACAGAAGATGATGTATTTATTGAGGAATCTATAAATGCCGCTATCACGTACATTGAGCAAATGACTGGGAAACCATATATTGACGATCCACTATATCGTAGAGCCGTACAATATATGGTTGCTCATTGGTACGAAAATAGGGAAGCAACCTCATCTAAAACATTTGTACATGATTTGCCATTTACGCTAGGGCCATTAATTCGCCATATTGCATTATCTAAGAATTATCCAAGCGAGGAGACATAAAATGCTAAATATGGACGGAATCGGAAGATTGACGAAAAGAATTGAAGTACTAGCGTATCAAGATATTGAACACGATGGAATAACTAAACAAAAACTGGTTAGGTTGATACCTAATAGAATTTGGGCAAGGATAGAACCATTGCGTGGTAGGCAATATCTTGAAATGTATAAAGAAAAAGTAGACGAATTATATAAAATTACAATCAGATATAGAACTGGAATAACTGATGGTGTGCTAATTAAATATAAGGATGTAGTCTATAAAGTTAAAACTGTAATTGATCCATATGAAGAACATACAAAATTAGAATTGATGTGCCATATCTATAAAAGAGGAAAATAATGAATATTAAAACCTTCATGGGGAGATTGGATAAATATATTAAAGAGTATCCTGTAGAAACAGAAAAAGCGATGCGTAAAGAAGCTAATCGAATGAAAAAAGAATTAGTAAGCGCATCACCTGTAGGTAAAGGGAGAAAACGGAAAATTTCAAAAAGTTGGAAAATGACTATTAATGGCAGTAGTAGAGCGCTAGAAGCAACTTTACGGAATACATCACCTCATTTTCACTTAGTAGAGCGTGGGCATGTCATGAAAACTATGCATGGAAAAATAAAAGGATTCAAACAGGGGACATTTTTCTTTAAAAGGACGGTTGAAAAAAATCGAAATGATATAAGAACAGCTGTTGGTGAACACATGTTTAAAATGTTGAGGAAGAGAATAAAAGATGGCTAACCGATTATCACAAGTGGCAATATGGAAAGCTGTAGCAAAGAAAATACATGAAGAATATGGATGCACGGTATATAGTGATGAAGTTTTTAGAAGAATTCACTATGCCGTGCTTTTTTTGTAAAACTTTTAATGAGTTCAGAAATGCAAACAAAGAATTTCATTAAAAAGAAATGTAACTATTATTGCTACATATTTTTCCAAGTAATGAAGATAAGGATGAAGAACACTATTTAACAGTGTTTGATAAATTCTTACTATTATTTCAAATGGGTTTTTCTGTTGGCGATCGTTATTTACATGTAGATGATATTCAACAAGATAGAGTAGGAGAAGAAGAAGATATTCTTCAAATTACAATGGATATTACATTCATGGATACAACAGGACGTATTGAAAGAATGAAAGAAGAAGGAATCACAATGGGTGATGTTAAATTAACAGTAGAAGTGGAGGATAAATAATGGCTAAATTAGGAATGCCTACAGTTGTAGTTAAATTTATTGAAGCTGGTATTGAAGCCATTCAACGTTCCCAAAGGGGAATTGTTGCATTAATTTTAGAAGATACTAAACAGGTAATTGATAAATTAGCAACAAACAAATGGTCATGAAGTATTACCTAATCCATTTTTGGTATATACAGTAGATGATATTCCAGAAGAATTATCAGATAAAAACAAGGATTACATTTTAAAAGCATTGAAGGGTTACAATAAACCACCATTAAAAATTGTTGTGTATATGATGCAACAAGGTGGAGATAAAACTGGTGCTGATAGATTCCAAGAACCATTAAAAGCAATGCTTACAGAACGATTTGATTATTTAGCAATTCCAACAATTGAAACTGCTCAATTGGAATATGTTGCAACGTGGGTAAAAACAGCACGTGAAAATAAGTTCAAAAAAATTAAGGTTGTATTACCGGGTTCTAATGCAGATTATGAAGGTGTAATCAATTTTGGTAATACAAAAGTGTTTACAGCTGATCGTGAATATAAACCAGCTGAATATACTGCACGCATTGCAGGTCTTGTGGCAGGCACAAATATGACACAAAGTGCTACATATGCACCATTAGCAGAAGTAATTGATTGTGATAGACACACTCAAGATGAAATGGATGCAATGGTAAATGAAGGTAAATTCTTCATTTGGTATGATGGCGAAAAGTTTAAAATGAGCCGTGCTATGAACTCTTTGGTAACAACAAGCCAAGGAAAGCTAGAAGGGTATCAAACAATCAAAATTGTAGACATTATGGATATGATTTATGACGATATCAGAAAAACTGCACAAGATTCTTACATTGGTAAATATACAAATGATTATGAAAACAAATGTTTGCTAATTAGTGCGATTTTAGGATATTTTAAACAATTAGAAAATGAACGATTGTTACAAAAAGATTACTCCACATGTGAAATTGATTGTGAAGCAGTTCGAACATACCAATTATCACATGGCTTATTCATAAAAGAAGAATTAGCAAAAATGAGTGATGATGAAGTTAAAAAATTGGATACTAAGAAGATTGTATTCTTAAAAGCAAAAGTAAGACCGCTTGATGCAATGGAAGATATCCAATTACCAATTAATATTTAATAGGAGGGACATATGGAGAATTTTGCAGCGCAACAGGTAATGACAGGCTCTCATGGGCAAGTGTGGTTAGATGGTTCTTTGGTATCACAAGCTACAGCCGTTAAAGCTACAATTAAACTAAGCAAAGAAGAAGTTAAAAAAGCCAAGACAATGAGTAAAACAATATAAATATGTTGGTTATGAAGGTACAGGCAGTTTAACTATGAACAAAAGTATCTTCTTTGATGATTAGTAAAATGGCTGAAAATCTAAAAAAAGGTAAAAGCCACTGTATGCCAATTAGTAATTCAATTAGATGATCCTGATGCTAAAGGTGTAGAAACAGTAACATTGTATGATGTAACATTTGATTCCTTAGACCTTGCCAACTGGAAAGTAGGCGCATTGGTAGAAGAATCTGTAGACTTTACGTTTACAGAGTTTGATGTGATTGATAAAGTGGAGGACTAATAGATGAGCAATATCATTGACAAATTGATGGAGAAAGACCTAGATACATTAAAAAGAGGCAGCTAAAAAAAGGACCTAGAAATCACTCGATTATCAAAAAGTGTTTTTAATGAACCTTTTACTGTTACAGTAAAGGAAATTAGTTATAAGCGTATTACAGACCTTCGCATGTTAGCTACTGATGATGGTGTAGCCGATGAAAGTCAATTTTTACAGTTTGTTGTAACGGATGGCATTGTTTCTCCAGATTTTGGAACGAAAGAATTATTACAAAAATTCCAAGTTCCATCCAAACAGGCTTTATATACAAAGTTATTTAAAGCAGGTGAATTGGAGTTGATTGCACGTGAAGTATTAGCTCTATCTGGATATGGTGATAAAGCCATTAAAAAAGTAATTAATGAAGTAAAAAACTAATATATTCCGATGGTGATGTAAATCTTGCCTATTACATGTATGTCAATCATGATGTAATGCCATCGGAATTTCACAAAATGGGGCATGGGGAACGTGTAGTTCTCCGTGCTTTTATGTTGCAAGAAATTAAGGACAGAGAGGAGGCGAAAAAAGGATGAGTGAAGTAATTGATTTGGTGATGCGTTTACATGATGGTGTTACATCAGTATTATCTGGAATTAATTCACAAATGGCTGCAACTGCTAATATGGCAGATAGGCAAGGTAGAAAACTGCAGAATATAGGCAGAGGGATAAGTGGAATTGGTAATGCACTAATGCCTGTATCTGCTGCTATTGTTGGGATAGGCGCCGCCTCTGTTAAAGCTTTTGTTGGTTTTGATTCTGCTGTTACTTCTGCTGGTGCTAAAGCAGGAGCAACACATGATGAAATGATTAAATTGAGAGATGTTGCAAAACAGTTAGGAGCGGATTTCCCTATAAGTGCTACACAAGCAGCGGAAGCGATGGATGGATTAGCTGCAAGCGGTATGAATGCAAATCAAATTATGAGTTCATTGCCATCAATTGTAGAAGCATCTGTTGCATCTGGTGAAAACTTGGAAACAACAGCAAGCATTGTATCTGGCGCATTAAATACATGGGGACTACAAGAAGGTAATGTAGCAGAGAATGCAACACGTATGGCCGATGTAATCCAAATGGCTGCTAACAAATCACGATTAGATATGATTGGGTTTGGCAATGCAATTCAATATGCAGGTGCACCAGCGGCTGCATTAGGAATATCTGTAGAAGAATTATCTACATCATTAGCTATCATGAGTAATAACAATATTGAGGCATCAACGAGTGGCCGTGCATTACGTATGATGTTAAGTAGATTAATAGACCCTCCAAAAGAAGCCGCACAAGCATTACAAAAACTAGGAATTGTCACTACTGATTCACAGGGCAAATTTATTGGCCTTGGTAAAGTATATGATCAATTGCGAACTAAAAATGCAAGGACTAACAGAAGCTGAAAAAAATTTAAGTTGGCAGGTGATATTGCAGGAACAGAATCTACATCTGCATTATTAGCAGTATTGAACACTACTAAGGAAGCATACGATGATATGCGTAGTTCAATGGATTCTGCAACAGGTTCATCTAAAGTACAAGCCGATATAATGAAGAAAAACATTGCTTGGGTCATTCAAGGATTTAGAAAGTAAAGTAGAGGCGTTAGCTATTAGCTTTGCTGATGTATTGCAGCCTAGGGTACAGAAGGTGGCTGACACAATCGGTAATCTAGCTAAATACTTTACTAATTTAAGTCCAGCCATAAAAAATGCTGCAATTGATGTAGGCCTTAGTATTGTGGGCTTTACTGCTTTTGCTAAAATATTAGGGCCTATTACAAGTGGAATTGGCTCATTGATGCGGACATATGCTAATGTTGGTAAAGTGTTACGTGGCCAAAGTATCAATAATAAATTATTAGAAGTATCTGTAAAGGGTATTGCCAGAGCTTTTAGTGGAATTGGTAGTATAGTGATGAGAGTATTACCAATGATAGGAAGATTAATTCCATTAGTCTTGACAGGACCTGTAGGAATTGCAATTGGTGTAGTTGCATTGTTAGGATTAGCAATTTACAAAAACTTTGACAAAGTAAAACCGATATTAGAGGGAGTAGGACAATCGTTTATAGGTGTTGTAAACATAATAAAAGGTGCAATCAATCGAATTATCGTTGCAGTACAACCTATAGTATCAAAAGTAGCAAGTGCATTTGGTAAATTAACTAATCAAGTGGCTACATCATTTGGTAGGATTTATCAATTAATGTCTCCTTTCTTAAATATTATTTTCACTGTTGTAAGTAAAGTAGCTAAGGTTTTGATTGGTGGACCGCTTGCAGTAGCATTAGGGGCATTAGTAGTTGGCTTTAATGTAGCGGTAGCAGGAATTACAGGGATTCTTACTTTTGCATTAAATGTAATTGAAGGTATTGTAACAGGGATTACAAGTGTGTTAAGTGGTATTACAGATTTTATTGTTGGGGTATTTACTGGTAATTGGAGCATGGCGTGGAATGGCATCGTTCAAATATTTGAAGGTATAGTAACACCAATTAAATCCATATTTACAGGGGTAATAGATGGCATTAAAGCAGCAATAAATAGTTTAATTTCTGGTGTAAATGGAATATCTGTAGATATTCCAGACTGGGTGCCGGGTGTAGGTGGCTCTCATTTTGGGCCATTAAACATTCCGTTATTATACTCTGGGACTGATAACTGGAAAGGTGGCCCTGCTATGATTCATGATCGAGGGGCTGAAATAGTAAACTTACCAAGTGGAGCACAAGTAATACCGCATGCACAGTCATTGAATACTGCATATAATCAAGGGAAACGTAGTTCATCTAGTAATAGCATCAATGTAAATATAGCGAATCTTAATGTTAGAAATGATGGGAAATCTGTAGAAGAGTTGACATTTGAAATTGCAGAACAAATTCATTACCAATTACAAAAACGTTCTATTAATAGAATGGAGGGAGCTGTATAATGTCTTTTTTTGATGCAATTATGAGTTTCTTTGGTGGTAAAGGAATACCACAAGGATGCCAATTTACATTATCATGTGCAGGACAAAATATAGTATTGCCAGTAACACCAGCTTCATTTAAAGTTGGGAGAACATACAATAATAGCACGTTAAATATAAATGCAATTGGAGAAATTAATATGTTAGGCAAAAGAGGTCTTCAAACATTATCATTTGAAGGCTTTTTTCCTGCACAAAAATATGAATGGTCAGAAACGAATGAAACAAATCCTTATAACCTAGTAAGAAAAATAGATGGATTTGCTACAAGTGGTAAGCCGTGTAAGATTTCAATTTCAAATACCTCAATTTCTATGTACTGTACAATTGAAGCATTTAATCATGATGAGCATGATGGTACTAGTGATGTATATTATGAGATGACACTCAAAGAATATAGGTACATAAAACCAACATCAGAGATAAAAAATGATACTACAGGCTTATATAGTAGAATTGCCGAAGCACCAGAAGAGCAAGCTGTAACATCATATCCACAAGAACATTTCATGGATACAGCTAATAAGGCAGTATCAAAAATAATGCCAATTGCTGAACAAGGCAAAAAGGCATTAAACATGTATAAGATGATGGTTAAAGCTGGTAAAAGTCCAATTGGTGCAGTTTTAAAAGTATCTAAGCGGTCATTAAAAATGAATGGTAAGGAGTGGCCACTATGATTACATTAATAGAACATATTAATGAAAAGGATGAAAGAGTAGATATTACACATCTTATTTCTAAGTTCACATGGAGCGGTGATAGAGAAGAAGCTGCAAGAAAGTTAGAGTTTTCATATGCTTACAACCCTAAAGATATATCATTTCCGAATTATTTAATTGATTTAGGTGATCGTATTGAAGTGACAGTAGATAATGCAAAGATATTTACTGGACGTGTTTTCTTTAGAAAAAGAAATACAAATGACAATACATATGATATTACTTGTTATGATGGGATGATATACCTAGCAAAGTCTAAAGTAAGTTTAGTTTTTAATGCTACAAATGTAGTTGATGCTTTCAAGCGTGTATGCGCAGAGGTTGAAGTACCTGTAGGGACCTTACCAGATGTACCTACAGTAGTAAACTTTGTGGCAGATAAAAAAACATGTACAGAAGTTTTTCAAATGTTGTTTGAGAAAACAAAGGCTGATATTCAAAAAGATTACACAGCCATATTACTAGCAGATGGAATTAATTTGGTAGAAAAAGGAACAACCATTGAAGAGTATATAGCTAGGGATACATACGATGTAATAAGTTCATCACATTCTGAATCAATTGAGGAAATGGTAAACAGAGTAAAAACTGTTGACGCTGCAGGCAATGTGATTCGAATAGATAATGAAGATGCATTAATTAAAAAGTATGGTATTTTCCAAGATATTTATAAAAATCAGCCAGAACCAAAGGAAAAGAAAGCTACTAAAAAGAAAAAGGCTACTAGTACAAGTACACCAAAGAAACCCAAGTATCCTGTTGATAATACGGCAAAAGCCAAAGCAAAAATCAAAGGAATCAAAATGGAATCAAGTATTTCTGCTATAGGTAATATGCAATGTATAGCAGGGTATTCTGTAGTAATTGAGGAAGAACAGCTAAAAGGAGTATTCTTCATTAAGTCAGATAATCATACATTTGAAAATAATACACACATCATGGAATTAAATTTAGAGTACATTAGAGAACCAGAGGAAGGAGAGGGTGAAAGTGCCGAAGAAAAACAATGATCCTTATGCAGGAATATTAGGTATCATGAGCGATGTAGGTGGAAACGCTGGAAAGCAAGCGATGCCGGGAATTGGAACTATAGTATCACCACCTCCAAATTTGGTGGTATCGTTCAATGGAATGGAGTTAAACAGTAATTTTTTATGGGTAGATGAATATTGGTTACAAGGTCATTATAGAGAATCTAAGGGGCATATTGTAAGCGAAACACAACCACGCAGCGGTGGCGGTGGCTATGCAGAATTTGCTAGCCATACACACGCTATTCATAATGATTACACAAAAACTAGAATCATGACTGATACATGGCATGTAGGAGATAAGGTAATGCTAATTCCAATAGTAGGGGATGATGAAAGTACAGCAGAGCAATATTTTGTATATGGAAAATGTAGGAGGTTAGACGGCAATGAGTAATCCATTTATGAAAGGGAATACACCAAGTAGTATTGACGTTCAAAAAAATCTACCATTATGCAAGGAACTAGCTTGGGACTTTCAGAGAGATACATACCAATATGATAGAAATGGCAATCATAAATATGTAACAGGTAATGACGCTATCAAAGTATGGGTTTGGAAAACCTTGAAAGTAGAGAGGTACAGATATAGAGCATATTATGATGATTATGGTATTGAGTTTGAACAGTTTATTGGTAAAAAGCCAAATGATACACCTAGTCAATATGAACTGTTTGAGTATGTAAAGGATGCGTTATTGGTTAACCCATACATTATAAATGTAGATGCTGTAGATGTAATTCAAGAACATAAAACTATTACATTACAAATTGAATTACAAACAATATATGGGCCAAATACGATAGGAGTTGAAGTATAATGCTAGAACCACAAAGTAAGCAAGATGTGCTAGGACGGCTACTAGCAGATTTCAAAAAAATAGATAAAGAAGGATTGAGTACACATGAAGGAACATTTGTATTTGATACATTAAGTTCAAATGCGGTTGAGTTTGAAAAATCATATGCGGAAATGCAATTGATACTTGATGCGGCTTTTCCACAAACTGCATGGGGCGAATACTTAACACGTCATGCGGAATCTCATGGGGTATTTAGAAAAAGTGCAACACAAGCTAATGTAATGTTAACTATTACTGGAACTGCAAATACAGTAGTACCAAAAGGAAGTTTATTTGGCACAGATAATGATGAAACCTTTAGAACCACTATTGAAATTACTCTAGGTGAAACTGGAAGTGGGAAAGTATTGGCGGTATCAGAGCTAACAGGTAAATCATTAAATGTAGGAGCTAATACAATTACAGAAATAGTAGGTGGGATTTATGGAGTAAGTACAGTTAACAATGAAGCGGCTGCATATGATGGATATGATGAAGAAACTGATGCGGAACTACTAGATAGATTGTTATTGAAAGTAAGAAAACCAGCAACAAGCGGTAATGCATATCATTATGAACAGTGGGCAAGATTAGTTAATGGAGTATTTTTAGTAAAAGTAATCCCATTATGGAATGGACCGGGAACAGTAAAAGTTATTATTATCAACAATGAGCGTGAAAGTGCGAGTACAGAATTGATTGAAAAAGTTAAAAATGTAATTGCAGAAAATGCACCAATTGGAGCTACTGTAACAGTCGTTACACCAACAATACTTGATATTAATATAGAGTTAACGGTAACTAAGGGGAAAGCTGAAATAGAAGCTATTAAGAAGGTACTAAATGAAGAGTTTAAAAAGCAAATCTTCAACGGTACATATGTGTCATATGCTAATATTGGCAAGGCTATTTGGCCAATAAAGAAACAGGAGTATTAGATTATCGTGAGTTAAAAGTAAATAATGGTGTTACCAACATTGATATTACAAATGAACAATTACCAACAGTTAAAGAGGTGATCGTACATGAGTGATTTTATAAGATGGAAAGAGGTGGATATATTAGCATATCTACCTTTTTTTATTGCAAAAGATATGGAGTTTAAGGCAATAAGTGATGCGGACAGTAGAGAGCATGAACGCATTAGATTATTGTTAATGGAATTATTGAAACAAGATAATATCCAAACGGCAACATATGCATTAGATAAATGGGAAGAATTTGTTGGGATTAAACCTAAAAACAATAGTTTTAGGGATAGAAGAAATCGTGTGATTGCAAAGTTAAATACTACAAATAGCAGCACAAAAGAATATCTTGAAACTATTGCTAATAAGTTTATATCTGATAAATCTGCTGAAATAATTCCATATAACGAAAAATATATGATGGATTTAAGCTTTACAAAGGACATGTGTGATAACATAGATGATTTACACGGTGCAATTGAAGAATTTAAACCAGCACATATTGGATATATTGTTTGGGAAGAACAAACTGTTGCGCAAAACTTAATAATTACATCATTAGTAGGAGCACAGGAAGAAACCGTGATAGGCATGATAAAACCATTAGAGAATATTGAGATTGAACACAGTATCTATTATGGGAATGCCATTGGGATAGAAGAAGTAACTATGATAGGAGGTTAATATGGCACAATTTCCGGGATTAAGCTTGACTGTTCAAGGAAATAAAATGATCCTTAAATCATCAACTGGTAAAACAGAGGATAGACTAATTATTACAAAGGCGGTAATTGGTGATGGGCAGCTAACAGCAAGTATTGATGGTTTAACAGAAATAGTTAGTAAAAAATTAGAAATAGGGTTAAGCCAAGTAAAAGAAGTTGTAAATGGCCAAATGCAATTGCAATTTAATTTTGACAATAGAAAAGTAGAAATTGGCTTTTTTTGGCGAGAAGTTGGATTATATGCAAAAAATGGTGATAGTGGGGAAGAAAAACTTATTGGCTATTCTAATGCCAAAGGTTTAACTTCATATATTCCAGATAAAACTAATGTTATTCCAATGCAACGTTTAGTAATTGCTTTAGGGGTGGGGGATAATCCAAACGTAAAAGGCGAAGTAGATTTTTCCAGTACTATTACTTTAGAACAATTGGAAACAGCAATTGATACACACAATAAAGCAGCAGAAGCACATGCGGAAAAATTTAAAACAATTAATGAAAAGATTACTGCAATAGAGGATTCCAAAGTAGCTAAAACATCTGCTGATTATATTAAATCATTAGTAACTAATACGAATGGATTAGAAGCTACAAAAGGTAATGGTACAAAAGAATTGTTAAAATTACTAACTAATGTAGATAGTGGTGATAATCAAGGGCTAGCACCTACTTTACAACTTGTAAAAAATCTTTTGAGCGGACTAAACATCAAAAACGCAACAGATGTAGTCAATGCCTTAGAAAGTGAGAAAGCAACAGGTCTTGGAATTAGATATGATTTTAGTAATGTAAATGCATGGTATATCTGTTTTGGTAAGATGTTTGGGAATTTAATTATCCAAGGGGGAAATGACAGTGATACCCAAGCATATTACGATATAGGAAGTCAACAAAGGCAAGAGCAATTTACATTTCCTGTATCGTTTAAATCCAAGCCATTATATGTACATCCATATGCAATTAATAAAGTAGAATTAAGACATTTATCACGGATTGCAATTAGTGATAGTCAGATTACATTAACTGGATTTACAGCAGGAATTAGTGAGAATTCTAATGTAGTAGAACAAATTAAAATGAGGTATATTGCTTTTAGGCGTTTAAATCCCAATAACACACCATTCAATGATTGAATCTGCTTTCAACATTGTTTGATAACTAGAATGTACTTCATATCGCATATCTATTTTAGATATTCTTCTTGTGATAGTACTTGCTCCTGAATTCCCCCAAAATATTGATGTATCACTAGCAATAATACCAAATGTATGGAATACATGATTGCTCGTAAAAGCAATAGGAAATATAACTTTATTTGTTGTTGTTTCTAAATTGCTAGGATCTGATTGCTTTTGCTCTCCAGCCTTTTGTTTTCCCCCTTGGTGATTAAATACCAACAGCAATCCAACAACCATTATTACGAGACTTAGGATAGTTAGTGTTATTGCTACCGCTTACCATTTTAAACGTGCTCGCCGTGATCGCCTTTGGTCTAATCATCATCTCATGCCATGGAGTTGGCTCATCTAGCATCATAGGAAGTACTGCCAGTACTTCGTTAAAACGAATGGGAAATGTTATAGATGCAATTTCAGGGACAAATTTTCCCCCTTGGCTAAATTCCGAACGCAATATAAAATAAATCACTATTATATGCTGCGCTAGATGCATCAGCAACGATTGTATAACCAGTAGTAGTTCTTTTATCGGTGTAAGCAACTGATGCCCCACCAATTGCAGTTGGCCATTCTAATGTTTGTAGTACACCAATACATTCTTTTGCATAAGAAATAGGGAATTGAACATCATACTTTCTACCATCATAAATGGTTAAATTTAATTTTCTTCCCCCTTGGTTAATTACCAATAGCAATCCAACTAATGCTAGTTACACTATTTTGTGCAGTCATATAGGTGAATTTTAAATTTGTGATAGATTTAATTGCGCTAGTTACCCAGCCATCTTGGTCTAATGTATCAGCAATATTAATAATATTAACTGATGGGAGATTATTAAATGCAATAGGGTATACAGTGTCATCATTGTAAATATTACGCCCTACAATAATATTTACTTTTCCCCCTTGGTCATTTAAGTAGTTCAATCGCCTTACGTAATTGTCTAAGCGATTTGTGCGTATATACTCCGTCGGTAACATTAGATGATGCATGGCCTAACAATAATCGTTTAGCATTATAGTTAGCACCTACATCATCTAATCTAGTGGCGAACGAATGGCGGCAATCATGGGGCGTATGGTTGGCATTGATGGATTTCATGGCTAATTTAAAGGAGTGAGACAGTGAAACATAATTACGTTCATCTATGATCCATTTATTAGACAATCGAGATTCAATAAATGGCCATATACGATGATGAATGGGAATGATGCGGATGCCTGCTTTTGTCTTGCTGATAGTAACTTTTAAATAACGTTGCTTTCGATTAATATCGCTGCTTTTAAGATTAATCAATTCGCTGGCACGCAAGCCAGTGTATAAGAGTATTAATGGTAATTCTGCATTGATATTCCACAATCGGTTAATCTGATTAGTTGTGAATAATTTGCGTGGGCGTTTAGGGATGTTGTGGCCAATATTCAAATATTGACTATATGACTTTGAGCACCAGTCATTAATAATTGCAAATGAATATAATTGATTGAGTAAAGAGCGAACTTTCTTACATGAGGAATAGGAAAGTCCGCTCTTTAGCATATCTAATATTATATTTTGCAATTCATTATATGTGATTTCGTTGATAGGGCGGTGAGATATACATGATACATGATGATAGGCACATTCATATCCTTTCATTGTATGTGGCGAAACATTTAAGGAATGTAACGCTAACCATGAATGATACACATCAGCTAATGTATGGGTATCACACAATGCCGCCTTAGCCTCTTGATAAGAGGCATAATAACCAACAATCTTATATAAAACATAAGGGCGTTCATGAGCGCCTTTTAATTTTTCAATTAATTTCATAATAAACTCCGAGAAAGGAACATAACATGAATTATGTATTTATATTAAATAAAAATGGGATTCGCCAAACTACATATGTAATAGGCATTCATGCTGAAACACTTGAGGAAATACAAGAAATGGCGAAATCTGAATTTCCTAACTGTACATTAGTACAAGGTGATAGTGAAATGCAATCTAAATTTACAGAAGGTAAAGCATATGTAAATGGTAAGTTTGTAGATCCACCAGTGGTTGAATATGTCCCTACAAGAGAAGAAAAAATCAACGCTATTAAAGCTGAATATGATCAGCGTTTCAAAACGCTAGAAGAGGCTCAACGCAGATTGCTACTTATGGGGAAACCTACCAACGCTATTAGTGCACAGTACATTAAATTAAACAGTGAAATGGTAGCACGAATTAAGGAGGTGCAATAATATGCCTAAATATATTGGTGACAGTAAAGTTCCTGTAATGGAATTTTGTGAGTACTGTTGGGAAGTACTTAACGAAGATGGCACATGTCCTATAGAAGAATGTGTGCATAATGATTTGTTATCTTTAGATGAAAGTGAAGCGCAAACGGAAGGAGATTAAATGTGGACATGGCAATTCGAACTGAATGACATTCTAACCACGTTGACTATTGTCAGTATAGTTGCTGGTATAGGGTATAAAGTGCTAGTTATTCCGTTGCTCGAAAAGTTGGATTTGCAACGAATGCAAGACACTTTAATGTTTCAGGAAAAAATGGGCGTGCTTACTGATACGCTAAAGGATTTAAAGGACGAAATTAAATTGTCTCGTGAGCAACGAACCAAAGCATATACCGAGCATGTTAAATTGACATCAAGAGTCGATGGTATCGAAGCTCGTGTTGATGATATTAAGGAGGAATTGCATGAACATACCACCAAATCTCATCAATACAATTAAAAAGTCATATCAATCTGTAAGGGTGGCTAACTTTCACCCTACAGGTGTTCTTGCTACAAGGGTACTAGTACTAACAATGCTAGTACCTATTTTGTTAGTAGTGGTTGAGTACATTATGGTATTTATTCAAGGGTATGTTTCTGATGATATGAACAAACTGATTAATGTAGGGATTAATATTATAGATCATATATTCATTCCGTCAGTATTAACCGCATTAGTAGGGTTCCTTGCTTTATGGATAGATAAAGACGGAAACGGAATACCAGATAAATTAGAAGAACAGCCTAAATTACCACCACTACCTAACATGACAGAAAGGAGTGATAAGAATGAAAAAAGGGTTTGATATTTCAGCGTGGCAAGAGAACGAAAACGGAACACCTTATTATGATGAGTACCGTATGCAACAAGCCAAAGAAGAAGGCAATGAATTCGTAATTATTAAATTAGGTGAAAACTATAACGTTGATGAATTCTTTGAACAACATATAACTGCAGCATTAAATGCAGGTCTTGAAGTTGGTGTATATTATTTTAGCCATGCTTACGATGAGGCAACAGCAGTACAAGAGGCAGAATGGGTAATTAACACGCTCAATAGTTATGGATATACTGATTACCATTTGCAAGCTGGTATTTGGTATGACTACGAAGAACACCGACAATTACGTAATATGATTAATGCTGGTGCTTTAACTAGCCAAGGAATGACGAATTGTATTAGTCGGTTTGTTAATAAATTGTGGAGTGCTGGCTTTCAAAATGTAGGCGTATATAGTGGATATTCCTTATTGTGGGATGAAACATATGCATATAGTCAAATGCCAAGTGTTCCTGTATGGTGTGCACAATATGATTCACAATGTGATTATCCAAATATCAGAATATGGCAATATAGCGATTGTGGAATGGTAGCTGACAAAGAAGTTGATGTCAACTACATGTATGACTAGGGGGAAGTATGAATGACAAAATCAAACTTTATTCACGCTTATTACATCTCTGTTCCTATTTGTATTGTCCTTTGTATCATTGCCTGTATATGGTTCTACGCCGACAGAGCAAGTAATATTGACACGACAGGAATACAACGAGCTACTGATGAAGTTCGAAACGCTCAACAATACAATCAACGAGCAATTGAAGATAATAGACGAGTTAGAACAGCAATTGAACGTAGCACAGATGTCAACGAGCGAATCGAAACAAGAATTAATAGAATCGATGAACTTAATCAAAGAACAGAGGGAGCAATTACTAATAGCCAAGAACACATTAGAGCAGCAAGAGAAAACGCTATCAATGCAAAACGAATCGTTGGCGAAGGTGAACGCATACTTAGAAATGCAGATGAGAGAACTCAAAAGAATCAAGATGCAACAAAGGAACAGTAAAATACTAAACATATTATTAGGGGGAACAGTTGTTTATTTAGCTGCTAAAAGTTGAGGTGATCCGTACATCTCCATAGCGTGTAATGGTGGATACACGCAACTATAAATAAAAGAGCCTACTAACCTAGATTAAATCTACGTTGGTAGGCTCTATATTTGTTTGTAAAAATTAAAATAAACGCTTGCTTTTATACACGATATAGGGTATAATAAAGATGTAGAAAGGAGGTGATAAAAGTGGACATAATAAAAGAGCTAACAAGCTTAATAAATGAGATAACGCTACTGACACTAGCAATCATCATTTTAAAACTTGTTAGCAAAGACTAAAAAGCGGGCGGGTGAAAGCCCCGCCACCTTTTCAACATTATTGTAAATCAACGAGGTGAATTATGCAATATTTAGAATGGCTGATTAATATAGCAACTATTATTGTTTTTGATATTAGTAATTAAACGTTTAGTTAGAAGGTGATGAAATTGAAATTTGAACTAGATGATATTATGACAACACAAGAGGCGGCAGAACGTTGGTACGTAACCGCTGATTCACTTAAACAAAACTGTAGAGGGCGTGTGAAGAACGGATTTGAAAAAGGTGATTTTAAGAAGTCAGGTAAAATGTGGTTAGTAACTCGCCAAGGAATGGAAAAATTATATGGCAAAGAAGAATATACCATACAAAATCTAACTAATATTAAAATATGTTTACTTAGGATAGAAGATATTATACATGGGGTTAAAAAGTGTAGAAGAATTAGTATGCAATGAATTACTTGATAACATATACAAACAATTGCATTGTTACAAAAATTCCAGAAGAGATTGCAGATATTTCTGACTTGAAATTACGGATAGAAAAGAAAGATAGTTTCACAAATATAGAAAAGATAGTTAAAAAAACTGTTGCGATTGGATTACAGATGAATTAGGTGGCGCACATAGGACTAATTATTAATTTTAGATATATAGAGACAAAGATTTCTTTTTTTCATATGAGGATTGAAAAAGCCACTGCAGATGATGCGGTGGCTCTTTTTATGAAGTTTTAGTAGCTGAAAATTAAGCCACTAAATTTTAGTAGCGGAAAATTCCGCCAATGAATTTTAGTTTAAGAAAAGTTTATTTGACTTATGTCGGACAAAATATATAATATAGTTAAGGCAGACATAAGTGAGGTGATGAAATGAGTGCTGCAAAAATGGGTAGACCTACGGATAATCCAAAGGAAACAAGAATTACAGTTAGATTGGATAGTGAATCTAATAAGATATTAAATGAATATTGTGTTAAAAAACAAATATCAAAAGCAGATGCAATCCGAGAGGCTATCAAAGGATTAAAAAAATAAGACAACTACCTCCTGTGGAAAGTTGAGTAGTTGCCTTATAGGTTGAAGAACATAGTCCTCGTGAAATATTATATCATGAAACTATGTTCCTTTTAAAGAAAAAGGAGAGTATCATGAATAGATTAGTAGTAATCAATAATAACCAAATCGTAGTATCAAGTAAAGATATAGCAGAGCATTTTTGGAAAAACAACATAAACATGTATTAGAAATTATTAGAGAAATTTTTAGTGGCCGAAAATTCGGCCACCAAATTTTACCAAGAAACTACATATCAAAAATCGTGGGAAAGATTATAAAGAATACCTTATGAACCGTGATGGTTTTTCACTACTTGCTATGGGATTTACAGGAAAGAAAGCATTACAATGGAAGTTAAAATATATTGAAGCTTTCAATGAAATGGAAGAAACATTAAAACAAGGCTATTTAGAAGAGCCTGTAAATCCAAACGAACTACATTGTAAGACATATAAAGGTGTACCTGTTATAACCATTGGTGATTTTGCAGAAATAGTAAAAAGAAATAGAACAAGCATTCTATGGCATTTAAAAGATAAAGGCTTGCCATATCAAATGTTAGAAAAGGAAGAAGTAACCGCTTATAAGCAGGAAAACAATATTCCTATGCATAGTGCTGTTTCACGATTAATTGTATTCACAGAACCTACAGCATATAAACTAACTTGCATTATGTACAATAATGTAGATCCTATTAATTTAGAAATTGCTAAATATTTTAATAGGCAACCTGTAGCACCAGTTAAGTCTGTAGTGGCAATTGAAGAAAAAATAGGAATTGATTATGATAGTGTTAAAGAGTACATAGAAGAAATGGAAACAAACATATCTCTAATGAGAGGTATGGTAAAACATTTAACAGAGTTTAAACGTACAAGAGAAGAACACAAATATCAAATGAAACTAATTCGTGAAATAGGATTTAACATATTTGATGGCACAGGGGACTTAGAAAAAGCGGTTAATAGCCGTATCCAATAGAAGAAAATAACGATTGCCCCTTATTTGCCCCTTTTTGAAATGTAGAGTTTAAATAATGTAGTAATGGTGCGGAGCGTTGAGTATAAACCCTCAAACCGCACCAAATATGAGGACCTACAGTTCGCTGTAGGTCCTTTTTCTATATCTGTATGAGCAGAGTTTAGGCAAGCTCTAGTAAAACCTGAGAAAAATTATATTATTTATTTCTGTCAGCATGGTTAATTGTAGGTTTAATATTGTAATTAGCTGATTTAATCTCTTTATAAATGACAATTGTTAAACTAAAAAAATAAAATTATTGACATAAATTATTTTTAAAATATAAAATAATTGTAGACATACTGGCGTGTCAAAAAAAGGGATTAGAGAGTTCAGCCAGATACAATATGATATAGTTCGAGAGATCTATATACAAATTAAGACATGTTACGAGAGAGACGAGAGAAGAGTAACATGTCTTTTTTGTATGCCTAAAAATAGATGATAGCTCACTTTTTTTACTCATAAAAAAATATCTTCATCTTTACATTTAATTATTTGATAAATATACTTAAAAAAATAAATAAAATATTGACATTAGAAATTATAAACAGATATATTGATGGTGATATTCATTTTCATACAAGAGAGATAGTGAAAATGATACAACAACTTATAGTGTGAGAGCTTTAGGAGGGAGCTTTCAAATGAATAAGGTGTATCGAGTTATTTTTAATGTCAAAAAAGGTTGTTATACAGTTGTATCCGAGATTGCAAAACGGACAGGTAAAGCTGGTAGTGTGTTAAAGAGTTATACTGTGGCAGCATCTGCTCTTGCGGTGTTCATTTCACTCGGTGGAATCGTCTCTGTTGATGCAGCGAACTATGTCAATATTAGTGGAACTGAAGGAAGCATCTCTGCATCTGCTTCAAAAGGCATGTTCGGTGGTTCTAAAGAATTTAATTTCAATGGTGAAGGGCTTAGCTTAACAGGTACAGATTACACAGGTAGCACTAAGAAAAACACAACCATCCAAGATGGTAAGGTGCGTGTAAGCAATGCAGCTTATGGAAGTGAACATTATACAGAAATCGATGGTGGTTCTGTACGTACAGAAAATCTAAAAGTTGTGCCTACAATAAAAGACTCCTTAGAGTTCAAACAAGGTGGTCTCGTAGTACGCTCTGAAGATAGCCGACTTATTGTGAGCAAAAATGGCATTAATCAATCTGTAGATAATGGCCGTGGTCAATCTAACAGCGTGAAGGTAAAACAAACTGGTACAGTATTCAGAACTACAGATAATGGTGCAACAGGTGCAACAGAAACAGTGATTGCTGGTAAAACTATTGCTGCTGGCGATATTGTTATCAACGGAGAAAAAGGTCAATCCACGATCACAGGATTAACCAATACAACGGTAGATGCACAAGATTTTGCAACACAAGGTCGTGCCGCTACAGAGGAGCAACTTAAAAAATCTGCAGATAAAACAAAATCTGAATTAACAACTGTTATTGAATCTAATAAAGCTAAGAGTGGTCATAACATAACTGTCGATGCAGATAATCATGTAAATTTAAACGATGCGGTTTATCTTGGTGGTACACACACAGCAGCGGATAGTAATATTCAATTGGATGGTACAAAAGGAACCATTAAAGCAACTGCTTCAAAAGGTGTATATAGTGGCACGAAAGAAGTAACCTTTGATGGTGATGGTTTATCTGTTTCTGGCAAAGACTTTATGGGTAGCACTAAGAAAAATACTACCATCCAAGATGGTAAGGTGCGTGTAAGCAATGCAGCTTATGGAAGTGAACATTATACAGAAATCGATGGGAGCTCTGTACGTACAGAAAATCTAAAAGTTGTGCCTACAATAAAAGACTCTTTAGAATTCAAACAAGGTGGTCTTGTAGTACGTTCCGAAGATAGCCGCCTTATTGTAAGCAAAAATGGCATTGATCAATCTGTAGATAATGGCCGTGGTCAATCTAACAGTGTGAAGGTAAAACAAAATGGTACTGTGTTCAGAACTACAGATAATGGTGCAACAGGTGCTACAGAAACAGTGATTGCTGGTGAAACTATTGCTGCTGGCGATATTGTTATCAACGGAGAACAAGGTCAATCTACGATTACAGGTTTAACAAATACAATGATAGATACGCCGGACTTTGCTACGCAAGGCCGTGCGGCTACAGAAGAACAATTAAGTGCAGTGCGTAAAGAAATGATGAATAGAGGCACTGTTATTAATCAACAAATTACGAATATCGACAATCGTGTTAATACTATAGAACAATCTGTATCCGAACATAGCAAACAAATTAATGATGTTACTAGTCGTGTAGATACGGTTGAAAAAACTGTTAAGAATACGGCTGGTGATGTGAAAGCTGTGAAAGATTCTGTCGCAGCGGTGGATAAAAAAGTAGATACTGTTGCATCTGATGTTAAAACTGTAAAAGAATCTGTACAATCCGTAGATTCCAAGGTGACAAAGGTCGATGCTCGTGTTACAAGTGTTGAAACTAAGGTGAGTACAATTGATACAAGTGTTACAGATCTTGGTAAAGAGGTAAAATCAAATACAGAAATATTAACGGCACATACTGCTGCTACTAATAATCGTTTTGTTACTATTGAAAGTAATATCAATACATTGGATCAACGTGTTGGTAGTGTGGAATCAGGAATGGCATCTGTTAACCAACGAGTATCTAATCTTGATAGCCGCATTAATAAGGTTGGTGCAGGTGCAGCCGCATTAGCTGCTTTGCACCCTGTTAGTGGAGATGGTACTAAATTTGGTGTGGCTGCTGGCGTTGGTATCTATAATGGTCAAAAAGCAGTGGCAATTGGTGGTTCCTATAGCCCTAATGACATGACGACAATTAGTGTGGGGGGCGCTGTAGGAAATGGCGAGAACATGGTCAATGCTGGAGTATCTCTTAAAGTGGGGGCTGGTAATGCTATGAGTAAGGCTCAAATGAATAGTCAAATTAAATCTTTGCAAGCAGAAAACAATGCTTTAAAAGCTAAGGATGTTGCGCAAGATACTCAATTACAAGAACTTCGTGCAGAAATTGCTGCATT